>Ga0209570_1001052_pt1 | contig 18500 bp, 19 predicted proteins | sample EBPBio172007_DNA_FD_185861 | JGI IMG/M metagenome (GOLD analysis project Ga0209570, IMG submission 185861) | Wastewater treatment Type I Accumulibacter community from EBPR Bioreactor in Madison, WI, USA - Reactor 1_9/17/2007_ DNA (SPAdes)... | ecosystem: Engineered > Bioreactor > EBPR >... | reverse complement strand
GCCGGCATCGCCTTCGCCTGCGTTTCCTTCGCCGAAAATGCGCGCGTGCCGGTCGATAACCCGGCCACCCATCTCGAACTGACCATGGTGCATGAGGCGCTGATCCTCGAATACTCCGGACGCCATCTGGCGCTGATCGAATGGGGTGCGGCGCTGAAACTCTTTGCCTACTCCTGCCTGGGTATCGCCTTGTTCTGCCCGTGGGGGATTGCCGAAGCCGGCGACCCGGCCGCGGTGATCTATGCGCTGCCGGCCTTGTTAGGCAAGTTGGCGGTCGGAGGGGTATTGCTGGCGCTGATCGAGACGGTTTCGGCCAAGATGCGCATTTTCCGGGTGCCGGAGTTTCTGGCTACCGCCTTTTTGCTGGCGGTGATCGGCATGCTGGTGCATTTTCTGCTGGGGGTCTGAATGAGCGCCTTGATTCCCCAGTTGATCAACCTTTTCGCCGCCCTGATGCTGATCCTGACTTTTGCCATGCTCTCGCAGCGGCGCATCCTGCGCCTGATCCATCTGTTTACCCTGCAGGGGGTGGCGGTGGTCGGGGCCACGGTGGTCGTCGCCTATGTCACCGGGCAAAGCCATCTCTATTACTCGGCGGCGCTGACCTTCGCGCTCAAGGTGGTGTTGATTCCCTGGCTGCTGCACCGGCTGATCGACAAGCTCAATGTGCGCTGGGATATCGAAACCCTGGTCAATATTCCCAGCCTGATGCTGATCGGCATTGTGCTGGTGGTGGTGGCCTTCAATCTGGCGCTGCCGATTTCGCAGCTTTCCGGCACCATCGTGCGCGGCACGCTGGGCATTGCGCTGGCCTGCATCCTGCTGTCGTTCATGATGATGATCACCCGCGCCAAGGCCATTCCGCAGGTGATCGGCTTTCTGGCCATGGAGAACGCCCTGTTCTTCGCTGCCACTTCCGCCACCTATGGCATGCCGATGGTTGTTGAACTGGGCATTGCGCTGGACGTGCTGGTCGGCATCCTGATCCTTGGCGTGTTCATGTTCCAGATCCGCGAGCAGTTCGACAGTCTGGATATCCGCCACCTTGAGAAGCTGAAAGAAGACTGAAATGGCGACGCTATTCTTCGTCTTCGGTATCCCACTGCTTGGCAGCCTGTTGCTGGCCTTCGTCGGGCACCGGCCCTATGCCCGTGACCTCAACGTGCTGTTCAGCCTGGGCAGCTTTGTGGCGGCGGCGATGCTGACCGTGCAGGTGATCGGCCAGGGGCCGTTGTTCGTACTCGAACGCCAGTTCTTCATCGACCCGCTCAATGTCTTTCTGGTGACGCTGACCGCCTTCGTCAGCCTGACCACGGCAATCTTCTCGCGCCCTTACATGCGTATCGAAGAAGAACACGGCAAGATGACCCCGCCGCGCATGCGCCTCTATCACAGCATGTACCAGCTCTTCGCCTTCACCATGCTGCTGGCGTTGACCACCAACAACCTCGGCATCCTCTGGGTGGCAATGGAGGCGGCGACGCTGGCCACCGTGCTGCTGGTCTCGGTCTACCGCACTCCGGCCAGCCTGGAGGCGGCATGGAAATATTTCATCCTCTGCGGCGTCGGCATCGCCCAGGCGCTGTTCGGCACCATCCTGCTGTACATGGCGGCCGACCGGGTGATCGGTGCCGGCATCGATTCGCTGTTGTGGACCAATCTGGAAGGGGTCAAGGCGGCACTGAGTCCGGGAATCATGTCGCTGGCCTTTGTTTTCCTGTTGCTTGGCTATGGCACCAAGGTGGGTCTGGTGCCGGTGCATAACTGGTTGCCCGATGCGCATGCAGAGGGTCCGACGCCGATTTCGGCAGTGCTTTCCGGTCTGCTGCTCAATGTGGCGCTCTACGCCATCCTGCGTTGCAAGGTGCTGACCGATGGCGCGCTGCAGAGCCGTTTTGCCGGCGACCTGATGATCGGCTTCGGCCTCTTGTCGGTGGTGACCGCTGCTTTCTTTCTCTTCCGCCAGCGCGACGTCAAGCGGTTGTTCGCCTATTCCTCGATCGAGCATATGGGGCTGATGACCTTCGCCTTCGGGCTCGGCGGGCCGGTGGCCAACTTTGCCGGTTTGCTGCACATGACTGTGCATTCACTGATCAAGTCGGCGATCTTCTTCGCGGTTGGCCATGCCGCGCAGAAAGCCGGCACCCAGATCATCGACGACATCCGCGGCCTGATGAAGGTCAGTCCTACGGTGGGTTGGGGGTTGATGCTCGGCACGCTGGCGATTCTCGGCATGCCACCCTTCGGCGTTTTTGCCAGCGAATTTCTGATCCTGACCAGCGCCATGCGCCAATTGCCCTGGGCTACCCCCTTGTTGCTGTTGGCGCTGGGAGTGGCCTTCGCCGCGGTGTTCAGCCGGGTGCAACCGATGGTTTTCGGCGCCACCGAGCTGAAGCCACTGATGCACCCGCCGGCCTTGCTGCCGGTGTTCGTACACCTCGGGCTGGGGCTGATGCTGGGCTTGTATATTCCGCCCTATCTCAATGCCTGGTACGAGCAGGCGGCCAAGCTGATCGGGGGTTGAATGCAGCTATTGGACCTTGAGCTCGTCTTCGAACGCTTGCCGATGCCGCTGCCGGTCTGGCGGGCCACGGTCGATCGCGCGCAGTGGCTGGCGGCGGCACAGGCGGTGGCAGCCGGCGGCGGGCGGCTGGTCAGCCTGTGGGGCAGTGACCGCCGCGACAGCGCGGAAGGCTGTTTTGTCGTCTCGGTAGCCCTGGCTACCGGCGAAGGGCTGGCCTGGCTCGATCTGCCATTGAGCGATGGCGTGCTGCTCTACCCTGATCTGGGCGGCGTATTCCCCTGTGCGGTGCGCTTGCAGCGGGCGGTCTACGATCTGCTCGGCATCGATCCGGAGGGCGCGACCGATCTGCGCTACTGGCTCAATCATGGCGACTGGCCGGGCGACTTCTACCCGCTGCGGCGCGAATGCAGTGGCCAGGAACGTCTCGACGATCACGAGGTGGTCGATTATCCCTTCATCAAGGTCGAAGGCGACGGGGTGCATGAAATTCCGGTCGGGCCGGTACACGCAGGCATCATCGAGCCGGGGCATTTCCGCTTCTCCATTGTCGGCGAGAAGGTGCTGCGTCTGGAAGAGCGCCTGGGCTACAAGCACAAGGGCATCGACAAGCTGTTTGAGCGGCAGGCGCCAGCCGAGGGCTACCGCCTTGCTGGGCGCGTTTCCGGCGACAGCACGGTGGCCTACGCCTGGGCCTACTGCATGGCGCTTGAGGCGCTGAGCGGGGCCGCGCCGCCGCCTCGTGCTGCCTGGCTGCGCGCAGTGCTGCTGGAACGTGAGCGCATCGCCAACCATCTTGGTGACCTCGGCGCGCTCGGCAACGATGCCGCCTTCGCCTTCGGCCTCGCCCAGTTCATGTGCCTGAAGGAAGACTGGTTGCGGCTCAACGCCCGCCTGTTCGGCCACCGCTTCGCCATGGATCGCATCGTTCCCGGCGGGGTGGCTGTCGATCTCGATGCCGAGGGCGGCGCGGCCTTGCTCGAACAGTGCGCCATCGTTGAGCGCGAAGTACGTATCCTGCGCCAGATCTACGACGATCACGCCGGCCTGCAGGACCGTTTCATCACCACCGGCACCGTGTCGCCGCGGCTGGCCACCCAGTTGGGCCTGACCGGGATGGCCGGGCGCGCCAGCGGGGTGGCTTTCGACCTGCGTGCCGATTTCCCGGTGACGCCCTACGACCAGCTCGACGTGCAGATGGTCACCCACCGTAACGGCGATGTTGCCGCGCGGGTGATCGTTCGCTTCGAGGAAATATTCGAATCGCTGCGCTTGATCCGCCGGCTGCTGCATGGCTTGCCGGAGGGCGCGTTGCGCGCGGACCTGGCGCCGCCGCAGGGGCGTTTCGGCGCTGGCTGGGTCGAGGGTTGGCGGGGCGGCGTCTTCGTCGCGCTGGAGGTCGAGGGCGAGCGAATCCGCCGCTGCCATTGCCACGATCCTTCCTGGCAGAACTGGCCGGTGCTCGAACATGCGGTCATCGGCGACATCGTTCCTGATTTCCCGCTGATCAACAAATCGTTCAACCTCAGTTACGCGGGGCATGATCGCTGATGTGGAAAATCCTCACCCAGATCGCCAAAAAGGGCATCCGTAGCGAGCCAGCGCCGACGCTCGGGCCGGAAGAGGGTATCGAGGCCGGGCGCATCCAGCAGGAGTTGCTGGCCATCCTCGGGCGGGCGCTGACCATTCGCGAGGTCGATGCCGGTTCCTGTAACGGCTGCGAACTGGAAATTCACGCCGTTAACAACCCCTACTACAACCTCGAAGGCTACGGCATCAAGTTTGTCGCCAGTCCGCGCCATGCCGACCTGTTGCTGGTCACCGGTCCCGTCTCGCGGCACATGGCCTTTGCGCTGAAAAGAACCTACGAAGCGACGCCGGAACCCAAGCTGGTGGTGGCCATTGGTGATTGCGGCTGCGACGGCGGCCTGTTCGGCGAGAGCTACGCCTCGCTCGGCGGCGTGCACAACGTCATTCCGGTCGATTACACCGTGCGCGGCTGCCCGCCGACGCCGCTCGACATCCTGCGCGGCATCCTCGCCGCGGTGCGGGTCCGTCACGAAAGCGGGCAATGAGCGGCGCGACGCTGCTTGAACTGCCCAATCCGTTTGTGACCGAATACGGCAGCGTTCATCTCTTCGGCCAAGGGGCTTGCGACCGGGAGAAACTGCTGGCACAACTCAAATCGGGTGATTACGACCGCCCGTTCGTCATCGACGATGGGGCGCAGCGATCGCTCTATTTCTCCCTGACGCTGGTGCAAAGCGTGATGCGTCTCGAGGCGCCCGATGCCCTGGAGTTGGCCTATACGCGCAAGATGATGAGTTTTCTGTTCTTCGTGCCCAGACCACGGCAGATATTGCTGCTTGGCCTGGGCGGAGGGTCATTGCTCAAGTATTGTCGCCGTCACCTTCCGCTGACCCGGCTGACCGCTGTGGAAATATCCGCGGAAGTCATCGCCTTTCGCGAACTCTTCCGTATTCCGCCGGACGATGCCCGCCAACAGATCGTCCAGGCCGATGCCGCCGATTTCATCGAGCAGCATCGCGAGCGCCCGGAAGTAGTGATGGTCGATGCATTTGACCGGCAGGGGTGCGCTTATCCATTGCCAACCTGGCGTTTTATCGCCGCTTGCGTGCGGTGCTGTCGGGCAACGGCGTGCTGGTGGTCAATCTGGCCGGGGAAAAGCGGGAATGCGCCGACCATCTGGCGATGATCGGCGAAGTATTCGATGACAACTATCTGGTGTTGCCTGTGCGCGAGGGCGGGAATCAGATTGTTTTGGCCTTTCGTGACCGTCAGTTCGCGCCGCGCTGGAAGTGGATCGAAAGCCAGGCCAAGCCGCTCGGGCAACGCTACGGGCTGGATTTTCCCGATTTTGCCAGGCGCTTGCAGCGCGCCGGGCAGCGGATGCGGATGGACTGGCGCTGAACGAGCCGGGCAGCTCACACGAAACCGCCGATTTGCGGCACAATCCAGTCTCATCCCATGGCCCAGCGAGATGCGGCATTACCATGACCAAGCCGATCACTTTCAAGATTCTCGAAGACATCGCACGCGATCTTTCCGGCAGCGAAGTGTCTTTTCCCACTTTTCTGGATATCACCTTCCAGGTACGTACGGCGCTGAAGAATCCCAATCTGACGGTCGAACAGCTGGCCAAGCTGGTCGGCGCCGAGCCGCTGATGAGCGCCAAGATCATCCGCATGGCCAATTCGGTGGCGCTGAACCCTTCTGGGCGCGAAATCGCCGACGTCAAGAGCGGGATCATCCGCGTCGGCATGGAAGCGGTGCGTACCGTTTCCTTTGCGGTGGCCATGGAGCAGTTGCTCAAATCGAAGCAGCTGCAGGCGTTCGAGGGGATTTCCAAAAAGCTGTGGGAGCATTCCTCGCATGTCGCCGCCCTCTGCCGCGTGCTGGCGCGCAAGATCGCCAAGATCAACGGCGACGAGGCGATGTTCGCCGGCCTGGTGCACGATATCGGCGTGTTCTATCTGATGTCGCGCGCGGCCAATTTTCCCGAACTGGTGCAGGACAAGGCTGAACTCTACGGCCTGCTGGTCGGCTGGCACGATAACATCGGCCATGCGCTGCTTTCTGCCTTGGGTCAGCCGGAATCGATTCTGGTGGCGGTGCAGGAGCACGAAGTGGACCGCGAGGTCAGCGAAATCAAGACCCTGTCCGATGTGCTCTACGTCGCCAACAAGATCGCCAACCGCAGCAGCAGCTGGCGCGATCCGGAGTTCGACAGCGGGGTCGATACCTCGATGCTCGAATCGATTCTCGATGCCGATACGCTGGCCGAAATCACCGAAGAGTCGGAAGAGGAAGTGCAGTCGCTGAAGGCGGCGCTGGGGGGCGGTTAAAGCCAGCCCAGTCGCTTGAAGCGGACATAGAGGGCGATGCAGATGCCCGAGATGATGCACAGCGCCATCGGATAACCGAATTCCCAGTTCAATTCGGGCATGTGCTTGAAATTCATGCCCCACAGCCCGGCAAAGGCCGTCGCAATGGCGAAAATCCCGGCCCAGGCGGCCAGCCGCTTGTTCACGTCGCTTTCCTCGATGGTGACCATGGAAAGATTGACCTGAATGGCGGTGCCGATGGTTTCGCGGATGGCCTCCAGCCCGGTGTTGATCCTTGCCAGATGGTCGTAAACGTCGCGGAAATATTCGCGGCTCTTTTCACAGACCGGCGGTACCCGGCCGCTGCACAGCTTGCCGGCGTCCTCCATCAGCGGCGCCACGGCATGGCGCAGGCGGGTGGCCTTGCGCTTCAGCGCGTAAAGTCGCTCGATATTGTGGCGGGCGGCGCCTTCGGTGGTGAAGATGTTTTCCTCGATCGCCTCCAGTTCCGATTCGAAAGCGTCGATGATCGGAAAATAGCCATCCACCACCGCATCCATCAACGCGTAGAAGACAAAGCCGGCGCCCAGCGCCAGCATTTGCGGATCGCGTTCGCAGCGTTCGCGCACGCTCTGGAAATCGAGACGGCTGCCGTTGCGGATCGACAGCACGAAATTTTCGCCGGTAAATACATGCAACTCGCCGACCTGCAAGCCGTCATCGGTGATGTCCACGACGTGCATCGCGGCAAATAGCGAATCGCCGTATTCCTCGATCTTGGGGCGCTGGTGGCCGTGCCGCGCATCCTCAATGGCGAGTTCGTGCAGCCCGAACTCCTCCTGCATCTTGGCCAGTTCGGCATCGCTGGCGTCGTTCAGCGCAACCCAGACAAAGCAGTCGGGGCGCGCGACGTAGTCGCTGATGTCCTCGACGGGAAAGTCGGCCAGACGGTTGCCATCCGGAAAATAGGCGACGCAATTGAGTAGCATGTCGGGATCTCGTGCTTGAACGGATGGGGGCTATGCTGCCTGATTGAACGGCATTCGGCTAGTGCCGCAAACGTTCAATGCTTTGCCAAAAGGGGTACAATCCGCTCCGCGCAAAACAGGCGCAGCGATCCCCCACGGAGCACCGGATGCATTCCGACCAACACGATGGAAAACGGCTTGCCGCGCTGGCATTGGCGGCCCTCGGCGTTGTTTATGGCGACATCGGCACCAGCCCGCTGTATGCGGTCAAGGAAGTCTTCGCCGGCAATCACCCCATCCCGATCAACGAAGCCAATATTTTCGGCAGCCTGTCGCTCTTTTTCTGGGCGCTGATCATTGTGGTTTCGATCAAATACGTGATGTTCGTGATGCGCGCCGACAACCGCGGCGAGGGCGGCATCATGGCCCTGATCGCGCTGGCCTTGCGCGAGGTGCAAGGGAAGCCCCGCCAGGCCAAGGTGGTTGCGGTCATCGGCATTCTTGGCGCGGCGATGTTTTACGGCGACGGTATGGTCACGCCGGCCATTTCGGTGCTTTCGGCGGTGGAAGGCCTGGAGGTGATTACTCCAGCGCTGTCGCAATTCGTCATTCCTGTGACGCTGGTGGTGTTGTTTGTCCTGTTCTATTTTCAGAGTCGCGGCACTGCGGTGGTCGGGGCGGCATTTGGCCCGGTGATGCTGTTGTGGTTTTCGGTGCTGGCGCTGCTTGGTCTCTACAACATCGTCGAGCATCCGGAAATTCTCAAGGCGCTCAACCCGGTCTACGGAATCGAATTCCTGCTGGCCAACAAGGCCATGGCATTGGTGGCAATGGGCAATGTCGTGCTGGCGGTGACCGGCGCCGAGGCGCTCTACGCCGACATGGGCCATTTCGGCCGCAAGCCGATCCACCGTGCCTGGTTCGGGTTCGTGTTGCCGGCGCTGGTACTCAACTATTTCGGGCAGGGGGCATTGATTTATGCCAACCCTGCGGCTGCGGTCAATCCTTTCTACAATTCGGCGCCTGACTGGGCATTGGTACCGTTGGTCGGGTTGGCCACCGTGGCCACCGTCATCGCCTCACAGGCGGTGATTTCCGGTGCCTTCTCGGTCACCCGTCAGGCCATCCAGCTCAATTTCGTGCCGCGCATGGAAGTTCAGCACACCTCGGATAAGGCGGCTGGCCAGATCTACCTGCCGGCGGTCAATTGGGGCCTGATGGCGGCAGTGATGATCCTGGTGGTCGGCTTCCAGTCGTCCAACAATCTGGCGGCGGCCTACGGCATTGCCGTGACCGGCGACATGGTGATTACCTCGCTGCTGGCCTGCATGGTAGTCGCCAAGGCCTGGAAATGGGGCTGGCCGAAAGCCATTGCGTTGTTTTCCTGCTTCCTGGCGGTCGAACTGGTCTTCCTCTTCGCCAATATCCTCAAAATTCCCTACGGCGGCTGGTTCCCGTTGGTGGCCGGGGTGTTCGTCTTCGTGCTGATGACCACCTGGCGACGTGGTCGCGACCTGCTGGCTTCCCGCCTGGCCGGCGAGAAACTCGAACTCAAGCCTTTTCTGGGGGCGCTCTGTTGCGGCATGCCGCCGACCGTGCCGGGAACGGCGATCTATCTCAATTCCGATCCCGATTCGGTGCCGCATGCGCTGTTGCACAGCCTGAAACACTACAAGGTGCTGCACGAGAAACAGGTCCTGGTCTCGGTGCAGTTCTTCGATGTGCCCTACGTCCCCGATATTGACCGGGTCGAAGTGCATTGCCTGTCCGAGAACTTTTCGCAGGTCATCATCCAGTACGGCTTCATGGATCAGCCCGATCTGCCGGCGGCGCTGGCGATGTGCAAACAGTACGGGTTGGAATTCGACGAGGAAGAAGTGTCCTATTTCCTCGGCCGCGAGACGCTGATTCCGCGGATCAAGTCGGAGATGGCCTTCTGGCGGGAAAAGCTGTTCATCGCCATGTTCCGCAATGCCGGTTCGGCAACCAGTTTCTTCAAGATTCCGTCCAACCGCGTGGTCGAGCTTGGTTCGCAGGTGGTGCTCTGAGCTTCAGGCCGGCCAGCGCGGCGTCTTGAATACTTCGACGAGAAAATCAATCAGTTTCCTGAGCTTTAGCGGTTGTTGCTTGCGCGAGGCATAGACGGCGTAGATCCCCAGTTCGACGCTGCGATACTCCGGCAGCAGTTCGACCAGCCTGCCGCTCTGCAGGGCTTCGCCGACGAGGAAGGTCGGCTGCAGGACGATGCCCTGATGGGCCAATGCGGCGGCGACGCAGGTGTCGCCGTTGTTGGCGTGAAAGCGCGGCCTGGTTTTGACCGAGACCTTGCCTTCCGGGCCGTCGAAACTCCACTCGTCACCACTGGAAAAATACGAATACGAAATGACCGCGTGCCGCGCCAGTTCTTCCGGCGTGGCCGGGGCGCCGTGTTCGCGCAGATACTCGGGCGAGGCGCAGAGCACCAGCCGGGTGCTGGCCAGTTTGCGGCTGATCAGGCTGGAATTGTCGAGGCGCGAGATGCGGATGGCCAGGTCGTAGCCTTCTTCGACCAGGTCGACCAGGCGGTCGGCGAGCGAGACTTCCAGCGACACTTTCGGATGCGCCGAGGCGAAGGCGCCCCACAGCGGCGCCAGATGCAGGATGCCGAAAGAGACCGGGGCATTGACGCGGAGCAGGCCACTGGCGTCGAAGGCGCGCGAGCTGGCTTCGCCTTCCGCTTCCTCGATGGCGGCGAGGATGTCCTTGCAGCGCGCGTAGAACGCCTGGCCTTCGCCGGTCAGCGACAGGCGGCGGGTCGTGCGCTGCAAGAGGCGCACGCCGAGTCTTTCCTCCAGTTCGGCGACATGACGCGATACCGCCGCTTTCGAGCTTTCCAGCGCATCGGCGGCGCCTACGAAGCTGCCGGCATCGACGACGGCGACGAAGGATTGAATTTCCCTGTACTTGTCCATTGTTGCGAAATTCGGATCAATAAATCTCAATATTGCTAGTTTATCCCGTTTGTCGCGGCGCTTAAAGTGCGAACTGTGCACTGCGCACACCCCCAAGACCAACAGGAGAAACAGCATGAACATCACCATCGTCGGCGCCGGCAACATGGGATCGGCTCTCGTCAAGCAATTGGCCAAGGCCGGCCACCAGATTCGCGTCACTGCCCGCGACAGCGCCAAGGCCGCCGCGCTCGCCGCCCTGCATCCGAATACTCGTGCCGTGCCGGCGGCCGAGGCGCTGGCCGATTCGGAAGTCGTCATTGTCGCCACCGGCTATGCCGATTCCGTTCCGGCCCTGCAGTCGCTCGGCGACCTCGCCGGCAAAATTGTCATTGACATCAGCAATCCGCTGACCGCCGATTACATGGGGCTGACCCTCGGCCACACCACCTCGGCCGCCGAGGAAATCGCAGCGGCGATTCCTGGCGCGGAAGTGGTCAAGGCTTTCAACACCGTTTTTGCCCAGGTGCTCGATGCCGGTGGCGATTTCGGCCAGGGCAACACCGTGCCGGTGTTCATCGCCGGCGACAGCGAGCGCGCCCGCCAAACGGTGGCGGCGCTGGTGGCCAGTATCGGTTTCGAGCCGGTGCAGGCGGGCGGGCTGAAAAATGCGCGCTATCTCGAACCTCTTGCCGGACTGAACATCTATTTCGGGTACGGCGCCGGCAAGGGCACCTCGATTGCCCCGACCTGGATCGGCCGCGCCGCTTAAGGAAAGATCATGACTCTGCCTTCACTCTTCATTTCGCACGGTTCGCCCGAGTTCGCGCTGGAACCGGGGGCGCTCGGCGCTGCCTTGCGCCGGCTCGGGCAGGAACTGCCGAAGCCGCGTGCCGTGCTGGTGATGTCGCCGCACTGGATGGCGCGGCGGGTGGAGGTGCAGTCGTCGCCGGCGCCGCGCACGGTGCATGATTTTGGCGGTTTCTCGCCGGCACTCTACGAACTCGATTACCCGGCGCCAGGCGCGCCGGGGATCGCCGCCGAGGTCATCCGCCGGCTGAGTCTGGCCGGCATCGCCGCCAGCGACAACGACCGGGCCGGGCGCGACCACGGCACCTGGGTGCCGTTGCTGCACATGTATCCGGATGCCGACTTGCCGGTGCTGCAAATCGCCCAGCCGGTCGATGCCGGGCCAGCCGAATTGCTTGCCCTCGGCCGGGCGCTGGCGCCCTTGCGCGGCGAGGGCGTGCTGATCGTCGCTTCCGGCGGGGTTACCCATAATCTTTACGACTTCCGCAGTGCCGCCGCCGGAAGCTATGTCCAGCCCTTTGCCGAATGGTTGGCCGGGCGCGTCGCCGCCGGAGATCTCGCTGCCTTGTCCGATTACCGGCAGCAGGCGCCGCATGCAACCCGCGCCCACCCGACCGACGAGCATCTGCTGCCGCTCTATTTCGCCATCGGCGCCGCCGGCGACGACTGGTCGCGCAACCGCCGCATCGAAGGCGGCATCAGCGACGGCGTGCTGGCGATGGATGCCTATCTTTTTGCCGAACCATCCCCCTCGGAGCCCGCGTGAACAAAAAATACACCCCCACCGCCATCGGCTTGCACTGGCTGATGTTTATCGGCCTCGCCGGCACCCTCGGCCTCGGTTTCTACATGCACGACCTGCCGCTGTCACCGACCAAGCTGCAGCTTTATTCCTGGCACAAATGGGCGGGCATCACGCTCTTCCTGCTCGCCCTGTTGCGCATCGTCTGGCGCCTGACGCACCGGCCGCCGGAACTGCCGCAATTGATGCCCGAACTGCTGAAAAAGGCGGCGCATGCCATGCACTGGCTGCTCTACCTGCTGATGCTGGCGATTCCGCTCTCCGGCTGGCTGATGAGCTCGGCCAAGGGCTTCACCACCGTCTGGTTCGGCGTGCTGCCACTGCCCGATCTGGTCGGCAAGGACGCAGCGCTCGGCAGCCAGTTGCAGACCCTGCACATGGCGCTCAATTTCGCCCTGCTGGCGCTGGTTGCCGGCCATGTCGGCGCCGCGCTCAAACACCATTTCATCGACCGCGACGGCGTGCTGACCAGCATGCTGCCCGGCAAATCCTGACCCCGACGGAGAAACATGATGATCAACAGACACTTTCGCCTTGCCGCACTGCTCCTCGCCAGCCTCGCCTTGCCGGCGCAGGCGCTTGAATACAACGCCATCGACGCGGCCAAAAGCCAGCTCGGATTCAGCTACAAGCAAATGGGCGTCAATATGGATGGCAGCTTCGGCCGCTTTGCCGCCAGGCTGAAATTCGACCCGGCCAAGCCGACGGCGGCCAGCGCCAGCTTTGACGTGCAACTGAACAGCATCGACGCCGGTTCGGCCGATGCCAACAAGGAACTCGCTGGCAAGGAATGGTTCGACAGTGCCCGTTATCCGCTGGCGCAGTTCGTCGCCACCCGCATCGCGCCGCTTGGCGGCAACCGCTACCAAGTCACCGGCAACCTGAGCATCAAGGGCCGCAGCCGCGAAGTCAGTGCCCCGGTGACTTTCACGCCGAATGGCAACAGCGCCGTGCTCGAAGGCGGTTTCACCATCCAGCGCAGCGATTTCGCCATCGGCGAGGGCGCCTGGAGCGATGTCGGCATCGTCGCCAATCCGATTCAGATCCGTTTCAAGCTGCTGGCTGTTGTTGCCAAATAAGCCGGCAAATCACTCACCACCCCAACCGTAGAGGAAAACACCATGCAATCCAGACTCATCGCCACCCTGATCGCCACCACCCTTTCCGCCAGCGTCTTTGCCGCGCCGGAAACCTACAGCGTCGAACCGACCCACACCTATCCGCGCTTCTCGTACAGCCACTTCGGCTACTCGACCCAGCTGTCGCGCTTCAACAAGACCAGCGGCACCATCACCTACGATCCGGTCGCCAGGAGCGGCGCGGTCGATATCGTCATCGACATGAAATCGGTCGATACCGGCTACGAGGTGTTCAACGGCCACATCCAGGGCGCCGATTTCCTTGATACCGCCCAGTTCCCGACCGCGACCTTCAAATCGACCGCAGTGCGTTTCGACGGCGACAAGCCGGTGGCCATCGACGGCAATCTGACCATCAAGGGCGTGACCAAGCCGGTGACGCTGACTGTCACTTCTTTCCTGAAAATGCCGCACCCGATGCTGAAAAAGGACGCCATCGGCGCCAATGCCACGACAGTCATCAAGCGTTCCGAATTCAATGCTGGCAAGTTCGCGCCGCATGTCGGCGACGAAGTGACGCTCTCCATCGCCGTCGAGGCGATCCGTCAGTAAGGCCTATTTTGCCGGGCTGGCAGCCGCCAGCCCGTTTTGGCGCCTGACCATTTCGCTGACGCTGGCCGAGAACTGCTCGGCCATTTCGTGGCGCACGAAGGCCGGGCCGATCAGTGGCGGCAGCTTGGTCTCGGCGATGATTTCGGAGCGGTATTCCAGCCGGGTCTGTTGCGCTCCGACGGCGGTCAGGCGCATCCGGCTTTCAACCGATTTGGCGGTGCCGCTCAACTGGCGGGCCTGAATTTCGCCCATCGGCTTCATGACGATTTCGCGCAGCGAGATGAATTTCTGGCTGAACGGGCCGAAATGGGCGGTACCCCGTTGCTCGACCTGTACGGTCTGGCTGCCCTGTCCGGCGACGATGCGGCTCGATTCGAGGTTGGGCATGAAGCGCGCCATGCGGTCGAAATCGGTCAGCACCTGCCAGGCGATGGCCAGCGGCACCGGCACCAGCACACTGATCTCCACCCGGAAACCATCATCCAGCCGGGTGAGTTCGACGTTGTCCGTAGTCACCCACAGGGTCGCTTCGGCGAGCGCCGGTTCGATCCCGCCGAGCAGCAGGACCAGTACCAGAAAGACAAGGCGGAACGCGGACATGGTTGGGGTTACAACCGGCGGATTTTTTCCAGCAGGCCGGTGGTCGATTTCTGGTGGATGAAGGGGATCGAATGCACGCTGCCACCCCAGCCGCGCACTTCGCTGCAACCGACGATTTTTTCCACCGGCCAGTCCCCGCCCTTGACCAGCACTTCCGGCCGGCAGTCGAGAATGCGTTGCAGCGGCGTATCCTCGTCGAACCAGGTTACCAGCGTCACGCATTCCAGCGCTGCCATCACCGCCAGGCGATCCTCTAGGCAATTGACCGGGCGGTCGTCGCCCTTGCCCAGCCGTTTGACCGAAGCGTCGCTGTTGAGGGCCACCACCATGGAGGTGCCGAGCGCTGCGGCTTGCGCCAGATAGGTGACGTGCCCACGGTGCAGGATGTCGAAGCAGCCGTTGGTGAACACCAGTGGCCGGGGCAGGGCGGCGGCGCGCGCCGCTAGCGCCGTTGGCGGGCAGATCTTGTGTTCGAAAACGGGGGTAGGGTAGTTCTCGGAATCCATGGTCATTTATCGGGAGTTGAACGGGGTATGGCTTCCGCATAAGTGGTGCGCAGAGCGGAGGCGACAGGATCTTCGGGATGGCTCTTGGCGAGACGCTGCAATTCACTCTCCAGGCGCACGAATTCGCGCAATTCGAACAGCCCGGCAAGGAAGAAGATTTCCGGGGTCAGGTCGCTGCTGTCGGCTTCGGAGCGTAGCTGGCGATAACGGGTTTCCAGCTTTTCCAGCGCGCTGGAGGTCGGTGGCGGGGTGATGCCGCGCAATCTGGCCATGCCGACCGGACCGTCGGTGCGCGGTGCGGCAGCCGGTGGCGCAGCCGCAATGTCGATGTTCCGGGCGGATGAGGACACCTCGGCCGCACGGGTATCCCGGGAGCGCGCCATGGTCTGGCCAGAATCCACGTCGGCCAGACGGATCATGCCGACGCGGTTGCCGCGGGTTTCGGGGGTGCGGTTCATCTGCTGCGACACTTCCGGTGGCAACTGACGTACCAGAAGCACGGGTTTTCCTTCGACGGCCTGGCTTTCGCTTTTGCCAATCAACAGTGTTCCGCCGCCCCGCCAGTCTTCGAGGCGCCCGCCGGCGACGTAAACCAGTACCGCCTTGCCGCCTGGCGGCAGATTCAGCCGGTCGCCGGTATTGAGGCGCATGAAGGCCTCGAGCATGGTTTTGCCGGCGCCTTCGCCTTCCAGACGAACGCGTCCGTCAACCGCGGTGACCAGCACCGAAACGTTGTTTGCTGCGCCGGCTGCGGTGGTGAACAGCAGGGCTCCTAAGGCCAGTAGCAGGAGAGGTATGGATTTTTGCACGGACAGCCTCCGTCGATTTGCGGATGATTGCCAGATGAATCAAGTACCGATGATATCGCCTTCGGCTTGCCGCTGTCTCAAACGCTTGACCTCGGGCGGTAAAGAGGCAACCATATTCAGGGTAAGCACCGGAGAAAATGGATGATCAAAACCGCCAGAATTATTATGAGCATGCTCTGGCTGCTGCTGTTGACTTTGGCCTTTCCTTGCAGCGCCGATCCCAAGGGGGATTTTCAACTGCTGATTATCGATTCGCAAAAGGGCGAACCATACCAGACGGTGCGTGCCGAAATGATTGCGGAACTGGAGCGTTCTGGCTACAAGGTCGGCAAGAATCTGAAAATCAAGCACTATTCGATCGGCAATATCGAAGGGGCCACCAAGAGCATCTGGGAAATCGAGCGCGACAATCTTTACGATGCGGTTTTTATTACCGGTACCGTCGCCACCATCGGGATGAAAAAGCAGGCTTTCGGCGAAATGAAACACAAATTCGTCTTTGCCGCGGTGACCGACCCGGTGGGCATTGGCGTGATCGATGCCTTCGATGCGCCGCCCAAGGCCAACTTTACCGGTGTGGCCTATCCGGTCAAGGTTGAGGAGCGCTTGCGTTTCATCAAGCAGGTCATGCCCGGAGTCAAGAAAATCGGCATGATCGATACCGACATGCCGCAGTCGCAAAGCTACTGGCGCTGGCTGGAGGCGGCGCTGAAGCAGCCGGAGTTCCGTGATCTGCAGGTGTTGAGGCGCACGGTTTCCTTTGTGCGGAGCGAGGAGGGGCATCGGCGCATGGCCGAACTGGCATCCAGGTTTGTGACCGAGTTGGATTCGCAAGTAGATGTGTTTATGGCATGTAATGATCAGATGTGCGTTCAGCAACCGTATCCGGAGACAGTCTATAAATTTGCGACCAAGCCTCTGGTGGCGGTAGGGCGCCGCGAAGTGACCGACGAGTGGGGGGCAACCATGTCCATTTACCCCGATCAGGAGGGGTTGGGACAAATGGCCGGAACGATGGTGCGCCAGCTTTTTGAAAAGAAGCCGATCAGCAGCATTATTCCGCGTACTGCCAGGTATGGCTATGCCTTCGACCTGAACAAGACCAAGCGCTTCAATCTCGCTATTCCGCCGAAAATGATCGAGGCGGCCGGCAAGAACGGGGTCAAGGTCATTTACACCAGCCCGGCCAAAATTCCACCTCAGAAATAACTGCGCTTGCTCCGAGGGCGCGCGCGGCCCGCCCGGTCGTGCCGGTGGGCAGCTGTGCTATTTCTTGCTGCGGCGGCGCGCGGTGGTTTTTGCAGCGGTGGGCGTGGCGTCGATATCGACCTCCAGCATCTGCGCGATCTGCACCAGCATTTCGCGGGTGTCGTCGTTCATTTCCTGTTCCGGCCCCAGTACGAATTTGCATTGCTCGATGGCGCGCAGGCGGTCGGCGCGTTCCGGAATCAGATCGGGCAGGGTCGAGAGTGCCAGTTCGGTCTCGAAGGCGACGATCAGGCTCTGCTGGTGAATGATCCGGTTCAGACTGACCGGTTCAAGCGAAACGAAAGGTTCCTGGGTGGTGATCAACTCGTCCGAGCGCTCCAGACGGTCGCGGCGTACTGCCTTGCGGGCATGCGCCAGCAGGACCAGCATGCGGATTACCGCCACGGCCAGACCACCGCGCTTGGCTTGTTCCAGCGCTTGGATCACCTCACTGACCGAGCGCAGGTCGGTACCGCTGACTTCGCTGATGCGCGGGCTTTCCGATTCCGCCAGCGCACGCATCCAGGGCGAGGAGTAAATGGCGGTAAAGCAGGTTTCCACCATGCTGTCGCGCAGGTCGCGGAAAATGTTGATCCAGTCGGTGATCAGCGCGGCATTGCGCCGTTCCAGTTGGTAGAAGGGGTTGTCGCGGCTGTTCGGCACCCGGCGTTCCTGCACGGCCTTGGCCATTTCCGGCACCGGCGCCAGCGCCGGGTTGAGATCGCTGACGAAATAGCGCTGGGCGCGTAGCGGGTTGGTGTTGATGCGCAGGCGGGCGAGGAAGTCGTTATTGATCGCGCGCATCCAGGGGCGGATGGCCAGATCGTAAAACTCGGAGTTGAGGCGCGAGACGCGGGCCACCGCGGCAAAGGGCGCTTCGTCGTCGGGCGTGGCGTCCAGCGCACGGATATCGTCGATCGAACGCTCCTGGAAGGCGATGGCAAAGCGTTTGTCCAGACCCTCGCCGGACTCCTCCTCGATGATCATTTCGTAGAGGCCGGGCGGCATGGCTTCGATGGTTTTCAGGGTCGAGACGATTTCGCGGTGCTGCTTGTTGGCCACCGAGGCCGAAACGAAAATACCCAGGTGGCCGATGTTGTCGTGAATGGTGTAGACGATTTTCTGCCCGCGCGCCTTGATCTCCTTGACATCGGAGTAGTTGTCGGCGATCCAGCCGAGCGCCTGTACCGGCGGCGTGATGTAGTCGCCCTGCGAGGCAAAGACGATGATCGGCGCCTTGATGAAGCGCAGATCGACGTGCATGCGGCTATCGAGCTGGGCGCCGCCGCGGCCGATCTTGTTGCCGACGAAGAGGTTTTCCACAATCCAGCGGATCTCGGCCTCGTTCATGAAATAGAAACCCGACCACCAGCGTTCGAAATTGAGAAAATCTTCCGCGTCGGTATCGATCAGTGCGAAGAGATCGTAATTCTTGCGCCACCAGGTGGTGGCCGGGTTGAGGCATTCGAAATTCCAGATCAGATTGGCGCCGTCGAACTTGCCGTTGCCCTGGTCGGAGAGCACCAGCGCCGGCAGCACGCCGCCGAGCAGGCCGCCAAGGTAGCGCATTGGATTCTTGCCGCGCACGCCGCGCCAGTAGGAGAGCGGCGCACCGTTGATCACCACCGGCCCGGTCAGATCAAGATTGGTGGCAGCCAGCAACATGGCCGCCCAGCCGCCCTGGCAGTTGCCGATGATCACCGGCTTGGCGCTTTCGGGGTGCAGGCGGCGCACATGGCGTACGAACTCGGCTTCGGCACGGGTGATGTC
>Ga0209570_1001032_pt1 | contig 18968 bp, 13 predicted proteins | sample EBPBio172007_DNA_FD_185861 | JGI IMG/M metagenome (GOLD analysis project Ga0209570, IMG submission 185861) | Wastewater treatment Type I Accumulibacter community from EBPR Bioreactor in Madison, WI, USA - Reactor 1_9/17/2007_ DNA (SPAdes)... | ecosystem: Engineered > Bioreactor > EBPR >... | reverse complement strand
GCCCGATGCAGAAAAAGAAGTTAACGGGCTTAAAGCGCTTTTTACTGATGCTGAAATCTATTCAAAAGCTGATGCCACAGAAGAGAAAATCCGTTCATTAACAAAAGGACAATTTAACGCCTTACATTTTGCTACGCATGGCACCATGAATTATGGTGAAATCACAAAATCATTTCTTACCATGGCAATGAAGGGAACGGGGCAGGATCCTCTCTCTGATGGGCAACTTACTATCAGCGAGGTGTGGGGTCTGACAAATCTCAGGAATTATAAACTTGTTACACTCTCGGCGTGTAAAACTGCAATAAGCGAAGAATTTGCCAAGGGGTGGCTTGTTTCCCCGGCAAACGCATTCCTGAAGATTGGTGTGCAGACCGTTGTAGCTTCTTTATGGCAGGTTCAGGATGATGCAACTTCGATCCTCATGACAGAGTTTTATACAAACCTGAAAACGATGCCCAAAAGTGAAGCACTGCAAAAAGCCAAACTGAAACTCATCAAAAATCCCAAATATGGCTTTCCGTATTATTGGGCTCCATTTATTATGGTGGGGGACTACAGGTAAGGTAGTAATGGGGTTGATGCACACATTTGGTGAAAAAGTTGTCGAGATAGTTAACGGACGAATTTGAGCCGGTTTTTGCTCGATTGTGTTTAATGCGAACACTCTTCCTATTGGTATTTATTTCCGGATTTGAAGCCGGTGCAAATGTTATGCTCCGTAGGATGCTCCTTTTGAATTAAACTTCATTAGTGAAATCTAAAGCCCCTAGGTTGGAAACAGCTTTGGGGCTGTTTTGATTATTCGTTAGTGAGGGGTATTTTTCAACTCGTTTTAGAGGAAGTGTTTAGTCTTTGCTTCAATTCTTTTTTAACAAATATTTTTTGATATCTACATTACTCAACACAAAGGCATTTTATTTGTTGCTATCTGTATTTCAACAATTCTTCAACCAGCATAAAAACCGTTGTTGATGATTCTTCTTTGGCTGGGCTTACATGGTCAAAATTATCGAATATTTTTTTTGCTCTGATGATTGCCTGATGAATTCTGATTTTACCTGTCTGAGGATCCTCTGAATCTAATATTTCAAACAGTTGTTCTTTCACAATCTTTGTTCTTTTACTGTCATATTCTGCACCAAGCGGTGAGAGAAATTTATTGAATTTATTACCATATTCCGACCGGTTAAGCTTGGAGCCATTATGGTCCTGGAAGTGCAGCAATAACCAGTACTCAAATGCCTGATTCGAATATGCAACTCTAATTCGATTTTGATAAGCAAGCTGGATTGCCTGGTTAAAGTCTTGATCGCTATATTCATCCTTATCAAAGACAACCCAATACTCATCATATTTCGAAAGTTCCATAAGTTTAATTACCTGGCGAGTTAGGCTCAGAGGGTCTAAGCCTTTTTTTTCAATATAAACATTTGGAAGTCTAAACTTCCTGAAATAACTGGGTTCAGTATTTTTTCCACCGCAATAAATCAAAATAGTTTTCCTCTCATCCATTGAGGAGGATTTTCTATTTGAATAATGGGCTGAATTTGATATTCTTTTTTTGCTTAATCGACTCTTCAAATTAATTCACAGTCTTTTCATTACTAAATATTCTGATATCATCAAATTCTCCTAAATAAGGCATACCTCCATACCTTCCCTCGAGATAATCATTTTCAAACTTATCTGTTCTCCTAACTTTAATCTCCACAAGTGAAAAAAGCTTAGCTGCACCAAATCTGTCTTTTTCAACGAACCAAATCTGATCCCTTCTGAAGATATCTGAACTCAGTAAATGTGTGCTCTGTGTATTGAAAACAAGTTGAGCATTTCTCGAGTTAGTTAATACAGAATTGAAAAGTTCTGCTATTTTTAATACTAGTTTCGGGTGTAGTTTAGAATCAAGTTCATCAACAACTAATATTGATCCCGTTTCGAGTGCTCTAATTACCGGACCTGCAAGAGCAAAGAATTTTCGTGTACCTGATGATTCATCAGAATCCATTGAAAAGATCACTTTTTCTTTAACGACCTCACTTCCACAGAACTTTTTATGAACAGTTTTTACTTCATAAAAAAGGTCAAGATCATCTACTAATCTTCTTTTGTATTCATCGCTATTAAATGGATCATTCTGGCCGGTCGATGCCGAGGATGTGAGATAGATATCCAAAATTCCCAAGTCAGCAGCATAAAGAAAATTCAGAACTTTTTGTTTTCTTTCGTCTTCCGCTATCATCGACAATGTAGAATTGATGAATGTATCTTCATACAATCCTGAGAATATCTGTAGATTTTTAAACCAACCCAATACCTCCAGAGCCATTTCTTCATTAAAGGTAGCTGCTACAGTTACACATAGTGCATTTTCTCTAACAAAACCTTCTCTGATTATATTTTTACCTCGTTTGAAAAGTGACCTGTGAGTCTGAAAGTCGTTACCTCTTCTGGAAAACACTTCCATTTCTTTCTTGTGAGACCTCAGATATAACCATTCGCTAATAATTTTTCCGGGAAGAAACTCAAATCCGTATCGAAATATTTTTTTATTACTGAGAAAAACAACCTCAAACTCTGATGGAAGTGATTCCGATTCTGTATCAAGTTTGAAAGAGACTGCATTACTCAGGGTTGGCTTAAGTGCAAGCTGCATCGATCTGACCAAAAACTCCTGCATGAAACCCAGTGCTTCAAATAATTTGCTTTTCCCGGATGCATTTGCACCATACACAACTGATGATTTTAACAATCTCAGATCAAACTCCGGTATTAGTATCACATTCTCAGTTTCTCTTGTCTCTTTGTCATAATTAGCAGCGACAAGACTAAAAACAGTTCTCTCTCTGAATGTCTTGTAATTCTTTATTGTGAACGCAATTAGCATAATTATCACTCTTTTTGTAAATATATTGCAAATATCGTAATAATATTGCAGATATACAAATAATCGTTTAGATTTTATCGACTCTGAGCATTATCTAATGATCACTGTGCCCTTTTCATAACGAGGGTATGGACTCCAGTTCATGTATCCATAAGGTTTTGAACTATTCATCACTTCGAATTCATGGTAGTTGTAAAACGGGAGTTGGAGGGTTACTGGATATTTCAAAATGTTTTGAAATCCTTTGATTCGAAGATCAATCTCATCATGTTCTGCAAATGGATTAGTCTCGAACTTCCATTTAAGGTAATTAAGGAATTTGTTCGTGTATCGTTCGCTTTTTTTAACCAAATCATCTTCGAAGTCACGAGTTGCTAAATCAAAGAGATGCTCCATATAGTCAACAGAACGAGATGAAAATGCCTCATAGAGTTTTTTAAGACTTATTCTGGATTCTGGTAATTCATTTAATGTCATTTGATTGAAAATTTTGTCAAATTTAAGTGCATAATAAAATGAACTAACCAGATCCGTGAGCCTGACAAAACCTATTTTAGCTTCTTTCAATTTCATCTGGACTTTTTCAGTGCAGTCATCAACAGTGATTAAATAAACCTCGTCCACAAGATGGATTTGTTTGAGTCTATTTATTTTTTCAACAATTGCCATCCCAAGAGGTACGGTCGAATAGGAAAAATATAGACCACATATCTTCTTTCCTGCCTCGGCTTCCAGGATGAAAAAAGGACGATGATTTAGCACAGAAATAGCAGACTGCTCAAAAATCGCTTGTAAATTGTCGTAAACTCCATGGATCCCCAATGACAACCATGTTCTGTAGTTCAATAAATGAACTTTATCTCTGAAATAAAAAATAAGTGCCATTTCAGTAAATAGACTCTCAATATTGATCCTAATACCATCATATCTCTCATCTTTTAAGATTTTTTGTTGGCGATCAAAGTCACTTTTAAGCCGATAGTACTCGTTGTCGAGATACATCTCACTGTGTTTTCGTTTCCTTTCTGATTTTGAGAGATTTGAGTATCGAGGCTTTTTAGGAAATGGACTGCCTGTCAAAATTAAAATGGTACTTCCTACATACGCAATGGCTAATATTCCAAAAAATTTGCCATATTCAAAACCTTTTTTGCCCAATGAGGCGACTCCTAATGAAATTAGTGTAGCAGCCAAAAAAATAACCACCGCGATGAAACGACTACGATAATATTCTCGAAATTCTTTGTTGTACCCATCGTATTCCCCCGATTCGATCTGTCTAATGATATCATCAGGTATTTGTATATCTTCACGCCGCATATCGAATTTTTCCTCAACAAATTCTGGCTTCTTGAATTTAGTGATGGTTATTCTCGGAAATGAGGTGCTATCTTCACCTCGGTTATTAAATTGTTCATTCATAATATTGACCTTCTTTACTTGAATAACTATAAATAAAAGCCTTACAAAAATTAGATGATCCTCACCTCCAAATAGCCATAGCCCTGCCTCAATTCGGATAACTTTAACAGTTCAAACTTATTGTCTGGATTTACTGTAAAGTCAAAGAAATCATACCAGGGGCGATGATGGATGTCATCGAGCAGTATTGTTTTGGATGTAGATAGGGTGATGTCGGTATAAACACAAATTTCGCCTAAAAATGGAATTTGTGTTTTGAATTGATCTCCTTTTTCAAAGATGGCAGGTTTTACCTTGTTTATAAGTCCAATATCGACTAACATGGGCAGCACTGCATTTACGGCGTTATAGATTCCACGATTACTTCCATAGATGGCTGACAATTTCAAGAGAAGTGATTCACTGTTGATCAACTGTTGAACCTTGTAAACCATTGCGAGTACTTTCATTGTCTCGTAGAAGACCGGGAAAGTGTTCGCAAGCAAACAGATAACGATGATTTTCCTGTCACTTTCCGGTAATCTTAGAAATCTGTCACCATCAATTCTTTTTCTAATTTCCAGCAACAAATATTGGTTATTTGTTTGAATTAAATTGATATGGCTAATCGCTTTATTTCTACGGTTCTCACCGGAGATATACTCTTTTAACCGGGAATCAAGTTTTGATTTATCGAGAGATTCCCCATTTAAAATTGTATGAAGAGCAAATTCTAAAACAGAAAGGGGTATTGGTTGGTTAATTCCCAAATATTTTTTGTTCATATCCCCTCAATCTCAATGAATGGAATTAACACTTCAAAAAAGTGTGAGCCTCCATGTGTTACGACTCTTACTCCTTCTTGTTCAAAAGCATCCTTATTCTTTAGATAAATTGAAGTGCCATTGACCCCAATTTCTAAATTTCTGTTTTGTTCAATATAGCCATCACGCAACACATCATTTGCAAAGTCTAAAAATCTTTTGCTTCGAGTTATTGAACCAGCCTTATCTTTACTTTTTAAGTTACCAATCCCGGTTGCTTCGATATTCCCATGATCGGTTGTTAGAAAAACTTTGAATCCTCTTTCACGGAGTGCACCAACAATTCCGGAAATATTACATTTATCAGCCCATTGAATGGTAGAACTTAACAACTGGATATCCCCCATGATCGTTCCGTGCATCATCTCATCCAAATCGTTACAGACCAGTCCCAGAATATGCACATCTTCAGGGATGTTATCAGGAATGAATTCATTTCCCACACCAAATTTTTGAAACTTGATTTGATAACTGCTTAGTCCACAGTCTCCCCAAAATTGATGGAAAAGCTGCTTTTCTTTGGAATTGTTCTCATTCAGGTCAGGTTTGCTTCCCTTAAAAATAGCTTGTCGTGACCATGCAGTAATGGAAGGTATATAGGACATTGTGGTTTTTGCAGAAAAAGAGAAGCCACTTTTTCTTAAATCATCAGAGATAGCCAACCATTGCCAATAGTTCATGCCATCCAGAACAATTAGTGCCTTCTTCGATGGCTTTTGTGCTTTAAGGTATTCCAAAATTCGCGAAACAACCACGGGTTTCCTGATCCCTGAGAGAGAGAATAACCCGGCATAATAATTATCTAAATAAAGTTGGAATCTTGAATTAAGTTTTTGCTCAAGTTCATAATATCTTTTAGTAAGTTCACTATCCTTACAGGTAAGAGTCCTGAGTTTTGCTTCTGCAATAACTTTGATTATTACAAACCATTGTTCAAATTCATCCTCAATTTCTTCAAACTGTTCTGCAAGTTGTTCTAAAACAATTTTAAGTCTGCTTTCATTATTCTTATCAATCTTTTCATAGAAGTTCACTTGCAAGAGTTCCGGAAGTCCGGCTATATCATCCAAAGATGAAAACTTCATCACAAGATTTTGTGTCTCTTTTGTGCCCAATTTTTCATAGACTTTTAAGTTGAACAACTTATAAAGGAGATCAAAACTCACACCTCTTAAAACACCAGGATCCAGATTTGGGAAAATCTGTACCAATCCAATACGATGAGGGGTACAAAATTGGAGAATATCCGGTGGGGGATCATATCCGGAAGGACCAACCAGGATATACTTTTTAACACTATACCTGACTGTCAATTCAAAGTGTAATCGGACTTCAAGTTCAGATGCAGCAGAAATTAATTCATAGCCTGATTCGTTCAACTTGTCAACTAATCCGGTATAGTTAAGAAGACCATCCGGATCGGAAAGCAGAATGTGTTTTTTGTGCCCTGACCTGATTAAGTCATGGTACTTATTGACCCAGTTAGCCATTTATAATCTTTACATTAAGCAAGCAAGAAAGGTTTGGCACAATCTGTTTTGCAGAATCGTAGTCATGAAGCCAGGATTCTCTATCCTTCTCGAGTTTTTGAAGTCGTGATGTTCGAATATTCTCAATACCAATTTTACTTAGTTGTCTTTCTCTAAAAGTAAAAGCTCTTATTTTATTCTGCTCTATCCTGTCAGTGTTATCCATAATTTTTGATTCCATTTCAGAATATTTTGAACTCAACAGGCCTTCTGCTTTATTATGGATAAACTCAAAAAATGAAGTTGATTCTTCACTCGACATATCACCTTGAATTTTAAATATCAATTGATTCTGTATCAGTTTTGTCCAGAGATTTTGAGCATAAGCAGGGAATGAGTCCCCTTCATCTGAAATAAAAACGGGGTGGTATAAATCAGAGCGTTCAAATTGATTTTTAACTTCAAGATGCCATAAACTGAATGAACCGGTCACAATTTTATCATTCAGAATTACAATTAAGGGGATATTTGATGAGGGTTGATGAGGCACTGCTTCAGAAAGTATCGTTTGTGCTATCTCATGTTGCAATGAAATCGGCTCGGGGATTGGATTGTTTAAACTTTCGCGAATGTTAAAAGTATAAACCTGCTCTTTCAAACCCGGGAAACGAAAACCAAGACCATCAAGTAAAAGTTTGTATTGAATACCTTTGGAATCAAGATAATTTTTTGTAAGATTCTCCAACCAATTGGGTATCGGGCTGTGTTTGATCGAGTCAACCTTATCAACTTTTATCTCATCTGAATTTACTGTTGGTAAACTTCCTTCGGTACTTTTGTAATTCTTTAATTTTTGTTTTATATCATCAAGCCAGGTCTGACTGGTCTGCTCAAATCGCTCCGGGTTAAGAAGTGACTCGAGAAACAGACTACTGATACTTTCTCTCTCCAAAGTGCTGTCTAAAACATCAGCCGTTTTATCTATGCCAAGATCTGCCATGATCTGATTTAATTTGGTCTCAATCACCTCATAAACTCTTCGTTCAACTGAATTATTCAGAAGAAAATTTAATGCAAGTACCTCGTCTTTTTGTCCAATTCTGTCAACCCTGCCTATCCGCTGTTCGATTACCATTGGATTCCAGGGCATATCATAATTTATAACGATGTGGGCAAATTGCATATTTAGAGATTCGCCGGCTGCATCGGTTGAGATTAAAACCTGTGTATCTGCTTTAAAATTTCGCAAGGCTAAAAGTCTCCTGTCGTAATCCATGGACCCATTTATAGTTTCACATCTGAATCCACCTTTTATTTCGAGAACTTGCCTGAGCATATTCTGAGTACTGACAAACTCGGTAAAAATCAGGAATTTTAGATCGTGGTCATTCTCTTTCTGTTTTAATTCGGGCAGAATTTGAAGCAAATATTCTGTTTTGGTGTCAGTTTCAGTATCAATACATTCCTGTGCCTCACGAATTAATCGCTGTAAAATATCGAGTTCTGCATCGTAATTAATTTGAGTTTCTCTCACCATTAAATCAAGTTTCTGCTCAAAATCGAATTCAAGTTGTCCTTCATACCCAAACTCTTCAATATTATTAATTACAGTTTCCCGTATATCACTTCTTTCTCCCGATAAACTATCAGCTCTTTTTTTCATAGCATCCAATATTGCCTGAGTAGAACTGCTCATCATCTTTTGGAACAAGATCATAACAAATCCATAAGAGTTGTTTTTGATCTGTCTTGCCATATTAAACCCGTTTACAACATACTCAGTGACAGAATAAAAAAGTTTTTGCTGTTTTTGGTGTCTCGCTGAGTCATAACCAACAACGACCTTTTGAGTATTTCTTTTGTTGAAAAGTGGTTTACCGGAGTAGTCAATTGCCTGTCTTTTTTCTGTACGGACTACAAAAGGTGCCAATTCGGCAATTGCAGGGACTCCCTCACCTTCAAAAGCATCAGCATCCAATAATCCTAAAATTCTTCTGAAGTGATCGCTTTTACCTCTATGGGGTGTTGCTGAGAGAAGTAAAACATTTGGTATGGCATTACATAAAATATCAGCCATATTAAATCTTCCAACCAGCCGGGTACTGCCACCAACCTTGTGACACTCATCTATAATCAGCAGGTCAAAATCTGCTTCAAGCACACTTTGGATTCTGAATTTATTATACTCTTCAATACGAGCTCTTGACCAACCTTGTCTGCTCTCGAGTGGTCTGAGTGCATCGAGAGAAACTATTAACTGGTTGTGTTGGGTCCAGATATTAATTTCGTTATCGGCATCAAGTCTGGCAAATGTTTTGGTCAGGGCATTAATATATTCGCTGTCATAGATATGAAATTTTTCATTAAAGTGTTTTTTCATCTCTTGTTGCCACTGTTGCATTGCAGTCTTGCCAACAAGTATAAGAGTTTTTTTTACTACTCCTCTTAATTTCAACTCTTTAAGAACAAGCCCCGCTTCAATGGTTTTACCCATTCCCACTTCATCTGCCAACAGAAATCTTAGATAGGTCCCCGACATAACTTTTTCGAGAGCAAGTATTTGATGTGGAAGTGGTATAATGTTACTCTCGATGGGAGCAAGCATGTTCTGGGATGAAACTTCACTTTTTATTTTGGCGGCAATTGCTTTAAATATCAACTCTGACTGTGTTACAGTAACTGAATCGTCTTTTATCTCTTCAAGTGGAACAGATAAAATTTCTCCAGTTGAGAGTATCCGTATCTCTGCAACTTTTTTGCCAAAAAATGTTTTTTGAGATATTATCTCAATTTCTTTTCCAAGGTATTTCATGCAATTTGTCTAAATTTAATTAACTCTTCAACCAGCATAAATACTGTTGTTGATGATTCTTCTTTAACCGGATTTTTGTGATCGTATGAATCATATACTTTTTTCGCCCTGTTGATGGCTAATTCTTCATGTGTTTTTCCGGAGTTTGCATCAACCCGATGCAATAAAAACCAAATTTTGGTGTCAATTTTTTTGCCGGTCATGTCACCATAGGAGCATCCAAACTGATTGAGATATTTGTTTATCCTTTTTTTACATTCAACACGGTCCAGAGGTGAGCCGTTATGTTCAAAAAAATGGAGAAATATCCAATATTCAAATGCCTGAATCGAATAGGCAACTTTAAAGCCATGTTTCTCAGCCAGTCTTAAAGACTCATTAAAAGAGGCAAGTCTGTCATCACGATCATAAACACACCAGATTTCATCATATTTCTTTATGTCCGGGCGTCTCGCCGTTTTTTCTATAAGTTCAATGGAGGACTTTCCCGAACCAACCACCACAATCTCCACAGTGCTCAATCTGAAATTTTCGAAGTAAGAAGGTTCAGTGTTCTCTCCTTCACACACTATGAGCAGTTTCTTTCGCTTGGGAATCGAACCTTTAACTCTGTCAAGTTTTCGGGGATTTTGATTTACAAATTGATCGGCAGTTGAGGATTGCCCAAACTTTGCAGATTGTCGTGGTTTCTTTTTCAACTGAATCGCCTCTGCACATCTCTCAATGTCATCAAATTCTCAAGTTCAACGAGGTAGGGAACAGCCCCGTATCTTCCATCCAGATACTCTTTCTCGAATTTATCATTTTTTCTAACCTGGATATCAGCAAGGGAGTAAAGTTTCGCAGCGCCATAGATATCCTTCTCAACAAACCATACCTGATCCCGACGCATAAGATTCGAATTCAGAATATTTGTGTTATGAGTATTAAAGATCAGTTGCGCACCATTTTTATTATCTGCTGAGTTAAACAGGCTGATGATTTTTTCTGCAAGATTTGGATGCAAGTTCGAGTCGAGTTCATCAACAACCAGTGTGTTTCCCTCTGTTAATGCCTCAAGAATAGGATATGCGAGAGCAAAAAACTTCCTTGTGCCACCGGACTCATCCTTCACCATCGAAAATTCGACCTCTTCTGTCATTCCTGTCTCTTCGTTATATTTAAGGTGAGTTGTCTTGACACCATCAATATGGGCTAAAGGATTTTTTAGCTTGTCAAAATCTATTACACCCCATCCTGTTTTTGGGTCAGTGAGTTGAAAGTGAGGAGACATCTCAACATTATAATTCACTATACCTGTGTCAGCCGCTACCAGGAGTGCCAGTATTCTCTCTTTTATTTTTGGATCCCAGGATTTATAAACAGTCATTTTTTCCGGCACGCTGGAATCCAATCCTGAAAACATTGCGAGTCTTTTGAACCAGCTCATTATCTTTTCTATCTCTTTATCGTTTGCTTGAGCAGCACTTGAAAGTAGAAGACAATTTGATCGTATGAAGGGTTTGAAGAATTCGTTTTTAGATATTTTAAAATGATCAGGATGGCCGATTATTTCGGCACCATTCCTCTCAAATATCTTTACTTCTTTTCGTTTTTCTCGACGGAACAACCACTCTTTCTCAACCTTTTCAGGATTAACCTCAAATCCGTAACGATAGATAGAGCCGTCCTGAAAAAACACCAGTTCGAAAGCGGATGGTTGTCTCACTGTGATATTACTCAGGGAAAAATTTTGAACAGGAATAGGATCAACAACCTTTAGCGACTGAAATGAGTTTAAGACGAACCATTTAACAAAACCAAGTGCTTCCATAAACTTACTTTTACCAGAGGCATTTGCCCCATAAATTGCAGCACTTTTTAGTACTCTGAGATCAAATTTTTCTTCCCAGAAGACATTCTCAGTCTCAAGTTCCTTTTTATCGTAGTTTGAAGCGATCATGCTGAAAACTGCTTCTTTTTTGTATGTACGATAGTTTTTAACTCTAAACTCTAAAAGCATAATAAAGCCTCTTTTTGTAAATTACTTGCAAATATGCGTTTTATTTTCTTAATATCCAAATAATAGACAAGTATTTTGTAAAAATTAAACTTTATCCTTCGCGATATCATAGAACATTAACAGTTGCTCATCCTCTAACAACAAATTGGAAGGAATTTTTTCTGAAAGTTGTACGATGGTATTGAAGTCCTTTTTCTCATAACATTGTTTAAATCCTGCTTTTAATGCTTCGAGTCTTACTTCTTTAAGTTTTTTTGGTTTTGCTAATGATATATCTGCGAGATATTGGTTGAACTCTCTTAGTAGTGCTTTGTTTCTGATGGCATCGCGGTCTTTAGCCTCATTCATGTCAGGTACACGCCACTTGCCACCAGATAATTCAATGAAATTTTGTTGAAGTATATCCATCAGCTCAGGTAGAATATCACCTTTTCGAACTGCATTAACTGCTGTGAGCCATTTGGGTTGGATATCCTGATATTTTTGCGGAATTGCCAATTCTGTGCGTAACCACTCTATCCCTTCTCTTTCATCTGTGACTATCAGGGACAGAGGTTCAAAGTTTTGATTATTAGCTTTTTTCTGCTCGTATTCAGCAGCCTGTTCTGCTGTAAAGTACATTCCATCTCGCTCGATAAATCTGGCTTTGAGTCCTTTCTGGAAATCTATGGCATCGATTGGTACGGAAAAACCACGAACGATGTAAAAAGAGATTAATCTGTCATAAAGGATTTTTGGGCTGCGTTCAATTACTGAAGTGGTTTTGTATTTATTGGTTATCTGAAGTGGAAGATAGGTCAAGTGCGAATCGATAAAATCCCAGATAGAGGTTTCAATATTCCCGGAAGTAAATCTTTCAACAAATTCTTTAGAAGGTTTGTAACAGCTTATTACCAAATCCTGTTTGACCGCAGTACTTGTCGTAACAGCCTTGAAACTTCCTTGTTGTTTGTCCAATGAAGAAACATTTGCTATTACAAAACCTGCTTGCTGAATCGCTGTTTGAATACCGTTCCAAACAGCGGCACTTGTGTTTGAAAACTCCACTGTCATCCACTTGCCGGGTTTTAATATCCTAAAATACTCTCTAAAACATTCCAACATCAGTTGTTGATATTCAAGAGTTCCTTTTTTCTGAGTCTTATTTTCTATTGCCTCCTTTATATTGTTTGTTCTCACCTTTAACCAACTTTCCCACAAAAAGTTTAGTTCTGAGTACATAAGATTTGCCCCAAATGGAGGGTCTGTGAATATGTAATCAACTGTTTCAGCTTGAATAAACAATTGATGACTCGAACCGACAAACACTAGATTGTGTTGCCTTGCAATAAGCTGGAATGCTTGACAAAAATCTTTAATTTTCCTTCCAATCTGCTGGGCTGGATTATTTTCTTGAGGTGTAGCACATATATAATAAGTTCCAGATGTTGTCCCACCCTTTCCGTTCAATCGCCAACGATACATCCATGTCAAATTTAACAAAGCGGATGTAATCAATATCTGAATTTTTGATGAGTACTTCCCCCGAGTTATAAATTTTGAACAAAATAATGTAGCGCGGATCGGTAATAATTGATTCACTTTTGTAATATTTAAATTCTTGAGACGTCCAATCTCATCACCATCGATGATTCGATCCTTAGGAAACCAGTTTAAATCTCCGAAGTGTTTTAGCTTGTATAATATAATTTCATCTAAAACATCAAGCCGCTTATAGAATCGATTGTCTAAGATCGAATAGTTTATTTTTATCGGTACACTTTTTCTTTTTCTTACTATTCCGCCAGTTGAATTATCAAAGGTTGTCTCCCACATCTTCTCACTGTTAGATTTAGTTCTAATTGAATTACAATGTGGACAGTTAAATTCTTCTCTGACAGAGCCATTTTCATGATCTACTGCGACATCATAAAAAATTATTTCCCCCATACATTCAGGACAGATAAATACATCACTCCAGACTGTATAATTGATTTTTCCAAATAGCAAACCTGAACCATCGAGCAATGCCTTGGCTTCTTTTGGGGTTTTACAATTGGGGAGTTGTTCAATTATTTTGTCAATAATATTCTGTTTGTGCTCTTGTCCTTCTTGAAGTGTATAATACATCCACCCCAGTTCATCCTCTACCTCTTTAAGAATTCGTTCAGCTTCTGCCTTAAATTTGTCAATATCAACAGGAGTGTTGTAATTATAAGCAATAAAGGAAGCAATCGGGGAGAGGTCACCGAGAATGGCTTTCCTTGGTCCCCAAACAGGTTTTCCTCTGCCCTGTTCCTCCCATTCTTTCTCGATTTTTGTTTTGGTTTCAAGGTCGGGATTTCCACACATCTGTGCGGCAACACCAGTCATTCCCGTTCCGGCAAAACCGTCAAATATAATGTCACCGGGTTGTGTGTAATGCAGTATGTATCGCATAATTGCAGGGTGAGGGACTTTGGTGTGATAACTGTGGGCATTATAGATTGGATTATTCTTACCTTCGCTGACATCACTTGCAAAGGGTTCATCCACAACAAAATTATCCACCCTGTTTGGGGTGTTTGATTTATTCTTTTCCCATTCTTCGATAAAATCATTGAGCCAGGGATTAGGGCAGGCTGTGTAAAATGGTGGATCACTTAAAGCTATTATATCCTCATCTTCACCTATCGGGAAGCCATCAATCTTTTTTAGCGCAGGAAGTTTTTTTCGTAATTCGTTGCGAAAGAATTCTTTACGCTCATCTTCATTCTTAAACTCCCTGCCGAGGCAGAAAACTGGTTCATTTGATTTTTTCTCAGTTAGCTCAAAAAGGGTTTCGTCCATAATTCTATCTTTGCCTTATCCTTGAAATTAGATTCAGGACTTTTCTGTTGGTTAATTTGTTATCATTTATGTTTACGCCTGTTTCTCCGTTTGCAATCAGGAGACTGCCGAACTCGCTCATCAATACCGGATCATAGTTAGTATCATAGATACCATCATGGTTACTTTCATAGTTACCGATATAACATTTGGTTACATTATCAAGAGCACCATCATAGACACCGTCATAGACACTATCATAGACACTCCAAAAAGGTTTTACTATCTGGGCTTTTATGGATTCAATCATGCGCCTCTAACGATTTGGCGGAGATAAGGTCTTCAATGTTAATGTGTAGAGGCATTTTTCAAAATAATCCTGACTTTATTTCTTTCTTTTCCTTTTGAGATGTCTTCAACGAGGTTTGTGAAACTTTCGATCATTTCTTTAGGAGAAAGAGGTTTGTTAAATTGTTTGGAAATCTCATCCATGGTAAGTTCCACTTTTTCGATGCCTGACATCAATTCGGAAATAATTGACCGCAATTTACCGGCATTATTGATTGTAATTTCAACTCTGGAGTTGATAAGGTCTTCCACAAGATTTTTATCTTCCTGAGATAGAATCTCGAAATTATCTGACAGTCCCGGGTCTCTTAGTACAGACTTAATTGAATCCTTCCATTTTTCTAAAATGATCTCAAGTCTTTCTTTCAAAAGAATTATTTTAGGTGTCGGTTTACCAATATAGTCTCTCGGATTAAAATTATGATATGGTTCACCGAGTAAACTTTCTTTTGAAAGGGAATGGTCTGCCTCTTTGAGCGAAGAGATATCATTTATCAGGTTTTGGTATTCTGTTTTATCGATGAAATCAAAATCTTTAAGCAAATCACAAAGTTTTTTATCATCTCCCGTAAGAATGATTTCTTTTTGTAAATTATCCTGAGCCGAGAGCCTGTACTTTGCGTAATTTTGCAAATAATATTGTGAGTAGCGATCCTTAAGCGATTTTAACAGAGCTTCGTATTGCTTTAATTCAGCATTATTTTCACTTATGATTACTTCACCAAGTTGAGCGAGCGCAGAAACAATTTCCTTTTTTAAGGGCTCCTCGTCTGAAATATATGATTCAGCAGTGTAAAGGTAACCGGTTAACTTTTCAAATTCCTCAGTTCTTGTTTTTAGATTTTCAACTTTTTGGCAGAATTTAAAGGAGGCGAAATCATTTAACAATCCTTCTTCAGTAAGCTTAAAAGACTTCAATTTGCCATAAGTATTGTAAGAATGGATTGTATCCAGAGTTTTTGATAATACCTCCAAACCTGATTTCATCTCCCGTGTTTTTTCCGGGGTAAGAAGTTCAACATTTCTACATTTTAAACCCTTCGATAATTCGGTAATGGTTTTTAAGACACGATCAATTTTCTCTTTAGATCGAGTCAAAATTTCATTAATTGTATCGGGTTTCTCAAGTTCTGTGGTTAGATCCGGTAATTCCAAACAGGAAAACAATGCTTTCAAGTGTCGATAAGGAATACCCTGTGGTTGCCTGATGTGAGAAAAAGTGAAATAATCTTCAAGTGACAATGTTAACACTGTATCAATATTCCCGGCTGTTAACGATTTGCCTTGCGACCAAATAATTTCAATGTCCGCCTTAAACGCTAATGCCGTCAAAACAACAAATTGTAGTTGGAAGTCTAAATTGTAATCCACAGAATAATAAAGATTCTGACTCGGATAATGTGAGTATATAATATCAATTTTGTTAACAACAGCCCCTTCACCGGCATCTTTTAATCTTTGTAGAAGCCGGTCGGCATATTTGCTGTGTTCAGTTGAAAGTGACTGCCCGCTCCAAAGACCCAAACCCGAAAGTATGGCTTCGCCATCTCTGTTTGGTTTACCGGGTTCAACGATTCTTTTCAGAGCGTTTTTAATTCTGCCATCAAAATTATCCTTGGTTATTGGTTGCAGCAAGTCCTTGAAAGCAGGGTAATCAGGATATTTTTCATTAAAGTATTTATCCAATATTTTTGCTGAAACAGTAGTAAAAATTATCTCTTTTGTAGAACCTTCGCCCATTAACGGAAATGATTTTAAAGGTTTTGCATCATTTTTGTAATAGACAATAGTTTTATCTGCAAATTCTTTATCAAAGAGAATAATCGATCTTTTTCGATGTTCTTCAATTTGACTCAAGTACAACTTCTTTTGATCGGTTGTTGCACTTACTTCTTTTGCTTTGGCTGCCCCATAAAGAAGTATGGAATTCTTAAAATCCTCACTCAGTCCCGTCAGATCAAAATAAACTTCATCAGGTTCATCATTTCTTTCGACTTTACCAAAAACAGGCGAGAAGAAAATATAATATTGTTGTATCGGTTCAGTTGTACTTCTCTCATTCGGGTTGCCAAAAAAGATGTAACCAAGCCGGAAACTTCTCTTTTCGATCCATTCAAGGCTGTGTTGCCAAATCTTAAATCCGGTGCGATAGGTATTTTGTTGTATGCCCATGACAAATTGTAAAAAATCGAAGAAATACTGATCGGAATCCTCCGGTTTTTTCTTTAGTACTTCAAAAGCATAAGCTTCCACTATTTGTGAAATATTCAGACCACCTTCGGTTCTGATATAAAAATTACCTTCATGGTCTTTATCAACATATTGTCCTGAGGTAGCATTTATCAGTTGTTTAGCGGTGCTTTCTACAGTGTCAAGGAGGAATTCAGGATCATCAACTCCGGGAATTGTCATGCAAATATCTTCTTTAAGACTTAATGCATTCGCTCCGTTCTTTTTGTCAAGATCGTCACATAAAATCCGAATTGCGAGAGCCTTAGAAATCTTCGAGGCAAGGGCTTTTCTGTTTGCCCGTGCTCCGTTAAAGTGGTTATTAATTCGATCTTCGATAATCTCCATTTTATCTTTTAAAGTTCGGATGTCGGGGATTGAAAGCATGGAAGGTTGAGAAATCTCATTCCAATATTGATCATAAGTTATAAGTCCGGGATCGGATTCTGGAACATCTTCTTCCATCATTCTAAGGAAATTAGTACTTAGAGCTTTTAGAATTTCCCGTTGATGTTTACCATGTTTGATTTTTTCGAAATAGGTGATATAGTCAGGATGCACAGGAAAAAGATCGACAAACTCATTTAGTTTGTTATTGATGCCATCAAACAAATGTGAGAACCTGAGTAGGTGTTCCCTGATTTTTTCTTTTTGATGGAGGTCTTTTTTTAGAAGTCGCTCTTTAACAACAAATGACACATCATCCTTGGTGATAATTAGATCCGAATATCTGTCTTCAACCTTTTGCAACATTTCTGCGGCGTGCTGAAATTCAGAAGATCGGTAGAGCAGTTCTTGTACACCGAACATAAATTTAAATCGAGAATTATCACATGCTTCTCCGGCCTGGCGTAGTAACATGAGATCATTATTAAGTTCTGTAGGGTTTCTTCCCTTTAAATATTCAAGCATCTCATCTATTACAATCAAAAAATGATAATTTGGGAATTTTTCCTCAAATGTTGCCATCATCTGTTGAATCAACTCTTTCCAACTTAGAGTAGATTTGCGATCGAAAGTAAAAGTCACTCCAATTTTCTTTAAATACATTTCGATTCGGTCGAAAAAGATATCTTTCAAAGGAGCATCACTACCAAGTTCGAACCTCAAAACTTTGTATTTACCCGCTATTTTGGAAAAATCTTTCATCAATTCATCGTTCTTGATAAATTGAAGCAAGTTGGAATTTTCAGCTATCGAAGAGACAACTGACATCAAATGCGACTTTCCAGTTCCGTAGCTACCTACAATTTGAATCCCTTTTGTTTCATGAGGGGGATTTTGAAGGAGATTTTGAATAATTACTTCGAAAATATCTTCTCTCATTTTTTTAGAAAAAACGAAAGATTTTACAAGGTTTTCAGCAGTTCCGGCTTCATTAGCACTTACAAGTTCAATTACTGAAGTTATCGGCTCAAATTGGATAAGCTCTTTATATTTCATTAGTTACCTTGATTATTTCTTGTGTAATATTGTTGAAATTTAGGTTAAATTGTTCTTTTTTATCACCCCAATGTAATGTTGAGGGAAGTTCAATCTCATTCTCCCAAATAAGGAAAAGTTTCACCTTTTTAGAGATGTTTTTAAGGATTTGAGTAGCATTAAGTTTTAGCACCGGATCGAGTAACATACCAAAATTATAAAACACGATAATTTTGAGATCTGATTGGTCGGTTTTGGTTTTGGAATTTTGAACCAGGTTTGATAGAAAATCCTGGGATTCGATGGAGAGGGAAGTCTGGTCAGACCTGTTGGAGAGGTGATTGGACAATTCAACCCCGATATCAATAGTGGTAATACCATTAAATTTTAATTTATCAACCAAGACCAAAATATCATCAATCCTGCATGAGAGGATAAACAGATTATATCTATGATTTCCGGAGACTGTGTCAAGATAACTTAGGTCGATTTTATCACCATATATATTATATTTTCAATCAAAATAATAACCTACAAAAAGATGCTGTTTGAACATTCTCAAAATAGTGAAAATTTTTACTCCTGCAAAATCTATATAATGCAGTAATGCGGTAATATTTTTTTGCATTATAGTAACTGGAAGCGTTTCCTGTAGTAATAACACTACGGTAATGATTTGTTAACAATTTCTTAACATTAGAAAATTAGATTTTGGTTTTGTCAGAAGTGTGAGGTGAGGCATATTTCATGGTTGTATTCTTTTTTTTTTGATGAAATATGAAATTCC
>Ga0209570_1001022_pt1 | contig 19130 bp, 17 predicted proteins | sample EBPBio172007_DNA_FD_185861 | JGI IMG/M metagenome (GOLD analysis project Ga0209570, IMG submission 185861) | Wastewater treatment Type I Accumulibacter community from EBPR Bioreactor in Madison, WI, USA - Reactor 1_9/17/2007_ DNA (SPAdes)... | ecosystem: Engineered > Bioreactor > EBPR >... | reverse complement strand
CTTACCGGCGATCGGCGGCAACGCGAGGAGATAGGTCGCCATCGCGTTCCGATCCTCGTCCGAAAGCTCCGAGGTGTTCTTGATGACGGAGGTCATCGAACCTCCGGCCGAATAGAAACCCGGCGTCTCACCCGTCTTCAGGAAATCGCGGATATCGCTCTTCGACCAGGAACCGATACCGTCCGCGTGCGGGGTGATGTTCGGCACCGATCCCTTGCCTTCCGGGTCGGGTCCCCCCGCGAACCGCTTCCCGGTGACGATGCCGCCAAGAAGGTTGCGAGGGCTGTGGCATTCGGCGCAGTGCCCCGGCCCCTCGACGAGAAACGCGCCGCGGTTGAAGGCGACATCCTTCGCCGGGTCCGGTGTAAAGAGCTTGCCATCGAGGAACAGCAGCTTCCAGCCGCCAAGCAAGCGCCGGATGTTGAAGGGAAACGGCACATCATGCGCCCGCACCCGGCCGGCAACAGCGGGCAGCGTCTTCAGGAACGCGAAAAGGTCGGCGAGATCCTTCGCGCCCATGCGCTGATAGGACGTATAGGGAAACGCAGGGTAATAGTGCTCGCCCGCGGGCGAAACGCCTTCGCGCATCGCGCGGATGAAGGCATCGACCGGCCAGCCGCCGATCCCGTCGGCCTTGTCGGAAGAAATATTGGGCGCATAAAAGGTCCCGAACGGCGACTTGAGCCCGAGCCCGCCGCCGAGGCGGGTGCGGTCCTTCTCGCCGGGAATGGCGTGGCACGAGGCACAGCCGCCGATATGGAACAGCGTGCGGCCGTTATCGAGATCGGCGTTCGTCGGCACGATGCCCGCGTTCTCGCCAAAAACCAGATGGTGAAACGCCGGGGCGGTCACGACATAGGCTCCCGCGAGGCCGAGAGCCGCAAGCATCACGAGCGCCTTGACGATCCTGCGCATGACATCACCTCCCGGGCCGGCAGCATGGCTGCAAATCAGACAGAAATGCGCGCCCTGCGGCACGCATTTCAAGCAGGGTCCGGTAGCCGGGCGTCATCCGTCACTGGCCGCGGAATTCCTTGTGGCAGGCGCCGCAGCTACCGAAGACCTTGCCGATTTCGGCCTTGAAGCTCGCCTCGTCCTTGATCGCGGCGGCAGCTTTCGGCGCATCCTCCGCGAGCTTGGCGAAAATACCGTCGAACTTGGCCTTGTTCAGCCAGATATCCGGCTGGGCCTTGGTGTCACCTTTGTCCGAGCCTTCCGGGAACAGGGCGGGCCCGCTCTTGGCGTTCTTGCCGATGGTTTCGAGCCCTTTCTGGACGGCTGCCAGATCGAAAGGCGCCTCGCCCTTCATCATTTTCGACATCGCGCCGGCGGCGGCGCCCATCGCCTTCATCTCGGCCTTGCGCTGCTCGATGAACGAGCCTTGGGCCAGCGCCACGCCGGCGCCGAGCGCGAACAGCGAAGCAAGAACAATTTTACGACGCATCTTGAATTCCTTCTTCTCACAGAACCTGCCCGCCCCTTGACGATTGCGGGCTTCGGGTCAGAGGGTTGCGGGCGGACCGGACGATGTCCACCCCCAACTTATTGCAGGAATGCAAACAGGAATGCCGCTCACATTTGCGTGATTGACCTCGCTCAGCCGCCGGATTGCAGCAGCCCCCAGATCGCCTGCGCATTCGCCGGCATATCGACATGACGGATGCCCTTGGCCCGGCGCAGCGCATCGACGATGGCATTCATCGCCGCCGGTGCCGCGCCGATCGTCCCGGCCTCGCCCGCGCCCTTCAGCCCCATCGCATTGGTGGTCGAGGGCACGTTGCGGGTTTCGAACACGAAATTCGGCATGTCGTCCGCCCGCGGCATCGCGTAATCGAGGAAGCTCGCGGTGAGGATCTGGCCGTTTTCGTCCTGCACGTAGCGCTCGATCATCGCCTGGCCGATACCTTGTGCCGCACCACCATGGATTTGCCCCGCGAGCAGGATCGGGTTCAGCGTGACGCCGAAGTCGTCGACGATGACGAAATTGACGATGCGCGTCTCTCCGGTCTCCGGGTCGATCTCCACCTCGCAGACATGGGTGCCGTTGGGATAGGTCGCCTCCGGCGGCCGGAATTCCGCCGTCGTCGAGAGCATGTCCTTCTTCGCGCCCGGCAGGGCGGCGATCTCGGTGAAGGTGAGCCGCCGGTCGGTGCCGGCGATGCGCACGGCGCCTCCTGCGATCTCGAGATCGGCGACGCCTGCCTCGAGCTTTTCTGCCGCCAGCGTCTTGAGATTGGTGGCGAGAAGTTCGGCCGCCTTCAGGACCCCCGATCCGCCGACCGGGATCGAGCGCGAGCCGCCGGTGCCCTGCCCGGTCGGGGTGTCGTTGGTATCGCCCTGTTTCACTCGGATCTTGTCGAGCGGCAGGTCAAGATGCTGCGAGACGAGCTGGGCATAGGCCGTCTCATGCCCCTGCCCGTTCGACTGCGTGCCGATCCTGACCGTCGCCGTCCCGTCCTTTTCGAGCGTGACATAGGCCGGCTCGGGCGAACCGCCGCCGCAGGCTTCGATGTAAACGCCGAGGCCGATGCCGCGCAGTTTGCCGGCCCTCTTCGCCGCCTTGACCCGTGCGGGGAAACTCTTCCAATCCGCGAGTTCCATCGCCCGGTCGAGATGCCCGGCGAATTCACCGGTGTCGTAGACCCGCCCCGTAACCGTCTTGTACGGCATCTTCGACGGCTTGATGAAGTTGAGCTTACGCAGCTTCACCCGGTCCATCCCGATCTCGTCGGCGATGTAGTCGACGAAGCGTTCGAGCATATAGGCGGCTTCCGGTCGCCCGGCGCCGCGATAGGCATCGAACGGAACCGAGTTCGTGAAGAGGCCGCGCACCCGCGCATAGCCGGCCTTGATATCGTAGACGCCGGTCAGCATCGTCGCGCCGAGCCAGGGGATATACGGCCCGTACTGCGAGAGATAGGCTCCCATGTTGGCATCGATCTCGACGCGCAGCGCGAGGAACTTGCCGCGCTCGTCGAGCGCCATCTCGCAGCGGGTCAGGTTGTCGCGCCCATGCGCGCAGGCGAAGAAATGCTCGCTTCGGTCCGACGCCCAGCGGACGGGGCGGCCGAGCTTGCCCGCCGCGAACACCGTGAGCGGATACTCGCGATACATGAAGCTCTTGGTGCCGAAACCGCCGCCGACGTCGGGCGTCACGACCCGGAAGTTCGCCGGATCGGTCTTGAAGATGAATTTCGCGAGCGTGTTCCGAAGGCCGTGGCTGCCCTGGCTGCCAAGCGTGATGTGGAACTTCCCATCCTTCTTCGGCTCGGCGACGATCGACCGCGCTTCCATGTAGTTGGCGATCAGGCGGTTGTTGACGACATCGAGCGAGACGACACGCGCGGCTTTCGCGAAAACCGCATCCGTCTTCGCCTTGTCGCCCATCAGGTGATCGAAGGCGACATTGCCCGGCGCCGCCTCATGCACGAGCGCCGCGCCTTTTTTTCTGGCATCCGCGATCTCGCTGACAACCGGCCCGGCCGTCCAGGCGATGTCGATGGCCTCCGCCGCGTCGCGCGCCTCGTTCAGCGTTTCGGCGACGATGAAGGCCACGGCCTCGCCGACATGGCGGACGCGATCCTTCGGCAGTATCGGATAAGCGGGCGCTTGCGGCAAGCTTCCGTCAGTGTTCTTCACCGGTGCCTGGCAGGGCAGATCGCCCAGGTGCGCGACATCGTCGTGAGTGATGACGGCGACGACGCCCGGCATCGCACGGGCGGTCCCGAGATCGCCGAAGCGGAACCCCGCGCTGGCATAGGGCGAGCGCAGCACGAAAGCCTGCAATTCGCCCTTGGCGTGATAGTCGGTCGCGTAATGGCCGGAGCCGGTGACGAAACGTTGATCCTCCACGCGCGTCAGCGCCTGGCCCATCCCGAATTTCATTGGACGCATGTGTCTTGAGACCTGAAAGGTGTGGCGGAAACCGCTTCCGCGCCGTTCAGGAGAGATTACAAGCGTGAGCCCGGCTGGCAAGCCTTCAGGACGGGTCGATCAGGACTTTCGTATCGCTCAATCCCGCTCGACCGCTTCGCCGGCCATGATCCAGTCGCGAAAGCCGCCGGCATAATGCGCATCGACCGGCACGCCCTGCGACCGCGCGACCATCGCCGCCTGCATCGACCGGACCCCGGCGACGCAGGAAAGGACGATCCGTTTGCCCGCCGCCTCGGGGATATCGGACAGGTCGAGCCGGGACAGCGGCCGGGACACCGCGCCGGGGATACGCCCTTGGGCATATTCGTGCGGCTCGCGGACATCGACCACCAGAAGGGTGCCGTTGGCGAGACCGGCCTTGACCTCGTCCCGGTCGAGATTGGAAATCATGCGTATGCTCCTCGAAGATTGCCGGCGGTGATGCAACACACATGCCGGGCGCCGCGTTGACGGCACCTCGCGCCGGGCGCCAGCCTTTCACACGTGAATAAGCTGGCCTTCCCGCGCGAGGCAAGAGGCGGGAAAAGCCGCCTGCAAGGCTTTTTCGCGCTGCCGCAGCGTGGCGTCGTCGTGCAGTGGATTGTGGTGGAACCCGGCGAGCTGGCGCACACCCGCGGCACGTGCGAGCGCCAGCGCGCCTTCCGCCGTGCCGTGCCCCCATCCGCGGCGGGTGGCGATTTCCGTGGCCGTGAACATCGTATCGTGGATAAGAAGGTCCGCCCCCTGCGCGAGCGCGACGAGATCGGCGGACGGCGCCGCGCTGTCCTCGATATCCGTCACGAACACGACCGCCGCACCGCCCCGCTCGATCCGGTAGGCCATCGATCCGCCGGGATGCTCGACCAGCGCGCTCCGGGCAGCGACATCGCCCAGCATGAAGGTGTCGCCCGGCGCATGCCGATTATACGAAATCCGGCCCGCAAGGTCGCCCGCCTCGTCCGGGAAATACGGCGCCGCGATCATCGGCCGGATGAGATCCTCGAGCTTCCCGTCGATCGGCAGTGCACAATGCAGCGAGACCGCCGTGCCCGGCGAGGCGCAGGCGCCATGCAGCAGGAACGGCAGGCCCATCAGGTGATCGTGGTGGAAATGGCTGACGAGAAGGCGGACGCTCCGCGCCGGATGGCGCCGTAGATACTCGCCCAGCGCCGTCGCGCCCGACCCGGCATCGAACACGACGAGATCGTCGCCCAGACGGGCGGAAACGCAAGCCGTGTGATGACCGAATTCGGAATAGGCCGCTCCCGAAGCCGGGTAGCTCCCCCTCACCCCCCAGAACCGTACGTCCATCCTTGTTTCCTTCTTGTCACAGCCAGCCCCGATGGCGGCCGTGACCTGTTCCGCGTCGCGGGAGCATCGTCCCGATGCCACGCGCGGACGCAAGTCCCGCCTGAAATCTGCTCTCGCCTGCAACCGGCAAGAAAGGCAACCGGCAAGAGAGGATTATTGTGGCGGCAAGAAGGAGGTCCGGCAGTGCCAAAACGCACAGCCGGCTATCGGATCAGTAGGCGTTCTTGGTGTTGAACAGCGACAGCGGCGTCACCGCGAGGATATAAAGGTCGAACGGCAGCGACCAATGCTCGATGTAATAGAGGTCGTGCTCGACGCGGCGCTCGAGCTTTTCCACCGTATCGGTCTCGCCGCGCCAGCCGTTGATCTGCGCCCAGCCGGTGATGCCGGGCTTCATGCGATGGCGTGCGTAATAGCCGTCAACCACCTCCTGATAGAGCCGGTTGCCCGCCTTCGACTGGGTCGCGTGCGGGCGTGGCCCCACAAGCGAGAGTTCCCCGCGCAGCACGTTGATGAGCTGCGGCAATTCGTCGATCGACGTCTTGCGGATAATCCTGCCGACGCGCGTCACGCGCGGATCGTCTTTCGTGACCTGCTTCGCCCCGTGCTGATCGGCGAGGTCGGTATACATCGAACGGAACTTGAGCACGCCGATCAACTCGTTGTTGAACCCGTGGCGCGGCTGGCGGAAGAACACCGGGCCCTTCGATTCGAGCTTGATGACCAGCGCGACCAGCAGCATCAGCGGCGAGAGCGCAAGCAGCGCCAAAGCCGCAACGATCCGGTCGAACACCGCCTTCACGGCCGAGTTCCAGTCCGAGAGCGGCCGGTCGAACACGGCGAGGAACGGCACGTCGCCAATATAGCTGTAAGCCCGCTTCGACAGCTTGAGGCGCGAGGAATGGGCCGCGATCCGCACGTCGATCGGCAATTCCCAGAGCTTCTTCATCAGGTGAAGGATGCGCTCCTCGGCCGTCTGCGGCAGCGCGATGATCAGGAGATCGACCCCGTTGTCGCGGCAATAGCCCTCCAGTTCGTCGAACGCGCCGATCTTGCGATAGCGGCCAACGGCCTCTGGCGAGCGCTCGCCGCCGCGATCGTCGAAGATGCCAAGGATACGGATTGCCTTCTTGCCGGTTTTCTCGAGGCGTGCGATCAGATCCTCGCAGGCCTTGCCGCCGCCGACGATGACGGCGCGCCGCGCCAGTTCGCCCCGGGTTTCTGCCCGGCTGATGGCGATCGAGGCGAGAAGGCGGAAAAGAACCAGAACGAAGAGCGCAGCGCCCAGCCAGCCCAGCACCCACCCCCGATACGGCATGATGTCGACACCCGAGAGGAACAGCCCGCCGGCCACGGCGACAAAGGCGCCCAGCAACGCCGCCAGCAGGATGCGGACCTGGCGCGCGAAGGCGCTGAGGCTCGGAATCGTATAGCCCCAAAGCCGTTGAGCGATGTAGACGGTAAGCCCGGATTGCCCGAGAACCAGCAGCCCGGTGGCGAATTCGCCGACATTGCGCTCAGGCAGGAAATAGAACGCGGTCGCGATCCCGAAGAACACCAGCGCGGAAATATCAAACAGCAGCACGAGGCCGAGAATCTTGGTCTTCGACGTCCGTTTGAGCCAGCCTGAGACAGCACTGTCGAGCTTGCTCTCGTGTGAATGAAACTCCACGGCTTCCAACGACATCGGGCAAAACGCTCCGCAACGCAAAAACTCACCTGTCCAGCGCTCTAGCACGCAAGCTTCGCCATTCCGTTAATTCAAATGCCCAGCTTTTCCACCAATGCGCGATTTACTTCCTGTTCGGGATATTTTGCGCCACGATTCCGCCACAAAATAACCGGGAAATATCCATTAAGCATCCATTCACCATCCGCAATTGGATTTACTGCTGTTGCATCGCCGCTACAGACAGCGCTTACTGAATTGCTAATGTGACTTCCAAGAATTTCCGCCACATCTCTTCTGGAGCATCGAGATGAAAAAGCTTCTTGCGACCACCGCGCTGGTCTTCTTCGCCGCCACCGCCGCCAATGCGGCCGATCTCGGGACGCGCAAACCGTCGCCGGTCGTTCCGATCATGGCCGCCTACAACTGGACCGGCTTCTACGTCGGTATTCAGGGCGGCTACGGCTTCGGCGACGGCATCGTGCATCGTCAGGGCGCGCTGAGCTCCGGCAAGTTCGATTATACCGGCGGTCTCGTCGGCGCCACGATCGGCTACAATCAGCAGTTCGGCAACCTCGTCGCCGGTGTCGAGGCCGACTACGCCTGGGCGAAGATTTCCGGCAGCACGGCTGTCGGCTGCGCGGCCCCGGGCTGTAAGACCGAGCTTCGCTCCTTCGGCACCGTCCGCGGCCGCATCGGCTATGCCTTCGACCGGTTCATGCCCTACATCACCGGCGGTCTCGCGGTCGCCGACGTCTATGGCCGCGCCGGCGCCTTCACCGGTTCGGACTTCCAGGCTGGCTGGACGATCGGTGCCGGTATGGAAGCGGCCGTCTGGCAGAACATCAGCGTGAAGGGCGAATATCTCTACTACGATTTCGGCCGCAACAACTACAACACCGTCGCGGTTCCGGCGATCTCGACCAACGCGAAGGGTCACATCATCCGCGCCGGCCTGAACTACAAGTTCTGATTTTTCAGGACATTCCAGACAATCAACTCCCGGCCTCGCGGCCGGGAGTTTTTTTTGCGCCTGAAATTGCCGGCCAAGGCATGACGAAAGGCGCATGACGGAAGGCACTAGCCGAACGGACTTCCGCGCATAAACTCGGGAAAAACGACCCTGAGGAAGCCCCGAGGATGCCCTTGCCCTCCCCCGCACGGATCGCCGTGCTTGGCGCCGGCCTGATCGGTCGGCGGCACGTCGAGCATGTCGTGGCATGCTCGGACGCGGTTCTTGCCGCGATCGCCGACCCCACGCCCGCCGCCCGCGAACTGGCAGACAAGCACGGGGTTCGCTGGTTTGCGGATATCGGTGCCCTGATCGAGGCCGGCAGACCGGATGGCGTCATCGTCGCGACCCCGAACGCGCTCCATGTCGAACACGCACTGGCGGCGATCGCAGCCGGTATTCCCGTTCTCGTCGAAAAGCCGCTGGCGGATACGCTGGAAGGTGCCGAGCGCCTCGTTGCCGCAGCGGAGGCTGCCGGTGTCCCGCTCGCTGTCGGCCATCACCGGCGCCACAACCCGATGATCCGCGAGGCGCGCCGCCTCGTCGAGGAAGGCCGGCTCGGCCGCCTCGTCGCCGCGCATTCCTTTTTCTGGCTGATGAAGCCGGACGACTATTTCGATGTTCCCTGGCGACGGGAGGCTGGTGCCGGCCCGGTTCTCATCAACCTCAGCCACGACATCGACCTGATGCGTTTTCTTTGCGGCGAGGTTGCCGCGGTGCAGGCGATGGACTCCCGCGCCGTGCGCCGCAACGCCGCCGAGGAAAGCTGTGTGATTACCTTGCGGTTCGAGAACGGCGCGCTCGGCACCATCACCCTGTCCGATACCGTCGTCGCCCCCTGGAGCTGGGAGCACACCACCGGCGAGAACCCGGTCTATCCGCAGACGGGCGAGACCTGCTATTTCCTCGCCGGCACGGAGGGCTCCTTGAGCATTCCCAAACTCGAGCTCTGGTGTAATCCGGCGAGAAAGTCGTGGTGGGAGCCGTTCGAGGTGACCCGGCTTGTCGCGCCGAAGGCCGATCCGCTGCCGCTTCAGATCGCCCAATTCGTCCGGGTGATCCGGGGCGAAGAGGCACCGCTCGTTCCCGGCCGCGAGGGGCTTGCCGCCATGCGGGTGATCGACGCAGTGAAGCGCGCCGTCCGCTCCGGCGAAACCGTGAGGCTCTGATGATTTCCGGAAAGACCGCGCTGATCGCGCATATCGGCTACCCGACCTCCACCTTCAAGGCGCCGATGATCTACAACCCTTATTTCGAGGATCGCGGCATCGATGCCGTGGTCGTGCCGATGGGCGTGAAGGCGGACAACTACGAAACCGTCTTCCGCTCGATCTTCTCGTTCACGAACATCCGCGGCGCGCTCATCACCATGCCGCACAAGATCTCGACGCTGGCGCTGCTCGATGACGTTTCGATCACCGCCCGCATCGCTGGCGCTGTGAACGCGGTGCGCAAGGAGCCGGACGGCCGTCTCGTCGGCGACATGTTCGACGGCGAAGGCTTCGTGCGCGGCCTCCTCGCCAAGGGCTTCCGGGTGTCCGGCACCCGCGCGCTGATTGTCGGGGCCGGCGGGGTCGGTTCGGCCATCGCCGCGTCGCTGGCAGCGGCTGGCATCGGTCGTATCGTGCTGTACGATACCAACGAAGCGACGGCGAATGCCCTCGCCGCGCGGCTGCAGGCGTACTACCCCCGTCTCGTCGTCGGAACCGGCAGCAACGATCCGGCTGGGTATGATCTCGTCGTCAACGCAACACCGCTCGGCATGAACGCCGGCGATCCCATGCCGGTCGATACGCGCCGGCTCGACGCGCGGACCTTCGTCGGTGAAGTGGTGCTCAAGGACGAGAAGACCGCCTTCCTTCAGGCGGCCGAGGCGCAGGGTTGCCGTGTGCAGATCGGCGTCGACATGCTGTTCGAGATGATCCCGGCGTATCTCGAATTCTTCGGTTTCGAGACCACGACCGCCGGCGAACTGCGCCGCCTCGCGCGAATCCAGTATTGATCGATCAGGGAGAAATTTGGTGGGTGATGTAGGGCTCGAACCTACGACCCGCTGATTAAGAGTTCTTCGACAATTCTTATATTTCAAGTGGTTACGTCAAATGGAACTGCCTGTTTTATGCCTATTTCTGCGATTTGTCGCACGCTTCTGTCCTGTAATCGGCAATCGCTCGTGCGCAGATCTTTGCATATTCCAGCGCCTCCTCCTCTTTCATCAAATGGCCGGGATCGATCTCGTGGGTTACGGTCTGAAAATAGACGTAGGCGAGTGATCGCCCGCGGTCGTCTCGGATCGCGAATGCGGCTGCGACGCGCTCGATGCGGATGCCTGCCCTCATCGGTGCATCATAGCGAGATCCAGCCCAAAAACAAAAAGCCCGCCCCTCGCGAGGCGGGCAGGCTCTTGGTGGTGCAAACAGAATGGCGGGAGCCATTCGGGATCCGGCAAGCCGGAACCTCACCCTGCGGTGAGCCTAGTCGGTGGCCCTTCGCGGCGACCGGATTTTCTCGATCAATTCGCGCAGGCCGTGGATTTCCGTGATGATCTCGGAACGGAACTCGCGAAGCGCGTCGTAGGTCACGGCCCCACGCTCCAGTGCGGCGATGCGGTTGAACCCCTCGCGAATGTCCCTGTCGATTGTATCCTGCTTCTTCTCGACGAGGCGGAAGCTTTCCGCTGTGCTCGCTTGGTGCGCGGTCATCTTGCCGCGCATCAGCCCCCATGCCATGCCCACGGTCAGCAGCGACGAGCCGCCAGCCAAAGCGATAGCGATCGGCAAAGTTATCGACGCGTCGGCCATCAGTTCCCCCGCCACCTGAACGCGCCGCCGGCGACAACCTCCTTGATGGTGTGCCCGCCGTTATAGACGACGAGCCACGCCATGGTGACGCTGCCCCAGGTGGAGACGAGATCGCCGATCGGCATCAGGGTTTTCACACCGAGGTTGCCGCCGAACAGCGCCACGGCGAGGATGATCGCCCAGCCGGCCCACACCACCGCCTGAATGATGCCCTTCCACGCCTGCCAGGCACCGAAGCCCTGCGCCAGTTCGGCCTCCTGCGCGGCAGCGAGGCGCTGCGCCTCGGCCTGCCAGATCGGCACGAGCGCCGAAACCGATGCCTCGGCCTCGGCCATGCGGGTCTCGGCATCGGGCGCGGTCTCGGTCGCGGTCTTGATCGCCTCCGGCGTCGGATCGACGCCGAAGACATTGCCGAGCACGTCGAGCACATCGGCCACCTGCCCGAGGTTCTTCGAGCGCAGCACGGAACCGACGATTTTGCCGCCGAGCTTGATCGCGATCGGCGCGAGAACGGATGCGGGGATCATGGGAGTATCCTTTCGCCGCGCTGATGGATCATCATCGCAAAGTTGGCCACATCGATCGGATCGCCCTTCTCGACGTGTTCGCGGAGGAGTTTAGACAGATACTCGTTTGAGCACGTTGCTTTGTCGTGCCATCCGCCGCGCCCCTCTGCTCGTTTCTTGGCCAGCTTGCGCCTCATGGCGGCGGCAAACAGTTCAACCGCAGCATCGTCCCGATCCAGATAGGTGATCTCGGGTGGCGGCCTGTTTGTTCGCGGTACTTCGCTAAGCAGATTTGGCACCTTCATTCCACCGTCCTCCCGTGAGCCTTGTTCCACCAGTGCTGGATTTCCTCGCGATGCTGCCAGGCGAGCGCGACGATCCCGACCGCGAGGATGATGCCGCCGACCACAAGCCCCATGCCGGGGCTCAGCGTGGCCGTGGGGTCGATGCCCGTCTGTGCCGCGCCTTCCGCCACCGCGCCGCCGGCAACGCCGCCAGCGGCCGTTTTTGTGGCCTTGGCGCGCGCATCGAGCGCGCGGGTGATCTGCGCTTCGGTCGCCGGGCCGCAGATGCCATCCTGTGTCAGGTGCGGGTGCCCGGCCTGAAACGCTTTCACGGCATCGGTGAAGTCGATCACGGTTTCGATAATGCCTTCCGGCCCGAAGCCGAGGCGCGAGAGCTTGTTGCCCCATTCGAGAATATAGGCCCGCTCTTCCGCCGTCAGTTTCCGCGTCATGCCCGGCACGATCTTGACGCGCCCTTGCTGGCCGGTGATCGAGGTCGCGCCATAGTTGCCCGTGAGCAGCAGCGCGCTTTCCTCCTGCCGCCGTCGCACCAGGCCCGGCAAGCGCTTGCCGCCGGCCGTGACGGCCGTGGTTTGCAGGAGCTGCGCCGCGAGCACCTTGTTGCCCTGGCGCCATGCCAGCGCCCATTTCCAGGTGAACGCGCCCGGCCCGCAGTTGAAGGCCGTTGAACAGCCGGCATCCTGCTCATGCTGCTTGCCGCCCGGCATTCCCTTTTCGGTTGCAGGCCAGAACTCGGCCGCGATCACCGCGCGCAGCACGGCGCTGCATTGCTCGTGCGTGATCCTGAGGCCCGCGCCGATCTTGCCGAGCATCCGCGTGACGGCCGGCGAACGGTTGGTGAAACCGACGCCGATCGTCCAGATGCCGACCGGATCGCGGTAGGCGCGCAACACGCGCCCCTCGTGGCGCTCGATGAAGGCAAGGCCGGGTTCGGAGATCATGCGCACCCTCTCAGTATGAAGTACCGTTGATGTCCATGGACACGTTGTCCCAGAAGTCGCTCGCGACGCCGTAAACCCGCGCCGTTCCATCCGCGGCGAGGGTGATGGCGCCGGTGTGGCTGGTCTTGATGTTCTGCACCTGCTGGAACAGCGTGAAGCCGTGGGTCGTCGGCGGTGAAAGGTTGCTACGGAAGGCCAGCACCCGGCCGCCCGCCCCGGTGGCGACGGCGTTGGCATTGTAGCCCTCCAGGGTCGCGTGCAGCATGCGGATGCCCGGCGCGAGCACGCCGGCCGTTTCGGCGTAAATGTCGAACAGGAACGAATACGTGCCGGCGGCATCGAGGACGGCCGGAATGTGCGGCTGGGCGTTGACCCAGTTCGGCGGCGCGTAACCAACAATCGGGATGAAGCGAAGCGGCGCGAAGGACGAGAGTTCGGCGAAGCCCCCAAAATAGTGGCCGACGCCATAGGACGGCTCGGACAGGTAGAAGCACTGGCCGGCCGCCCCCGAGAACTCGAAGCCGATATCGATATCCGCCGCGCCGTCCGCGATTGTCGTCGTGAACTCGGCGACCGCCCAACCGGTTGTCGTGACTGTGGAGCCGAAGCGGATCGAGGATACGCTGTCGTTCACGAATATGCGCCAGCCGCCGCCGGCAGGGCTCTTGATATAGGCCCGGATCGTGATCGTTTTCGACCAGAGTTGCGCGGCATCGCGCGCCGGCACGCGGTGGTAATAATACTCTGCCGTGCCCGCCGCCTTCTTGAGGCCGCAGGAATAGGTCGAGCCGCCGCGCACATTCGCCGGCCAGGCATCGCGCCAGCATTCGAGGCTGGGGTTGGCGGCCTTGGACCAGCCGTCGAAACCATCGCCGGTTCCGGCGGAGGCCGAGCCGCCGCGTTCCCACATTTGGGCCGTGCAGGCGGTCGAGGCCGACGCGGTGAGGCCGAAGGGCAGAATGACCGTGAAGCTGGTATTGGGCACCACCGCGACGACGCGCAGCGCATAGTTGTTGCGCAGGGCGATGTCGGCCGGCGCGTTGAACACGATGATACCGCCCAGCACAACCTGGGACGTGTCGGCCGTGAGGCAGACGACCGTGTTGGCGCCCGTCGTATAGGACGAGACATTGACCGTGCCCATCGCCGCGCCGGCCGCGTCGTAGCGCGTCGCGCCGTTGAGCCCTGTTGCCACCAGCCACTGGCTGTTCGGGAACAGGTTTTTCGTCACCTGGTTGCCGAGCAGCGCCCGGAGCTCCGCGATCGTGCCGTCGATCGGCGGGCCGTTGCCGAGGCCAGCCGGCCGCATCTTCACCGTTGCTTGCGGCACGTCTGCCATGCGCGCATTGGTGATCGAGCCTACGGGGATGAGGCCCTCGACGAGATCTTCGACGGTCGCGAGCGCGTCGGCCGCTGTTGCAAGCGCATCGCTGGATGTTTGAACCGCCGAGGCCGCATCGGTTTCGGCCGCCAGCGACCGCCGTTTATTCTCTTGGGTGGTCATGACGACGCGATCGAGCAGACGCTCGATCGACGGCGCATCAAAATCCGCGCCGTTTTCGAGAGAGACGTCCTGCTTGATCGTCGTGTCGCGCTCGATGAGCAGCGTCTGCGGCGCCGCCGGCATGCCGGCGAGCGGCGTCACGACGAGCAAGCCGGCGACGTCGATCGACGATGTGTAGTGCGTGCCACGGGTCAGCGCTGCCGTCGCCGTCGAGACCTTGACGAAGGTCGGATCGGCGGCTTTGAAGCCGGTCGTAAAGACCGTTTCCGCACCCGTCCAGTCGCGGGTGACAGCAGAAAGTTCGCTGGAAACCGTCATGGCGCCCTCACCGGAGCGCGCACGGGCTTAATCCTGTTGCATCATCGCCCGAACGCGGCGGTCAGGTCAGGAGCGCGGCGCGGGTCAATGCGGCCGGGATCCCACCAGAACCTCTGTCCCCAGGTCTTTTCAGCTTCCCGCTCCATACGCTGGAAACGCTGCGGGGTTCTTTCGTCGATCATAAGGGCGAGTTGATCGACGACGGCACGCTGGAACGCAGTCCGTGCATACCAAAGGCTCGAGCCCGGAACAAGGGCCGCAGCGGCATAGAGCGCATCGCCGGCGAAATGCGTTGGCTGCCCCTTGGCGGCCTTCTGCACGTTGCCGATCACCGCGTCCATGATCAGCGCCTCGGCCGCGCCGGCAACCGGGCCTGCGATCGTCGCCGCCACGGTGTTTCCGAAGCGGGTCTGATCGGCGAAAAAGAAATCGCCGAAGATGCCGAGGCCGCCGCCCTGCAATGTCGCGGCACCCCAGGCGCGGATGCCCTTTGCGTCAGTCGGGTCCATCGAGAGCGGATCCTTGCCCTTGATCACTTCTTTTGCCTGCATCGAGAGCATGCCCATGCTGGTCATGGCGAGAAACGTTGCGGCGGCATGGCCCATGCGGCTGCCGTCCCAGCCGTTGGCTGTGAGGAAGGCGTAATCCTGCATGATGATGGAGGTTGGGAAGCTCTTGAACATCGCGAACATGCGTAGCATCTCGCCAACCAGAGTGCCCGGGCGTGAGCCTTGAAGCCACATCTGGCGTGCCTCCGGCGTTGCCTCGATAACTAGGTGATCCATCGTGCGTGTGATCGCCTGCTGCCAGAGGTCGGCTAGGCGCTCTGCGCGCGGGTCGTCTAGTTGCCGGATGTCGGCGGCCGTGAGAAATTTTCCACCCTTGGCCGGCTCTGTTGGCTGGGCGCGGCGGATCAGTTCCCAAGCCTCCGCCTCAATGCCGGTGCGCTTGAGCAGGTCGCGGAAGTGCTCGGGCAGCGCATCGAAACCAAGATGCGCCTTGTTGGCCATGTTGGCCATCATCTCCATGCCAACTGTCGCGCGCAGAACGCCGCTCCAGCGCCGCAGGCCGGAGGCGGCAATAACGCCCGTGCTGATCCGCGCCATGATGCCGGTGCGCATCATGTCGCCGGAATATCGGTCGTTGTGGCGTGCCACCATGGCGGCGCTGTCGGCGACAATGCCGAGCTGCGCGGCGTTCAGCTCGAAACTGTTGTCTCCCATGCCGGCGATCGCGCGTTCGAGCATGCGCGTGCCGTCGAGATCGTAGAAACGCCCGAGAACGACCATGCGCGCCGGATCGACCAGTGATGACAAAATGGCCGAGCCCATGCGCGCCGCTGTCAGTGCTGCGCGGATCTCGCCCATGCGTTGCGCCCATACCGGATTGACAGGCACATTTGCCGCCCCGGTAATACCGTCCCAAAGGTTCTCGAACTTCTTGGCCTCGGCGCGCAGCTTGGCGTCGACCTTCTCGTTGACGCGGAAGGCCGCCTGCCGTCCGGCAACATCGCTGCCCTGTTTCGTCAGGCGAAGGCTCTCCTGCTCGAACAGCGAGCCGAGGTAACGCCGCATGGCATCCGGGTTCGGGCCGAACACCTTGAGCATGGCGGTGTCGGCCGCAAGGTTTTCGACATGGCTCATCATCGTCTCGAAGACGCCGGCGCCGGAGCCGAACTCCTTGTTGTATTCGATCCAGCCGGTGGCATCCTTGAACACCAGAACCCGAGCCTCGGCCCGACGGCTCGCCAGCGCCTTCTGGCCCTTGAAGGCAGCGCTCGGCCCGTCCTCGGCGCCGCCGGTGGCGATGGTGTCATACACCCGCTCAAGCAGCGCTCGCCGCTTTTGCGGGCTCAACCGGCGTCCGGTCTCGAAATCGAGCATCTGCTCGTGGTTGAGGCGCGCATCGGTGAAGTCGACCCAGACTTCCTTGCTGGCGGCTTTCACCCTTGCCTGGCTGTGTGCCGGGTTCGGCATCGCCCAGCCCTCGCGCTTGGGCAAGGCACCCCCGGCCTCGACGAAGGCCTGCCGCAGATGCTCCGCGCCGGCGGCCCACCCCTTTGCCGCGACGCGCGCCGCATCGGACACCTGCGCGCCGGGGTCCATCAGGGCCGTGAGCGTTTCCAGTTCGGTGGCCACCATTTGCTTGAGCCCGAACATCTTGGGCCGCAGCTGCTCGATGGTGTCGCGCATCAAACCGTGCGCCTGCCCGCGAAGGTTGATCGCAAGGTGATGAACCGAGAGCTGGCCGGGCAGGATTTCGTAGCGGTCGCCGGTGAGCATGGCCGAAAGCGTATCGAACAACGGCGAGCTGTGTTCGGCCTTGAGATGCACCGGCGCCTTGCCGCGTGTCCGCCGCTCGCCGACGATCTGACGCGCCCGCTCGACGCTCCGCAGCACGTCGAGCTGCGCCTCGATTGTCCGTAGCGTGAGATCGGCCTTGCGCTGCGCGATGATCGCCGCGTCATCCGCCGCCTCGCGGGCGGCAGCGCGCAGCGCATCGGCACGCCCCATCGTGTTGGCTTTTTCGCTTTCAAGTCGCAGGATCGTTTCCAGCAGGGGTTTGCCGAGTTCCTCATCAACGATCTTGGCGTCGATCTTGGCCTGAAAGCATCCGAACGGGGTCACGGCAAGCCCTCTGAGGGGAGAAAGAATCATCAGGGCTTGCCGATTTGTTACCCTCTGTCAAGCGTCGATATGCACCATGTCGAGCAGGTCGGAGGGGATAAAGGTCGCGCGGGTGTTGTCTCCGTTGAACCGGCAGGAAGATGCATGCGCGCCGGGCAGCCGCCGCAGCACCCGCCGCCAGCGGCCATGCGCGTAATCCGTGGCGTTGAAGCAGGAATGGATGAAGGCCGCGCGGTTCGAGATATAGAACCCCTCCGGCTCGTGATTGACGCGGATGCCGTAGGGCAGCAGCGACATGCGCGCATCCTCATCCTCGAAGGCGCGCTCGATGCGCTGGCGAACGCCCTCGGCATTGTCCGGCAGGCCGGCGTCAAGCAGCATGGCGAGCGCCTGTTGCGGTTCGCTCTCGCGCGGCGGCGGCGCGGCGGGCACATCGGGCAACCCGAGGTGCGACCACAGCGCCTTGGCCCGGCCGGTGCCGAACAGGTTGCGCGCCTCCTTCACCATGTCGATCTTCACGCGCAGGCTCGCCAGCGGCTCCTCCTGCAGGTGATGCGGCAGCGGCCCTTCCGGCTCGACGGCGAACTTGCCGGTCTTGCGCAGGCGCGGCAGCACCTCATGCGCCAGCCAGCGCTTGAAATCCTCCGCTTCCTTCTTCCGCGACGAGAATACCAGCCGATACACTCCAGCCTCCGAGATGATGATCATCTCCTGAGCGCCTCCACCAAGACTTCCAGCACGTGGGGGGTCGGTAATAGCGACCCCCCGTTCATCATCATCAAGGCGCCCGAGCGCGTCGTTGGCGTTACGAATATCCAGAACTGCACACACATCCTTGCCGGCGAACCACGGTTCGCCGTCGCGCTGCACGGTGCGGACGGGCTTGTCGTTATAGACGAAGGGAATGACCTGGGCGCTCATGGGCGCATCTCCGACACTAGAATTTCGGAGACGAGACGCAGCTTTTCTAGGGCCGCCCGGCTCCGGGGCTAGAAAACATGGTGTCGGCCATGCCTTCACGCCTTTGGGCTTTCGCCTTGGACATGCGCGTGAAGACCCCGGATGGAATGCGGAACGCGGAAATCTCGACTCCACGGGCCGCCGACACTGTGATAGGGAGTTTTCTAGGCTCCGGGGGCAGATATGAAGCGGTTCGTTGTGATTGTCAATTTTGTCGTCATTGCGAACTTATCAGCGTTCGGTCAATCACCCGAATACGACAAAGCCATTGATGCAGCGCTCTTGAAGAAAAGACAGTGCTTTTCCGAGGTTGCGACGGTGTTCGACGATCAAATTTCCGACGCGGCCACCATCGCCCGCCTAGCCGTTCATAAGTGCTACAGCGAGCGGGTGAAATTCTTGGAAGCTGTAAAGGCCAAGGTTACCGGCATCTCATATTGGAGTTTTACCGACGACAGTTCGCGAGCCGCTGCCCTGCAATCTTCCCGGGAGGCTGAAATTGATGAGGCGCTAGGGGCTGTTCTGGCGGTAAGAGTTGAGGGGCGCAAGAAAAGTGTGGCGTACCCTTCAAAATAGCTCAGCGTTGATATAGCGGCACACCTCGCGTGGTCAGATCGACTAGCCCGCCACCGTCCTCGCCACGCAATCCTGCAATTCGGCGGCGGCCTGCGCTTCCTTCCTCGCCCGGTCCATCTCCTCGCGGGCGGAGGATTTGACCGGCTGGCGGTTCGCATCCTCGCGCCCGAAATCGAAGATCGGCTTGTCCGGGTCGAGACCCTGCATCATGGCATCGAACCGCGCCTCGGCGGCGCGATATTCCGCCGGCAGGCGCGCCGGCGCATCCCCCGCTTTCGGTTCCGGTGCGGTCACTGCCGCTTCCGTCCGCGCCTTCGCGCGATCGAGGCCGGAGATCGGTGCATCGCCCAGCGGTTCATCGGCGAAGCGCGCGGCCTTGAGAAGCCCGGCCGAGGCGATGCCGCCGCCGAACAGATCTTCCTGCTGCTGCATCAGCGCATCGCCGATCGCCGCGCGGATGCGCCCCGCCACGGTCTCGGCGCCGGCGGCGAGGGTGAACCCGTCATCGAGGAAGAACAGCCGCACGGCCGCGCGATCGGCCTCCGGCATCATCCCACGCTCAATGTCCGCCTGATCGACCAGCGCCGAGAGTTTCTTGCCGGTGCGGCGGGCATGTTCGATGGTCTGGAAGGCGCGGATCATCGGCGTGATCACGTCATGCTCGGGCGCGATCCGCCCCTCCTCG
>Ga0209570_1001014_pt1 | contig 19299 bp, 17 predicted proteins | sample EBPBio172007_DNA_FD_185861 | JGI IMG/M metagenome (GOLD analysis project Ga0209570, IMG submission 185861) | Wastewater treatment Type I Accumulibacter community from EBPR Bioreactor in Madison, WI, USA - Reactor 1_9/17/2007_ DNA (SPAdes)... | ecosystem: Engineered > Bioreactor > EBPR >... | reverse complement strand
GAGCTGGTAAATGATTATCTGTTGCGAGATCTTTTATCTTTTGAAGGAGTAAAAAATGCAGGAGTGATTAATAATCTTTTAAGACTTGTTGCATTCCAGGCCGGATCAGAAGTATCTATGAGTGAACTATCATCTAATCTTGGAATTGCCAGAAACACAGTTGAAAAATATCTTGATCTTTTATCAAAGGTTTATGTAATTTTTAAGGTTGAGGGCTTCTCCAGGAACCTTAGAAAAGAAATCACTAAAAACGCCAAATGGTATTTTTACGATAACGGAATAAGAAACACACTGGTGGCTAATCTGAATCCACTTGGACTGCGGAACGATACCGGAAGTCTTTGGGAAAATTTTATTATAAGTGAAAGAATCAAGTTTCAGGAGTATCAGAATGTACTGTCAAACAACTTTTTCTGGCGCACTTATGACAAACAGGAGATCGACTGGATAGAGGAAAGAGGAGGTAAACTTTTTGCTTATGAGTTCAAATTCAACAAGGAGAAAGCAAAATTTCCGATTGCCTTCTCAGAGGCATACCCTGAATCGGAGTTCAGGGTGATATCGGCGAATAATTACCATGAGTTTGTTTTATGAATTAGAAGCGCGAAAATCTATCAATTGAACCAATTCACCTAAATACATTCAACACACTGAACGAATTTAGCTAAATTCGTTCAATAGCCCTGAAATGTTTGCATTTTACTGTGGTTGAAACCACAGTCTATTGGTTGGGGTTCAAGGTGGTATCGATGAATAACTAATATGGGATTGTACTGTGATTCCGGAACGGATCCCGCTCCACCCTGTCTGACTTAATGGAAAAGAGTAAAAATCGTTAGATTGAGTACATGAATAATTTGAAATTTGAAAAATGACCTTTGACAACGAATTAAATTTTGGTATCACCGATCCCGAAGTTGAAAGTGAGGAAACTTCCACTGACAGTGTGATGCATAAGCCGTTTAATCCAAATGAAATTCGTATCGATAACAAATCGTTGACGATAGATTTGCTGATCAAAAGATTGAGGGCTAACCCAATTGAAATCGATATGGAGCCCGCATTTCAGAGGAAAAGGGATCTTTGGGATCAGAAGAAACAAAGTCAGTTAATTGAGTCGTTATTGATCAAATTTCCTCTTCCGGCATTTTATTTTGATGGCTCAGATAATGATTGTTGGCTCGTCGTTGACGGACTTCAACGCTTAAGTTCGTTACAGAATTTTATTGTAAACAAGACTTTAAAATTAAAAGGGCTCGAGTTTTTGCAAAAATTGGAAGGGAAGGGGTATGATGATCTTCCTCGAAACTTGCAGAGGCAGATTGAAGAAGCTCAAATTGTGGTCTATATCATAAACCCCGGCACTCCTGATGAAGTGAAGTTCAACATCTTTAAGCGAATCAATACGGGTGGTTTGATGCTTAACAGTCAGGAAATAAGGCACGCTCTTAACCAGGGAATTCCCGCTCAGTTTGTGACTGATCTGGCTGAAAGTCATTCTTTCAAGGAAGCAACTTCATATAAAATTGATAGTCCGAGGATGATGGACAGGGAATTTGTGACAAGATTTATCGCGTTTTACTATTTTGGCTATCAAAATTATGTCCCCGATCTTGATACCTTTTTAAATAATGCGATGAAAGTGTTAAAAAAATTGCCTGAACCGGATCGAGACAAGATCAGACGAGATTTCGAGTGTGCCATGGAACTTGCGAAAGATGTTTTTGGTGAATATACTTTCAGGAAATTGGATGATTTCCCAAGGAAAAAACCATTTAATAAGGCACTTTTTGAAGTCTGGAGTGTTTTGTTTGCAAAATTGAGTAAAGAAGATCGTGAAAAAATACGGTCAAATGGAGCAGAGCTTATGGTTGCTGCGGAAAGTTTGATGAAAACCGATCAATTATTCCTTGGAAGTATCACTGTTTCAACGGGAAGTAAAGCCAATGTTAATGAAAGATTTTCAAAAATCAATTCGATAATCAATGAAGTTTTGAGTAAATGTTAACTAATATCAAAGTTAAAAATTTTAAATCCTTAAAGGATATATCCATTGCAACAAAGCCATTAAATGTTTTGATGGGACTAAATGGAATGGGTAAAAGCTCTCTTATTCAGTCACTTTTGATACTAATGCAAAGTGATAAATTGGAGGAAGGTGTAGTTGATCTAAATGGTACACTTGTACAGATTGGGCAAGGCAAGGACGCACTTTATCAATTTGCAGAGAAGGATTTTATCTCTTTAAGTGTGTCATTGGATAATGACTTAATCTATGAATGGAATCTCATCTATAACAGAGATAAAGATAAGTTAAAAACCAGAGAGTCGGCTCCAAAGGTCAATTTTCAAAAATTCACAGACACGAAAAAATTATTCCAATATATAAGTGCTGAACGAATTGGTCCAAGAGATTTATATGATTCTTCAAGCATCCTTGTTGAAGATAAAAAACAGATTGGACTTTTAGGAGAATTTGCTGCAAATTTTCTTAACACATTCGGAACAGAGTATTCTGTAAACGAAAAATTAAGGCACAAGAACGCCAAGTCAGAAAAATTGATTGACCAAGTGAACTCCTGGTTGAGTGAGATTTCGCCCGGGGTTACCTTGAATACCAAATATCTCCCGGATGTAAATAAAATTATTTTGGATTATCAGTTTGAGTTTGGGCATAACAAGACCAATTCATTCCGTCCTAAAAATGTCGGTTTTGGGATATCTTATGTCTTACCGATAATTGTCTCATTGTTAACTGCCGAACCGGGGAAAACGATTGTGATCGAGAATCCAGAGTCTCATATTCACCCACGGGGTCAAGCTGAAATGGGAAGAATGATTTCACTTGCTACCACAACGGGTGCTCAGTTGTTCATTGAAACACACAGTGATCATATCATTAATGGTATTCGGGTGGCAGTGAAGGAGAAATTGGTTACCAAAGAACAAGTAAATATTTTGTTATTTGATAAAGAATCCAACGAAAATGAGCAGTTCACCAAAGTAACGCCAATTAAAGTGGACCAACATGGTGAACTAAATGACTATCCCCAGAATTTTTTGGATGAGTGGGCTAATCAGTTACTAAAACTATTATAGTATATGGAATTAATATTTAACGAACTTTCTCTCTTCCCACTTTCGGGAGACGACAATGAAGTTGTCAAGATATTCCATGGACTTTTGTTAACCTTCCGCGAATCAAAAGATAGATATGGTTTTAATCATATTCGATTTCAGGTGGACTATTCAAATCTTAATGTAACTTCAACAAAAACATTCCATGAATGGGTTTACTCAATCACAGATTTTACTCTTAGATCAGCAATACTGTCCATTGCAAAGCGACCATTTGTGGAGAATCTGGAAGACGAGGTCCTTGACAAGTATCTCGGCAACAATTTTATAATAGCAGATGATGATGTCCCAACCAGAAACTCACCTTTAGGTTTGCCCATAGCTTATATAAAATCGATCCCTGCCATTAGTTTGAGTTCTCATTATTTTTGGAAAAAAAGGAAGATTGTAATAAAGGTCTTGGGACAAACTGATTCTGATAACCGACTTATAGAAGTTTACAATCTTTGCCACGTAACTGATATCGATTCATCAGAATTAGCGGAATGGGGAAAGAATTATTTATCAGTAAACCTCAGAGATGAGAAAACGTTAATCAAGTATTTAAACTTTAATAAACATGAGATAAAATTTACCGGAAATTTCTTCGAAGACTTATTGGACTGGAAAAATCAGGATACAGATACCTTCAAAAAGTTACTTGATTTAATGAAAGATGTGGAAGAAAATCCCTTCACTGGTGGATTGGGAAAAACTGAATCATTAAAATATTCTGACAGGGCTTCCAAAAGAATTACTCATGGCGATAGACTAATCTACTCGCTACACAATAATGTAGTTACCTTTTTTGAATGTAAGTCCCACTACGGGGATCACTGATTTAAGTCTAAGTATCGAACCCTCAAAACCCTCCATTTGGTCTGATGTGGATTTTTAAGTCGGATATTTTGCCACCGTTGCAGACGCCGGCTCCGATGTCTGCTGCGGTACCTTCGGTGAGGTTGAGGTAGGCGGTCATGGCTTCCGATTTGGCGACTGCCTCGGTCTCTCTTAATGACCAGGAATAAATTCCTGCGAATCTGTTTTGGAAGATTATGTAGGCGCAGCCTCCACCCTCCCAGGCAAGTACCACTTTGGGATAATAGCCACCACGAAGTTTACATTGTTCTTCCGCTCTTGCACATGCTTCCGAAAGGCTGTGATAATCAGTTACTGCACCCACAATTACCTGATCGTTGTTCCTGTCAACTGCTATAGCAGCGAATGTGACTTTCCGGGTTGTGGTTCCGGTGTTATAGTCGGCAGTAATATTGGATTGCGGCTGGCTTAGGCTTAAGGTAGTGAATGCGATGAAAAAAATGGATAATAAAAATTGACGATCCATATTAACCTCGATAAAAAAGTTTCTGTCACGAACTGAAGGAATCTAATCAAAATTTTAGCTAAATCAAAATAATATTTTTATTGATCGAAGAATTCATTTGGTAATTGATTGAATTAATTATAGTTTTAACATCCGATTTTAAATTAGATATTTTAACACACTATATAATCGCATTAAATGTCCAATTCAGTTTTCAACCGGAGATTATATGGTGATCATAAACTCAAAAAGAGTTATCGGGAATTATTCACAAAAGAAGATTTATGTGGTAATTACCCTTCTGTTTTCTTTGTTATTTGTTTCATGCAAAGATGAAACCGGCGTAGGGGCACCAACGACAAACTATTCTGATCAGGCAAAAAAGGTTCTTGAGGTTGCCCTTGATTCGATTAAAAAGGCTGATCCCGAGTACCCAGGGGGGCTTGCTCTTCAGGTGATTTATCCCGGAGGGCAGTTTTTCCAACAAACCGGATTTACAAATGCAGTTACTTCCACCACACATTTCAGAGCTGCGAGCAACACAAAAACATTCACTTCTACAGCCATACTGCTATTACACCAAAGAGGACGGCTGAACATCAATCATAAAATTACAGATACGATTCCCGGAACAACGATGACTTATGTTCCCGAAGATCAAAACTATGCGATTCCATTCAAAAACGAAATAACCATTTTACAGTTGTTGCAACACAGAGCGGGAGTTTTTGATGTGGCAAACGACATGATCCCTGACAGTATAAGTGCATCTGTTCCTTATAAAAATGACTGGTACATGGAATATATCAAGGCGACAAACCCCACCCACACTTTCACTTTTGATGAGATGGTTGGAGTTGTAGCCACCACAGGGCTTTACTATTTCAGACCCGGAGCCGACTTTCACTACAGCAACACAGGCTATTCGATGCTCGGGAAAATTATTGAAAGAGTTTCGGGGAAATTATACGGGCAGTTTATAACAGATGAGATAATCAAACCGATGGGATTGATATCTTCCACCATGCCTGCGTTGGGAACCGACCGTGAACTTCCACAACCATTTGTTCCGGGTTTTGTACACATTCCGGGAACTATTCAAAATGTAACAGTCTCCAACATCTCGGGAAATGTTGCAGAAGGTAATCTGATTACAACTCCCTCCGATCTGGCATTGTTCATAAGAAAATTGATGAGGGGTGAAGGAGTTTTGTCCTCCAATCTGGTTTATTCAACCATGTTGAATTGTTTGCCTGCAACACCCGGTTCGTTATCCCTTTATGGATGTGGAGTGAACAATATCAACATGCTTGGATATGGACACACAGGTGCACACGAGGGGTATCTTTCTCAGATGATCCATGACCCTGTAACTGATGTTACACTTGTCATTTACACAAATGGATGGGACCTGAGAGAGGGGATTAACTCGATAAGAGTTACGATGAATCACATGCAGGAGGCACTTTACAAAGTTAAAAGGATAGTGCTTACCAAATAAAAACGGAATGGAATTTACCCCCGGATTTCAGAAATGTTAATCCGGGGGTTCTGTTTTGTTAACCTTGCTGTATTAAATTATGAACAGAATTTTAATATTTCCGGAGAACCGATGCGAACAATTATTTTACTCCTCTCTTTTGTGATTACAATCTTTTCCCAGGCACCCGAGCTGAAGGTTGAACTAAAAAACACCTCCCAGGTTTATTGTGTGGCAGTTTCCGATGACGGCAAGTTTATGGCTACGGGAAGTGTCGGGAAGGTTTTTATTTGGGATCTGGAAGAGGGAAGACTTGTTCACTGCATAAAAAACCTCCTCTATCCTGTCTTTTCGATGGGATTCACCACCGATTCAAAATCAATTCTTCTGGCGTTGGGGAACAATAATGTTGAGATGTGGGATATTGAAAGTTTCACAAAAACCACCACATTTTTTGGTCACAGTTACATGTTAAAAGACCTGAAAGTTGGAAAAAACGGTAAATATTTTCTTTCTCTCGACTATAAAAACAAAATAATCCTTTGGGACATCAACAAAGGGAAAGCCCTGCGTGAGTTTGATCTTCCCGTTTCATTGGTGCACAGTGCCGATTTTTCGCCATCAGGGAAAGAATTAATAATTGGACAGATGGACGGGGAAATCCCCGTTATCGATCTTGCATCGGGGAAAACGGTAGCCCTGCGTGAGTTTGATCTTCCCGTTTCATTGGTGCACAGTGCCGATTTTTCGCCATCAGGGAAAGAATTAATAATTGGACAGATGGACGGGGAAATCCCCGTTATCGATCTTGCATCGGGGAAGACGATAAAATCGCTTAACAATAAAAAGATGTTGAGTGAAGATTACCGTCCCGGAATGTCTGAAGACAGCACAAGAATGTTGGCAGTGCGTGATTTTTCTTTGGGAAACAAGGTTCTTTCTGATGACAACAAAATAATCGCTTACCATGCCAATTTAGTCACATTGTGGGATATCGAATCAGGGGTCCAGGAGAAGTTTCTGCCGCTGAATTTCACTCCATCAAGATCGGTTGCGAATGAGAAATTGGACATCGCAGCTCTAAGAAACGGAAAAACTCTCAAATTTTATGATTACAATAAAAACAGGATAATCGACTCGGCTTTTCTCTCCGGAAACGACTTTAATGCACTTGCAGTTCATCCCTCGGGGAAATATTTTTTAACGGGAGAGATGGATGGAAGTGTGAAGTTTTTTGAATCGCAGACGGGCAAGGAAGTGATGACACTTTTTGCTTTTGATTCAACCGACTGGGCAGTGGTTACTCCCAAAGGATATTTTGATGCATCACTGGGGGCGATGGGTCTGCTTTATTATGTTGATGGTCTCGACATTATTCCACTTGAGGCATACTTCGAAAAATCGTATATCCCCACGCTTTTTAAGTCGATTGATGAAGGAAGAGAGATTGGCGGGGCTTCCGATAAAGGGGATCGTTTTACCAACATCATGGTGCCGCCGACAGTAAAACTCTCGTCCCCCAATGCTTCCACTATTATCAGCGAACCCGAGGAACAGGTGGAAATTGAGATTTTTGATGAGGGAGGTGGAATTGATGAACTTAGATTGTATCAAAATGGCAAGCTTATAGATGTAAAATATTACACTGACACAAAACCAAAAGCCGGCAATAAGATTGAAGTGTCGTTCACAGCTCAATTGGTCTCAGGGAACAACATCTTTAAGGCAAATGCATTTAGCAAGGGAAGACTTGAGGGGAAATCATCCCCGATCCTGGTGAAATTTAACGCTCCAAAACCTGCCTCAACTTTGTATATTCTGGCGACAGGAGTCGATAAATATGAAAACAGTAAATACAATTTAAAATATGCAAAAGCCGATGCTGTCTCTTTAAGTGGTGAAGTGGCCGGATTAAAAAACAAGATATTTAAGGATGTGGTGGTGAAAACGCTGTTTGATGCAGATGCCACCATCAAAAATGTAAGGCTTGCTTTCGATGAAATTGTAGCAAAAGCAAAACCCGAGGATACATTTTTATTCTATTTCTCAGGACATGGTGCCACGGATGAAGTAACTGAAGGGGGAGAGAGTGAATTTTATTTTATACTGCACGAGGTTCAACAGATTTATGGTGATGCAAAAGCAAGAGACCCGTTTGCCCTTTCAGGAAAGGAATTAAAAGAGTATTCGTTGAAGATAAAAGCCCAAAAACAGTTGATTTTGATCGATGCCTGTCAGTCGGGCAAAGCACTGGAAAATTTTGCGATGAGGGGTCCCCAATCTGAAAAAGCGATAATTGATCTTTCAAAAAGCAGAGGGCTTTATATAATGGCAGCTTCAGAAGCCGACCAGACAGCAAAAGAGGTGAATGATCTTGGGCATGGAGTGTTCACTTATTCACTTATAGAGGGGCTGAAATGTGCAGCAGATTTCTTCGAAAAGGATGGAATCATTAATGTAAAAGAGTTGAATCTATTTGTCAACAAAAAAGTGAAAGAGATAGCGCGGAAATATAACCTTACACCACAGCGCCCCGTCAGTTGGGAATATCTGAACGACTTCCCTGTTAAGCTTTGTGAGTAATTGAGTGGGATGGTTACGCGGATACCACGGATTTGACACAGATTTCCACGGAGGGTAAGGAGACGCAGATACACGCAGATTAGATAGATTTTCGCAGAGGGTTTTGTAATAGTTACGCGGATACCACGGATTACCACGGATTTTCACGGATGGGGAAGAAGTTCTAAACTTCCCTTCGCGTTCTTTGCGACCTCTGCGGTTTAATCCCTCTGTGTTCTCGGTGTGCTCTGTGGTTTTAAAATTTCCTTTGCGACCTTCGAGTCTTATGCGGTTAGCCCCTCTGTGTTCTCTGTGGTTTTAAACAATCCTTCGTGTCCTGTGCGACCTTTGCAGTTTTTAACTTAATCACACAAAAATTTTATTTTGCAGATCGTGATAATATCCTTATTTTTGTAGTCTTGATAAATGGAGAATTAAAAAATGGCAAAAGTTCAATCCTTCGGTGATAAATCGAAAGGCAAGAAAAAAGATCCGTACACCTCAGTTAAGGTTATTAAATCTGTAAAGACTGAAAAAGGTTCGTTTAAGTTTAACGAAAAATTCGTAAAACTTGATGACATGTCAAAAGTAACGGATATAAAATAGGTTTTGAAAAGCGCCCGACACCGGACGCTTTTTTTTTGATGGTTATATGCGTTCAGCAGAATACTGGATAAAAAAACTTGATCTCCTTCCTCACCCCGAGGGAGGTTTCTTTAAAGAGAGTTATAGAAGTGATGAACTAATCTCTTCTGATGCTCTTCCGGATCGTTATAATTCCGCCCGTAGTTTCTCAACTCAAATCCACTTTATGCTTGTAAAGGGGAATCACTCTTCATTTCACCGTATTAAATCCGATGAAACCTGGCACTTTTATGACGGTTCACCTGTAACTATATGGGTACTCTCTGAAATTGACGGATTAAGGGAGGTTACACTGGGACTTGATGAAGAATCATTTCCTCAATTTACAGTTCCAAAAGGGTGTTGGTTTGCAGCTGAGGTAAAAGGGGATGGAGACTATTCTCTTGTTGGATGCTCTGTGGCACCGGGGTTCGATTTTGCCGATTTTGAGATGGCAAAAAGGGAATCCCTCTATGAGAAATTCCCTTTTGAAATTGTTAAACGACTATCATTGCCTTAGTTTATCAGGAAGCTACACTTTTCTTTTTTCTCTTCTTAATTAAGATAAATCCACCAACAGCAACCAACACCGCACCAACTGCAATGTAGATTGGCAGATAATTTGGCGGCTGTGGAGCAAAAGTTGCCTCGATATATTTGCCATCACCAATTTCATCATATCTAAACTCCCAGATGTATTCATCACCTTCTTGCCTGTGGGCGTTGTGAGTGATCATTTCTCCATCAAACTCAAAAATGAACTTTCTGAAGAAGAGTACTCTTGGATCGGGTTTTTCGCCTGAAGGTCTGATATACTGCTGATACTTCATTTGTCCGGGTGCCCCGTCTTCAAGGGAGATATCAAACATATTAAAAAGTTTGGTGTTATGCAGATCGCGGATGTTTTTAAACGAGATATTTATGTTAATCGTGAGGGCGTCACCCGAATCAATTTTTGTTTCGATTTTGTCAATTGTGAACAGAGTATCAAAAATTTCTTTTCGAATTTTTGCCGTATCAAATTCCTGTGCTATTGTCCGTCCTGTTTGAGAACCGGCAGGGAAGGCATAACCAAGTTTCATTGTTCCTGAGCCATCGCGGTTCAAAACTGTTTTTTGAGTGTAGTTAAGACAACCCGAAAGCATGCCACAAAAAAAAACAACTGTTGCAAAGAGAATAAAAATATTTTTCATAGTTCGACTTTAATTTGATGCTTTGTTACCCATTGGTACAAAATGGAAAAAATCGTTGTAAAATCTTTCCACATAAGAATTGAGCAATTTAGTGGTTCTGTCATATTTGGGTGAAGTGATTACCAATCCCGCGTGGAACTGTTTTTTCAGGCGCCAGACAACTTCAGGATCGTTGTAGGCATCCATGTCAGGATATTCCTGTTTTGCAAGGGAATTCAGCAGAGCGGCATAATGTTTTTTCACTTTTGGGAGTTTATATTTTTCACCCGGTTCAAGTGTTTCAAGTTTTGCCCATTCTGCCCAGAGATTTAGTCCACTTGCAGCTTCAACGAGTTCAACGATGTTTGCACCTCCCACTCTGGCAGAGGTTTCGAGGAAGTAGAATTTTCCATCATTCCCTTTGATAAATTCAGTGTGGTTAACGCCTGTTTTCATTCCGAGAGCTTTCAGAACTCTGGCATTAATCTCAAATAGAGCTGTTTCATCTTCACTTCCATGTAAAACGGTTCTTGTTGTGAAAACTCTTCCCTGATGGGCAACTTCGAGAGGGGGGAGCCCATAAATGCTACAGATGGCGAACTTAACTTCATAATCCTGCATTATCGTATCAACATGAAAAATATCACCGGGGACAAATTTTTCCATCAAGTAATTCGACTGGTCGTCGCCCAATTGATGGATTACATCCCAGGCATGAGTTTTTGTTTCGAGTTTGATCATACCAATGGCGCCGGCTTGCATCCTTGGTTTCATAATATAGGGAGGATCAACTCTTTCCATAAAACTGTTAATTTCGGCATAATTGAGGACATGAATAAAATCTGGAACCAGAACAGTTTCTTCTCTCGCTTTCATTCTCATAGAGAATTTGTCTCTGAAGTAACGCATTGTGGTTTCACCCATTCCCGGCACTCTCAGGTGTTCCCTTAGAGCAGCAGCCTTTTCCACATCAAAATCATCGAGAGCCACAATCTTATCAATAACAACATTTCTTGCGAGATAACTGACAGCTTTAATCAGGTCGGGGAGATGCCATTCTTTATTATTGTCGGGCATAAAATAGAGGTCATCGATGCTCTCTCTGGGCCATTGTTCATATTCGAGGCTTCGGGAAGTGACAAAAATTACATACCAGCCCTGGTTATGGGCTGATTTAAGGAAGTCGATTCCTTTATAATAGCTCGATATGCAAAGAATTGTTTTTTTTCTTGATGATGACATTTTAGCTCCGTTTTTCATTTTTTCCTGATTTTAAAGATAATAGATTATTTGTGGAATTACAAAGGCATTTCCCCACAAATAATAGAGTTGAAAATCCCCCGAAAATTCTCTAATTTAAAGTCTATTTTGAAAAAATATCGGGAGAAAGAGATGTTTGACCCTAAATATAATTACACGGTTGTTGATCGCTTTTTAAAGTATGTAAAAGTGGACACACAATCAGATGATGAAGCAACAAAGTTTCCAACTACAGAAAAACAGTTGGATTTGTCAAGAATTCTTGTTGAGGAATTAAAAGAAATTGGCCTCGCTGATGCACACCTCAGCGAATATGGATATGTTTATGCAACACTTCCTTCCAACAGCACAAAGGATGTTCCGGTAATCGGATTTATTGCACATGTTGATACTTCGCCGGCAATCAGCGGTAAAGATGTAAAACCTGTAATTCATAAAAACTATCAGTGTAATGATATTGTTCTTCCGGGAGATCCTTCAAAAGTGATTCCTGTGGAAGAAAACCCCGAACTTAAAGGAATGCAGGGGTATGACATCATTACGACCGATGGGACCACTCTGCTCGGTGCAGATGACAAAGCCGGTATCGCTGAGATCATGGATGCTTTAACCTATCTCGTTGCCCACCCTGAAGTGAAACACGGAACCATAAAAATCTGTTTCACCCCTGATGAAGAAGTTGGCAGAGGGACTGAACATTTTGATGTTGAAGGTTTTGGCGCAAAATACGCATACACAATCGACGGTTCAACCCGTGGAGAAGTGGAAACAGAAACTTTTAGTGCAGATGCCGTTGTAATTACCATCCAGGGGAAAAATGTTCATCCCGGATATGCAAAAGGTAAGATGGTAAATTCTGTAAGAGTTGCTTCCCGTTTTATGGAGGCTCTTCCAAGGAACACGATGTGTCCCGAGACCACCGAAGGACGCGAAGGATATGTCCACTGCGTATCATTTAATGGAAACGAAGACAAAACAGTGATGAAATTCATCATTCGCGATTTTGTTGACAGCAAATTAAAAGAGTACGAGAAATTCCTTGAAGGCATACTTGCAAATGTAGTTGCTGATTATCCCGATGCGAAGTATGAGTTCATTTAATGGAAACGAAGACAAAACAGTGATGAAATTCATCATTCGCGATTTTGTTGACAGTAAATTAAAAGAGTACGAGAAATTCCTTGAAGGCATACTTGCAAATGTAGTTGCTGATTATCCCGATGCGAAGTATGAGTTCCAGGTTATTGAACAGTATAGAAATATGAAAAATATCCTCGATCAACACCCGGAAGTTGAAAAGAACGCATTGGAATCACTCAAAAGACTTGGAATAAAACCAATTCAGTCGGCTATCAGAGGTGGAACAGATGGTTCGAGATTAAGCTTTATGGGATTGCCAACTCCAAATCTATTTGCGGGAGGACACAACTTCCACGCAGCTACAGAGTGGGTGGCTATTCAGGATATGCAAATGTCTGTTCAGAATATCGTAACGCTTGCCAATGTCTGGGAGACAAACGCATAGATTACTGAGCTGTTTTCAGATAATTTGACTTTAGAGGCTGCCTTAGATGGCAGCCTTTTTTTTAATTTGAGAGGACTTGATTTTTGTAATTCCGGGAGCATTTACCCGGTCACGCAGCCAATAATGATTTTGGTGAAAATCGATCCCGAGAGCATAAAAGTTAATTTTTTTCAAAGTTTCTGCCGAAATGTTCATTTGCAAACAAATTTCTGACATTCTTTCGACGGATATTGGTTTACTTTGGTGGTAGAGGATACAATAATAAAGTTTATTCCTCTTCCAAAGTCTCGAGAAGATGACATCGCCCTCATTCTCCCCAAAATTAAAAATCTGAAAGATCTCATTATTTGAGATTGTCTTTTTAATTAAGTCGAGATCAAAATCCTTAAATAACTCATCAATACGATTATAAAATGAATCGGGGAACCCTTTTTCAAAAAGGAAGTTGCTAATAAAAACGGGGTCGGCGGCAATTGTTTTGAGGTTTTGCTCCCTGTGGTCTTTTAATCCGTAGTAGTTCCCACCGTAATAATCTATAAAGGCGACATTTTTAAGTTTGCTCGAAAAGCCGGTTACACTCACCACTCTTTTTTTGTTTATTTCTGTCAGAAGGGCTTTACCATTCATAACAAAGTTGTTGGCGGAGAGGGTTTCTATCAGGTACTCGTTCACGAGAGGGCGTTCTGACATATTCACAGAATTGTGGACAAAACAGAAGAAACCCAAATCAGATATCTGGTCACCTTGTCGTAGAATTTGAACAAGTTCATATTTTGATCTTAAACGGGGGAACTGTTTTTTCGCAAATTTGTAGAGAACCGATGCATCAACAACCTTTTTTTCTTTTTCAAGGAAGTCTGCAACCAACTGATTAATAGCAACTATATCATTACCCTGATAACTTATGTGTGAGGCGACACCAAAGAGGTTTTTATCGAGTTGGAGCACCCGGTTGTTGAGCCTGATATGACAGAGTGAGACTTTTAAGTCATGATATTCTTTGCCATAAAATTCTTTCACTGATTTAATAACCTGCTCAAGGGGAAGTGGGGTTTCACTTCTCAACAAAGTCTGTTCAGCCATTTCGGGCAGATTTAGTCGCCCTCTAATCATAAATGTGTTGTGGTAGGGGACAATTCTGAAGTAGCTGACTGCGAGAATTATCCTGAAAACACTCAGTTTATCGGAGAGTGACAGGTCGCTTAACTCATTTAAAAGCTCTGTTAGAGTTATACCATCCACAACTTTCAGAATGTTTTTTAATCTGGTATAGATTGTAAAAAGGGAATTGTTATCCCGATAGATATTTTGCGAAAGGAAAAATCTGTTACTGTATGAAGGGATTCCGGAATAGACAGAGTTCAGGATACTGACAAGAGTTTCAACCTGCATATAACCGTTTTCAAAATAATCTTTGTCAAGAATTCTGGGAGATTTTACGAGTGAGTTAACAATATGTGTAAGGAGCTTTTTTTCTATTTCAGCAAGTTCTTCTTTACATTCGAGAATGAAGGCTACAAGCTTTTGCCTCACTCTTTCGGCAGAAACATTATGTTTTTTTCCTATACTTTTCATATCGATACCCTGGGTATATCGCATATCGATAAAATCTTTTGTCCTTTCATCCTGGAAATCGATTAAAGTCTGCAGTTTGAGGGCCGCAAGATCGATGGGATTGGAGGGAGCGGGGTCAACAAAGATTCCCTCTGAAATTTTGTTTTCAAGAACATTGTTAAAAGATTGTATCAGCCCCTGGATACTGTCTTTTGGAGCTGTTACTTCTTTTAGATATTCATCAGGGAAGAAGGTAATCAGGTTATAAATATGGTAAACTTTTTTTATCCAGCTGTTTGAAGCGATAAATTTTTTGTTTTTTGGACTGAATCTGTTAAAATACCTGATGACAGGCTGTTTCAGAATTTCAGAACTTACAGGGGTCAATTCTACTTTTTTACCATCAATGAATAAAAATTCAGGGAACTGGTCTTTTAACTGAGCAGCTCTTTTTTTATCAAGGTCTTTAATTTTCCCCGCCATATCACCATAGAAGACCTCAAGAATTAAGTCCCTTGTCGTCTCAATCGTAATTTTTCGGATCCGTGCTTCCTGCAAAAGAAGTGAATATGGAATATTCAAAATGTCGGGATAGTTAACCGCTCCTGTCATTTCGAACAGTCTTACACAATTTTTTGGAAAGATAGAACGGTCAATTTCAAAAGGAAAAATTGATTCATCCTGTGTGATTGGTTCAATTCCACAAAAAAGTGGAGTTGTGAGGAGCCTGAACTTCAGTCCCTCAACTGTTGTCGGTATTGAGTATCGCATTATTTATTCTAAAATTACTTCGGTTAAAGAGGATACCAATTTTGGTATCATGTTAGATAACAGAACAGATTTAAGTTATTAAATCTAAAATACGATTATATTGCTTCGTTTCCAACTTATTTTATATAAACGGAAAAAGAAGATTATGAGATTATATTATTTGGGCTAAAGGAGGGTTTCCGGTGAGCACCGCAATTACATTATCTGCAGCGAGAATCGCCATCCCTTTCCGAGTTTCCACTGTTGCGCTACCCAAATGAGGAAGGAGGACAACATTATCAAGTTGAAAAAGCTCAGGGTTGATATTTGGTTCGTTTTTATAGACATCAAAACCGGCAGCAAGTAATTTTTTGTTTTTAAGCATCGTAATCAAATAGTCCTCATCCAAAACCTCACCTCTTGCGGTGTTAATGATTATTGCATCAGGTTTCATTAAATTCAGCATTTCCTTTGAGAGCAGTCCGTTGGTTTCCTTCGTCAAAGGGATGTGGAGGGTGATTATATCTGAATTACTCATAAGTTCAGGAAGATCGAGATAAACAGCATTAAAATTGGATTCCATTTCAACTTTTTTGTTGCGGGAGTGGTAATAAACGGACATGTTAAATCCGTTTGCAATTTTTGCAACAGCCTGTGCAATTCTTCCGGCACCAATAATGCCGATATTTTTGCCTGAAAGTCCTCTTCCCAAAAGGAGTTCCGGTTTCCATCCTGTAAATTTTCCCTCTCTTACCATTTCTTCCCCTTCTTTTACTCTTCTGGCGCATGCAAGGATAAGGGCAAAGGTGATCTCAGCTGTTGCATCTGTGAGGATACCGGGAGTGTTTGTTACAACAATTGAATGTTCGCGGGCTGCAACCAAATCGATATTATTGTATCCAACCGCATAGTTGGCGATTATTTTACATTTAGAGAGGGAACTGATGACTTTGCGACTTATGTTATCAGAGAGAAGGGTAATGATCCCATCGGCATCTTTTGTGAGTGAAATCAGTTCTTCGGTGGTTAAAGATCTGTCATATGGATTTTCCGAGTAAACAATGTTGTGTTGTTTAAAATGGTATTTTAAATCAGCAGGAAGATGGTAGGTTGAGAATACTTTCATGAGGCGAACCCGGGTAATAATTTTTTGATTTTTGTATTGACAAATTTAGTCTTATTATTGTTTTATTAATGAATATTTAAATGGAGAATTATATAAGATGAAGAAAAAATTGGTTGGATCACTTTTATTCCTCTTTTTTATGTTGTTTACGGGATTTTCGGGTTATGACAAAGCTCCCGATTTTCAGTTAAAATCAACTGACGGAAAGATCGTAAAATTGTCAGATTATAAGGGCAAGATAGTTATTGTCGATTTTTGGGCGACCTGGTGCCCTCCTTGTCGTAAGGGAATTCCTGATCTTGTTGAGCTTCAGAAAACCTATAAAGATGATCTGGTAATAATCGGTATTTCATTGGATGATAAAAGAACGATGAAGGATGTTGTTCCATTTGTTGGAAAATATGAGATCAACTATCCGGTTGTTTTTGGAGATGAGAATGTGGTTTCGGCATTTGGCGGAATTGAATCGATACCAACAAGTTTTGTAATTGACAGAGAAGGAAATATCACAAATGTTCATGTTGGCTTAATTCCAAAAGCCGAGTATGAAAAGGATATCAATAAGCTTCTTAAATAAGATTAAATGGGAAGTTTTCTTTTAACGCTGAATATATTCTTCCCTGTTTCATCTTTTTTATAGAAAACACCAAACCCAAGTTTTGTGATTATAAAAAGTCCAAAGTGTTCGGGAATGGAAAACATGTCGTCCACCAATGGGCTTGATCTCTCTTTATTGTGGAATTCAAGTTCGTATTCGCCAACAACATTACAAACCACCTCATAATCATCGTCGAGATGGAGAATAAAACTTTCGCCCACTAATTTGGTGAATGGGGGAGTGTATCGTTTCTCTCCGGGAGTTGAGTCGGGATTTACCGGTTTAATGGTAAATCCTGTGCCATCGGTCTTCATGTCGATGCTGAAATAGTTATCAGTGAAGATATACTCGAATTCGGCTTCTTTACTTCCTGAGTGGTTGATGGCATTTGTGAACAGTTCGTGCATCAGGAGTTTACATTCGGAGTAAAAAACCGAATAATCACCTTCATAATATTTGTCAAGATGGGTTTTAATTAACTGAACTGAAGTTTCAGAGAAAAAAACATGGAAATCGGCAGAAGCCGGGAGGGTTAAACTTACTTTGTAGGGTTGCATCACTCGAGGGTTTTCTTCAACTGCGTGAAGTTTTTGTAGATATCGAAGAGAGTGTAGAGCCGTGTTGATTCAAAAGTTGAACCAACTCTTTCCTGGGTTCCAAAAAGTTTAATTTTCACATTGTTTTTCTCAGCTTCTTTATAAGCTGCAACAAGTGAGCCGATAAAAGAGGAATCGATATAATCAACTTTTGAAAAATCGATAGCAAATATTTCGCCGGGGTTGTTGTGTATTTCATCAACGAGCATCGTTCTGAATTCAGGGGCGATAACAGAAGTGGCTCTTGGATTGTGTATGCGGAAAACTTTAATGCCGCTGTGTTTCATTTGATCGAAGTTCATATTGTCAACTCTATTGAAGAATTAAAAACCATAACCTAAACTTAACTTGATTTCATTACAAATCAAAAAGAATTGTCTCCCAATCATTAAAAAAGATTAATTTTCTTTCCTTAATTTCCAAAAAAACAATAAACCGGCTTTATGAATTATAAACTTGTTGTAGATGAAAATATCGAAAATGCCACAGAGGCCTTTGGTCACATCGGTGAAACCTTTCTTCAACCCGGCAGAGCCATCAACAATTTGATGTTGGCGGATGCAGATTTTTTAATCGTCAGGTCGATTACAAAAGTAAATGAATCGCTTTTAAGTGGAACAAAGATCAGGTTTGTGGGCACTGCAACCATAGGGACAGACCACATCGATCAGGAATATTTGAATAACAACGGGATTGGTTTTACCTCTGCAAAGGGATGTAATTCGGATGCGGTGGTGGAGTATGTTTTTATATCAATCTTTAGAGCTGCGGTTGAGAAAAAAATTTCGCTGAAAGGGAAATCCGTAGGTATAATTGGGTGTGGCAATATAGGCAGTCGGGTAGAGAGAGTGGCAAAAGCTTTCGGTTTTTCTGTCGTTCTAAACGATCCTCCGCTCGGGAGAAAAACTAATGATCCCCGTTTTAAATCTCTCGAAGAAGCTCTTGCATGTGATATTGTAACTTTTCATACTCCGTTAAACAGAGAAGGAATTGATAAAACCTTTCATTTGTTGAATGAATCCAATCTGAGCAAAATAAAGCCAAACGCAATCCTGATCAATGCATCACGAGGAGAGGTGATTGATAACAGGGCATTGCTAAATTTTATGAAACAGAGGGATGATGTAACTCTTATTCTGGATGTATGGGAAAACGAACCCCGGTTTTCACCAGAACTTCTTGAAAAAGTTTTTATAGCATCACCACATGTGGCAGGCTATTCACTTGAGGGTAAATTGAACGGCACAAAAATAGTTTATGATGCACTTTGTGATTGGATGCGATGGAAAAAAGAGTGGATACCTGATTTGCCATTGGTTGAAGAGGATGAAGTTCAATTTTTGAATTCAGGTAATTTTGAAAAAGAGGTCAATCGCGTGCTCACGGCAAACTATGATCCCCAAAAGGATACTTCCGATATGAAGAAAATTTCATTGTTGGAAACTGATGAGAGGGGGAAAGCGTTTGATGGACTCAGAAAAAACTACAGCCTTAGAAGGGAATTTACTAATTACAAGATTAAAGGGGTTCTTCCCAGGGGTGTTATCCGTGAAGGATTAAAAGCGCTGGGCTTCAGATTTCTTCAGTAATTATTTTACAGGGAGTTTGAAG
>Ga0209570_1001012_pt1 | contig 19345 bp, 18 predicted proteins | sample EBPBio172007_DNA_FD_185861 | JGI IMG/M metagenome (GOLD analysis project Ga0209570, IMG submission 185861) | Wastewater treatment Type I Accumulibacter community from EBPR Bioreactor in Madison, WI, USA - Reactor 1_9/17/2007_ DNA (SPAdes)... | ecosystem: Engineered > Bioreactor > EBPR >... | reverse complement strand
TCCCAAATTTAGTTTCTTCCGGTTCGTTACCTGTGATAGAATTTGATTAACTAATTTTTCCAAGTGTACATATAATACATCACTGAGAGGAGTGTTTTATATGAACAATCATGAAGAACTTATTGGTATTTTCAAATCTGTAGGGCATGAAAAAACAATCTTTATAGGCTTTGATATTGGTAAGTATTATCACGTCTGTCAGATTTGCAACGGATACAAAGAACCGCTAATGTCTGCATTTAAATTTAACTCAACTGAATCTGGTTATAAAGAATTCAAGTTGGCATTCGATGATATTTTAAAGATAAACATGCCAGATTACATGATTTTTGGATGCGAACCCTCTGGTACTTACTATTTGAATTTAATGAATCAGTTATCAATCGATTATCCTAATGCAGACTTTCGGCTTGTTAATCCATTGGCGACTTCAGCCCAACGAAAAATGGAAATGGAACATAATAAATCAGATCCTATTGATGTGAATGCAATTCTAGAACTGATGTTACAGGGACTTAGTTATCCACTTCCCATTCAAGATCAAGTTTACGATGAAATCAAAGAATATGTACGGTATTATGATAAACTCTCGAGTCAATTGGTTGGTTTAAGAAACCGTATACTGCTATGCATTGATGAGCTTTACCCAGGATTCAGAATCCCAAATTCAACGTACTTCAATTCTCAAGCAGGCAAACAATTTCTTAGAGTACTGCCTGATCCGCGGCTTTTGAAAGACATGAATCTTGTTGATGTATTAAAGTATTTCGAAGAAGCCGGGGAACATTTATCTGCTCAAATGGCAATGAGGTTTAGTATAGCAGCTAAAGACATACTAATCCCTGATAAGCCTGTAATTAAAGCTAAAATTAATACTTTAAAAGGTGTAATTAAGCAATATGAATTAACAGAAGAGTTAAAAATTCAAACGAAATTGGAAATTGAACAGATCGCATCTCAGTTCACATTTTCTAAGGAAATATTGAAATTAGTTGGTCTTGGTCCATTAACACTTGGACGCATTATTGCTTATCTAAATAATCCCTACCGCTTCAGTAATGGTGATCAAGTCGCGAAATATGCGGGACTTGTTCCAAGGCATTCATCTAGCGGCATTTATAGCGGTAAGGAATCTCTTACACACATGGGACACCCACAATTAAGAAGTGTCACAGTACAACTAACTCAGCATTTAATTTCTAGTACTGGCTATTTTACTGCATTTTATAATCACTTGGTTATTGATAAAGGAAAGGATATTAACCTAGCTATCGTTGCAACTGCACATAAAGTTCTTCGAGTTATTTATCATATGATGATATTTAACGAAAAGTTTAACCCTCCAAGCGCTAGAAATTCCGAACTGTCCTCTAATAAAATTGAACGAGTAACAAAACAGAAATTAAAACAGCGCAACAGAAAAGGAACAGTAATACCATTGACCCAAATCAACTCCGAAAAGTATCATACACGGGTTTGAAACTGCTCCCACTAATACAATACCCATTGTAGTTCATTGATAAACGTGAGAACAATAGCATGAAGGAATTCGTTCGTTACCTTGATCTATATAAGTCGTGTGTCAGATTGATTCAACCTTCTTGTTTTTATAAAAGTCGAATAGTATCATAAGTCCCTGCTAAGGCAAACTAGTAACACACAGGCTGATTAAAATAATAAGGTTGCATGAATTATTACCTATTGTTTTCAAAAAAAGATACTTCTATTTTGAAGGGGAAGATTTTTTTTGCAAAAAATCATTGCTTTGCTATAGTATCTGACACCCATGGGTAGTACAGAAAATCGAAGGTTACGCTTTGAGAGAACAGAAAAAAATCAACGTGATGCTTCCGCCAGATGTTATAATGATAAAGGCGAATGATGCTTTATTATCTCAAGCCATGATTAACATCATATCCAATGGCATCAAATATGCCCATTCAAATGTGGACATAGCCATCAGTAAAGAAAATCACATGGTAATGATCAAAATCAAAGACGATGGCGATGGTATTCCCGTTCAGGATTTACCACACATCTTCGATCGATTTTAAGGCAAAAATGGTAATTTCGGATTAGGCCTTGCGATCGTAAAATCCGCGATTCTGAGTCTAAAAGGGTCGATTAGAGCTTATAACGAAAATGGAGCAGTTTTCGAAATCAAATTTCAAGTTATAACGTAATGTCTATGGGAGGAGTACATGATCAGAGCGCATTTAAGTCTGGTAGAAATTCTAGAGATGAACCAGTTTCAAACACTACAAGATAACTTGTCTGTATCCACAGATTTAGCGATTTTAACCGTGGATTATAAAGGCATCCCTGTGACCACACACAGTTCATGTCGAGCTTTTTGTGAAAAGGTAAGGAAAGCCCCCAATTATAAAGATTTATGTCAAAAGTGCGACTCGAGAGGCGGACTTGAAGCCGCTAGACTTCAAAAGCCGTATATTTATATGTGTCATATGGGGATTGTGGATTTGGCGGTGCCCATCATCGCAGAGGATCAATATCTGGGGGCAATAATGGCCGGACAGGTTCGGATATCAGACAGCAGCAAACTCGAGTGGATTTTAAATGCGAACCACGATGCCGAAAAATGTAAAGCCAACGCAGAACTCATGGCAGATTATCAAGCGATGCCCGTGCTGAGCTTTGAAAAAATAGAAGCCATCGGAAACCTGTTGTTTGGGATTAGCAAAGTCATCGTAGACAGAGCGACACTTCTTAAAAAACCAGAAGACCATCCCGGTTCTGAGCCGCTTGAGTCTCCTGTATATCAGCCGATGGTTAACCCTAAAATGGTGATCCGAACAGAGATTCCCACACAGTACATCTTCCTCAAACCCGCGATCGAATATCTCCATCAAAATTGCCATCAGAAGATTTATCTCAAAGATATGGCCACTTTATGTAACATCAGCGAGAGCTATTTTTCGAAGTCGTTCCATAAAGCCTTTGGCTTGAGTTTTACCATGTATCAGAACAAACTCAGAATCGACAAATCCGAAATCATGCTTAAAAACACCAGTAAAAACATCAATCAGATTTCAGATGAACTCGGTTTTGATCATGCCAGCTACTTTATCAGACTATTCAAAAAAATGCTAGGCATCACACCCGCTATGTACAAACATCTGTACATTGAAAAGACTCAACTTGAACAAAACAGTTCAAATCGTTCATGATAAAAATCAGCATTTTATGCTGATTTTTTTTATTTCCAAAACATAAAATTAGTATTTTAGAACAGTTATGTATCAAAATCGTGCCATTTCCTCTGATGTATTTTATGTCCCACTTCCATATAATCAGGTTAAGTCGCAACACATTATGATTAAAAGGAGATGGCATTATGAAAAAAATACTCATTTCACCGTCAAAATATGTTCAAAGTAAAGGTGCAATTAAGGAACTGACTAAAATCGTCAGCGAATACGGTAAAAAAGCACTTTTGGTTTCTTCCAGTGCAGATTTATCTTATGTTCAAAAGGCTCTGGATGAAGCGCAACGAAATTATCCCCTTGAATTCGTGCTAACGTCCTTTAGAGGCGAATGCTCAAATGTAGAAATCGAAAGATTGAGAACCCTTTCTAAAGCAAACGGCTGTGATGTCATCATCGGTCTGGGTGGCGGAAAGTCTTTAGATACAGCGAAAGCCATCGCCCATTACGATCATTTACCCGTCATCGTCGTGCCCACCATCGCCTCCACAGATGCACCATGCAGCAGCTTAGCCGTCATTTATACAGAACAAGGCGCGTTCGAATCTTATATGTTCTTTAAAACGAATCCAAACCTCGTGTTGGTGGATACAGACGTCATCGCAAAAGCACCTGTTCGTTTTTTAGTGGCAGGCATGGGCGATGCTCTATCCACATATTTTGAAGCCAGAGCTTGCGCGAGATCTTTTGCAGATAACATTCCTGGAGGCAAGAGCACGAAACTGGCCATCGCCGCCGCCAAACTATGCTATGAAACACTACTGGAAGACTCTTTAAAAGCCAAAGCGGCCTGTGAAGCCAATGTCGTGACACAAGCACTTGAAAACATCATCGAAGCCAATATCCTTCTCAGCGGTATGGGATTTGAAAGCAGTGGTCTTGCAGCGGCACATGCAGTGCATAACGGATTGACTGCCCTGGAAGAAACACACCATTGTTTCCACGGAGAAAAGGTAGCCTTCGGCGTATTGGTGCATCTGGTATTAGAAAATGCCCCAAAAGCAGAACTCGACGAAGTTTTAGTCTACTGTAAATCGGTGGGTTTACCGACCACACTTGAAGCGCTTGGTGTCAAAGAGGTGACGGATGAAAAAGTCATGGCAGTGGCTGAACTGGCGTGTGCGGAAGGTGAAACGATTCACAACATGCCATTTAAAGTCACAGCTGAAGATGTTTATGCAGCCATCTACGCAGCCAATCGTTTGGGGGCCTAACATGAAAAAAATCATCAATCACACAGATGACATCGTCATCCAGATGGGCAAAGGCATGGCTCTAGCCCATCCCGATAAAATCGAGTTCGAAGAAAAACATAAAATTTTTAAACGCAAAACGATCAACCCCAAAAAAGTCGCATTGATCTCAGGGGGTGGCAGCGGTCACGAGCCTGCACATGCCGGTTATGTGGGCACGGGGATGCTCGATGCAGCCGTGGCAGGAGATGTGTTTGCGTCACCCTCATCGGTACAAGTGTATCACGCGATCAAACAGGTGACAGGTGAAGCGGGATGTCTGCTTATCGTAAAAAACTATTCAGGCGATTGCATGAACTTCGACACAGCCGCTGAAATGGCAGAAGAAGATGATTTAAAAGTCCTTTCTGTGTACGTCAATGACGACGTCGCCGTAAAAGACAGCCTCTACACCATCGGCAGACGGGGCGTGGCAGGCACCGTGCTCGTGGAGAAAATCGCAGGCGCAGCAGCGGAAAGAGGAGACTCTCTGGAAAACGTTCAGCTTCTCGCTCAAAAGACCATCGAACAGGTGAAGAGTATCGGGGTTGCATTGACGTCGTGTACCGTACCAGCGAAAGGCACACCTACATTTGACCTTGGTTCAGATGAAATCGAGTTTGGTGTCGGCATCCACGGTGAACCTGGCATCGAAAGAAGAAAAAGCATGACGTCACATGCACTGGCAGTTGAAATGTTAGACTTGCTGATCGAGGAACTTGGCCTGACGGGTGAAGATGAAATCGTGGTCATGGTCAATGGACTAGGAGGCACGCCACTTCAAGAACTGTATGTGTTTAATCACGATGTTCGTGCCATACTCAGTTCTAAAAACATCCACGTGTACGACACGCTGGTGGGCAACTATATGACGGCCATCGATATGGCAGGACTATCGCTCACGGTACTCAAACTCACAGATGAACTCAAAGCGCTCTACGATGCGCCTGCAGATACCATCGCATATCATAAATAGAACATTATAAAAATCTTGAGGAGGCAATATGTCAACTTTATCAAAAGCTGAGCTCTTCCAAATGGTCAATCATATGGCAGAGGTGATCATCGAAAACGAAGTGCCGTTTTGTGAGCTAGATGCTGTGGCAGGGGATGGCGATTTCGGGATGTCTATCGCAAAAGGCTTTAAAGTGCTTATGGCGCAGTGGGAGACCTTAAATCGCGAAAGTATCGGCGAATTTTTAGCGGACTGTAGCATGGTCATTTCAGAAAACTGTGGTGGGGCTTCAGGCCCGATTTGGGGCGCGGGTTTCAAAGGGGCAAGTAAGGCCACCACGGGTTTACAGAGTCTCACAAAGGCTGAGTTCGCATCTATGCTTGAAAGTGCAGCGGAGCTGATTCAAAAACGCGGTAAAGCCAACAGAGGCGATAAGACGCTCCTCGATGCCCTATTGCCTTGTGTGGATGCGCTAAATGCACATAAATCTGATGAAAACTCGTTTAAAATGTTCTTACAAACGGGTGCGATGGCCGCCACCGAAGGTGCTGAAGCCACTAAAAAAATGATCGCTTCTAGAGGTCGTGCCAGCTATGTTGGAGAACGTAGCTTAGAATTCCCCGACGCTGGCGCAATGGCTCTATCCATTATATTTACAGCGATATCCGGTCAAGTCTTAGATTAACTCAGTAAGATTCGAAAAAATACAGCAGTGTATTTTTTGAAATAGAAAGAGGAGGGAAATAGTGAAATGAAGAAGACCATGGCGTTTTTCCAAAATCCGTCAAAAGGATTGGCACTGGCATTGATCTTAATCTTAGTGGGCAGTTTTTTTGCAAATGTTTTTAACACCTCATTTTACCAAGTTGATGTAACGCGTATTTCATTTGAAACCGAAAAAGGTACGTTATCGGGGCTATTATATATGCCTGATGGTGCAAGCGCAGACGACCCTAGACCGACCATCGTCACCACACACGGGTATCTCAACTCGGCAGAAATGCAAGACGCACCTGCGATAGAGATGTCTAAAAGAGGCTTTGTCGTCCTGGCACTGGACATGTATGACCATGGACATTCCATGACGAAACTCGACACAGAAAATGCAGCTGCATTCTTCTCATTCTGGCCCACAGCTCTAAACGATGCGGTTCAGTACATCTATGACCAAGATTACGTGAAAAAAGATGAAGCAGGCAATGGTCTCATCGCAGTCAGTGGTCACTCCATGGGCGGATTTTCAACCACCATGGCCATGGTCATGGATGAGCAAGGCTTCGCTCAAACGGGAATCCGAAAAATTCACGCTGGCTTAACCGTAGGCGCAGACTTCCTTTGGACAAGTTATCTCGAGGTAACGGGCGATGTGGCCAGCGCAGCGATTGGACCAAGAATTTCAGGTAAAATCGCAGCGCACTACGACGAATTCTTCTTCGACATGGCAGCGGCAGCTGAATCAAAAACAGTCGTTCAAAAGGATTATTTAAAGCAAGCCGAAGGCTTAGCATTTCTTGGCAATCCTGAAAATCCTGTCCCTGGTGAGTTCTATAGCTTAGAAAATGGCGGTTTAAGAGTCATCTATACCCCAAATGAAACACATCCATGGAACCATTTTTCTAAAGAAACCACAGGAAATCAAATCGATTTCTACCAAAAAGCATTTGAAGGAAAACTTTCAGAAAATCAAACCAACGTCGACGCTGACAGTCAAACGTGGTTCTTTAAAGAGTTGTTTGAACTCGTGGCCATGATCGGATTCTTCATGCTATTTGTTCCATTGGCAGCCATCCTCGTTCAAAAGGTAAAATGGCTTCAGACAGAACAACAAAATGCCACAACGACAGTACGCAAAATGCACCCAGCCTTTTTAACCTTGATTGTCATCATCAGCGCAGGCTTCCCAGCGTATTTCTATCCGACGCTCATGGGTAAAATTCCTGAAAAACTCCTCTGGTTACAAAGAGGCGCAGAAGTGTTCATCGTCCTCAGCGCAGTGGCACTGATCTCGAGCTTTGTAATCGGTCAGTTTAAAACAAAATCCAACACAATCATCTCGGCTTTGGCACTCATCTTCGCGATTTTCGGTCGCGTTTTAATGAACCAATCCGCTGAGTTTTTCAAATCTAGCAGTTATTTTAACGCACCAACCTTAAATCAATTCGGTTTCTGGGCGGTTTCATCAGCCGTATTCGCAGTCCTCTTCATGGCAGTGATTCATTTTATCACGTCGTCTAAGGATCAAACGGTAACACTTGACATGTACGGCCTGACGAAAAAACCGATGGACATCCTTAAAGGCTTCTGTTTAGCCGTGATTCTCCTCGTTTCAGGCATCGTCATCCTGTTTGTCGTAGATGCGCTCTTTAAGACGGACTTCCGCTTCTGGACTTTTGCCGTGAAGACCTTTAACGCGAAACACATGATCTCTGCACTGGGTTATATGCCGATCTTCTTCTTATTCTATCTGGTCAATGGCATCGCCATACACAAAACGACACTTGGCCTCAAGTTCGGTAAATCCATCGCAGTCCTCATGAATGTCGGAGGCTTAATCCTGTTCCTAGCGCTTCAATACGGCATGCTCTTCGCCACAGGAACAGGCATAGACCCAACACAATCACTCACCAGCATCATCCTCATCGGCATGGTGCCAGTGCTCCTCATCGCAGCCCTGTTCACGAAAAAGTTAACCGAGAAAACAGGCAACATCTACACCAGCGTATTCTTCAACACCATGCTGATGACCCTGATCTCAGTTGCCAATACAGTGGTTTATAGTAAACTTGTTTAGGACATGATTCATGCCGTCCCACCACCATGAGCCTTATATGTGGCTCATGGTGGTGGGACTCATGTATTATGTCTTCGGGCGTTTTTGGAAGTGATTTATGGACGGGATCAAAGTAGTATGATGAAATATAAGTATGAAAGGGTCCCTATCTCAAGGGTACCAGGTATCAAATCAGTAGAAACTATCAATTAACACCCAGAGCCGTTCAAATTACGGAGGTTCAAAACACTAAAACTAGTTTATACCATAATGGTGCCTGACACCCATGGGTATATCATGCAGTTGCCGCTCACCTTTGTTCATCCCATCATAAAACTCAGACATAGATACCTCCAGTTCATCGTTGAGTTTGAGTCTAATAGTAAAAGTAGCCATTTCACCACCTTTACTATATACCACTCCCAACATGACTACCATGAGCCAAAAGGCTAATGCTTCGGGACCTTCGTCCTTTTCATATTAGCCATGCATCTTTCCATTTCAGCGGTGCCAATACCCTCGCCGCATACCACATAATCCCGCTTATTCCATCAGTTTTCTCTCAGAGTGTACCAGGTACCATTTTAGTACAAACCAACTTTCGTCTGCCAAAGGCATTCATTTTACAACGGTCCAGATCATGATGAAAAGTTTATACTGAAATGGTATCTGACACCCAGAGTAGTAGGATCTTACTCAAGAAATGATATGAAACGCGGTAGTGATGTTGACATTCTAATCGAATTCATTGATCTCTCAGAGCCATTATTATTTGTTGAAATTGCTAGAAAACTAGAGAACTTGCTTAAAAAAAAAGTAGACTTAATCTCATTTTCATCCCTTGACTACTCAGATGCGAAGAGTATAATTCTTTCGGAGGCTAAGGTGATTTATGAAAAAAGACATTGAACTTAGATATAATCTGGTCCGTTGCCACGATTGAAATTCCTAAGTTAAAAGTATTTATAGACAGCTACTTAACTTCCATACTACGATAAGAACCTAAAAAGGTTCTTTTTTCATTCCAAGGGTACCAGATACCCAAATTAATGAACAATTCTGTTTTAGTCATCAAAACCACGTCGTTCTGTGCATAAGTCATCCATCCAACCATCATCATATACCGATCCACTATCCTTATAGGGTACAGCCCGCGGTTTCCCCATTTTATAAAGCTTACACGACTTAGGACCATAGCAAAAACTTTCAAATCTATACTTTTTAGTAATCCCCCAGTTATACTCAATCTCAACAGCAGACATCGTCGCCCAAGCACATTGAAAGCATTTTCCCTTATATGACGTAGCACTAAGCATCCTTGCGCCGCGCATTTCATAGACAGCCATCTCTGGAGGCTCGATCAAATAGGGAGGTGGTGTACATACCGTTAACTCTGCTCTATTAAGGATCTTCATGCTCCCCGCTCGATAAAAATCGGCGTAATCACTGACCTCATACATTTTTGTCCATGCCGACCCTTGTACGTGATCGCCTATTCTAAATTTATGCTTTTGTTGTTGTTTCTCAGATATAGCCACAGAAAATTGGGTGACCACACCATCTGCTTCACCATCAAAGAACACATTATAACCATTATGATAATGTGTTCTATTATCAAGCCTGTAGCGCCATACCGTTGTACGTGGCTGGATTGATCGGATCTTACCGCGCCATTCTATTTTTTCGGGTTCATATGCCGTCATTATTTTGTGCCTCACTTCCAGTCTAATCTAACACCCGCTGTGCCAATCCCCTCGCCGCACACCACCAAATCCCGTTCATATCATCAGTTCCCTCTCACAGGGTACCAGGTACCAAATCAGCAAAAACCATCATTCAACACCCAGAGACGTTCAAATTACTAGGGTTCAATTCATAATAACTAGTTTATACCATAATGGTGCCTGACACCCATGATAGCCCAATCACACCAGAATCTTTTAAAATTAATCACACGTGCCTTCCACCTACCTTAGCCTCACACCACAGTAAGGACATTCCTTTGGATCAAAAACATACCGCGAAAACACCATGTGACAGCTTGGGCACCGCCAAATCACCCACATAACGAAAATCGCGAATGCACAGTACGCCCCTAAACTCATCATGATCACCTTACTCAGCACTTCAGTCTCCCTAAATAAGAGGTAAAGCACCCCCAGTAGCGGTAATAACGTAAAGTTCAGCAGCCACACCACATTAATCCACGTCCGCCTTTTCGCATATGACCGCTTGATCTCCTCTTCCGTCTTCCTCATCTCGCCTCCGTTGTGCCAATCCCCTCGCCGCTCATTAATTTGCTCTATCTAGACCCAAACGCCAGAGAATTCTCTCTGTGAGCCTTTCTTTATCATCTGAAGAAAGGCCATTTTTTTTATAGAGTACTGCTGCTATGGCCAAATAAATAGGGTCATTATCATGCCATTCCAGCGATACATCCAGGATGTTTTCACAGAGTTCGCTGACGTGGAAGCCTAAGGACTCGAGCGAATACTTCATCTGTGAAGGATGGGCACATGGCTTACCAGAAGCTTTGGTACAGGGTGCACATAAAAAACAGTTCCCTGCGATGAGCACCTCCACTGGATAAGACTCACTAAGCGCGATTAGCGCTCTACCCAGACTCTCCTTGGTTAAATCGAACGACTTGGTCCTAATGCCGATAACCATCGCCTCGTCATAATCTTTAAGGAATGCCGCTTCATCCCCCTCATAAGGTGGACATGACCAGATCTGACCATGGTTGGGACAACCCTTACAGTATCCGAGCACCTCTTCAGGCTTATAATAAGTAAACAGGGCTGATACACTGGTCAGTTTCACGACGCTGGAGATCATCCCCTCTATTTTCTCTACTTTTTCTTCCATTTTACACATCTCTGCTCTAGACTCCCCTATTTTTAGCTTATACACCTCTTATTGTATCCCCTTTTTAGCTATAGAAGCCATATATCATTTCAAAAAAATCCCAATGCTTGATTTCCATGATATAATGATATAATAACATCGTAAATCGATTTTGGAGGTGCAAATATGGAAGTCATAAAGTGTTCTTGTTGCTCAGGTGCTGAAACAGAAGTCGTCATCGGTGAATACGTTTGTTACTGTAACCATGTTTCCGAACAGGATATTATAAATGCCATTAAATCGGGTGCAAAGGACGTCAGTGACGTCATCGAGATGACCGGTGCGATGAAAAATAGCAACTGCGCCATAAACAACCCTAAAGGAAAATGCTGTTACTCCGATATCGTCTATGTGTTTAACAAACACTCAAAATAACATCCGAACGATCCACTCCTGCCAAATCTGCAGTAGTGGATTTTTTATTTCCCTATACGTCCGCGTTGTGCCAATCCCCTCGCCGCACACCACAAAAGCCTGTCATCCCATAAATTTCCTCTCATAGGAAGTCAAAATCTACTTCAAAGAAACATTATCAATCTCATATTTAATAATACCATTCGCTTCACTGATGTACTTCCGGCTATATAAGTCTTCCACTATGAGGCTCACTTCTTCCTTTGACTTCTGATTCACGAATACCGAAGTGGCAAATCCTATTAGTGTACTTCTTTTCTTTGGACGCTTATTACCCTGAATTTTCTTTAGCTGCTCGATCAACTTCCTCATTTCAGGCGTAATCGTTTTATCCACCTGTTTGTTGCTCACCTGAGTGATATTCGTCACTCGCTTGACTATTTTTGATCCTTTTGACTCATTAATGTGTTCGATCAATGCATCATATCCAGTATCCTTGGAAACGATCACGTAATGACCATATTTATTAGCTTCCACATACTTCCCTAAGTAGAATGCGATATGAAAATCCAATGCATTTTTCCCCTGCCCAGAAACCTTAAGCCATTCTAAGGACTTTCCCAGTTGTTGTGTCTGAAGCACTAAATCTATCGGAATCTTCGTTTGATTCTTTCCGACCAATACTCTAAACTCCGCATCTTGAATCGTATCGATGCCCTCTATGTTTTGGATATTCTCATAATCGACTAAAACCAGTTTATTCGCCATAATCCCTCCATTATCCCCAGTTGTGCCAATCCCCTCGCCGCACACCACTAAAGCCTACATAGTTAATAGGTTGTTTCATAATAAACACTATACGATCCATCAATTGGGTTAACCTTATAGCATTTCAGATTGTTTTTCTCTCTATTTGCTATATAAACTAAATAATTTCCTTTGACGATTAGTCCATCAATTTTCGCTTGGTATATCTGCGGTGCTCCGACTTTATAATTCTCATTATCATTATAATCAACGATTACATAATTATTATCTACTGTTGAAAGAATCTCTAAAGCCTCTTCATAAGTATAACTAGGAAAAAAAGCAAATAAAGCCCAAAGCAATACGATCGTAATAGTATTTGCTTTTTTAATCGAAAGATGGTTATAACCTTTTATAGTTATAAAAAGGTTAATCAATATTGCTAAAAAACCTATGTATTCTAAACGCAATAAAGTACTCTTAAATACACTTTGATTAATATAAGAATACGCCATGCACCAGAGAAAATACATTCCTAAAAAATAATTTCGTCTCATAAATCATGCTCACTTTCTAAGTTTACGATTATATGAATATAATAACTTCCCCATGGACGACAATATTTTGAATTGCTAAATCACAGTTTCAATACCTTGACCTTCTATAACTTTGCCGTCTTCTTCCTTTTTTATTCGGTATAAGCAAAAGTATGATAAACATCACTATCCACGGTTCCTTTATGGCGAATAATATAGCGGCAATTATTAAAGCAATTTTTATCATCTTCTTGATGGATATAGATTTTAAGCCATCCGCACCTGATTTTTCTTCACTCCCACTCACATCCACATTTGAACTAGATCTCGGTGATGATGATTCTTGATCATTTCCACTTGGATTAAAAAGTGTTGATACATAATCCAAATGATTCTTCATCGCATCATCGTTTACGATAAAACGCTCTCTCAATATGTCATTAATGGACTTTACCATCTCATCATCGATATTTAAATCTGGATACTTTTCGATTGTTTCAAATACATTCTCAATCCGAATCACATCGCACAAAGCGGTAATTTCCTTAAGTTCAGCGTCACTACCAAAAACAACCACATTAAAAACAGGCACATGAATCCTCAGTTTCCTCTCAGAGGGTACCAGGTACCAAATCAGCAGAAACCACCAACTAACACCCAGAGACGTTCAAATCACGAGGGTTCAAATCATAATAACTAGTTTATACCATAATGGTGCCTGACACCCATGATACTAGGATGTTCTTCTTCTCATAAGCCTTTGTCATCGAAGCAATCAAATCTTCCAAGCGATTATATGCTTCTACATCCTCTATGAACTCTAGTACATATAGATATCGTTCATTGCCTAAATCCTCGGCCCACAAAATGGTACCGTCTAATAAATGTTGAGTTTTATTAATAGCCAAATCTATCCTTAATACGATATCGCTCTTTACTGGGAATTTTACTGAAGTAATAAAACTTAACCCATGGATACTAATATCTCTTACTTGAGCTTTGGTTTGACCAACACTAATTTGTTTTTTACTGATTTCAATTATTGTGATGTAAGCCTCTAGGTATTCAGTGAAACTAATTCGTTCTGTTTTACGTTGCTCATCTTCTGGAATAATCAAATGAGTTAACTCTGAAGCTGGCTTTAAGGTTCTCTTTTCCAGAATCTTAAGGAAATCGTTATACTTTTGAGGCTTGCTGAAATAATATCCTTGTCCAGAAAAGCAGTGATTCACTCTAAGAAAATCTAGATGTACTTGTTCTGAAATTCCTTCAGCAACGAGCCTCAGTCCCAAATCACGCGCTAAACTGATTATCGAAACTAATATTTTCTCACTTTTCAAATCGTTCGAAATACTGTCGATAAATCCTCTATCGAGTTTTAATACATCTACATCCATGCTACTTAAATAGGTTAGCGAGGAATAGCCAGTACCAAAATCATCAAGCGCAATTTTTATGCCGTTAGATTTAAGTTTATTTAATTCTGCATCAATCTGTTTATTTTTATTAACTAATACTGACTCCGTTATTTCAAGTATCATGAAAGATGGTGTAATAGAATGTCTAGAGATAGTCTCTAGAATTTTTGTTGCAAAATCAACTTCATAAAACTGGACAGCTGAGTAATTAATTGATATTTTAATATTTTTATGACCATTTTGCATCAATTGCTTGTAGTGACCACAAACTTCATTTAAAATCCACTTTCCGATGGAAATGATTAGCCCCGATGTTTCAGCGATAGGAATAAATTCATTAGGTGAAACTACACCCCATTCTGGATGATTCCACCTAATGAGTGCTTCCGCTGCGATAATATCGCAAGTGTTCAAATTTACGATGGGTTGATAATATACCTCAAGCTCATTATTTAAGATAGCCTTTTTCAAATCGTTTCGAAGTGTAAAATCTTTAAACGACTTAATGTCCAGTACTGGCATATATGCCTGAATACCTTGATTATCAGTTTCCATAGTTCTTGATAAGGCGATTTGCGCAAATTTGATAAGCGTATCACTTTCCATAGAATCGTCTGGATAAATTGAAAATCCAATGTTGGCATCCAGGAATGATTCATAACCATTTAAAATAAATGACTCGTTGAATAAAAGCTTAATTTTCTCAGCTATCTCATAGGCCTGATTACTGTCTTCTATACCTTCAGCAATAAGTCCAAATTGGTCGCCAAAAAAGCGAGAAAGAAAAACTGAGTAATCTGCCAATGCTGTTTTAATCGCCATACTAACCAATTTAATTAGTTCATCACTATACTCGAAGCTTATTATGCTGCTCACAGCCTTAATGTTGCCAATATCAATTATGTACACTGCAAACTTTTCTTTTGTACCAGCTAATCGTTCAGTGAAATTATTTAAAGTTTCTTTAAAAAACGTTCTGTTCGGCAATTCGGTTGTATCATCATATTTCATCAACTGGTTTATTTTATATTCAGAGTTTACACTTGAAGTGATGTTTTTCCAGTAAATGACAACCCCATTTATATGTGCATCAGCGAGGTAGTTTTTCATTATTAAAGCGAGAACAATCTCTTCTCCATCCATTCCAATCGTTTTAATACTACCGGTAAATGATTGTTCTGGATGTGATACGCAATTTTCGAACAACGTCTTTAAATAATCACGATTTGAATCTGATGATAAATCCCAAATCGAATGTTTTTCTATGTCCTGTTTTTTTAAATCATACATCTTTTCAACAACAGGACTAATGTATTTAATCATTCCATTATGATCAAGCACTTCAAAAATATCATGATACTCATCGGTCATCAGAGATATTTGCTTCTTAAGCTGTCGAATGTAATTTTTTTGGACATCTTGCAACTTATTTAAGCCAGTTAAATCTGAAATTACACCCATGCTCATTAATGATTGATCTTTTTGTTTATAAACATTTTTCAAATTGATATGGATCCATTTAACTTCACCAGTACTAGTGATTATTCTTAAGTTCAGATCAGTATCAGCGCCACTAATATTTTCATTTAACATATTTTGAAATAATGATTGATCATCTGGATGAAAACACGAACACAACCGTTCAACATCGCCATCAATCTCTTCTATTGTATAGCCAATAATGTCATAGAAATCACTAGTTGCAGTAAATTTTCCATCAGCAAATTCAAATATCCAGCTTCCAGTAGTGCCGATATAAGTATTCAATAGATTAAGAAAATTTTGTTGAGCGTTATCTAACATTGCTTGATTCATAATTCACCTCACGTTACAAATCGCTTACATTTAATTAAATAGTTTATGCGCTATCGTTTTACCACTTACTCTCCCGTATAATCGCGCTCACGATTTTGCACTCGATGTGCAGCTCGCAGTCTGCTATGTTCGGAGATGCATACCAGGTACCAAATCAGCAGAAACCACCAACTAACACCCAGAGACGTTCAAATCACGAGGGTTCAAATCATAATAACTAGTTTATACCCTAATGGTGCCTGACACCCATGATAATTTGATTACTTTGAATTATATTAAATAAACCGCATAAAGAGGTACTGATTTAATGCCTTCGCTTAAACCAAAGTTTTTCTTAGAAATTGTGATACTGACCTGAGGATGATATTGTCTAATATACTCTTTAAGACTTCTTGATCGTGTGTTGGTGGAGGCTTTCACTTCTATTGGTATAATATCTGACTCTTTTTGTAGTAAAAAGTCCACTTCATTTGCATTATCTTTCCAGTAAAATAGGTCGTAGCCCTTTGATTTAAGCTGCTGTGCGACATAGCTTTCTGTAATTGCCCCTTTGAAGAGGTTGTGTTCATCGTCCTTAGCGACCGTCATATAAGGCACTCTCGTCATCGCCATTAGTAGCCCTACATCACTAAAGTACAGCTTAAACGACTTCGGATCACGATAAACGGATAATGGTATCTCTCCTCTATTTACCATATCGCATTCTATTGCAATCGCACTTAAAAGCAACCATTCTATTGAACTGCCATAGGTTAAAGCCTTTGCACCTTTTTCAACCACGCTGTATTTGAACTTTCTTTGATCACCGGCAAGCTGATCTGGTATTGAACGATAAATGGCCTGAACCTTCAAAACCTCACCCGACGTTGTATATTTACTCATATCTGCGATATAGGCATTGATTAAATTGGTTTGCACCATTCTGTCGAAATCAATAATCGATTGGTTAACTCTATTGAACTCCTTAATCGCTGCGGGCATCCCTCCCACGTACAGATACTGCGTATATTTTTCGATAAGCTGGTCATGTATCGCATCTGGTAGCGCTTCATTATGATCATAAGATGCTTTTATCCTCGGCAAATAAGCGTCTGCACCAACCCCTTTTAGGAATTCATCAAACGTAAACGGGTAAAGATTATGGATTTCGACCTTTCCTACTGGAAACGAATAATTTTCTCTTTGGATTGCGACACCGAGTAAGCTTCCAGCACCGACGACATGATAATCTTCTAATGATTCTGCAAAGTACTTCAGCGCCGTTACAGCTCTCATCTCCAATTGAATCTCATCAAAAATGATAAGTGTCTCTTCTGGTACGATCTTTTTCATATAAATAAGCTCAATATCTGAGAGAATTCGATTTGGCTTTAAATCCTTATCAAATAATGACTTCATTTGAGGCTCAAGCTCAAAATTAATATAAATTGAGTTTCTGTAATGCTTACTAGCAAATTCATTCAGTAGGTAGGTCTTCCCCACCTGACGCGCACCTACAAGTAGCAACGGCAAACGATTTTTTTTATGCTTCCATTCTATTAAATCCATCATTTTATTTCGTTCCATACTCTCACCTCTTGAGGTAATTATATAGCAGCAAAAGTCTTAAATCAATAAATCTTCATTATGTATTTATTTTATTCGATATTTTAGTGTATAATGTCTTTTTTTAGACTTAAAATGTTTTGATCTATCTAGACCCAAACGCCAGAGAATTCTCTCCGTGAGCCCTTCTTTATCATCTGAAGAAAGGCCATTTTTTTATAAAGCACCGCAGCCGTGGTCAAATAAATCGGGTCATAATCATGCCATTCCAGCGATACATCTAGGATATTTTCACAGATGTCGCAAAAACAATTCCCTGCGATGAGCACCTCCACTGAATATAACCCACAGAGCGCGATCAGCGCTCTACCCAAACTCTCCTTGGTTTGCTCGAAGAACTTGGTCCTAATGCCGATTACCATCACCTCGTCATAGTCTTTAAGGAATGCCGCTTCATCCCGCTCATTCTTCCATTTTACTTATGATAAACTGCGTTGCTTCTTCTACGAAATTCATTGTACTTTCGATTGTGACTAACGCGTTTGATGATATGTCTTGACGCGCTTTACCTCTAAACCAATTATAGAGTATGTTTTCTTTATGTTTTTCTATCTCATCAGGATACTTTAATCTAAACGGCGTCCAAACAGCGATGTTATTATATGTAATCCACTCTATTATGAACCGCATCAGGTGCAATTGCTCCTAAATAAAACTGAGATAAATCATTGATCATATTCGGACGAAGCTGATGTAACCTTTTTGCGATATGCAGGTGCGTTAACTGAAATGGCATCCTATCCTTCCTCTCCTATTTCCACGGTTTGTATTTATATTACCCTCATCATTATCGTATCATGAAAAATCCCTATAGTAGCCCACTAAAATTGGATTCACACTCGCTCGTGTTGTGCCAATCCCCTCGCCGAACACCACCAAATCCCGTTTATCCCGTCAGTTTCCTCTCACAGGGTACTTGGCAGCACTTCAACCATTAATCTCCTGAACATCGAAATCGACGAAGCGTGACTTCGAATGCTCCTTATATGTAAGAATCCCTCGATTGTTTTCAAATACCAGTGAAAACTGATCAGCCGTCACATTAAACCGCTTGATTCCCTTATTCTCAAGTTCAAAAGTAAGCTCAAAAGCAGTGCCAATATTTGGAGATCGAGGTACCATGTAATTTCTAATCGCTTTCGATTTAAGCATTGCCGGCACGCTGATCGGCAGTACTAGCGCCGTCGGAACAAACGCCATCGCCCAGTCCAACCAAAATCTTTTAAAATTAATCACTTCGTTCCTCCCAACTACCTCAGCCTCACACCACAGTATGGACATTCCTTCGGATCAAATACATATTTCGAAAACACCATATGACAGCTCGGACATCGCCAAATGATCCAAATCACAAAAATCGCAAATGAACAGTAAGCACCCAGGCTCACCACAATCACCCTACTCAGCACTTCACTCTCCCTAAATAAGAGGTACAGCACCCCCAGTAGCGGCAATAACGTAAAGTTCAGCAGCCACGTCACATTGATCCACCGCCGCCTTTTCGCATATGACCGCTTGATTTCCTCTTCCGTCTTCCTCATCTCACCTCCGCTGTTCCAAACCTATCACACTTTCTTCTCTGTGGGTACCAGGTATCAAATAAGAAGAAACCTCAAATTAGCTCCTGCATGCATTCATTTTACTTGTGTTAACAATCCCAAATTTAGTTTCTTCCGGTTCGTTACCTGTGATAGAATTTGATTAACTAATTTTTCCAAGTGTACATATAATACATCACTGAGAGGAGTGTTTTATATGAACAATCATGAAGAACTTATTGGT
>Ga0209570_1001009_pt1 | contig 19527 bp, 12 predicted proteins | sample EBPBio172007_DNA_FD_185861 | JGI IMG/M metagenome (GOLD analysis project Ga0209570, IMG submission 185861) | Wastewater treatment Type I Accumulibacter community from EBPR Bioreactor in Madison, WI, USA - Reactor 1_9/17/2007_ DNA (SPAdes)... | ecosystem: Engineered > Bioreactor > EBPR >... | reverse complement strand
AAAAATCTGCAGTTAGTTTAATTCCCCAATGTTATGAGTTCGTAAATATGAGTGAATTAAAAAGTAATCTGCTTTCAATAAGAAATGTAGGTGGTCTCTTTAAGTTTACTACAATGCTCTTGATGAATGTTGACACTGAAAACATGGATACATACAAACAGGAAATCCTGAATGCAGGAAACAACAAGATGTATGGAGCAGGTGACAACAGTGAAGAAGTTATGATGGTCTACAACAATCTTCTTGAAGAGAAATACAAATCGTCAGGAGTAATCGATACAGTCGGAATAGTTACCCCAATACTTTCTTATCTGAACAGTAATTTTCCAACATCTGAATACACAAAATCAGCAAACCTGTTGTTCAGTGAAGTATCTAATAGTCCTTCCTCGGGAAATGGTCCAATGAACAAACCACAGGTAGGTGGAACAGAATCCGTGGAAATGGACTATTGCCTTTACAACAACTATCCTAACCCATTTAATCCTGAGACTGTGATAAAATTCTCCCTTAAAGAGAAAAGTAATGTAACTCTGACTGTTTTTAACATCGCAGGGCAAAAAGTGGCAGAACTTGTATCAGGTGAAATGGAAAAAGGAATGTATGAGAATCCCGATGCATCGGGACAACGGAACGAAGTTCTCATCCGGTGTTTACATTTTCCGTTTAAGTGCGCAATCACTTGAACATTCTAACACTAATTACACCAAAACGATGAAAGCTTTGCTTCTTAAATAGCGGAGTATTGGAGTAGTCCCGATGCTTCGGGATAACGGAGTCATTTGATTCTGTAATATATAATTAATTAATTAAGGCTGTCTCGAAAGGGGCAGCCTTTTTTTCTGTTCTTGAATTTAATTTCATGATTTATACAACGGTTTGTATTATTTAATAACCTTCGTCCAAAATTTAGGACTTCTCTTTCGCCACTCTTTTTTGGTATTAATCTTTAATCCATCTCTTTGACAATCCGAATCTACTGTCCTTTCCGATTACCCTTTCAATCTGGCGGGATAATCCATACTCTAATTTTTACTATATTTCAGGTTCAAATAAGGAAATTTATGTCAACAATTAATATATTATTTATCGGAGATATTGTAGGTAAGCCGGGGTTTGAGATGATACTTACATGGTTGCCGACATTTCAACAAAAATATAAAACTGATGCAATAATAGTTAACGGGGAAAACACAAACGACGGTAAGGGAATCCTTCAAAAAGAGGGGGAAGCGTTGTTTGCACAAGGGGTTAGAGTAATCACAGGGGGAAATCACACCTGGGATAAAGCTCCTGCACAGGAATATTTAAAAAATGAACCAAGGGTTTTGAGACCACAAAATTATCCTCGTGGAGCACACGGTAACGGACACTACATTTTTGAGACCTCCAAAGGGAAAGTTGCAGTCTTAAATCTTCAGGGAAGAACTTTTATGCCGATAATAGATTGTCCTTTCAGATCGGCTGAATGGGTTCTCGCAAATAAAATCAGAACCGAAACCAAGGTTATTGTTGTAGATTTTCACGCTGAAGCAACTGCCGAAAAGCAGGCACTGGCATACCATCTGGATGGGAAAGTATCTGCAATTTTGGGTACCCACACACATGTTCAGACCAATGACGACAGGATATTCCCAAACGGCACAGCGTATATTTCGGATGTTGGCATGACAGGTCCTTATAATTCTGTAATTGGGATGAAAGTGGCTCCTGCACTAAACAGGTTTTTATATCAAACACCCCAAAAATATGAAACTGCTCTTGATGATGTTCATGTATGTGGTGTTTTTCTGAAAATTGACACTGAAACAGGGAAAACTCTTGAAATAGAGAAATTTATTTTCCCTGAATTTGACAAAACAGCAAAAAGTTAATATGATCCTTATTGATGGAAAAAAGGTTTCTGCTGATATAAAAGCAGAACTCAAAATTGAGATTGAAGAACTTAGACTCAAAACCGGGAAGGTTCCGGGTCTGGTTGTAATCATAGTTGGAGACAACCCCGCAAGTGAAGTTTATGTTCGAAACAAACATAAATCGTGTGTGGAAGTTGGGATCAACTCAATTGTTGTGGAAATGCCTGCTGAAACAACTCAAGAACAACTTCTTGAGCAGGTGACTTATTTTAATGAAAATCCCGATTTTCATGGAATCCTGGTGCAGTTGCCACTTCCAAAACAGATTAATGAAGATGTAATTATCAGGGCCATCGATCCGATCAAAGATGTGGATGGATTTCATCCAACAACTGTTGGTGAACTGGTAACGGGGAATCCAACTTATGTCTCTTGTACTCCGGCGGGAGTGGTTGAACTTCTTGCCAGGTATGATATTGATCCCGCAGGGAAACATGTTGTAATTGTTGGCAGGAGTAATATTGTTGGGAAACCGGCAGCACTGCTTCTGATGCAAAAGAAAAAATTTGCAAATGCAGTTGTTACAGTTTGTCATTCAGCAGCGAAGGACATTTCGGTTTATACAAAACAAGCCGATATTCTTGTTGCGGCTATGGGAGTCCCCGGCTTTATCAAAAAAGAGATGGTAAAGGAGGGGGTTGTTGTAATTGATGTGGGGACCAACAGAATTTATGACCCAACAACCAAATCAGGAACGAGATTGGTCGGCGATGTTGATTTTGAAGGAGTGTCACAGGTTGCTTCTTATATTACACCTGTTCCCGGTGGAGTTGGACCAATGACAATCGCGATGTTACTAAAAAACACAGTTAAAGCATTCAAAGAACACGGAATGTAAAATGGAAACAAACAGAATTTCAAAAATTGTTCACCAGGCCCTCCTCGAGAGGAAATTAAGTGATTTTTACTGCACATCCGAAACCTGTAAGGGTTGGGAGAGGAATGTTGTAACTCAGCCTCTCACAGTAAACAAAATTGTAAGTGCCGGAGCTGAGAGAATCTCTGCTGGAATTGGTGTTGGACATGAATTAACCGATCATGAACTTGCGAGGATGATAGATCACACATTACTTAAACCTGATGCAACAATTGATGAAATTAAAACTCTGTGCAGTGAAGCCAAACAATTTGAATTTGCGAGTGTTTGTATCAATCCATGTCATGTAAAACTTTGCAGTGACCTTTTGCGTGGAACCAGAGTTAAGGTTTGTACAGTAATTGGATTCCCTTTGGGGTCAAATCCAACAGCGGTGAAAAGAGCTGAGGCTGAACAGGCAATTTCTGAAGGTGCTCAGGAACTTGACATGGTTCTTAATGTTGGATGGTTAAAGTCCAAGATGTACCGCGAAGTATTTGATGACATTCAGCAAATTGTAATACCCGCAAAAAACAGAAGAGTAATTGTAAAAGTGATCCTCGAAACATGTTTGCTTACGGATGAGGAGATTGTAAAAGCTTCCTTGATCTGTAAACAAGCGGGAGCAAGTTATGTGAAGACCTCAACCGGTTTTTCAAAAAGTGGAGCCACTGTACAAGCAGTTGCGCTGATGAAAAAAGTAGTTGGTTCAACACTTGGAGTTAAGGCTTCGGGTGGAATCAGAACAACAGAAGATGCCAGAGCAATGGTTGAAAGTGGTGCAGACAGAATTGGTGCCAGCGCAAGTGTTAAGATAGTTACCGGGGGTGGCAGTGGTTCTGGAACTGGTAGTTACTAAAACCGCTGACGGTTATACGGCCGAAGTTCCTTCACTACATGGTTGTGAGAGTTGGGCTCACACGGAAGATGAAGTTATGGAGAAGATACTCGAGATGTCCCTTTTTTATCTAAATATGGATGATATTAAGCGACTTAAAGTTGACAGAGCCCGGACCGATTTTCCTTCGATTATTTACAAACTTATCATAAAGTAAATTGGCAAGATCCAAAGACATTTCACCCTCCCGCCGGGAAAAGCTGATGCGAGTTGCATCAAACCGGCAAAACGACCTTACCATAGTTCTCGAAAATATCCATGATCCGCATAATGTAAGTGCAATTTTACGAAGTTGTGATGCGGTGGGAATAAAACAAATTTCACTCCTTTATAACATCGAAAAATTCCCAAAACTTGGCGGAAAATCCTCTGCTTCCGCTTCCAAATGGATTGAGACACAAAAATTTAAGACTGTGGATGATTGCTATAACTCTTTGAGAAGTGAGGGATTTACCATCGCCGCAAGTTTTCTTGATGAAAAATCAAGGACCCTTCACGATATCGATTTTACGGGAAAGATCGCTCTTGTCCTTGGGAATGAACACAGGGGAGTCTCTGAAGAAGCACTGAAGAAAGCAGATTTTACTTATTACATCCCCATGAAAGGGATGATTCAAAGCCTTAATGCTTCAGTGGCTGCTGCTGTGTCAGTTTATGAAGCACTTCGGCAGAAACTCGCAGCAGGTCATTATGAAAAATCAAGATTGCCTGCCGAAGAGTTTGATGAAATGGCTTTGAAATGGATCAACAAATGATATTTGGTGAGACCACTTCCACAAATTTTAAGAAACAATTTGAATTAACTTTTGAAGCTTTTGTTAAGAACATGGCTGTGGATAAATTAGTTGATTCAAACAACAAAAAGGAACAAAATTGAGTATTAAAAATATTAGTCCCATAACACGAGTTAAAGGTGAATTGACATTTGGTGGTGACAAATCGGTTTCTCACCGTGCAGTGATTTTTGCTTCGATGGCTGAGGGGGGATCAGTTATCAAAAATATTTCCACAAGCGAGGATGTTAAATCAACCATAAAGTGTTTGAAGTCAATTGGTGCCAAAATCGACCAAAAGGATGGTGCCATTGTTATCAAAGGGGTGGGATTTAAAGGATTTAGCAAAAGTGAGGAAGTGCTTGATGCCGGTAATTCAGGAACAACAGCAAGACTTCTTGCGGGGTTGTTGGCGGCACAGGATTTTGAAACTGTAATTACAGGTGACGAATCACTTCAAAAAAGACCAATGGATCGAGTGACAGCCCCTCTTAAAAAGATCGGTGCAAAAGCCACTCTCGACAAAAAACACCTTCCTACGACGATTAAAAAGAGTAAACTTAAAGCGGGGGAGATTACTCTTGAAGTGGCAAGTGCCCAGGTAAAAAGTGCCCTCATCCTCGCAGGACTCCATATTGAAGATGGAGAGGTGACAATCATCGACCCATTTGAGACAAGGAACCACACTGAAGAGATGTTGGGAATTGAACGGGTAGATCATCCTTCCGGGAAATCGATTACCGTATCGTCAAAATTTTATCCCCAGGCAGGGGAATACCTGATTCCCGGTGACATTTCGAGTGCAATGTTTTTTATTGTGCTCACACTAATTGCAGGTGATTCACTTCGTATCAAAAATCTTCTGCTTTCGCCTGAAAGAATAAAAGCACTCGAAATTTTACAAAGGATGGGTGCCACCATAATTTTTGACAGGGAAGAAACAGGGAAATGTGGCAAATCCGGTGATATTTTTGTTAAACGATCAGACCTGATCAATGTTGAGATATTTCCCGAGGAAATTCCCCTTATTATCGATGAAATTCCTGCACTTACAATCGCCGGACTGTTTGCCGAAGGTGGATTTATGATCAGGAATGCCGCAGAGTTGAGGGTTAAAGAGACCGACAGAATAACCGCCATCGTAAAAAATCTTGGTTTTTGTGGTGCAGAAGTTGTTGAGTATGAAGATGGATTTCTTCTTTACGGCAAAGATGTGGATGATTTTGCGCTTTTTGAGTCTTTTGGCGACCACAGAATTGCGATGGCCTTTTCGATACTTGCAACACTTCTAAACAAGGGTGGTAAAGTAAACCAGGTTGAGTGTGTTAATATTTCGAATCCAAATTTTTACGAACAACTTGAACAGATTTCAAAAAAGGATTAAATAATGTCTCTGAAGGTTTTGGCTTTTACAATTTTCATCTATTCTGTTTCTTCATTTGCGCAGAATTATTCTATTAATGATTACATGCCCCTGAATTTGCGTGAAGCAGTTGAAAAGGGATTTCGCACTTATGATGGGAAGCCCGGAAAAAATTATGTGCAAAATGAGGTCACTTATAAAATTGATGCGGAATTGTTGCCTAAAGAGGGAAAAGTAAAGGGGAAAGTGGTCATAAATTACAAAAACAATTTCCCAAATGCGCTCGAAAAGTTAGTGATCAGACTCTATCAGGATGCCTTCAAAAAAGGTGTCGGGAGAGATTTCCAGATTAATCCTGCGGATGTTCACGATGGAACAATAATTTCGGATTTTAAAATTGACGGTAAAGAAATTGATCTAAAAAGTGACAAAATAAACAGATCAGGAACATTACTTTTTGTGAAAATGGATACACCTTTAAACACAGGTGTAAATGTTATTGTGGAGATGAATTGGGAAGTGAAGTTTCCTGAAATTTCGAGAGTCAGGATGGGGAAATATAGTGATTCCACTCTTTTTATTGCATACTGGTATCCTCAAATGTCTGTGTATGATGATCTTCAAGGTTGGGATGAACAAAACTTTACAATGAATCAGGAATTTTACAACAATTTTGCCGATTTTGATGTAAAAATCACTGCACCTGAAGGTTTTCTTATCTGGGCAACGGGTGAGTTACAAAACCCGGCAGAGGTTTATTCAGATGAGATATTAAAAAGTTTTGAAAAAGCAAAAACTTCAGATGAAATAGTGAAAATTGTAACCAAAGAGACCATGAATAGTCTGAAAACCCAAAAGGGGAAAAATACTTTTTACTATAAGGCTAAATATGTTCCTGATTTCGCCTTTGGTGCTGCGATTGATTATCTTTGGGATGCATCAACGATGGTGGTTGATAATAAAACAGGGAGAAAAGCATTAATCTCGGCAGTTTACAACGAAAAATCTGAAGATTTTTATCAGGTTGCAGACATTTCCCGTCAGGCAATCAAATATTTTTCCGAGGACTTGCCCGGTGTTCCATATCCATATCCCTCAATGACAGTATTTAATGGCCAGGGGGGAATGGAGTTCCCGATGATGGTAAATGACGGTTCGGAACCGACTTATGCTTCCACGGTTGGTCTTACTTCTCATGAAATTGCCCATACTTACTTCCCGTTTTTTATGGGTACCAACGAAGTTAAATATGCTTTTATGGATGAAGGATGGGCGCGTATGATACCATACAAATTCCAAAAAGAGGTTGGAAAATATAATCCCATTGCACTTCAAATGAAAGGTTTTGACGAGAGAGCAGGCAGAGAGTTTGAAGTGCCTCCAATGGTGCCTTCAATTCAACTTAAGGGACAAACCTACAGAATGGCAGCTTATAACCGACCGGCACTGGCTTATCTATTTTTACAGGATATGATGGGTGAGGATAAGTTCAGAGAAGCGATGCAATATTACATAGCAGTTTGGAAGGGGAAACATCCAAATCCGTTCGATTTTTTTAATATCATGAGCAGTTTTTATGGCGAAGATCTGAGTTGGTACTTTAAATCCTGGTTTTTTAACTGGGATTATCCTGATTTGAAACTCAAGTTCGAGGGGGGTACTGAATACACAGTACAAAACCCCGGCAGACTGCCACTCCCCGTAAAGATATATCTTGCAGAAGGAACATTCAAAAAACTTGTTTATTATCAACCTGCTTCAATCTGGAAAGATGGAAAAACCACTATTAAAGTGGAACTTGAAACTCCCGATAAGATGACATGGTATCAGCTTGGCGATGAGAGCATCCCGGATGTTAATCGACTTGATAATGTTCTGAAATGACGCTGGCTGAATAATGCACAGATATTTCATTATCATTCAAAAAAGCTTTGAGATTTGCGCTTTTTTAATTAACTTGAGCACCATTCTTCCTAATTATTGGTATAAAGTTAGTTTAATTCTGGTCTAATAATGTCATCAAAATTTTTTACAAATGAAGCTGATAATACTCTTATCAATAAATTCGAGGGCGTTCTTAGATACAACCAAAATATTGTTTATTTTGATGCTCTAATTGGATATTTCAAGGCTTCAGGATATTTTAAACTCAGACCATTCCTCGATCATGTCCCTAATATCCGTATATTGGTTGGCATAAATGTTGACAAACTAACTGCCAATGCGCAAAATAGAGGATTGCTCTACTTTAAAAATAGTGAGATTACTCGAGAGGAATTCCTCTCTTATACGGTAGCCGACATTGAAAATGCTGGTTATGAAAAAAAAATTGAAGATGGTATTGTTCAATTAATTAAAGATATCATTTCAAAAAAAATCAAAATTAAAGCCCACCCCAATCGTAATCTTCACGCAAAAGTTTATATTTTTCGACCAGAACCCTTCAATGAACATACAACTGCAACTGTAATATCAGGCTCGTCCAATTTTACTGATGCTGGCATTGGTTCCTCTGAAATCTCAAATTATGAGTTTAATGTCCATCTGAATGATTTTGAGGATGTTCAATTTGCAACGAACGAGTTTGAGAAATTATGGACAGAAGCTGTTGAAATACTTCCAACTGATGTAGAAAAAATAATAGGGCGAACATACCTGCGGGAAGATCTAACTCCTTTTGACCTTTATATCAAATTATTAGCCGATTATTTTGGTGATTCTATTAATTATGATCCAGATTCTATGGGAGACCTTCCAACTTCTTTTAAGAAACTGTCTTATCAAGTTGATGCTGTGAATGAGGGCTACAATATGCTGCTGAAGCATAATGGTTTTATTCTTGCCGACGTTGTTGGGCTTGGGAAAACTGTTGTTGCCGCTATGATTGCTAAGAAATTTTTACTTAGAAACGGCCGGGATTTTACAAAAATCCTTGTTGTTTATCCTCCTGCGGTGGAAAAGAATTGGAAAAACACTTTCAAAGATTTTAAACTTGACAGTTATACCAAATTCATCACTAATGGAAGACTTGACAGAATACTTAACAACGATGAGAATTATTGGAATAAAGAGGAGTATGATCTCATAATTGTGGATGAAGCTCATAAATTTCGGAACCACAAAACTGATGCATTTCAGAATCTTCAAAGCATTTGTAAATGTTCAAGAACAAATCGGGGTATGGTTGAGGGAATAAACAAAAAGGTTATACTGGTAACTGCAACTCCATTAAACAATAAACCGGATGACATTTACTATCAAATTCAGATGTTTCAGGATGCACGATGGTCCACTCTACCGGTAACAAACTTAACAGCTTTTTTCAGTCCACTTATCGAACAATATAAAGCTCTTAAAAGATATGACGAATTGGATATCCAAAAATTGAGGGAAATTTATTCTTCTATTCGGAAGAATGTAGTTGAACCAATTACCGTCAGAAGAACGCGAAAAGATTTGGAAAATATTGCTGAGTACAGAGAAGATATCGCAAAGCAAGGCATAAAGTTTCCGAACGTCTCCCCCCCCAAAAAAATTGAATATGTAATGAGTAATGCCTTAAACATCCTATTCATGAAAACAATGTTTTATCTTGCTGGATTCAGCAAGAATGAGTTAAAGAGAAAAGAAGAAGAAAAACTCGCAATGATACTAAACATAAAAATTGATGACGTTCTCCTTTATAATAGATATCAAGCTATTTTTGGACTTAAACCAGAGTTGCAAATTAAACATTATGAAAATGCAGAAATAGTTTCTAAATCTCTTGCTTTTATAATGAAAACTCAACTTGTTAAAAGATTAGAGAGCAGTTTTTATGCATTCAAAACATCACTACGAAATTTTAAGACAGCAACTGATCGAATGATCGAAATGTTTGAAAACGATAAAGTCTTTATTGCACCCGATCTTGATATCAATAAAATGTATAATAAGGGGATGTCTGCTGATGAAATTGAGACTGAAATTAAAAAAATCTCTGATTATCACCCAAATAATAAAACCTTTAATTCTTCTGATTTCAAACCTGAATTTTTAAAAGGTTTAAGACATGATGCAGAACTCTTGACAGAGTTGGTCAAACTTTGGAAGAATATTGAGGAAGACCCCAAACTTGATATATTCTTAAAATCTATTGAGACTACTTTTAGGTCTAAAGAAATAAATCTATCAGGGAAACTTGTGATCTTCTCTGAGTCGAAGGATACGATCGACTTCCTTCATAATTCTTTGGCTTCAAAGGGATATAAAGATGTACTTAAAATTTCCAGCAAAAATCGAAAAGTTAGTTATGAAGATATTGTAAGTAATTTTGACGCGAATTTTCCAAGCGAAAATGATATAAAAAAGGGAAAATCAAGGAGAGATGACTATAATATTTTGCTGACTACTGAAGTGTTGGCGGAGGGTGTGAACCTACATCGCTCAAATGTTGTCGTACATTACGACACTCCTTGGAATTCAACCCGTTTAATGCAAAGAATCGGTCGTGTAAACAGAATCGGAACAGTAGCTGATACCATCCATAATTTTGTATTTTACCCCTCCGCTCAAGGTGACTCACAAATAAAGCTCAATAGAACTGCTTTGATGAAGATACAGGCATTCCATTCAGCATTTGGTGAAGACAGTCAGGTATTCTCTGAAGAAGAGATTCTTGATGATATCAAACTATTTAATGGGAATTACAAAGAGGAGGAGGATGAGCGACTTAAGTATCTCCATTTTCTTCGAGCATTTAAAAACTCTAATTTAGAAGAATTTAATAGGATATTAAAAATCCCACTAAAATCCAGAGTTGGAAGAAGTTGCAAGAATGGCAACAATAAACTATCAAATAGAACAGCCCTGTTTTTAAAATCTAAATTTAAGCAGGAGTTCTATCTTGTTGATTCGCAAGACGGGGTCAGAGAGATAACGCCCTTGGAAGCATTTAAGATATTTGAGGCTGAGAGCTCTGAAATGCCAAATAATCTAATTCTTGAACATCATCACCATGTTAATCTTGCGGTTAGCAGTTTTGTTGAAGTTAGTAGGGAAGAGATTTACAGACGATCTGACATAACAGCCGCTGGTGGTGTGGCACAAAGAGCCAAGAATTTTCTTATGGCGGTTGCCGAAAGTAAAGTTACTCAGGGTGAGCAAAAAACACTTTCGGAAACTACGGTCAAGTTGATTAAATTAATAGATCTTGGCAAATTTGTTAATTTAGCAAGCGAAATCGATAAGCTCAAGAAAGGTAAACCATCTTTGACTAAAGCTATCGCAGAGATAGAGCGAATAGCTCAAAAATTTGATATAGATTCAGTAATTATTAAAGAGTCCGATAGCAAAATCAACGAGACTCCTCAACTCATTCTATCAGAATCATTTGGAGACTAAATTGAACAAGGACAAAATTCGAGATATCCTTCATCGTACTTATGACAGGAATATTTGGGAAAGCTTTTTAGCATCAGTTTTTCCATCCTCTGAATTTTTAAGTAACCCAAAGAAGCTGGAAGTTAGCGCGCCCCATATTGATTCAGCTGCTCTTTTGGGAACTATAAAGTTAGAGCAGGAACCGTATGCCAAAAATATAGCTGTCTTCGAAGTCATATTGGGTCAAGGCATCATCCTGGAAAGAAATCGCGTTGGGTTAAGGAATTCATTACGAAAGTATTGGAAAGAAATTGATGGTGCCTTTGTTGTATTTACACAAAAAGAGAATCAGGGTTGGAGGTTTACTTACATTTCAGAACTTACTGGTTACGATCTCGATCAGAAACTGATCAAAATCAGAACTGAACCTAAACGTTTTACATATATTCTTGGTCCGTCTGAGACTTGTGAGACAGCCGCCCAGAGGTTTGAAATTCTATCGTTAAAAGGGAGCAAAACAGTCCTAAATGATATTAAAGACGCTTTTTCGGTGGAAAAACTATCGAATGAGTTTTTCGGTGAATACAAACAACGGTACGAATCCTTCTGTAACTACCTTAATGGTTCATCCATCTCTAAAGTTTTTTTCAATGGTGATGAAGTGGTCGCTCGCGATTTTGTGAAGAAACTGCTCGGAAGAATAGTATTTTTGTATTTTGTTCAAAAAAAAGGGTGGCTTGGGGTCCAAATTGGTAACAATTGGGGAGAGGGTAACAAAGGTTACATTTTCGACCTGTTCCAACGATGTGTGAACAAAGAAAATTTCTACTCCGAGTATTTGGTGCCTCTCTTTTTTGAAACACTCAACAAAAAAAGAGAAGGGGACATTGTTAATATTCCTGGGGAGAATCCATGCAGAATCCCTTATCTTAATGGTGGGCTCTTCGAGGAGGCGACACCAAACCTACGCAATTTGGTTTTTAAGGAGGAATTATTTAGAGACCTTTTTTCGTTTTTCGAAAAATATAATTTTACAATTTATGAGGATGACCCTGAAGATCATATAGTGGCGGTTGATCCTGAAATGCTTGGACATATTTTTGAGAATCTTCTTGAGGATAACAAAGATAAAGGGGCATATTATACGCCAAAAGAAATTGTTCATTATATGTGTCGGGAAAGCCTCTCAGAATACCTCGTCACCTGGTTCGAGGGGAAAGGTTATGAAGTTATCTCCTCTAGCGGATCCGATTCTCATGATAATCATACTTTCACTGAGTCGCTTGAAGTTAAAAAAGAGAAAGGTGTCACAACAATAAATCGCAAGAAAATTTGTAATAAAATTGACAGAGTTTTAATTGATAAATTGATTATGAGAAAACTCGACGATTCCGACAGCGAATTGATTTGTGAGTTCTCTGATGAGTTTAACAAAGCACTTGATTCATTAAAAATATGTGATCCTGCAATAGGTTCGGGTGCTTTCCCCATGGGATTATTACAAGAAATATTCTCAATTAAACAATCAATTTACAGTTCTATACATGGATATCTGAAAGATTTTCCATCAGCAGAAACCAAATTAAATATCATCCAGAATAGTATCTATGGAGTAGATATTGAAAAAGGAGCTGTTGATATTGCACGACTTCGTTTCTGGCTGTCTCTTATTGTTGATGAGGATGAGCCGAAACCATTGCCAAACCTTGACTATAAAATTGTCGTGGGAGATTCGCTTCTTGCAAAATTGGACGGCGAAGTCATTGAGCTAGATTGGAAAGGTGATGAAACTGAATCGGCTTTATTCACGAGTAGAATTTCGGAAAGAAAATCAGAGATATTTAAAGAAATTGTGAAATTACAAAAAGAATATTTCAAACCAACCCAGGACAAAAGGAAAAAGTTTATTGAGATCAGGGACTTAAAAATTGATCTATTGATTACCCAGTTGGATTTTATGATAAAAAAGTCTGGGATGGATGACCCTGCCTACGCTAAAGATTCAAAACATTTTGACAAATACTTAACCGTTCAAGGATGGCTTAAAACTCGCAATAATCTCTACAAAATCAAAAAAGATAAAAAAGAGCAGTTGAATTACTTCGACTGGAAACTTGACTTTCCTGAGATTATGAATGAACAAATCGCTGAAAATGTCGGCTTTGATATTGTGATTGGGAATCCTCCCTTTATTGATTCTGTAAAAATGACTCAAATCATGCCTGATTATCGTAACGAATTAAAGAATCGTTATAGGAGCGCGAATGGTAATTGGGATCTGTATGTCGTATTTGTTGAACGTGGTTTGTCCCTTCTAAAAAACTGGGGAAAATTTACTTTCATTATTCCCAATAAAATTTTATCAGTTCCCTACGCAATAACTGTCAGAGAGATTCTTTCAAAATTGAGTATCAAAGAAATTAGAGACTATTCTTCCTTAAAAGTTTTTGCTTCGGCGGCAGTTTACCCCGTAACATTACTTGTTACTAACACCGAGCCCAAAAATGGTCAGGGCACTTTTTTTACATCTATGCATGAATTGGAAACTATTCGATATAGAAATAATATTGTCCAGAGTGAGTTTAGAACTAGTTCAAAATGGTCCAAATATTTATCTAATCCTACCTCAGTAAAAATAATTCATTTGTTGAATCAATTTCCTAAGCTGAGCCAAAATTATAAACAAGCTATTGCTGCATCAACCGTTAGTGAAGCATACATATTAAAAAATTTATTGATAAATGATCAAATAATTGAGGATGGATTTAAATTTATCAATACTGGAACCATCGACAAATGGCAAAGTTTATGGGGGGATTGTGAAACTCAATATATAAAAGATAAGTATAGATACCCGTGGGTGCCGAGAACAAAACTAAAAGTGGCAATGCAAAATAGATTAGAACAAGCAAATCAATATAAACTTATTATCGCAGGGATGGCTAAAGAATTTGAGGTATTTCCCGACCTGGAAGGGAAATTTTTTGCGGGTAAATCAACCGTGATTTTGATCGAAAGTATTGAAAATATTAAAGTACTGGCAACCATTCTAAATAGTCCTCTAGCTTCATTTATACTCAATGTAGAAAATCATGGTTTCAAAATGTCCGGAGGTTATATAACTATTAATTCAGATATGATTAACAATCTGCCAGTGCCTTTGATATCTTCAAATCTAAAATTGATAATAGCAAGGCTGGTCGACTATCTATTACTTTTGCTTCGATTTGGTAATGGCAGAAAAAACGCAATTTTCTATTCAAGTTTATTGAAAAGACTTCTAAATGCACTCATCTATGAGCTTTACTTGCCTCAGATAATGACTTCCAGTGGATTATTTTTCGCAGAAAATCTATCGAATATCGATGATATTGCGATGATTACAATCAATGAAAAAAAGGAAAAAATTGTTTTCGACTTTTGTTCAAATATTAGCCGCAAAGATTCTAAAATTAACTCAAATCTGTTTATGTTAAACACAATTCCAGCAATAGCGCATATCGAGATGAACAATGAAAATATCTAAAATAAAAATTCAGAATTATAGGATACTATCTAACCTTGAATTAAACCTTAAAGGAGATGGTAAACATTTCATGCTTTATGGGGAGAATGGAAGTGGGAAAACTGCTTTATTTTATGCGTTAAAAGAAGTGTTTGAAGGCGAAGATTTGACTAAAAGTGTGTTTCCCGAAGCAGGCATTATACCTGAACCCGAAATTGAAATAACTGTTCTTGATGAACATTCCACTCACACCTTTAGCAATAGAACAGACTCAGAAGCGGAATTAGAACCTGCACTCGCAGCAGCCAACAAATTCAAAGGTTTTTTAAGCTATAAAAACCTTGTTCCCATATATTCTAACTCACTCACACGAATAGAATTGTTTGAACTACTGATCAATGAACTCTTGTCCGAATTAATTAATCCAATTTCAAATGTTACATTCAAGGCTGATTTGTCAAAAGTTGAAAAACTACTTGAAAAGTCACAAACCTCAAGACGAATCGAGGAGATAAAAAAAATCCTAGAAGATACTATCAATCCTGGCATTAGAACAATTCTCCAAAAAACTCAGGAGACTGCTAATACTTTCCTACAATATTTTTTTATGCATATTAGTTTTAAGTTTGTTTTTGAGGATTTGAAGTATGGTAGAAAATCACTCGAAGGAAAATCTATTAAATTTACGGTTAAATACTGTAATATTGATCTTGATTACGCTCATAAAGTATTAAATGAAGCTAAACTTTCCGCCATATTTATATGTATTTATTTGGCTGTTATTAAAAACTATCCAATTGGAAAATCGATAAAGGTACTGTTTCTTGATGATATATTCATGGGGTTAGATTTGCCAAACAGATTACCATTTCTTAAATTCTTGAAAAAAGAGTTTATTGATTGTGATGAGACCGCGAGGTATCAAATTTTTCTTACTACATACGATAAATCCTGGTTTGAAATGGCTCGTCTCTATTTGGGTACTGATGATTGGGTTTATCCTGAATTATTTTGTCAACAACAGGGGGATCAGGACAGAGAATATTGCATTTTCAGAGGTGAGCAGGGTTTCTTAGAAAATGCAAAACTGCATTTCAGACAAGGTGACTTAAAAGCAACAGCAGTCTATTTAAGAACTGAATTTGAAAGGATATTAAAGACATATTGTGTGGATGAATCTATTCCAGTAAAGTATGTATTTAATAGTAGTGAGCTTAAGAGTCAAGATTTTTGGAATTCAATTACAAACCAGACTAATTTGTCTCCTGAGGTTATTTCCGAGATAGAACTTTATCGGAACATAATCTTAAATCCCTTAAGTCATGCAGATTGGAGCAAACCGGCATACAGAAGTGAGATTGAGAAGGCGATTAAGTCAGTTGAAGAATTACCGAAAGAATTGTCTAAGTGTACTGTTATTAAATTTCATGAGCTAAAAGATGATCTTGTGAAATTGGAAAAACGATTAAAGTCAAAAGATGAGCATCTTAGAAATCTTGGCCGACGTTTTGATGAACTATGGAACAATAAAACCTAAAATCTCACTAAATTTACTCTAAAATGTAGTTAGTGTTGCTTTAAGAATGCAAACCTGAAACAGTTTTAATATTTTCTTAGTTAGAATTTCTGGAAAAAGTTTGTCTGCCCTCCACAAAGAGAAAAATTTTCATACTATGAAGCTTATTGTTTAATTTTGGTACAAATACCATTTAAAGAGGGAATATTGTATTTAAAAGTTCTAGTGACTGCTTTTAACAACAAATCCTAGTTTTTTTCTCAAAAAAATCTTTCCTGAACACGAAGGTTGACTTTACTAATTGCTTAAAGCATTTATTAGTATATTAATGGCATAGTCGAAAAGTTCTATTTTCTCTCCAGAACCTAGTCGAATTCCAGTTTTGGTTCCATTTTTTAGTAATTATGATAAAATAAGGCGAGCCTACTGGGATACAAACAATTTATGGACTTTTCCACCTATGCAGGTTAATCCCACTTATGCTCTATTTTATTTCTAAAATAACTTATTGAACAAATATTAATCCGAGGAAACGTCTCAATCAAATTTCGGTTAAGCCTATTTTAGCCTCAATCGATTTAGTAAACAAATCCGCTTCATCAATCCAGTAACATGTAATAGCAGCTAATGCTTATAGTAAAATTCTACGATAACCTCTCGTTCATCTGTAGAACCTTTTGTATAATTATTATGTTTTCTAAAATAGTCTCATCGTAAATGTCATCTTTAGTGATTCGCAGGGATAATTATCATAGTAAATTGTTCTCACAGTATAAACAGGCTTTAATCTATTTTCAAAATTCGAGCGTTTCTATTTAATTAAATAGCTCTCAATTATATACGCTTTCGAAATCGATAAAACGAATTAAGTTGTTGGATTTTTCCAAATATCTTTATTTTTTGCTTTTTCTGAACGAAATATTTGGACATTACCACAGTGATCACAAACAAAAATATTCCATTTCGCATCTCCTACAACTCTGAAACCAAAATTGGAAACAACCGTTTCCCAATTTTTTGTTTGTTCATGTACAACAATATTATAATTTCCTTTACCGCAATATATACAATGCTGAGGAACAGTGATGTTAATAACATGATTGTTAGCCATAATTCTCCTTTTTAGTATTTCAAGTTCCGAAAGAATTTCAGAAGCGTTTTTGAGCCTCATTTTAATGTTGGAAGTAATCATTTTGTCTAACAGTTCATATAACAAATAATTTTCGCCTTTTTGAGACTTTGTTAGATCGTAGTTAGTATCTCGATGTTTTTCTCGATTAAATATTTTGCTAGCAACTAACCAATAAAGAAGTTTCCCCAAAGAGTACACATCTGAAGTTGTACTTATTTCGTCGAGTCTCCCATCCTCTAATTCAGGAGCAATATATAAAAGTGGACCTACGATTTCTTCGGTAGTTGTGAATCTTTCCCCAGCGTCATCGACGAAACAAATTCCAAAATCGCCTATTACTGGGTTTGACCTTTCATTCATAAATATATTACTTGGCTTAATATCTCGGTGTACTATATTTTTATCATGTGCGTAAGCAAATCCTTTACAAATGGACTCGAAGAGCTCAAGTTTCTCTAGCAATGAATATCTACTTAGATCGTATTTATCTAGACTCCCATTTTTACAGTATTCCATAACTAAATATGGGGGATCGCTTGTTAAGTCAGAATCTACATATCTAACAATATTATCATGATCAAATTTTATGATAGTTTCTATTTCTTTTTGAAATCTTTCAATTCTATTAATATTCTTTAGCCTCTTTAATACAAATTGTTTACCTTCAGAATCACCTTTTTTTTTAACCAGATAAACAAATCCTTGTCCACCTTCTCCGAGTGATTTTAATATTTCCCATTCCCTGTATGATTTTACTTTTGTCATAGTCAGTGCCTATTTATTTCTGCTTTGGTTTATATTCACTAAGTCCCCATTTGTGCCACCAGTAGGCAAAGGGACAAAGATTGTTATCATTTGCTCTCATCCAAGGCGATGTTTTGCATCTTTCATCAACTAAATAGAACTTTGAGGTTGAACAAAATTCATACATAGAGCATACATTAGCTTCACGTTTTAAGACTAAAAAAACATCATGTATAGAACGAAGGAAAGAAGTATTTCGTCCAGTATCATATAAATTGTTACCACAATAGTGTAAGCCTGTATTATTCGTGACTAATGGTAAACCTGTAAAATCCATTAGCTTAATTATCGCATCTATTTTTGTTGACCGACATTCATTGAACAGAGCTAAGACCCACCTTTCATTCCAGAGGGTTTTGCCAGCTTCCAAAACGCTATTGCACCATTTCTTAATATCTGACTCGGAGTCTTGAGAGAAGTAGTCCAATAGTTGTTTCTTTGCAAGAGTTGACATTATTAAATAATCATCATTAATTTGATTTATCATTTGCTTATCATGGAATCTAAAAATATCTTCCCATGTCTTGGCATCATATTGTTGAGCTTCCATGGTTTCAAGTATTTTAATTAGATGAACACCTGGTTCTTTGGATTGTAGAGCAAGATAACATAAGGAAATTAGGTTTTCCCGTGTATTATTAGTATTAGGGAAACAATTTTTAACTAAGTCATCAACAACATTATATGGATAATCGACCGAGGGAAGGATGCTAAAAATATAGTTTTCAATTAAAGATGCCATACTCTCCAATATTTGAAAGGCACCCAAATGGACCGATTTTAGTTCATCATTAATATTGCAATAAGATAAAGTCACCTCAAATTTTTCGTCAAAATATTCACACAATTTACAGTCATAACCATTTAATATTTTTAGATTATCCAGATATTGAGTCTCACCCAAATAAAGACTAATTAAATCGCGTCCTTCATTTACTATTTCAAAATCTTTTAATAACTCTACCGGTCTTTCGAACTCTTTAATTCCATTTTTTAATATCGACCAATTCGCTGCCTTTATTTCATCCACATATTGGACTATGTTCATTAGTCCATAAAAAGTCGTTATATCCTGAAGAAAATGGATGTACTCATGAATTAAGGTTTTTTGCATTTCAGCATCAAGGTTAGCCCAATTACTCAAATCACGATCGGTATTAAGAAATATCAAAAATGTAGCGGGTGTATATGTCCCAAGTATTTCATGTAATATCATATGTATTTTCCAAAAAATTAGTAACGTATTTCAAAATATAATTAAATTAAAGGACTGTTTTGTACTGGTTCACCAAAAAGTGGAATAATTGGTTAATTAATTAAGATATCATAGCGAGAATATTTCTCTCTGATCTTCTTAGTTGAGCCTCGAACAATTTATTTTTTCTTTCCGCAATTCTTTGATC
>Ga0209570_1001005_pt1 | contig 19589 bp, 17 predicted proteins | sample EBPBio172007_DNA_FD_185861 | JGI IMG/M metagenome (GOLD analysis project Ga0209570, IMG submission 185861) | Wastewater treatment Type I Accumulibacter community from EBPR Bioreactor in Madison, WI, USA - Reactor 1_9/17/2007_ DNA (SPAdes)... | ecosystem: Engineered > Bioreactor > EBPR >... | reverse complement strand
GGAGCCATCCGGACACGCCGGCATGGCGTTCATACTAAACCGGGCCAGTGGGGCGGATTTCGTACGGGTGAGACACCCCGGAGGCGGCTGGCGGCCGATCACGCGGGATAATTCAACATTATCCCGCCTGAGCAAAGCCGCCGCCGAACGGCCGCCTGCACTCTTTATTAGTATGTAATTACATGGTATGTAATACATTACGCAATAATTGGAGAACAGCATCATGGCGCGCGCAGGACTCTACAAAGGGGATGTCCAGAAAGCGCGTGACGCGCTGCTGGCCCAAGGCAAGAAGCCTTCCGTGGACGCGGTTCGGGTGGCTCTGGGCAACACGGGCTCCAAGACCACGATCCATCGCTACTTGCGTGAACTGGAAGAGGAGGAGGGCGGCGGTCCGTCACGTGCGGTGGCCGTGAGTGAGGCCTTGCAAGACTTGGTCGCGCGCCTGGCTGCGCGACTTCAAGAGGAGGCAGAAGCGATCCTCACCAGGGAGCGAGAACGCCATGGGGCCGAACTCCAGCGTCAGCAACAAGCGCTTTCCACCGCCCAACAGGAAGCCGCTGCCCTGGGCAGTCAGCTGCAGCGCACTGAGACCAGCTTGACGCAAGAGCAAGCCGCTCACGCCCTACTTCAGCAGAATCTGCGCGACAAGGTCGCGGAAATCGCCCAGTTGAATGAGCGCATCGCCGGCATGACGGTGCGGCTGGCTGATTACGAGGCGCATACGCGTTCTCTGGAGGACAAGCATGCCCACGCCCGGGAAGCGCTCGAGCACTACCGCGCTTCAACCAAAGAGCAGCGCGAGCAAGAGCTTCGCCGTCACGAGCATCAGATCCAAGAGCTGCAAGTAGCCTTACGTCAGGCCAATGAAGCCTTGGGCGCGAAGAATCAGGAGCTGTTGGTGCTTAACCGCGACAATGGCCAATGGCTGGAGCGCCATGGGCGGATTGAGCGTGAGCTTGTCCAGTTGAGGCAGGTCCACGAAGGCCAACACAGCGAGATCGTGGCGTTGCGCCAGACCGCAACGGACCACATGGCACTGCAGGAGCGCTGGAAGACTGACGTCAAGGCCTTGGATGCCCTGCGCAGCGAGCTAGCTCAAGTCCAAGACACCCTTGCGCAGGAGCGTGAGCGCCGCCAGAGCGCTGAAGCCGATGCGTTCCGTGCCAACGCGCGTCTTGAAGCGCTGGAGCCCCTGCTGAATCAACTGACGCCGGCACAAAATACGGTGAAGAGAACCCGGCGCAGCAGTACGCAGGGTGGGGGAGCGGACTAACGAGGCTACTCGTTTGCCTGCTAGCGGCCGGGATAGCGCTCCCCAGTCCAGTACGCCCATTCCATAGGTACGACCCAGTCTACGAACAGCTTGGCTACTGAGGACTCCGGTGCCAGATGGTAGGGCTTGAACATGCCTTGCTGGGGCGAACTGGTCATCAGGTAGCGCAAGCGCTTCTTGACCTCTTGAAAGATGGCCTCGCGCACATGGGCGCTGTCGTGCACGCCAAGACGCATTGCCACCGACGCGCCTTGGCGTACCGCCGCCCAGCAACAATAGCGCCACTGCGCGATCGGCAGACCCCGCGGTCCGGATTGAAACACGAACCCCACATCACGTGCCCAGCCTGGGTCGAAGTGATGTTTGAGCAATTGCTGCTCTAGAAACTGCTCGGTCTCCCAGAGTGCAAGTTCATCCCACAGCTCTAGTTTTGCGTCCGCCAGTTCTACATCGTGTGCCATATCACCGAGTTGGTCTTCCAGCACCGGGAGCAGGTGCCTGCGCTCGTGGGTAGACCAGGCGAAAGCCCATTGCAGATCTTCGATGGGCGTGACCTCGGCATCGGGTCGGATCTGCCATCGATCCGCTGGCCAGGGAACTTGGATCAGGGCCAAGTCTCGCAAGGCGTCCAGCACCAGCAAGGTGGAGCGGCGTGTGGGCGCCACCGGTATGCGTCGTAGCTGCGCGGCCAGCAGCGCGGCAAGGAAAAGGGTGCCACGAAGCCCCAACGCCTCGATGCTGGCGACCCCAGATGGCGTCATTGACGAGGTTCCGGGCATGCGGGTTCCGGGGGTGAGGGAGCGGCGTGGCTCCTGGCGATGGCAGCGCTACCGGGGTCGCCGGTTGCCTCAAAGCTAAGAATATCTTAGTATGCAAGGCAGGGTACATCCGCCATCCTTATGGGGTCTCCATGGGGTTCAGCCGACATACGTGTAAAAATGACTCGCAGAATCTAAATTCTTTCTTGAAAACATATGGTTGCCGGATAAAAATGGCCCCTTATCGGGGCTGCCCACGCCCCCGGCCCTTTCCGCCTGACGCCGTGTCGGCAGCGGCCTGATCGGGTTTCAGCTGTGCCAGTAGCTGCTCCAGTGTTTCGAGGCGCACGCCGGCACGCAAGGCATCGGCTTCGGCCTGCTCGCGACGCTCCCTTTCCTTTATCGCTTCCGTACGGGAGTTGACCAGTTCAGCCCGCGCATCCTCCAGCGCTTGTGCGTCTTCAGCCCAGCGCCCCTGCAGCGCATGATGCTCCGCGGCCGTCAACCGCAAGACATCCAGTTCCTTCTGCTGCGCCTCGATGCCGCGGCGGGCTTCGGCCAATTCCCGCTCCACGCGTCCATGGCGCTCCAGCCACTGGCTGTTGTCGCGGTTGAGCTGCAGCAGCTCGTGGTTCTTTGCCATCAGGGCCTCGTTGGCCTGGCGCAGTGCCACCTGAAGTTCCTGCACCTGGTGCTCGTGGCGGCGTTGTTCCTGCTCGCGCTGCTCCTTCACCGAGGTCCGGTAGTGCTCCAGCGCCTCACGGGCGTGGGCATGCTTCTCTTCCAGCGATTTCGCATGGGCTTCGTGCTCGGTCACGCGGGCGGTCAGGCCGGCGATGCGCTCGCTGAGCTGGGCGATTTCCGTGATCCGCTCCGCCAAGGACTGCTGGGCCGAAGCGTGGGCGGTCCGCTCCTCGTGCAGTGCGGCTTCGGTGCGCTGCAGTTGGTTGCTCAAGGCGGTCGCTTCCTGCCGCGCCTGTTCCAGCGCCTCGCTGTGCTCCTGCAACTGCGCGGCAAAGCGCTGCTGTGCTTCGGCCACCACCGCCTCGGCCTCCTCATGCAGGCGCGCCGCCAGCCGGCCGACCAGGTCCTGCAGGGCCTCGCTGACAGCGACCTTGGCGCCGATGCCTTGCCCTTCTTCCTCCTCCAGTTCCTTGAGGTAGCGGTGGATCGTGGTCTTGGAGCCGGTGTTGCCCAGCGCCACCCGCACCGCGTCCACCGACGGGTGTTTGCCCTGCGCCCGCAGGGCGTCGCGAGCCTTCTGCACCTCGCTCTTGTACAACCCGCTGCGGGCCATGGCCGCCTCCTCTGATTATTTCGTAATGTATTACATACCACGTAATTACATACCAATCAAATTACACAATCGCGGAGAATGCTGATGTAATTTCACACGGGATAATAGTGGCTTATCCCGCCTGAAGCTTGTTTGTCGGGTGCGGCGGCGGGAATTTCAGTACGGCAGGGCCGTTGGTGGCCCAATCGGGATCGTGCCGTACTGCGAGTGTCACGCCTGTTGGTGCGCCTTGAATCGGCGCAGAAGCGCGGACTGGGGAGCCTGCAGCAACTCCCCGAAGCGACCGGCCTCGACGACCTGGCCGCGTTCCAGCACGACGACCCGTTCGCAGAGCTGGGCGACTTCCGCCGGATCGTGCGTGACCAGGATGACCGTGGACCCGAGGGCTCGGCACAGCTCGGCGATCTGACCGAACAGCGCGTCTTTCGTCACCAGATCCAATCCGGCAAACGGTTCATCCAGCAACAGGAACTGCGGTCGCACCGCAATGGCGCGGGCGATCGCGACCCGCTGCTGCTGGCCGCCGGACAAGCGGCCAGGCCGGGCGTTGGCCAGATCTTGGATTCCGCAGCGCTCCAGTGCATCGAGCGCCTGGGCCCGGGCGCCTGATCGCGCACGCCTCAAGCCCGGTAGTCCGAGCAGCACGTTATCCAGAGCGCTCAGATTCGGCCACAGTGCCAGGTCCTGGAATACCAGGCCGATGCGGCGGGAATGCGCTGGTACCAGGATGCGACCGGGGGCGGACAGGAGCTGGCCGCCGAGGAGCACCTTGCCGGCCGTCGGCGCATCCAGGCCCGCCAGCAAGCGCAGCAGCGTGGTCTTGCCGCAGCCGGAAGGGCCGACGATGGCGGTGTGCTGCCCGAACTCGAAATCCAACGAGACATCGGCCAGCACGGCATGGTCGTCGAAGACCTTGCCGATCCCTTCGAGGCGGAACGCCGCTGGGTTCATCGTGACCACCTGCCAAGGCCGAATCGCACCATCCCCAGCACCGCCATCACGGCCAGGACGTAGATCAGGCACAGCGCTGCGGTCCAGGCCTCCGGGGCATTGGCCATGACGGTGAAGATGGTCAGTGGCAGCGAGGGGTGGCCGGGCGGGTGCAGGAGCAGCACGGTGCTCACGTCGGCGCTGGCCAGCAATGCCACCAGCAGCACCGAGGCCAGCGCGCTGGGCGCCAGCAAGGGCGCGGCGACGCGGCCCAGATAACGGGAGAGCGGAACGCCGTGCACGGCGGCGGCTTGCGCCCAGGAGGGGGCCAATCCGCCCCAGGCCCGCAGGCCGAGCAGCACCGCGAGCGGAAACAGACGCAGCGCCAATGTGACGCACACGACCAGCGGGCCGCGCAGCACCGGATCGGCGGATGCGGGCGCGGATGCGGCGAGTTCGACGACGCCCAGCGCGAGCAACGCGGGCGGTTGCACCAGCACGACCAGCGCGAGCACCAACGTCACGATGCGCAGGCGTGGCGTGCGCCCGGCGCAGAGGGCGACAGCGAATCCGAGTGCAGTCGCCAGTACTCCGGCACCGAAGGCATACAGAAGCGTATCCATGCCGGTTCGCGCCAGGGTTTCGGTCGCCAGTTGCAGGCTGGCGCCCGGACGCAGCGGCAGCAACAGACCGGTCAGCGGCGCCAGCAACCCGCCCACGATCACCAACGCAAGCATTGCCGCTGCGATGCTGCCCGGCAGCCGCCGCGGCACGGGCTGCAGCGGTCGGAGTTGTCTGGCCAGGATCGCATCCGCTAGGCGCGGTGTCGCCACGGCGAGTATCGGGACGGTGAGCACCACCACCACGGCCGCCAACCCAAGACTCTGGCGTGCGGCCAGCAGGAAATCGTATTGGGACGAAAAGCTGGTGAGCAGGTCTCCGGCGACGGTGCGCACGCCGAAAATCATCCCCGGGCCGGGATCGGAAAGCATCAACACTGCGACCAGCACGGTCGCAAGCGCCGCCGGCGGCGCCACGTGGCGGGCGGCATGCCACACCACCGCCGTCTCCCCGTTGCTGACGCGCACTGCATCCACCTGTGATGCGGTGAGGCTGCCGGCGGCAGCGAATGTGGTCAACGCCACGATCGGGGTGGCGACCCCGGCATGGGCGAGGACCAACCCCGGTATGCCTTCCAACAGGCCCGTCGCCGTACTCCAACGGGACGCCAACGCAGACCAGCCAATGGCCCAGAGAAACGAGGGCGCCAGGATAGGCAGCATGACCAGCGTGAGCAGCCAGGTTCGACCTGGAAAACGATAGAGCGCCGCCATCACGCCCGTCGGCAGGCCGAGGCCCAGGGCGATCGCCCCCACGGCCAGCGCCATGCGCAGACTGCCGCCCAACGCCGATACGAACGATGCATCGGGCCAGGCCCCGGATGCGCTCAGCAGCGCACGGCCGAGCAACATCGTCACCACCGCGAAGACGGGCAGGAAGCAGATCGCCAGCCCCGCACTGCGCCAGTGGCCGTCCTGCTCAAGGCGCAGGGGCGAGATCATCGCAGGTTGAGGTCCACCCACTGCTTGAGGTAGCCGCGCGAGAGCGATTCCTGCAAGGGGGCGAGCTGTGCGTAGTCCACGGTCATCGGCGAGAGTTGCGCCAGCGGCACCACATGCGGCGGAACCGGCACGCCCGGCCGGATCGGCATCTGGGCGGCCTCGCTTTCGGCCAGCCGCCGCTCGGTTTCCTCGCGCAGCAGGTAGTCGATGAACCGCTTGCCGGCATCGGCGTGCGGCGCCCGCGCAATCAACACGGCGCTGTTGGGGATGATCAGCGTCCCCATGCCGGTGGCGTCCGGATAGACCGCGCGCACGGGCTTGCCCTCGATGCGGGCGACATTGAAGTCGTCGGTGTCGGTGAGCCCGACCGCGCACTCACCGGTCGCCGTGCGCCGGCGCACCTCGCCGTTGGAGGACAGGATCTTTCCGCCGTTGGCGATGAACCCATCGAAGAATTGCTTCGCGCCCGCCTCGCCCAGCACGGAGAACAATGCCGCGGCGTGCATCGAGGTGGTACCGAACAGCGGATTGGCGATGCACGCCCGGTCCTTGAAGCGATCGTCCAGCAAATCCATGACCGAAGCCGGCTTGCGATCGTCGCTGACCAACTGGGTGTTGTAGATGAGCACGCGCGCACGGGCGGAAAAGCCGGTCCAATGATGCTCGGGATCGGAATAGCGCGCCGGCAGCCCCGCTGCGGTGGACGGCCGATAGGCCGCGGACACCCCTTTGTCCTTGAGGATCGCCGCGCGGACCGGGTCGCCGCTCCAGAACACATCGGCCACCGGCCGATCCTTCTCGGCGATGAGCCGATTGAGCAGGCCCGTGCTCTTGGTTTCCTCCGTGTCCGGGACGAGTCTGACGCGGATGCCCGTTTCCTGCTCGAACTGCTCGGCGACGGGGCGCGCGAAGATCTCGTCGACGGAGGTGTAGATGACGACCTCTCCGGATGGCCGGGGCGCCCCGCTGTCTTCGGAGCAGCCGATCAGGATCGCCATCGCGGCAATGCCTGTCAGGAATGCGGTAGTCATTCGGGTCATGTCGAGTCTCTCCATCACAGAAGGAACTGCAGCCCGCAGTAGGCCAGCAACTCCGGTTCTCCACTGGACGATCCGCGGAAGCTGCGTCCGGCGGACAACAGCAGGTTGAGATGATCATTGACGCCGATCTTCGTGCCGATATTGAAGACCAGCACATCGTCATCGAAGTCCTGGCTGGCGACCCCGGCCACCTCGGCCAACAGTTCAAGTTGCTCATTGACGCGATAGCTGGTCGCGACACCGTAAAGCCATTCGTCCTCGTCGGCCTCGACGAACTCGTAACCCAGCTCCAGATACAGTTCGAAAGGCCCGGCCGAGCGCGCCATCTGGACCGGCAGCTTGAAGCGCGCTCCCTCATCGACCAGACCGCGCTCGTCCGACGATGTCGGGTTATTGAACTCAAGCTGCGGATAGATCGACAGGGACAGGCCATGGCGATCCTCGTCCAGGAAGCGATGCTTGATGCCGATCTTGGCTTTGCCCAGCCCGTCCGTCGTGCCGTTGTCGCGGCTGTCGAGCACCAACCATGGCACCTCGAACTTGAGTTGCGTGCGCTCGCCGAGCCCATAGTTGATGTCGAACAATGGGGCCTCGAAAAGCCGCTGGCTGCGCGTTTGTTCCAGGGTGATCGGGAGGTTGATTTCCCAGCGACCGTCGCCGGGTGTGCCAGGGTCATCGGTGATCAGCGGAGGTCCGGCGGCATGCACGGGCAGCGAGGCGACGAGCGCGAACGGCATCGCCGTCGCGGCGCAGCGTCGTGCGGGCACACCGCCTGTCCGCATCACTCGCTCTTGTCCAGCGAGGTCACGCTCAGGTCATCGAACTGCGTGACGGCATCGGCCTTGGTCCACACGCCGATCTTGCCGGGGGCGGTGAAGGTCGTGTCCTCGGTCTCGAACAGTTTGCGGCCGTTGAGAAACACCTCGAAAACCGGGCCGTTCGCGATCACGCGCAACGTATTCCATTGCTGATGCGGCACTTCGGCCTCGACGCCATACGCGCCGCCCTTGCTGCTGACCCCGATGTTGCTGCGCTTGCCGTTCTGCGTCTTGTAGGCCACCACGTTGTCCTCCAGGGCGTTGGCACGGACGACGTAGTAGTTCCCACGATCCTGGTAGCGAAAGACGATGCCCGCCGATGCGTCCACTGCGCCGCTGAGGGTCTTGAAGCGCACGGAAATATCAGCATCCCGGGCGCTCGCATCGTCGCGCACCAGATGCGGATAGCGGGCATTGGTGCGATCGTCGCTGAGCTGGGCCAGGACCTGACGGCCCGAAGGGGCGTCGTCCACTTGCTGGACACGCCATTCGCCCGGTGCGCCCGCACCGGTCAGCGCGGCGGTAAACCCCGGCGGCATCTGCCCTGTCGGTGCGCTGTCGAAATCGTACGTCAGCGCCTTGCTGGGCATCGGCGGCGCCGCGTCGTTGGAGGTGGGCTCGGTAGAACGGGCACAACCGCTGAACAAGGAGCCGACCAGGAGTCCGGCCAGAAGGGGTCGAATGTGCATGGTGTTCCTCCCGTTTGGTTGGTGGTGTGGTTGAGTTCGAGCCCATGGGGCACCGGACTCACTCGATCGGGCTCGTCTCGGCGTCGTGCTCTGCGACTTCCGCCAACGAAAGCCGCTTGTCGCCATCGAAGTCGACCTCGGAAAAGTACTGGCTGAGCGTGTGTTCCACGGGCAATTCCTTCTGACTGAGATAGCCGTCCTGGTTGCGGTCCAGTTCGGCAAACTTGGCTTGGATGTCTTCCAAGTCGCAGCGTTGCTTCAGCGTGCCCATCTCGCGCGAAGTGAAGTCAGCTGTACCGCCCAGAGCGGCCAGTTCAACACATGTCGTCGGTGCCGATGGCATTGGCGAGAGCACCTTTTCTTCATCCTGCAGACCGCCGGAGCGTGCCTGCAACGTGGTTGCGAGCAAAGCAGCTGCGAATATGACGACGGCAGGCTGTCGGGCAATCCTCATGGCAATTTCTCCGAAAGCGCGTCCGGGTTCCAGGTGTGGCGCTCACCCTGGGCGTGCTTGCTCCACGCATAGAGCGCGTCGTAAACCACCATGCCGTGTCGCAGCATCTCGTGGTCGTCCTCGAACAGTTGCGACAGCCCCAAGGAGATCGCCAGCAGCCCGGCCGACTGCGGCGCCAGATCCAGACGCGCGGTGTCGGCGCCGCGCACGATCCGCGCGAGATCGTCCAGCGCCGGATCGTCCAGCGCGTATTTGCGAAGAAAGGCGTCGAAGCTGCACAGCTCGCCGACGTGACTCAACTCCACGTCCGGGACATCGTAGGGAATCGCGCCGGTGGTACGCGCCACGGCGCGCACCTCGACCGGCGGCACGAACAGGAACTCCGCCTCGGGATCGATGAAGCGACGGATCAACCAGGGACAGGCGATCCGGTCGATCTTGGGACGTTCTCGGGTGACCCATTGCACGGTACACCTCCGTTCCGGCAACCGCCGGCGTGATGGTGGAAGGACGACGTTGTTCTGTCGCCCGGCTCAACGCTTCACTGGCCAAGTGCCTGCGACACCCAGCCCCACAGGGCGGCGCCCGCAATCACGGCCGGAATCAGCAGCCGCGCCTTGGAAGCGAACAGGACGCCCAGGACGATCGCGAACAAGATCAGGGCCTCCAGACCCGTCAGGCTCACACGCAGCAAGGCCAGCGTCGTTCCCGCGATCAGGCCGACGACGCCTGCGGTCACGCCTTCCAGGAACAGTCGGATGCGCGGCTGGTGCACCAGACGTTCCAGGGCATCGTGGCCCAGCAGGGTGAAGGCGAAGGCCGGCAGGAAGATGCCCACGGTCATCGCCACGGCGCCCCACGGCCCGCCGCCGAGGTAGCCCACGAAGGTCGAGAAGATGATCAGCGGCGCCGGCAGCAAACCCGACAGGGCCAGGCCGTCGAGGAACTGGACATTGCTCATCCACGCGCCCTGGGTCACGGCATCGCGCTGCAGGAACGGAATGACGGTATAGGCGCCGCCGAACGTCAACAGGCCAGCCTTCAACCCGGACCAGAACAGCAGCAGGAGCGGTACCGCCGCCTGCGCGACGGCCGCACTCGATACGCCCGCGTGGCTCAGGGCATCCAGTCCAGCCAGGCCGCCGTTGCGCATCGCGAACCCGACGGTTCCGGCGGCCGCCAGTCCGATCACCCCCAGCGCGGCGGTGCCAAGGCCGTGACGTGCCATCAGGTAAATGATCCCGCCCATGGCCAGGATCAGCGCGAAGTGCACACCGGCCAGCTGCGCGCCCGCCGCGACGATCGCGATCGCCCAGAGCCAGCGATCGGTGACGACGTGGCCGCCGATCCGAAACACGGCGCGCACGATCAGCGCCGCCACCGCCACCTGTACCGCCGCGAAGACGGCCAGCACGCCGTCGGTCTTCAACCCGTAGCGCACGTATGCCCACGAGAGCACGAACATCAGCACGAACCCGGGCAGCATGAAGCCCAGACCGGCCAGAATGCCGCCCCAGCGGCCGCGCGAGAGCATCCCGAAGTACACGCACAGCTCATGCGCCTCCGGGCCGGGCAGGATCTGGTAGACCGCCAGCACCCGGTTGAACCGGGCGCTGCTGATCCAGCGCTCTTCGTCCACCAGTTCGTGCCGGATCATGCCGATCTGGGCGACCGGGCCACCCCAGGCCAACGCGCCGAAGCGCAGGAACCGCAGGAACAGGCGCAGCCACGGCTCGCGCGGCACCGCGTAGGTGGGCGCGTCGCCGCTCGCTGCCACAGGGGTGGCGACTGTGCTCATGGGGCTTCCGTGACCATCGGTTGCGTCAGGTTCGCGCATCGGATCACCGTGCCGCGGGCTTGGCGTGGGCACTTTGGGCATCCAGCACGCGGCGGAAGCCTTGTGCCAGTTCGGCCGCCGACCCCTTGCCCCAGAAGTGGACGAAGTAGAACGCCGGCTGCTCGCCCACCATGTGGTTGTGCAGCGCCACGACGTGGAAATCCGCCTGGCGCAGGGCGCGCAGCACCGGCTGGACTTCCTCGGCGGTCATGATCACGTCGCCGTCGACAACGGCCAGCCGATCCGAACCGGTGAAGGCCGCCCAGGTCGTCAGTCCCATCGATCCGCCCACCGGCCGGCCGTGCATGCGGCCCTCCCGGCCGATCGTGACTTTCACCACGTCGCCGGTGATGTCCGGCCGATGCCCGATGGCCTGGGAGATGGCGTCGGCATCGATCTTCCCCGCCGTGGGCGCGGGTCCGCCGAAGCCGGTGGCCGGCTGCGGGCGCTGCTCGCGCACGGCCTTGATCGCGTCCCATACCGCCTTGACGCCGCCGGCCAATCGCATCGGATCGCCGTGACCGCCAATGTGCATGAAGTACACCTTCGGCGAATCGAAGAAGAAATGATTGTGCAGCCCGGTGACGTCGAGGCCGGCCTTGAACGCGGCATCCATGGCGGCATCGACCTCGTCCTCGAAGACGACGGTGTCGCCCATCAGCATCGCGTTCTCGTCCATCGGCATGAACGCGGCCCACGAACCAAGTCCGGCGGCGGGCGGCAACCGCACGCCGTCCACCTTCACCGCCACATCGTCGCGGCTCCACCCGATGCGGACCACCCCGTCCGGTTGCGCTTTGGCGGCTGCGCCACTGGCCTCGCCAATCCGGGCGGGGTCGATCTCGGCCGCGTGAGCCGTGAGCGAGCCCAACAGCAGCGACAGCATGACGGCCCGCAGGGCACGATGAGGTATGGCATTCATGGCAACTCCAGTCATCGACGAAAAGAGGAAGGGGAACTTGCGCGCGGAGCGACAGCGCCTCGATCGGACGGGCGAACGTGGGGCTAGGCAGCCGGAGGCCTGCAGCAGGCCTCCAGTCGCTGCGCCACGGTTTCCCATTGGATGTTCTGGAAGAACGCGTCCACGTACTTGGCGGCCGCGGCGCCGTAGTCCATCTGGTAGGAGTGCTCGTACATGTCCATCACCAGGATGGGCAGTGTGGCGGCCGGGCCGTGGGCATGATCGGCCATCCAGTAGTTCTCCAACTGGCGGGTATGGGTGTTGAAGCCGAGCACCACCCAACCCGAGCCGCCGCCCAGCCCTGCGCCCATGCGGCGGAACTCGGTTTCCCACGCATTGAAGCTGCCGAAGGCTTCGGCCAAGGCCTTGCGACTGGCGGCATCGGCCTGACCGCCGCCGCCGAGGTTGTCGAAGTAGTACTCGTGCAGCACCACCGAGCCGGTGCGCAGCAGGTGTTCGCGCTTGAGTTCGTTGTAGAGGTACGGCGGCGTGTCCGGGGCGGCCAGCGCCTCGGCAAGATGCTTCTTGGTCACGGCCAGCGCCTTGACCGAGCCACCGTAGTTGTTTTCCCAGTGCGAGCGGATCAGGCGTTCCGACAGCCCTTTCAGCTTGGCCGGGTCGAACGGCAGCGGCTTGAGCGCGGGGGCACTGTTGGGTGCAGGGACGGGATTGGACATGGCGGTGGTCTCCGAAGTCGGAACGGCATGGGCGGCCTTGGCGGCACCCAGCGCGAGGGGCGCCGTAGCGGCCAGACTCAGGACGTGACGGCGTTGGGTGTCGATCGGTGGAGTCTTGGTCATCTCGTGATCACGGGAGCTGGAGGTGAAAGGTGCGGGTGCCTCAGTGCGCGCATTCGTGCATCGCGGGCGCGCGTCGATTGAGCGGGAGGTGATTCACGCGGTGCTCCCGTTGCTGCGGAAACTGGCCAGCAGCCCGTCGAACACGGCGCAGGCGCGTTCAAGCAACTGGTCGTCGTCGGCCACGGAGTCGCGCAACCCTGCCAGGACGCTTTCCACGCCCAGCGCTTCCGGGGGCGGTGCCCCGCCGACATCGAGGTAGTGCACCAGCAGACCCACGCGTGCGATCGGGCCTTGTTCCAGACCGAAACTGGCGGCGAGCACCTCGAATGTGACGCGGTGGCCGACGTGGCTGAAGGTCGCGCCATCGAAGTCGAACCCCAACGCCTCCGGCGGACAGTCGGCCGGATGGGCGAGCCACAGAATGCGGGCCTCGGGATCGATGAAGCGACGGATCAACCAGGCGCTGGCCAGCCGGTCCACCCATGGACGCTGCCGCGTGGCCCACAGACGGCCTTGGTAGTCGGCGGTGCGCAGCCGCTGGATCGTACCGGCCACGAAGCCCGGCTCGTCCGGCGCCTGCAGACGGGCACAGGCCATTTCCAGCTCGGCCAGTGTGTCCTCGGCCTGGCGTCGTGCTTCGCCCGGGAAGAAGTCGATCGCGGCGATCGACTCGAAGGCCTTGCGCAACTTGCGCGTGCGCTTCAATGCCTCTGACGGCGTGGTGTCGGACAGGCTTTCGCGGAGCTGCGTGGCGTCGGCCAGCAGCTCGGTGTAGTCCCGGCTGCGGTCGAACAAGGCCTGATACGGCGCCTCATCCGTGGTCTGTGCGATCAGCAAGTGAGCCACGCCACCGCCGCCGGTCACATCGGCGGCCACCGCTTCGAGCACGGCACGGCGCTCTGCCGCGGCTGGCAGCACGTAAACGCCGTCCCGCAGGGCGGCGGCCCCCGCCGCCTTGACCGAGCGCCAGGCTCGCTGGCGCACCGTGGCATTCTCGGTAGGCAGGGAAAGAATCAGGACAAGCCAGTTCATTGGTAGAGTATCCTACATGAATGATGTAACAGCTACGTTAAAGCTGGGCGGAGCGGGCCTGTGCGTCGTCGGCGGAGGTCACCGATGACCCTAGAGCGCTACCTGGAGGCCGCCACCCGGGAGAACACCCAGCGCAGTTATGCCTCCGCGCTGCGGCATTTCGAGGTCGAATGGGGCGGGCATTTGCCGGCGACGCCGGACAGCGTGGCCCGTTACCTGGCCGACTATGCGGGCCAGTTGACCACCAACACGTTGCGGCACCGGCTTGCGGCCCTGGCGGGCTGGCACCACGAACACGGCTTCGTCGATCCGACACGAGCACCGCTCGTTCGCAAGGTGCTCAAGGGCATTCAGACCCTGCACCCCTCGGTCGAGAAACAGGCCGAACCATTGCAACTGATCCGATTGGCACAGGTGGACGACTGGCTTGCGGGCGCGATCACGGCAGCACAGGAACCCGGAAGCCGACCGGACGAATTGCGCCATCGGCGCGATCGAGCCTTGGTCCTGCTCGGCTTCTGGCGCGGCTTCCGCGGCGACGAGCTGATCCGGGTGCGGGTCGAGCACCTGCGCCTGGTGCCGGGTGAAGGCATGACCTGTTTTCTGCCGCGCAGCAAGGGCGACCGACAGGCGCAGGGCAACACGTACAAGGTGCCGGCCCTGTCGCGGCTGTGCCCGGTGACAGCCACGTGGGAGTGGATCGACGCCGCCGGGCTGACCGAGGGGCCGCTGTTTCGCGGCATCAACAGGTGGGGTCACGTGGGGGAGGAAGCACTGCACCCCAACAGCCTGATCCCGCTGCTGCGCCGGCTGCTGACATGCGCTGGACTGCCGGATGCCGAGGACTACAGCAGCCACTCGCTGCGCCGCGGCTTCGCCGGCTGGGCCAATGCCAACGGCTGGGACGTGAAGGCGCTGATGGAATACGTCGGCTGGCGCGACGTGCACTCGGCGATGCGTTACATCGACGGTGGCGATCCGTTTGCGCGCCAGCGGATCGAAGCGAGCTTGCCGGAAACGCCAGCGCTGCCCGGGCCTGCAGCTAACTGAGGGAAGTGTATGGCGTCGATTGAACGGACCGCATACCCGCAATTCAAGCGCAACCCCGTTGTACGCGAACTGGTTGCAGCCTACACACCAACCGATGCCGAGCTGGCCTTCGTTGGTGAGAACACCCGGCAGCCTGCGCACCGCCTGACGTTGACGATCCTGCTCAAGACCTTCCAGCGACTGGGGTATTTTCCCGCGCTGGATGAGGTGCCTCCGGCAGTGGTCCGCCATATCCGCGGCGCGTTGAAGCTGAGGGTACAGATCAAGCCGGCGGGCCTCGCCAACGCCTCGCGCTATCGCTACTACCGTCGGATTCGCCAGTTCCTGCAGGTTCGGGCCTACAGCGACGGCGGCCTGAAGATCGCGGCGCGGGCGGTATACGAAGCCGCCGCGGTGATGGACAACCCGGCCGATCTGATCAACGTCGCCATCGAACAACTTGTGCGCGATCGTGTTGAGCTGCCGGCCTTCTCCACCCTGGATCGCCTGACGCGACGCATCCGCACGCTGGTCAACGGTCGGTATTTCGCCCAGATCGAGGCTCGGCTGACCGTTGACGAAAAGCAGCGCCTTGAAGGCCTCCTGCAGGTTGAAGAGGGGCGCCAGAAGAGCCCGCTGCACGCGATCAAGCGCCTGCCCAAGCGCTCGTCGCTGCAGAATTTCCAGGAACTGATCGACCACATCGCCGAACTGGGCGAGTTGGTGGGCAGCGAATTGCACCTCGCGGGTATTCCGGAAATCAAGCGCAAGCACTTCGCCGCCGAGGCGCGGGTGCTGGATGCGTCCGAACTGCGCAAATTCCGGCCCGCCAAGCGCTACGCCGTGCTGGTGTGCCTGATCCACAGGGCCCGTGTCCAGACCCGTGATGATCTTGCGGAGATGTTCATCAAGCGCATGAGCAACATCCACAAGCGCGGGCGCGAGGAATTGGAGAGGATGCGGGCGCGTTACCGTGAGAAAACCGAAGCGATCGTGGCGACGATGTCGGACGTGGCTCGCGTCCTTGACCATCATCCTAGCGATACCGAGGCGGGTCGGGAAATCCGCCGCCTGGTCAACGCCCACGGTGGCGTGCAGACCCTGCAAGCCGACTGCAGCGCCATTGCCGCACATAGTGGCGACAATCACTTGCCGCTGCTGTGGCCGTTCTACAAGAGCCAGCGGGCCACCATCCTGCGGATGGTGCGCATGCTGGACCTGGCCTCGACCACGGAAGACCGCTCGCTCATCGACGCGATCGAGCTGATCCTGATGCAGGAGAGGGCCCGCGGTGACTGGCTGGATGAGCCCGTCGATCTGGCGTTCACCACCCAGCTCTGGCGCAAGACCATCGTCCATCGCACCGAGCAGGGCGAGGAGCGCATCCACCGGCGCCTGTTCGAGGTCTGCGTGTTCTCGTCGCTGGCCAACGAGCTGAAGTCCGGCGATGTGGCTGTACGCGGATCAGAAACCTACGCCGATTACCGCGAGCAACTGCTGCCGTGGGAGCAATGCGAGCAGATGTTGGAGGACTACTGCGGCCAAGTCGGCCTGCCGGCAACGGCCGTGGGTTTCGTTAATGCGCTGCAATCACGCCTGATGCAGGTCGCCGAGCTGACCGACCAGGGCTATCTGGAGAACGGCCAGGTGATTATCGGCGAGGACGGCATCCCGGTGCTCAAGCGCAGCAAGGCCAAGGAGATGAGCAGCGGGGCACGCGCCCTGGAAACCGCGATCCTGGAACACCTGCGCGAACGCAGCGTCATCGAGATCCTATGCGATGTAGCGCATTGGACGCGCTGGACCCGACACTTCGGACCGCTGTCCGGTTCGGACGCCAAGATCGAACAGCCGACCGAGCGCTACGTCCTCACCGCCTTCACCTACGGCTGCAATCTCGGACCGGCCCAGGCTGCCCGGCACCTGCGCGGCGCCGTTTCGGCGCACATGCTGTCGTTCGTCAACCGCCGGCACGTCGACGCCAACAAGCTGGCGGCGGCTTGTCGCGACATCATCAATAGCTACGCCGGCCTGCAGCTCCCCAAATTCTGGGGCGATGGCAAGAGCGCGGCCGCCGACGGCACCAAGTACGACCTCTACGATCAGAATCTGCTTGCCTCGTACCACATCCGCTATGGCGGCTACGGCGGCATCGCCTACCACCACGTGTCCGATACGTACGTCGCGCTGTTCAGCCACTTCATTCCGTGCGGTGTCTGGGAGGCGGTCTACATCATCGACGGCCTACTGAAGAACACCTCCGACATCCAGCCCGACACGGTCCACGCCGACACGCAAGGGCAGTCGCTGCCGGTGTTCGGACTGTCGCACCTGCTTGGCATCCAGCTAATGCCACGGATCCGCAACTGGCGCGAATACAAGTTCTTCCGCCCGGACGAGGACATCCGCTACGAGCACATCGAGCCGCTGTTCCGCGACACGGTCGATTGGGACCTGATCGAGACCCACTGGAAGGACCTGATGCAGGTCGTGCTCTCGATCAAGACCGGCAAGATCGCGGCCTCGACGCTGCTGCGCAAGCTGGGCAACTACAGCCGCAAGAACCGTCTGTACCAGGCCTTCAAGGCGCTCGGTGCGGCCGTGCGCACCTTGTTCCTGCTGCAGTACATCTCCAACCGCGAGCTGCGCGAGCAGATCACGGCCTCGACCAACAAGGTGGAGGCCTACAACGGTTTCGCGAAGTACTTCTTCTTTGGCGGGGAAGGGGTGATCGCCGACAACGACCCCGTCGAGCAGGAGAAGGCCGTCAAATACAACGACCTGGTCTCCAATGCCGTCATCTTCTACAACGTGGTCGAACAGACCCGGATCATGAAATCCCTGATGCGGCAGGGGTGGAAGATCACCCGGGAGGACGTGGCCTTCCTCAGCCCGTACGTGACCAGCCACGTGAAGCGATTCGGGGACTACCTGATCGACGTGGAGGCGATCCCGGAGCCGTATGAGATTGAACTGGCGTTGGCGGCGTAGTCTTGTCGCCAAAAAATATCCGATAACTCACTGATTCAATCGATGAAAATCGATCTTGTGAGCCATTTTTACACGTATGTCGGCTGGACCCCGTGCCAACCTGCACGCTTTTCGCATAATGCCTATTATGTAAATACGAGCCAAGGATGGCGGGCGCAACTGATCCACGGATGCCCTGTCCGCCCGGTGCAAATCTGTATCCCTTCCCGCACCAATCTGTATCTTTTTCCGGGATAACGATGTATCCCAAAATACGAGAGTCTCTCGATATAGACACGAGGCGTTGGTCGCTTCAGGGTTGACTACCGTCGTCACCGGCCACCAGCTTTCGGTGGCCGTCACAATCTGTATGCTTTTCCGCAGTAATGACATATCCCAGCCGGCGGCGGCTGAATTGGCTCGGCCGGCTCTTGGTTTCCTGGCTGTTGGACGCGGGGGTCGGGACAACATGGCGGAATGGATCGATCAGCTTCTAGTCGAGCAAAAGTTGGCGCCTCGGACGATAGCGCAGTACGCCGCCGGCCTGCTCTACTGGGATATGTGGCACCGACTTCGATACGGCATGCCGCTGTCCTTGTCCGCCGCCCCGCCCACTGCGGTGAGCTTGGACGCGGTGAACGCATTCATCGATGACCATCTCGCCATTGCGGTCGGGGGGCGGCTGCGGATGCGCATGACCAGCACGATCTTCGATGGCCTGCGCGAGGCCGGGTACAACGCGCGCGTCGACTGCGTCGCTCCCGCTACCTCGGATTGGCGCCTGCTGGTGCTGCAACGGGCCCATAGCCTGTCCAACCTGCGCTTTGATCGCGAATTGGTACGTCGCCGGAAACCGGAAATCTATGCCTCTTGGGAAGCCGAACGCGCGGCGCTCGGGATTACGATGGCGTTGCCAATGTCTGCGACCAACACTGTCAGTGCGTTACTCGGTGTGTGCAACGATGATCGCGAAGGTACCATGGACGTTGCACTCATCCTGTTCTTGTGCCGGCTGACCCCGAGCCAGGTCGCCCAGTTACGCTTCAGTGAATTGGCCCCAGGCACTATCGTCCTGGATGGTGAAGAACTGGATGCGGTAGAACTCACGATCCGCGACCCCATCGGCGAGTTGCAGACGTCCCAACCCAAGATCCGCTTCGTCGGCGACGAGGCCACGCTGATCAAGGCGTGGGGAGCGCTGCGTGAGGATGAGGTGATCCAAGGGAGAGAGGACTGGTTCTTTGCGCGCAAGGCGCGTCGCAATGCCTCCCCTGCACTCGACAATGTCTGGATCGCACGCCGGATCCGCCTGCTTGCGCAACACGCCGGTCTTGCCGATGCCAGCGGCCGGAGCCGAGTCTCCCCACAATGGTTGCGAAAGGCCTACGAGCGGGAATGGCGCGAGCATTCTGATCTGGTCAAAGCAGCCCGTGCGGCTCGGGTCGGCACGCGCACCATCCTTCGGATGACACGCCAGGCCAGGACCTGACCGTCCCATTTGGAGATTTGGCGTCGGCTTCGCTACGCCACTCCCCTGCAGTTGTCGGAACCGGCCCGGTAGGTATCAGCGAGGCCCATGCCGGCGCATGACGTGGATGATGCCGCTGGCCATCTCCGCGGGTTCGCGGAAATCCCTCCAGGCGCTGCGCGATTCATCGTCGCCTTTGGTGCGGCCGGACACACGCCAATACCCAGTTGCCGTACGCACAATGGCGTCGAAAGCCTCCGCGACGGTGACGTGCGGCGACGGTTTCTCCAGCGCATCCAGAGCAATGCGCCGCACGCGAGCGTGCTCGAGCAGTTCGATCAGCGCGTGCTGGTAGTGGGCGCAAGCTAATCCGGGGTCGCTACCTCGGGCGAGCAGACGCCGCAACGCAGTGAGTTCGTTGTTGGTGACCAGATACGACGGCAGCACGAAGGTGGCGCACAGGCTGCCCTCCTCCACAGCACCGTCGTGCCATCGGCCGTGGGCGGATTCACTGGCGACCAACCAGTGATCGAAGGCCGCCCGACTCGCCAACGGCACATACGTCCGATACGCCCCACGTCGAAAGGCTCGGCGATAGCGTTCCAGCTGATCTTCGTCGGCTATCTCGGCTTGGTTCCAAGTCCACGCTTGTACCGCCACGGTCCATC
>Ga0209570_1001003_pt1 | contig 19625 bp, 17 predicted proteins | sample EBPBio172007_DNA_FD_185861 | JGI IMG/M metagenome (GOLD analysis project Ga0209570, IMG submission 185861) | Wastewater treatment Type I Accumulibacter community from EBPR Bioreactor in Madison, WI, USA - Reactor 1_9/17/2007_ DNA (SPAdes)... | ecosystem: Engineered > Bioreactor > EBPR >... | reverse complement strand
TCGTCAAGCAGTTGCGCCCGAGTGTAGACCCGTTCCGGATGGGTCATGAAAAAGAACAAGAGGCGGAATTCGGTCGGCCCGAGTTCGACGGTCTGACCACCGCTGGTCACCCGGTGCGTGGCCGGGTTGAGTACCAGTCCGTCGATCTCGATCGCCTCGCCGGCCAGATGCGGCGAACGCCGCCGCAGCACCGCACGCACGCGTGCCACCAGTTCCTTGGGCGAAAAGGGTTTGGTGATGTAGTCGTCAGCCCCGCTTTCCAGCCCCTGCACCTTGTCTTCCTCGTGCACCCGCGCGGTGAGCATGATGATCGGCAGTTCGCGGGTACGTTCCTCGCTGCGCAAGCGCTTGGCCAGCGCCACGCCGGATTGCCCCGGCAGCATCCAGTCGAGAATCACCAGATCGGGCAGCGCGGCGCGGATCGCCGAATAGCCTTCTTCCGCACTGGCCGCGCGCACCGCCAGGAATCCGGCATGCTTGAGATTGACCGAGACCAGTTCCTGAATGGCCGGTTCATCTTCCACAACCAGAATGGTCGGATTCACGCCGGGTTCTCCTTATCCAGATGACGGATGTCGCGCCCTTCGACAATATAGACCACCTGCTCGGCAACATTCTTGGCATGGTCGCCGATGCGCTCGATGGCCCGCGCGATGGTGATCACGTCAAGCACACCGGAGATGGTGCGCGGATCTTCCATCATGTAGGTCACCAGTTGGCGGACGATGGCCTTGAATTCGCGGTCGAGATTCTCGTCGTCGCGAATCACGGCCGTTGCCGCCTCGCAATCGAGACGGGCGAAGGCATCCAGCGCGCGCCGCAACAGCTCGGTGGCTTCCTTGCCAAGGTGCGCCACATTGGTCGCGTTGGAAAGCATCGACATCGGCCCGCGCTCGCAGATGCGGCGCACGCCCTTGGCGATTTTCTTGGCCTCGTCGCCGACGCGTTCGAGATCGGTGACGATCTTGCTGACCGACATGATCAGGCGCAGGTCGGAAGCCGTCGGCTGACGCTTGGCCACGATATGGATGCAGTCGTCGTCGATGGCCTTTTCCAGCTCGTTGACCCGCTTGTCGTTCTCCACCACCGTATTGACGATGGCCATGTCGGCATCGATGTAGGCATCGGTGGCCAGGCTGATCTGCGCCTCGACCATACCGCCCATCTGCAGCACGCTGGTACGCAGGCGTTCGAGTTCCTGGTCGAAGAGCTGGGAAATATGTGCGTTCTCGTTCATGGGGTCTCCTTAACCCATGCGGCCGGTGATGTAATCCTCGGTCCGCTTGTCCTTGGGCTTGATGAAAATATCGTCGGTCTTGCCGAATTCGATCAGGTCGCCGAGATACATGTAGGCAGTATGGTCCGAAACGCGTGCGGCCTGCTGCATGTTGTGGGTCACGATCAGGATGCTGACCCGTTTTTTCAGTTCATGCACCAGTTCCTCGATCGAGGCGGTGGCAATCGGGTCGAGCGCAGAGGTCGGCTCGTCGAACAGCAGCAGTTCGGGATCAGTGGCCAGCGCACGGGCAATGCACAGGCGCTGTTGCTGACCGCCAGAGAGGTTGAAGGCCAGATCGTTGAGACGATCCTTCACTTCCTCCCACAGCGCCGCGCCCTTCAGTGCGTGCTCCACCTTGTCGTCAAGCATGCGGCGGTTGCGCTCGCCGCGCACCCGCAGCCCGTAAGCGACATTTTCGTAAATCGATTTGGGAAAGGGATTCGGCTTCTGGAAAACCATGCCAATGCGCATGCGCACCTCGATCGGGTCGACGTCGGCGCCCAGCAGATTGGTATTGTCCGGGAGAAAAGCGATTTCGCCCTCGTAGCGGTTGCCGGGGTAAAGATCGTGCATCCGGTTGAAGCAGCGCAGAAAGGTCGACTTACCGCAACCGGAAGGTCCGATCAGCGCGGTGACCTGATGCTCGTAGATCGGCATGCTGATGCCCTTGAGCGCCTTGACCTCGCCGCCGTAATAAAAACTCAGGTTGCGCGCTTCGGCCTTGAGCGGATGGGGGTGTTGATTTTGCATGTCATTAAATCCTATATCCTGATTTACCACTTGAGGTTTCTGCGCAGGCGATAGCGCAGCCAGATGGCCAACCCGTTCATTGCCAGAGTCATCCCCACCAGGATCAGACCGGCGGCGCCAGCGTTTTCCTGGAAAGCGGCTTCCGGGCGCGAGGTCCAGTTGAAAATCTGGATCGGCATGACGGTGAAGGGCGAGGTCAGCCAGTCGAACGGCCCGGCACCGGGATCAACGCCGGGGATGGGCGGCAGGAAAGCGATGAAGGTCAGCGCACCGATGGTGATGATCGGTGCCGTTTCACCGATGGCACGGGCCATGCCGATAATCACCCCGGTCATGATCCCGGGCAGCGAATAGGGCAGGATGTGGTAGCGGCAGGTCTGCCACTTGGTTGCCCCCAGCGCCATCGAACCCTCGCGGATCAGGCCGGGAATGGCGCGGATCGCTTCGCGGGTGGAGACGATGACGATCGGCAGGATCAGCAATGCCAGCGTCAGGCCGGCGGTGAGAATGCTCTGACCGAGCCCGAATTGGTAAACAAAGATGCCCAGGGCCAAGAGGCCATAAACGATCGACGGCACGCCAGCCAGATTGCTGATGTTGATTTCGATGATGTCGGTCACCCAGTTGCGCTTGGCGTACTCTTCCAGATACACCCCGGCGGCGACGCCGATCGGCACGGCGGCAAAGGCGGTGACAATCATTACCAGCAGGGAACCGACCCAGGCGGAGAGGATGCCCGCCTGCGCGGCGCGGCGCGAAGGAAAGCTGGTAAAGAAATCCAGCGACAGGCGCCCGGCGCCTTCGAGCGCCATGTTGGTCACCAGCGCCAGCACGGTCAGCAGGCCGACCGCCAGGAAAAGGATGCCGACGATGGCGAAAATGACGTCCCAGCGTTTGCCGCGGGCGATGATGGCACGGATGGTGGCGATATCCTGCTTTTCCATCAGTAGTTCTCCCGGTATTTGCGACGCAGCCAGATGCCGACGATGTTGAAGAACAGGGTGATCAGCATCAGGGTCAGGCCGGCGGCGAAAATGGTCTGGTAACCGATCGAACCGTGCGGCAGGTCGCCCAGCGCCACCTGGACGATGAACGAGGTGATGGTCGCTGCCGGTTCCATCGGATTGAATGTCAGGTTGGGCTGCATGCCGGCCGCCACGGCGAGAATCATGGTTTCGCCAACCGCACGCGAAATGCCGAGGATATAGGCCGCCGCCAGGCCGGAGAAAGCCGCCGGCACCACCACTTTGAGCGAGCATTGCAGGCGGGTCGAACCCATGGCGTAACCGCCTTCACGCAGATGCATCGGCACCGCGCGCATGGCGTCCTCCGACAGCGAGGCGACGTAGGGAATGATCATGATGCCCATCACCAGACCGGCCGAGAGCAGCGAAAAGCCGGGCAGTTCGGGAAACACTTTTTGCAGCAGGGGCGTGACCACCAGCAGCGCGAAGTAACCGAAGACGATGGTCGGGATGCCGCCCAGCAGTTCGAGGATCGGCTTGGCCATTTCACGGACGCGCGGCGTGGCGAATTCGGAAAGGTAGATGGCGATCACCGTCCCCATGGGAATGGCCACGCACAGCGCCACTGTCGAGGAAACCAGGGTGCCGGAGATCAGCACCATGATGCCGTAATGGGCGTCGTCGAACAGCGGCGTCCATTGGGTATCGGTCAGAAAATCGACAATGCTGACCTGCGAGAAGAAAACGATCGATTCCTTGACCAGGATATAGACGATGCCCAGGGTGGTGAGCACCGACAGGGCGGCACAGCAGAACAACGCGCCCTCGATCAGGCGCTCGCCCCAATGACGCATCGGATTATGGGCAAGGCGGTTGCTGGTCCGGGTTGCCAGCGGGGCATTTGCGGTCATGACGTCAATAGCCACTGAATGCTTTCATTTTTCGAACACCGGCCCTGCTTGTGGCAGGGCCGGCAGGCATGATGGGCGCATTATAGGCGCCCATCGGCGGATTACAGCTTGGCTTCGCGGGCCATCAACTCGTCAATCTTGATGCCGACAGCTTCTTCGCCGTTGAACACCGTGCCCATCTTCTTCTTGGCGATGTGTTCGAGGTTCGTGGTGTAGGCCTTGGCCGGCAGCGGCACGTACTTCACTTCCTTGGTCAGCTTGGCGGCATGCTTCATGTAGAAATCGACGAATTCCTTGACTTCCGGCTTCTCCAGCGCCTTGACCGCGACATAGATGAAGATCGGACGTGCCAGCGGATTGTAGCTGCCGTTCTCGACGGTTTCCGGCGAGGGCATCACGTCGGCCTTGCCGTTGAAGATCGGCACGGCCTTCAGCTTTTTCTGGTTTTCGATGTAGTAGGCAAAGCCGAAATAGCCGAGCGCACCCTTGTCGCGGGAAACCCCCTGCACCAGCACGTTGTCGTCTTCGGAAGCGGTGAAGTCGCCGCGCGAGGACTTGGCCTTGCCGACGATGGCTTCGGTGAAGTAATCGAAGGTACCGGAATCGGCACCCGGGCCGTAAAGCTTCAGCGGCAGATCGGGGAAGGCCGGGTTAACCTGTTTCCAGTTGGTGATCTTGCCCTGCGCCGCCGGCTCCCAAATGGCCTTGAGCTCGGCCGGCTTCAGGCTCTTGATGAAATCGTTGGACGGGTTGATCACCACGGTCAGCGCATCGAAGGCCACCGGCAGTTCATAGTAATTGATGCCGGCCTGCTTGCAGGCTTCCATTTCCTTCTTGGAAATCGGGCGCGAGGCGTTGGAAACATCGATCTCGCCGCGGCAGAATTTCTTGAAACCGCCACCGGTGCCGGAAATGCCGACGGTGACCTTGATGGCGTTCTTTTTGGATTTCTGGAATTCTTCGGCCACCGCTTCGGTGATCGGATACACGGTGGACGACCCGTCCACCTTGACGATTTGCGCATGCGCCAGGCTGGCGCCAAATACCGTCAGGCCAAGCAGCGCGAGCGCTTTTTTGCTGAACTTCGACATTGAATTCTCCAACAGTGGATGAAAGGGGCAGTCGAAGCTTATGGCCGGATTATTACAGGTTGATGACAACCCAGAACCAAAGTCAGGCCGAGGCGAAACAGCGCTTGAGGAAAGCCAGGGCCGCATCCGGCGCCAGCGGCGGACTGAACAGATAGCCCTGGATTTCGTCGCAGCCGTTGCTGGCCAGCAGGTCGAACTGATCCTCGGTCTCGACACCTTCGGCAATCACCGACAGCCCGAGCGAATGCGCCAGCGCGATGGTGCCGAAAGCGATGGCCCGGTCGTTGAGATCGTGTTCGATGTCGGCCACGAAGGAGCGGTCGATCTTGAGATTATCGATCGGCAGGCGTTTCAGATAAGCCAGCGAGGAATATCCCGTACCGAAATCGTCGATGGCCAGGGTGACGCCCATGCGGCGCAGGGCCTGCAACAGGCTGATCGACTCTTCCGGATTTTCCATGGCCACGCTTTCGGTGATTTCCAGTTCGAGCAATTCTGCCGGCAGATCGGATTCGACCAGAATGGCCGCCACCGTTTCGAGGAAATCCCGCCGCCGCAGTTGCCGCGCCGATACATTGACCGCCACCTTGATCGCCGGCAACCCGGCTTCCAGCCAGCGTTTCAGCTCGAAGCAGGCGGTGCGCAGCACCCATTCGCCGAGCGGAACGATCAGCCCGGTTTCTTCGGCAATGGGAATGAACTGGGCCGGCGAGATCACCCCATCGACCGGATGGCGCCAGCGCACCAGCGCCTCGACGCCGTTGGGCAAGCCGCTGCCGGCGCCCACCTGGGGCTGGAAGGCCAGGGTAAACTCCTGGCGTGCCAGCGCCTGACGCAACTTGCCTTCGAGGTCGAGGCGGTGCGTGGCCGCCAGGTTCATGTCCGACGCGTAGAACTGGTAGCTGTTGCGCCCCGCCGCCTTGGCGCAATACATCGCCGTGTCGGCATTGCGCAGAATGGTGTCGCCATCGGCACCGTCAGTCGGGAAGACGCTGATCCCGATCGAAGGACTGGTGTGCAATTCGATTTCATCCACCGTCACCGGGCAGGCGAAGGCGGAAAGAATCTTGCTGGCAACCGTGGCGGCGTCGTTAACCCCGTTGACATCGGTCAGCAGCACGACAAATTCGTCGCCACCCAGGCGCGCCACAAAATCCGATTCGCGCACCGCGCGCGACAGGCGGCAAGCGATCTCGCGCAGCAGCTCGTCGCCGACCGAATGCCCCAAAGTGTCGTTGATGATCTTGAAATGATCGAGATCGATGAACATCAGCGCCACGTTCCAGCCATGCCGGCGCGCTTCCGGCAGGGCCTGGCTGAGTCGCAGGTTGAGCGCCAGACGGTTGGGCAGGCCGGTCAGCGGGTCATGATGCGCCAGATGGTGCACCTGCTCCGCCACCCGCTTGGATTCGCTCAGATCGGAGAAGAGCCAGAGGTAGTGGCTGATTTCCTGATCGTCGGGATTCCTCACCGCGATGGCTGTCACCCCGACCGTCAAGCCGTCGCCATTGCGGCGGCTGATGACCATTTCGCCATTCCAGCATTCGCGGTGCGCCAATTGCCCCATGACCATGAGCATTTCGCTGCGCGAATCGAGAGCCGCCAGGGTCGCCACCGGACGCCCGACGGCCTCTTCGCCGCCGGTTCCGGTCATTGCGCAAAATGCCGGGTTAACGGAGTGGATCACCTGCTGCCGGTCGGAAACAACGATCCCGGTCGGATTGTTGGCCATCACCGAATCGGCCAGCAACAGCCGTTCGCGCTCGTTTTCCAGCCGGAACACATCGGCGGCGATCAAGATAAAACCGCCTTTCTGCAGTGCCTTGTAACGCCACTGCATCCATTGCCCGGGACGGCCGCGCCGAACCTGCAATCCGCTGGCCGCAGCCATGCGTTCGCGCAGGGAACGCACGATATCCAGCGGATCGCCCGCGCCAAAATCGCCGCGCACCGCCAGCGGCAACAGCAGCATGGCGAAATCCGCTCCCGGCTGCACGAATTCCGGGGGCAAGCCGAGCAGGTCGGAAAAGCGGGCATTGCCCAGACAGAGGCGATCCTGGGCGTCGAAAACGGCAATTCCGTCCGCCGAACTGTCGGCCAGCACGCGCAGGCATTCCATCTGCTGCAGCGGCGATTCCGGTTCCGGCAACGCGTCGCGTGCGCGCACCGTAGCCCCGAAACTGACCGGCAAACCGTCGGCATCGCAGAAGGTGCACACCTGGCTGATGAACAGGCGAACCCGCCCGTCGGGCAGTACGACACGGTATTCCATGCTGAAGGCTCCCGCCTCCTGCAGGCCGCGCATCACCGCTTCGCCAACCCGGCGACGGTCCTGCGGATGAATGCGCTGCAGGAAGGAGCGCAGCGAAAGCCGGCGGCGCCGGGCATCGACCCCGAAGAGCTGCGGGCAGTTGTCGGACCACCACAGTTGCTCGCCGCGCAGATCGCCCGCCCAGCTACCCAGGGTGGAAGCCGGGACATCGGTTGCCTGCACGAAGGGTTCGCCTGTCTTTGTCAAGGGAAGCTAGCTATATCCAAAGTCGAAGAATATAACCCCACTTCGGGCAATTCGGCGCCGCGGCAAGCAATATTTTTCGGGGCTGCGCGCGATTTGCCGAAACTTGCCACACTTGTTGTTATGCCGCGAGCAAGCTTCCGCCGGACGGACCAACTTGAACGATAATAGCGCGATGAAATCACCTCGCTTCCATTGCCCCACCCCGCTCGCCCCCGGCGCGCGTTTCGAGCTGCCGGAGCCGGTGGCCCGCCACGCGGTGCGCGTGCTGCGCCTCGGGGTGGGCGCCGAGATCGTGCTGTTCGACGGGCGCAACGGCGAATACCCGGCCCGGATCGAACACGCCGACCGCGAGCGGGTAACGGTCAGCGTTGGCGCCTGGCAGGATATCGAGCGCGAATCGCCGCTGAAGATCACCCTGGTGCAGGCCGTTCAGGCCGCCGAAAAAATGGATCTGACCATCCAGAAAGCGGTCGAACTCGGCGTAGGCACCATCGTGCCGGTCACCAGCCGGCGCAGCGTGGTCCGCCTCAGCGGCGAACGCGCCGACCGACGGGTGGCGCACTGGCAGGCGGTGGCCGTGGCCGCCTGCGAACAGTGCGGGCGCAATCACATCCCGGTCGTGGCGCCACTGCAATCGCTGGAACAGTGGCTCGCCGTTCCCGGCAGCGGCGCCGCCCGCCTGATGCTCGCCCCGGGCGCCGAGATTGCGCTCGGCAAGCTGCCGGCAGCAGCAGCCGTTGAATTGCTGGTAGGCGCCGAAGGCGGGCTCGATCCGGCGGAAATCGCCGCCGCCGAACATGCCGGTTTTGTGGCGGTATCGCTCGGGCCGCGCATACTGCGCACCGAGACCGCCGGTCTGGCGGCAGTTGCCGCCATGCAAGCCCTGTGGGGTGATTTTCGGGGAGGATGAGCATGTTCGAATCGGCTGAACTCGGTCACACCGTCGACAAAAAGACCTTCCGCAGCGAAGTCCCCAAACTGCGCGCTGAGTTGCTCGACGCCCAGTTCGACCTGCTGCAGGGCAAGCCTTTCCCGGTGATCATCCTGATCAGCGGTGTCGACGGCAGCGGCAAGGGCGAGACCATCAACCTGCTCTATTCCTGGATGGACCCGCGGCATATCTCGACCCTGGCCTTCTCCACGCCCACCGACGAAGAGCGCGAGCGCCCCACCATGTGGCGTTTCTGGCGCGCCCTGCCGCCCAAGGGCAAGATCGGCATCTTTGCCGGTTCGTGGTATTCGCAACCGATCACCGACCGCATCCAGGGCAAGATGCGCCGTTCCGAACTGGACCAGTTACTCGACGACATCAACCGTTTCGAGGCCATGCTGGTCAATGAAGGCGCACTGGTGCTGAAATTCTGGTTTCACCTGTCCAAGGATGCGCAAAAGCAGCGGCTCAAGGCACTGGAAAAAGACCCGCGCACCGCCTGGCGGGTCACCAGGGAGAGCTGGGAGCGCCTGAAAACCTACGACCGCCTGCAGCAGGTGGCCGGCCATGTGCTGCGCGTCAGCAACACTGCGCACGCGCCCTGGATCATCGTCGAAGGCACCGACGATGCCTACCGTTCGCTGACCGTCGGGCGCGTCGTGCTCGAATCGCTGCGCCGCCGCCTGGCCGACGCGCAGAAGCCGGAGGTAGCGGTGGCACCGCCCATCGTGCCGGCCATCGACCGGAAAACCCTGCTCAACAGCCTTGATCTCAGCCAATCTCTGGACAAGAAAACCTACGAACGCGAACTGGCAAAGCAGCAAGGCCGCCTTTCCGAACTGGTGCGCGACTCGCGTTTCGCCCAGCGGGCACTGGTCCTGGTCTTTGAAGGCTCGGACGCCGCCGGCAAGGGCGGCAGCATCCGCCGCGTCACCGCCGCGCTCGACGCGCGCCAGTTCCAGATCGTCCCGATTGCCGCGCCCACCGAGGAAGAGCGCGCCCAGCCCTACCTGTGGCGTTTCTGGCGGCATCTGCCGCGCAAAGGGCGCACCGCGATTTTCGACCGCTCCTGGTACGGCCGTGTGCTGGTCGAGCGCGTCGAAGGCTTCTGCAGCGAGGCCGACTGGCTGCGCGCCTATGCCGAAATCAACGATTTCGAGCATCAGATGGTCGCAGCCGGCGCAATTGTGGTGAAATTCTGGCTGCAGATCAGCGCCGACGAGCAGCTCAAGCGATTCAAGGAGCGTCAGGACACCGAGTTCAAACGCTTCAAGATCACCGAAGAAGACTGGCGCAATCGCGAAAAATGGGATGCCTACGCCACCGCGGTGTGTGACATGGTCGACCGGACCTCGACCGGTCTGGCGCCATGGACGCTGGTCGAGGCCAACGACAAGAATTTTGCCCGGGTCAAGGTGCTGCGAACCATCTGTGACCGTTTGGAAAACGCGCTCAAATCGGAAGACGCACACAAAAATGAGTGAACAGCAATACGACGAAAGCTTCGTCACCTGGTTCCGGGCGGTTACGCCATACATCAACGCCTTTCGCGGCAAGACCTTCGTGGTCGCTTTCGGCGGCAAGGCAGTGGATAGCGGCTTTGCCAAGACGCTGGCCTACGACGTCAACCTGCTTGCCGCGCTGGGTATCCGCCTGGTGCTGGTGCACGGCGCGCGTCCTCAGATCGACGAGGAACTACGCGAAAAAGGCATGCAGCCCCGCTACCACAAGGGCTACCGGATCACCGATGCGGAAACGCTGGATTGCGTGCTCGACGCGGTCGGCAGCGTCTATCTCGAAGTCGAGGCACTGCTGTCGCAGGGTTTGCCCAATACACCGATGGCCAACGCCAAGATCCGCGTGATTGGCGGCAATTTCATCACCGGCCAGCCGATCGGGGTACTCGACGGCATCGACCTGCAATACGCCGGCAAGGTTCGCAAGGTGGATGCCGAGGGCATTACCGCCCAACTTGGGCTGGGCAACCTGGTGCTGCTTAACTGCGAAGGCAGTTCGCCGACCGGCGAGATTTTCAACCTGCAGATGGAAGAAGTGGCCGAGGCCGTCGCCACCGCACTCCGGGCCGACAAGTTGGTGTTCCTCACCGACAGCCGGGGGGTCAACAACCAGGCCGGGGAATTGCTCGATGCGCTGACTGCCGATGAAGCCAGCGAGAAATGCCGGGATGCCGACTGGCTCTCGCCGGATATCAAGCGTTACCTGCCTTGCGCCATCCGGGCCGCACGCAACGGCGTCGGCCGGGTGCACCTGATCAGCTACGAAACCGATGGCGCGCTGTTGCAGGAACTGTTCACCCATGACGGCGTCGGCACGGTGATCACCCGCGAATCGCTGGAAAACATCCGCGAGGCCAAGCCGGACGATATCGGCGCCTTGGTGGCACTGATCGAGCCGATGGAGCAGGAAGGCATCCTGGTGCATCGCCCGCGCGAATTGCTCGAACGCGAAATCGACCGCTTCTCGGTGATCGAACACGACGGCATCATGGTTGGGTGCGCCGCGCTCTATCAGTATTCCGCCGAGGTCGGCGAGCTGGCCTGCCTGGCCGTCAGCCCGGAGCAACGCGAATGGGGCTACGGCGAGCAGTTGCTGATCCGCATCGAGAAACGCGCGCGCAAGGCGGGCATCAAACGTCTGTTCGTGCTGACCACCCGCACCGAGCACTGGTTCGTCGAACGCGGCTTCCGCCTCGCCGAAGTGGATGAACTGCCCGACGAAAAGCGCCAGATGTACAACTACAAGCGGCGTTCGAAGGTGCTGTTCAAACGGCTATAATCAGCGCCTCACCCCCAAGGAGCCCCAACATGGCACGTACCGTCAATTGCATCAAACTCGGCCGCGAGGCCGAAGGTCTCGATGTTCCGCCCTACCCCGGCGAACTCGGCAAGCGCGTTTATGAGAATGTTTCCAAGGAAGCCTGGCAGCAGTGGATTCGCCTGCAGACCATGATCATCAACGAGAATCGCTTGAATCTGGCCGATCCGCGCCATCGCAAGTATCTGGCCGAACAGCTGGAAAAACACTTCTTCGGCGAAGGCGCCGATCAGGTGCAGGGCTACGTCCCGCCGCCGGCCTGAACACGCCGAACTCCAAACGACAACCCCGCCGATGGCGGGGTTGGTTTTTCAGCAGCCTGCCAAGGCGCGCCCTCAATCCGCCGCCGGCTTGCGGGTCACTCGCACCATTTGATAAACGCCACCGAAAATGGTGCGTTTCTCCCAGTGGAACCGCTCCGGCTGGCTGGCGAAGCTGGATATCTCGCGTTTCCATAAAGCTTCGGCAAAGGGTTCGAGCAGGCGGTTCACCCATTTGAGCAGATAGCCGATCGGCTGCCACCAGGCCGGTTTGTGATAATCGACGAAAAACAGCTCGCCGTGCTCGGGCAACTGGCGCAGCATGTTGTCGACAATCGCGTGTTTCCATTCGTCCGGCACTTCGTGCAAGAGAAAGAAGCTGCAGATCAGGTCGTAAGGCTGGTCGTCGCCCGGGAAATTGCGCGCGTCGGCCCGCATCACCCGTGCCCAGGGCAGATCCTTCAGCTTGCTTTCACCATGCGCGACCTGGATCGGCGTGATATCGGTCAGGTGAAAAGCGCCCTCCGGACCGCATTTCAGCGCCGCCCGGCGTACCAGATCGCCATAGACGTGCGCCACCTGCCAGACACGCATGCCCGGGCGGATACGTTCGAGATAGGCACGCATCATCCGCTGGTCGTTGAGAAACAGCAGAGTGCGCACCACCACGTTGTGATCGAGCTTTTCGACATTGCGCGGCTCGATATAGGCCCAGTTGTACACCTCGGTCATGTATTCCGGCACAGGAGGAGCCTCGGGCAAAGGGAATTCGGCAACCGCGTCGGCCGCGGTCTCGTAGGTCGTTTCGCGCAACATGATGGCACTCGTCAAGGATTTGATTACGGATTGTGCCGGGGAGTCGCGCCATCAGAACTGACTTGGGTCAACTGCAGATGCTGCCGATAGAGCAGCACGTATTGTTCGTCCGATTTTCTCAGGCGTTCGGCCGCCAGCCGGAAAAACACCTTGAGCAGCCGGCTTTGCAACTCCGGCGAGGCCGCGTTGAGCGAGACGTAGGGCCATTTTCCGATCAGCACTTCGGAATCGGCCATCACCGTCGCTGATCGTTCAGTTGGCGTTTTTTCGGCAAAGGCGATTTCGCCAAAGATGGTCCCGGGCGACAGGAAGCCGATCAGCTTGCCTTGTTGCGTCACCTTGGCTTCGCCTTCCAGCAGCAGGTAACAGGAGCGTGCCGGCGCGCCCTCGACGATCAGCACGGTGCTTTTTTCCAGGCGATACCATTTGGAAATGCGCAGCAGTTCCCAGAGCTGTGCATCGTTGAGATCCTCGAGTAGCTCGAGCTGGCGCAAACGCTCGAACATCTCGGCCTGCGCCGGCTTCTGCAGGTGATGTTCCGCCGCCTGAGCGCCGCCGGCCGCGCGGCTGACCTGCGGTAACAGAGGAATCAGCGCCTTGAGCACCTCGTTCCAATTGGGAAAACGGTCTTCCAGACTGCGGGCCAACATGCTGTCGACCATCGCCTCGAGTTGCGGTGGCAGGTCGTTGCGCAGGTCGGAAAGACGCGGCCGCTCGCCATTGATGATCGCGTACATCAAGGCGGCCTGGTTGTCGCCCTCGAAGGGCAGGCGCGCAGTCAGTAGCCGGAACAGCACCACCCCCAGCGCGTAAATGTCCGCCTGCGGCGTGACCCATTGCCGGAACAGTTCCGGCGCCATGTAGGCCAGCGAGCCGATATCCATGACCTGGGTGGCATCGTCGTTGCCGCGGGTCCAGTAAGCCGCACCGAAGTCGCAGACTTTGGCCTCGCCCGGCCCGACGTATTGCAGGTTGGCCGGCTTGATGTCGCGATGGACGATGCCGTTGCGACAGGCGTAATCGAGCGCGCTGGCGCATTTGTAGATGATTTCCAGCACCTCGTGCACCGGCTTGAGGTTATCCGGTCGGGTGAAAGGCTCCAGCGTGCCCCCCGGCAGGTACTCCATGGCCAGCCAGGCGCTGTTCGGCCCGACCCCGGCATCGAAAACCTCGACGATATAGGGATGCTTGAGACTGCCGGCCAGATGCACTTCGTTGAGCCAGGCCTTGCGGGTCAGCGCATTCTCGCCATCGCCGGCAAAGATGTGGGCATGCGCGACCTTGAGGGCGACTTCGCGCTGGTGATAGGCATCATGCGCCAGAAAAACCGTGCCAGTCGCGCCGCGACCGATCTCCCGTCGAACCTCGTAACGGTGTTCAAGACCCGCAGGGAGAACGATGCCTTCGCCCACGCGCCTCCCGGGTCAGTTTTCGCGCTCGTAAACCAGATCGGCACGGCGGTTCTCCGCCCATGACGTTTCGTCATGACCGGACGCCAACGGCTTGGCTTCTCCATTGGAAGCTGTACGGATCTGCTTTTCGCTGGCCCCCTTGTCGACCAGCGCGCGCCTTACCGCTTCGGCGCGCTGTGCACCGAGGCGTTTGTTGAACCCGTCGCTGCCACGCTCGTCGGCATTGCCTTCGATGCGCAGGCGGGTCTTGGGATTTTCGGCCAGCTTGCGCGCATGCGCATCGAGCAAGGCGGAGTATTCCGGCTTGATCTCCGCCTGCTTGTAATCGAAATGCACGCGATCACCGGAAGCCATCTTGCCGGCTTCCATACGCGCCGCCCCCGGGCGCTCGCCGGTTGCTGCCGCCCCGTCATCCGCTCCGGCGACATTCACCTTGGCCACGCGCCGATTGTCGTCCGCCGTCTGCAGTTCCGGCGGCACCGGCAAGCCCAGCAAGCCGGGATGCACTTTGAGCGCGCCGCTCTGGTCGAGCTTGGGAGCCGCCTCGGGATTTTTCGGCGCACTGCTGCAAGCTGCAACCAGAATGACGAGAACGGAGAGGAAAAGGCGGGCGATCATTCGCATGGCATCGGCAAACTTGAAAGGAGTCGAGATGATAGCCTGTCGTCGGGCTGGCGGCCAGACCTCAGCCGCGGATCGTTTCGACGCCTTGCGGCGTTCCGAGCAATAAAAGATCGGCCGGACGTGCGGCAAACAGCCCGTTGGTCACTACCCCGACAATGCCGTTGATGGCATTTTCCAGCCCGACCGGATCTGCGATGTTCAGCCCGCGCACGTCGAGAATGAGATTGCCGTTATCGGTCACGAAGCCCTGGCGCAGTACCGGTTCGCCGCCGAGTTTTGCCAGTTGCCGCGCCACATGCGCCCGGGCCATCGGAATCACCTCGACCGGCAATGGAAACCTGCCCAGTCGTTCGACACGCTTCGAAGCATCGGCAATGCACACGAAGCGCTCCGCGACCGCGGCCACGATTTTCTCGCGGGTCAGCGCACCGCCGCCGCCCTTGATCATGTGCATTCCATGATCGATCTCGTCGGCGCCATCGACATAAACCGGAATCTCGCTGACCTCGTTGAGATCGAGCACGGTGAATCCGTGCTTTTCCAGGCGCAACCGGGTGACCTCGGAACTGGCGATTGCTCCGCGGAACCGATCGCGCAAAGGCGCGATGGCATCAATGAAGAAATTGGCGGTCGAACCGGTACCCACACCAATCACCGCTCCCGCAGGCACCAACCCGGCCACGTGCTCTGCCGCCGCCTGTGCCACGGCCTGCTTCAATTCGTCCTGGGTCATTGCGCCCACCTCCAAAAAGTGGGCATTTTATCTCCATAGGCTTGCCGACGCCATTAAACGATATATACTGTTTATACGATTTATATCGTATTACCGAAAGGACAAGCCATGACCGACAAACCCGCCATCCCCGCCACCAAGGCTGCCGCATCCGTCAAAACCCCTGCCAAGCCGGCGGCTCCGAAGGCCGCTCCCGCCAAGGCGGCAAAAACCTTGACCAGCAAGCCCGCAGCCGCAAAACCGGCCGCAGTCAAAACTCCCGCCAAGCCGGCCGCGACCAAGGTTGCAGCGCCACCCAAGCCGCAAACGCCACCTGCCGCCAAGAAGGCTGCGCCGGCCAAAGCCGCCGCCAAGGTCGCAACCAAACCGGCCAAGGCCGAGAAGGTCAAGAAGCCCAAACTGGTGCGCGACAGCTACACCATGCCCGAAAACGAGTTCGAACAACTGGCCGCGCTGAAGAAGCGCATGCTGGCGCTCGGCGTCGCCGCCAAGAAGAGCGAGCTGCTGCGTGCCGGCCTGGCGTTGCTTGCCGCGCTGAAAGATGCCGACGTTGCCGTGCAACTGAAAAAGATTCCGGCGCTGAAAACCGGTCGTCCCGCCAAGTAAGCACCCGTGGCCGGGCACCGGGCAGTAACGCCGATCGTCCGGCCACCAAAATTTCCATCGTCAAAAATTGCTCCCTGTCCGGGGAGTGATATTCCCACAGCCGATATGTTTTCATCGGTCGTGCAGCGCAGCCACCGTCAGAGCGGCAACACCGCTGTCCATTGCAAACACTGAGCAAATCAAACAATTCATTCAAGAGCGCCAAGGCGTGTTGCCCATGGCCCGGACACTTTTTGGAGACACCAGTGATGCTAAAAAAACTATTTGCGATTTCAATCTATGCCAGCGCAGCAGCCCTGCTGCCGATATCGGCCCACGCGGCCAGCCTGCAGGGTGTCAGCGGATTCACCAACCCCGGTGCGCTGACCATGCAGAAGTACATTCCTGACGGGATCGGCACCAGCGCTCCGCTGGTGGTCACCCTGCACGGCTGCCAGCAGAATGGCGCCGAGTATTACGAAGCCACCGGCTGGAAAAAACTCGCCGACCGCTACAAATTCGCCCTGCTGGTGCCAAGCCAGACCTCGGCCAACAACGGCAACAAGTGCTTCAACTGGTTCGACCCGAACGATTTCGGGCGCGGCAAAGGCGAAAGCGCCTCGATCGTCAACGCCATGGACAAGGTGATCGCCGACCATGGCCTGGATCGCGCCCGGGTGTTCGTCACCGGCGTCTCCGCCGGCGGCGCGATGACTCTGGCACTGCTCGCCAACTACCCGGACCGCTTCAAGAGCGGCGCCCCGCACGCCGGCGTCGCCTTTGGCTGTGCCAACAGCACCATGTCCGGCATCACCTGCATGAACAGCCCGGGCACCCGCACCGGCAATGAAGTCAAGAACGCCTATCCGGGCTATAGCGGCCCCTATCCGAGCGTGCTGGTATTCCATGGCACTTCCGATCAGTACGTCAGCTACAACCACGTCCAGCAGAACGTCAATCAGTGGGCCGAAGTGCACGGCATCGACAAGACCGCCGATTACTCTGCAACCATCGGCGTCACGGCGATCAAGCTGTACAACAACGCCAGTGGCGTCACCAAGGTGGCCAGCTATTCGATCAACGGCATGAAGCACGCGGTCGGCATCAATCCCGGCAGCCTCGACGAAGAATGCGGTAGCGCGGTCACCGAGTACTATTCCGACAAGGACGTGTGCACCAGCTTCGTTGCCGGCAAGTTCTGGGGGATCATCGCCAGCGGCGACGACGGGTATGCCGGCGGTAGCCCGACCACGACGACGACCACCACCAGCACGACAGGAACGGGTCCAACGACCACCACGACCTCGACGACGACCACCACGACGCTGGCCGGGGGCGCCTGCTTCAAGTCGAGCAACTACGCCCACACCACTGCCGGACGCGCCTATCAGTCCCTGGGTTACACCTACGCCAAAGGCTCCAACCAGAACATGGGCCTGTGGAACATGGTCACCGTCACCAAGTTGCGCCAGACCGGGACCAGCTACTACGTGATCGACAATACCTGTCCGTAAGGGCTCGCTTCAATCCGGCCTGAACCGGAGCCATCGCAATACCCTGCCCCGGGCAGGGTATTTTTTTGCCGGTACGGAACACTTGGGCGCTCACCCTTTCTAACCGGCGCCTTAGAAAAGTCTTCTGGTTTACCGGATAATTACGGTTTTTCTCCAATTTCCCCTGTTCCGATCATTATGAGCGCCCAAAATCTTCCCGTTTTCAACCCGATTACCGGCGCCATTCGCGCCCTCGCCATGGATGCCGTGCAAAAGGCCAATTCCGGCCACCCCGGCGCGCCGATGGGCATGGCGGAAATCGCCGAAGTCGTCTGGCGCCGCCATCTGAAGCACAATCCGGCCAACCCGAAATGGGCTGACCGCGACCGTTTCGTGCTCTCCAACGGCCACGGCTCGATGCTGATTTATTCGCTGCTGCACCTGACCGGCTACGATCTTTCCATCGACGACCTGAAGAATTTCCGCCAGCTGCATTCCAAGACGGCCGGCCACCCGGAATACGGCATCACCCCCGGCGTTGAAACCACCACCGGCCCGCTCGGCCAGGGCATCACCAATGCCGTGGGTATGGCGCTGGCCGAAAAGGCGCTGGCTGCCGAGTTCAACCGCCCCGGCCACACCGTCGTCGACCACCACACTTACGTTTTCCTCGGCGACGGCTGCCTGATGGAAGGCGTGTCGCACGAAGCCTGTTCGCTGGCCGGCACGCTCGGCCTCGGCAAGCTGATCGCCTTCTGGGACGATAACGGCATTTCCATCGACGGCCATGTCGAAGGCTGGTTCACCGACGACACCGCCAAGCGTTTCGAGGCCTATGGCTGGCACGTGGTGCCGAACGTCAATGGCCACGACGCCGCCGCCATCGAAGCCGCACTGCAAGCCGCGAAGAAGGTCACCGACAAACCCAGCCTGATCTGCTGCAAGACGGTGATCGGCTGCGGCTCCCCGAACAAGCAAGGCAGCCACGATTGCCACGGCGCACCGCTGGGCAACGACGAAATCGCCGCCGCCCGCGCCATGATCGGCTGGAACCACGCCCCCTTCGAGATCCCGGCCGACGTTTACGCCGCCTGGGATGCCAAGGCCAAGGGCGCCGCTGCCGAAGCCGAGTGGAGCACCAAGTTCGCTGCCTACCGCGCCGCCTTCCCGGAACTGGCCGCCGAATTCGAGCGCCGCATGGCCGGGCAACTGCCGGCCAGCTGGCAAGCCGATTCCGCCAAATACATCGCCGATACCCGCGCCAAGGCCGAGAACATCGCCACCCGCAAGGCCAGCCAGAACGCCCTCGCCGCCTTTGTCCCGGCGCTGCCGGAACTGCTCGGCGGTTCGGCCGACCTCGCCGGCTCCAACCTGACGCTGGTCAAAGGCTCAAAGGGCATCACATGCAGCGAAGGCGGCAACTACGTCTATTACGGCGTGCGCGAATTCGGCATGACGGCCATCGCCAACGGCATCGCCCTGCACGGCGGCCTGATTCCCTACACCGCCACCTTCCTCGTTTTCTCCGACTACGCCCGCAACGCCATCCGCATGGCGGCGCTGATGAAGCAGCGTCAGATCATGGTCTATACGCACGATTCCATCGGCCTCGGCGAAGACGGCCCGACGCACCAGCCGGTCGAGCACGTGCCCAGCCTGCGCCTGATCCCGAATCTGGATGTCTGGCGTCCGGCCGATGCGCTGGAAACCGCCGTCGCCTGGGCTTCCGGTATCGAACGTGCCGATGGCCCCTCGCTGCTGGCACTTTCCCGTCAGAACCTGCCGCTGGTCAGCGGCGCCGTACCGACCGAGACCATCGCCAAGGGCGGTTACGTGCTGGCCGATGCCGACGACGCCAAGGTGGTGCTCATCGCCACCGGTTCCGAAATCAAGCTGGCGCTGGATGCGCGCGAGGCGCTGGCCAAGGACGGCATCGCCGCCCGCGTCGTCTCCATGCCCTGCGTCGAAGCTTTCGAGCGCCAGAGCGCCGACTACAAGGCGTCCGTCCTCGGCAAGTGCGCCAAGCGCGTCGCCATCGAGGCTGCCCATTCCGGCCTCTGGTACAAGTACGTCGGCCTGCATGGCGCCGTCGTGAGCATCGATTCCTTCGGCGAATCGGCCCCGGCCGGCAAGCTCTTCGAACTCTTTGGCTTCACCGTCGACGACGTCGTTGCCACGGTCAAGTCCATCCTCTAACAACAAGTTTTACCCACAGGAGCAAACAAATGACGATCAAAGTTGGCATCAACGGTTTCGGCCGCATCGGCCGCATGGTTTTCCGCGCTGCCGTGCGCGATTTCTCGGACATCGAAATTGTCGGCATCAACGACCTGCTCGAGCCCGATTACCTCGCCTACATGTTGCAGTACGATTCCGTGCACGGCCGCTTCAAGGGCAGCGTCGCCGTCGAGGGCAACAACCT
>Ga0209570_1000997_pt1 | contig 19797 bp, 13 predicted proteins | sample EBPBio172007_DNA_FD_185861 | JGI IMG/M metagenome (GOLD analysis project Ga0209570, IMG submission 185861) | Wastewater treatment Type I Accumulibacter community from EBPR Bioreactor in Madison, WI, USA - Reactor 1_9/17/2007_ DNA (SPAdes)... | ecosystem: Engineered > Bioreactor > EBPR >... | reverse complement strand
GGTGTCGACGCCGGAGGCGCCGGTTTTTGCGAACGTACGCGGGTTCTGGCGGATGGGTGCTTGAAATGTCGTCGCTGCGCATCGTCGTGAAGATCCCGGCGAGCACCTACCCGGAGTTGCTTACCGACCTTGGTAGCGTCGCGACACGAGCGCGGGCGGAACGGCTCAGAGTGCTGGCGATGATCGGCTTGCGGGATTTGCGTCAGGGTCCGTCGCGGGGTCATGCGTCATCGAACTTGCAGGACCCGACGCAGGAAGGCGCAGCCGATCGAAAGAAGTCAGCGAACACGATCATTCGCAAGCTGACTCAGGGACTGTAATCCCGAGGAACATCAAGGCCTTCTGCCGAGATGAGCGGCTCACAGAAGGCGTCGATGGGGCCGCCGGCACCCTACCTACCCCGTGATTAACGTCCTGCCTGGGGTGCTCCGAAAGCGACAAAAACGGCGCCCTATTGCTCCGTCACGCGACCTTCAGGGTGGGGATTTTGAAGTGACCAAAGGTGGGGGAATGTGACCGGCCAACGGGGCACTACGGTTCGCTGATTCAGTAACGTGGTGCACTCGCCCTCTGAAAACGACACGAGCAACGCAGCCGTCAGCTCTCTCACAAACGACCGATTTTGAGATTGGTTGATCCGAGCTCTCTGCCGACCATCGGCGCTGTCGATCGGCTTCTAGGATGGTCCTCGTCCAGCACTCTACCCAGTAGTGCGCTTCCTCGAGCATTCCGCGCTAAGCCCACAATTCCATCCTTCCCTTTCAACTGCACGCACACAATGATCCTGTAGTTATTTCTCCAAATACTGCACTGCATAGAACACTAACTGTCCGGTACAATACGCTAATAGTCTAATTACTGTATTACCTACTCCGCTATGGTTCGTCAACTCCCGGATCTCAGACCGATCGTCGTGACCAACTGCACGACCCGCAAGCGTGCAACGGACCCTCCCGTCTCGCTGCCTGCAGAGTTGGGTTGCAAATCGCTTCCTGAGTTGGCGGCGCGATGGGATGCGCTGCTTAGGGACGCCCAGCGGCGGACGACGGCGGGTGACCTCTACGTCGGGCGCGCGATCGCTGAGTCGAAGAGTGCGACCCGATCATTAGGCGGAGAACTGTTCATCGTTTCCGCTGGCCTCGGCTTGGTACACGAAACGGACTTGGTGCCGAACTACAATTTGACTGTGGGCGGTCGTGGCGGAACTTTGAAGGGGGCACTCAAAGCCAGTGGTGGCCGTTCGACGCTCTGGTGGACGACTCTGACCAGTCGACCTGACAGTCGAGGTTCGCTCTCTAATCTCGTGTCCGCCCGAACCGATAGCGTGGTGCTTATCGCCCTGCCCGCAACTTACCTGGAAATGGTCTGCGATGACCTCAGCACAATCGATAGCGACCCGACACCGATGCTTCGCATCTTCACATCGGAGTCTGGTAGAGAAAGACTGCCCAGGCACCTTCGCCACTGCGCGCTTCCCTACGACGAACGACTTGAATCACTAGATGGTTACTGCGGCACGCGTGCTGAGTTTCCACAGCGAGCTCTCAGGCATTTTGTCGAGGTCCTGGGCGGACACCATCTGCCGCTTCGGCAAGCGCACATAGTGACGACGAAGGCACTGGCCGGGTTGACGAAGCGTACGACGCCACCTAGGCGAAAGGCGACGGATGCACAGATCGCATCCATGCTTCGAGAGCAATGGGGATCGCACTCGGGAAGATCCGCCCGCCTGCATCGCTATTTGCGGGACACGGCGCTCATATCTTGCGAGCAGTCGCGCTTCCAGAAGCTCTGGAGACAGGTGCTGACGGAGAAAAAAATGCAGGAAACCAACGCATATGACGCTTAAAGCCAATGCGGAGATAGTCGTTAGAGCCCTTCACACAACACAGGGGGACGGCCTTGATGTCTATGCTTTTTTCATCAGGGGTAGCGACATTATCAAGGTAGCCGACATATCCCGTATTGGACGTGATGAATCGGATTCACTAAAGGGCTTCCAGCGACCCGACATCCGCAATCATGTCAAAGGAATAGTCGACTATTTGAACCAAGGGAACGTCTTGTTCCCCAATTCGATCATCTTGGCAATGTCGCCGGTGGTTCGCTTTGTCGCATCGCGCGGAACCAAGGCAGCCGGTGATGAGGGCATCGCCCACAGCGGCACGCTGACGATTCCTATTTATCAAGAGGGCCAACGAGTTGCGTGGATTGTCGACGGACAACAACGATCCCTCGCGCTGGCACAGGCAGGGAATCGAGAACTAGCCGTACCAGTCGTAGGATTTGTCTCAGACAGTTTGGTAATTCAACGCCAACAGTTCATCCTCGTAAACAAAGCTAAACCGTTGCCGACACGCTTGATCAACGAACTGCTTCCTGAAACGGGCAGCATCGTTTTGCCTCGGGATCTTAGCATTCGAAAGCTTCCGTCTGAAATTTGCAGTCTTCTGAATCGCGATCCTGCATCACCCTTCTATAAGCTCATCAAACGGCCATCGGACCGCCCTGACTCGACTGCGATTATCACCGATACTGCTGTGATTACCATGATCCGCAACAGTATGATTAACCCCCTGGGCGCTTTATCGCCCTATAAGTCGGGCGGGAAAGAAGGTGCCGACGTCGCGTCGATGTATCGGCTCCTCGTGAACTTCTGGGGTGCCGCAAAAGTAGTTTTTGCCGACGCTTGGGGCAAGGACCCGCGCCTCAGTCGTCTCATGCATTCGGCAGGCATCGAAGCCATGGGCGTGCTGATGGACAAGATTTACGCCAGGTTCTCCGGAAGCGATGAAGAGTACCAGATTGTCCTGGGTGAACTCGAAAAGGTAGCGCCGGCATGTCGCTGGACAAGGGGAACCTGGGAAACAATGGGTGTTGCGTGGAACGAGATTCAGAGCACGCCCCGCGACATCAAGAAGTTGCAGGATGCGTTGGTTCGCGCTTATACGGCTAGCAGTAAACGATGAAGTTTCTCTATTCGGATACTCAGGACTACGTTGATCCTGCATACGATTTCATCAATGACCGTAACGCGCCCAGTCGGGAACGATACTGGTCGGATGCATACGCACATGAACTAATGAATCCCGTGCCTTACGATGGCCTGTTAGTAGCCATGAGCGCGGTCCGGCAGGCCAGTGGTATTGCAGCGTCAAAAGTCCGCTATTCGACTAGAGAGGAGCAGCGTCTCCTTCGGGATGGCGTACGCAAGTTCCTGAGATTCGGTGGCCCGAAATTCGAGGATCTGATGTTGATGGGCGATTGCGGCGCGTTCGCCTATGTCGGGCATCCAAAACCAGCTTACGCTCCAACCGAGGTCGTCGAGTTCTACGCCGAGGCCGGTTTTACGCACGGCGTATCACCTGACCACATCATCTTTTCCTGCGATATGAACAATCCTCCGGCCACATCGATCGCCGCCGAGATCCGTGGACGGTATGACATTACGTTGGCCAATGCCGAAGAGTTCATTCGCTTGACGCAGCAGGTGGACAGCCCGTTTGTTCCGCTTGGGGCAGTGCAGGGTTGGTCGCCCGCGAGCATGGCAGAATCCGCGCTGCGACTTGAACAGATGGGTTATCGGTACCTGGCGATTGGGGGACTGGTTCCTCTGAGGGTAGATGCAATCAAAGCGGTCTTGGATGCTATTCGACAAAGGATCCATGCCTCCACGGATATCCATCTGCTGGGATTTGCCAAAGCCGATGAAATCCACAATTTTACGTCGTTCGGCATCACCAGTTTCGATTCTACGTCGCCACTCATACGGGCATTTAAGGACGAGAAAGCCAACTATTATTTGGAGGCTGCCGCTGGCGGACTCGACTACTATACCGCCATCCGAATACCACAGGCGACTGAGAATATCCGTCTAATGCAAGGAATAAAACGCGGAATATTCAGTGCCGAGGACCTTCAGCGACGCGAAAAGCTCGCACTATCAACGTTGCGAGCTTATGACAAAGGTCACGCCAAACCGACTGACACTCTAGATGCCGTGATGGATTACCACCAGTTCTTGTTGCGCGGAAGTGACGACGAAGTTCCTCAACAGGAAAAGACGCTTGCGAACACAAAGGCCTTCGTCTCCCGGACAATCGAAGAAGTTCCCTGGAAGCGATGCGGTTGTGATATTTGCCGTGCCGTCGGCGTGGAAGTCATTATCTTCCGCTCAAGCAATCGAAATAAGCGGCGCGGGTTTCACAACCTCGGCGTCTACCACCGACACCTAAACAGAATCTTGGAGAATGCAGCGTGACCCTCTACCGCTACAAGGCCGTCCGCGCCCAGCAATCCACTGGCCACGACGTGTTCGTCTTCGCCGCTCCTCCACAGGATATTTTGAATTTCGCAGAGATCGAGCGCGTGGGACGCAAGGATGACGGGCAACTAAAGGGCTTCCAGAGACACCAGATTGCCTCCCACATCAAGGAAATTCGCGACTACCTCGCGCGCGATGATGCATTGTTGCCCAACGCGCTCATCGTCGCCTTTATTGATGGAGCGAAGGTTACCGACCAAGGCGACGGAATCGTTGACGTCGAGATTGAGGTGGCTGACGTCAAACCAGGCTTTGTTGTCGACGGCCAGCAGCGATTGACGGCGCTTTCGGGCCTCGAGAAGCCGGGCTTCGAGGTGTTTGTCTCTGCCGTTGTGTGCAAGGACTACAACGAACTGCGCCAGCAGTTCGTACTGATCAACAACACCCGCCCACTTCCGAGGACGCTGATATATGAACTATTGCCAACCGTAGACGGACTACCGGAACGCTTCACTGCGCGCAAGTTTGCGGCAAGGGTAGTGGATCGACTTAACTTTACCAAGGCATCGGCCCTTTTCGGGGAAATTCGACAACACACCAATCCAACTGGAGTGATCAGCGATACGGCGATGCAGAAGCTGATCATGAACTCCGCCTCCGATGGAGCCATCCGGGAATTTTGTCAATTCGGCGATCGCGAAGATCGTGCTTTTGACTTGGTTAGCGAGTTTTTTTGCGCCGTACGCGATGTCTTCGGCCCTGAGTGGAGCGGCATGACTCCGAGGCTATCTCGCCTGCGGCACGGCGCGGGGATTGTCGCGATGGGATTCGTCATGGATCAGTTGTACGCGAGCGAAGGTGCTACCCGGCGATATCAGTTCGAGCAGGGTCTAATACTCCTGCGACCGCACACGGCGTGGACAAGTGGCCAATGGCAACTTGGCACATTTGACAACCGACCCTGGAACGGAATTCAGAATACGCCTAGCGACATCGATGTTCTCACGCGCTACCTTGTGAGCGCCCTCAAGCGCGCGCTACGCAGGCCGCGCCACGTTGTCAGTGGTTGAGTCCATGAACTCACGCGCCCTCGTACTATTTTCCGGAGGCCAGGATTCCACCACATGTGTAGCTTGGGCGCTTGAGCGCTACGCCCACGTGGAAACGATTGGCTTCAGCTATGGTCAGCGCCACCTGGTGGAGTTGGAGTGCCGGCAGAATTTGATCGAACAGATGCGACTGCGGTTTCCTCGGTGGAGTGCAAAACTGGGTGATGACCACATGCTCGACCTATCGCTCCTGGGCCAAGTCAGCGATACCAGCCTGACTCAGGAAAAAGCTATCGAATTCCAGGTAAATGGCCTACCAAATACCTTTGTTCCAGGCCGCAACATCTTGTTCTTCACCCTTGCAGCGACCATTGCTTATCGCCGCGGATTGACCGTGCTGGTGGGTGGGATGTGCGAGACCGACTACTCGGGCTATCCTGATTGCCGCGACAACACATTAAAGGCTCTCCAGGTTGTGCTAAGTCTCGGTTTGGACTGTCCGATGGTCGTCGAGACGCCGCTAATGTGGATCAACAAGGCCGATACGTGGCACATGGCTCGCGCACTTGGTGGCGATGCGTTCGTGCAACTCGTCGAAGAACATACACATACCTGCTACCTCGGTGATCGAAGTACCCGTCACTCATGGGGTTATGGTTGTGGCCAGTGCCCTGCCTGTGAGTTGAGAGAGCAAGCCTATTCAACATTCATCACCGGTCAGAGCCAGGTATGAGACAAGTTGACATGACGGTGGCGACAGGTAACTTTGAGTCGGCTCGTCACGTAGACTTACTGCCTGAAGGCCACCGCTGCCGCGGAATCCATGGGCATAGCTTCCAAGCATCCGTTTTTGCGGCGTTACGCGATGACTGGGGACCTTTTCCAGGCGGCGAGGTCTCGGCACTTCGGCAGCGTATGGAGCAGGCGCTCGAGCCTTTAAACTACGTACATCTTAACAAGGTCATCCATCAACCCACCGATGAAAACATCGCTCGCTGGATTCGCACGCGTCTGGCTATGCCAGGTATTGACCGAATTGCTGTCCAAAGCACGAAAAACCAAGGCGTTGACCTCGACCGGGACGGGATGGCACATGTCTGGCGACGTCATCAGTTTCAAGCAGCTCACCGCCTTCCGAACGTGCCACCGGGCCACAAATGCGGCCGTATGCATGGACATGGATTTGAGGTCATCGTGCACGCAAACCAAGACCTTGGTTCTCGCGTGTTGAGCATTGACTATGACCATCTCGATGAAATCTGGGCACCGCTTCAAGAGAGTCTTGACTACCGGTGCCTCAACGAGATCGAGGGCCTCGACAATCCGACCAGCGAACTCATTTCCTCGTGGCTGTGGGAGCGACTAAAACAGCAACTGCCGGAGATGTCATGGATTACCGTCTTCGAAACCGCCTCATGCGGGGCCAACTTTGACGGTCACCATTACCGAATCTGGAAGGATTTCACGCTCGATAGTGCGGTGCAACAGAAAAGAGCCTCTCGCGGGACAGTGCAGAGCCGAATCCATGGTCACACGTACAAATTGCGCCTACACCTGAAGGCGAGTCTGGATACCGTGATGGGTTGGACAATCGACTTCGGCGACGTAAAGACGATCTTCGACCCGATCTTCAAGAAGCTCGATCATCAACCGTTGTACGAGATTGCAGACTTGGGCGATAGCGATACAGCAAGCGTCGCTTGCTGGATTTACGAAACCACGAAGGTTGACTTGCCCCAACTGTTCCGCGTAGACCTCTACGAGACGGACGGATGCGGTGTAATCGTCGCGGAAGACATGGAGGGCCCGGCCCTACCGGTCTGACTTATGAACTACGCCGTTAAGGAGATCTTCTACACATTGCAAGGCGAGGGTTTACACGCCGGTCGCCCAGCCGTTTTCTGTCGTTTCGCGGGGTGCAATCTCTGGTCTGGTCGGGAAACCGACCGCTCCAGCGCGATTTGCCAGTTTTGCGATACCGAGTTCGTAGGGACTGACGGTGAACTTGGTGGAAAATATTCGGCGGCGAGCACCCTGGCTAACAAGATTGCATCACTTTGGCCGACCAGCGTAATCGAAAATCGGTTCGTGGTTCTCACTGGAGGTGAGCCGCTACTGCAGGTCGACCAGGCCTTGGTTGAGGCCCTTCACAACGTCAACTTTGAAGTTGCAGTGGAGACCAACGGCACAATCAAGGCGCCACGTGGTATCGATTGGATCTGTGTGAGCCCAAAATCGGGAGGGCTGGTCGTACAGACGCACGGCCATGAACTCAAACTCGTGTACCCACAGGTAGAGTTACAACCGGAGTCGGTACAGAATCTCGCATTCGATCACTTCTTTCTTCAACCGATGTACGGGCCAGAACTAGCCGAAAACACCGAAGCGGCGCTAGCTTTCTGTTTGGCGAATCCACGTTGGCGGATGTCTGTCCAAATCCACAAGATTCTCCGGATACGATGAGCTTAATGTTAAGAAGGATAGCGTCGCAGCTAACCGGCAACCGCCCCATTTAGAGAACGCGCGATGCCGGTTCGTCGAACTGTTCGAACTCATGTGCAAACCGCACGGACTTTCCTGACGGTATGTGCCGGCGACCGGACTGCTTGCCAAACACCCACCGTCAGGAAACTCCCACATCAATCGGCATCGCGCAACCCCTGATGTTGTCGAGCACTCCGCTCAAAATACTCGCACTACCCTTGCCAAGTGGCAAGACAATATCTTTCCCTCGTCGCGCCTCCTTAATGCAGAAGTACGCTTGATGTTTGCTGCTCTTCCAGGCGAAAACGAAGATGTCAGCCTTCGTAGCCAGCGAGATAAGACGATCCGTCGATACAGGATCACTATTTATTTCGACCTCTGCTCTCGGATAAATCGTTTCGAGGATTGCTTTCGCGCGTTGTCCCGCCCCTGCGGTTAAGGTGTATATGCCGATCAACCCAACAAAAGGGGGTATGGAGGACGAGGCCAGTGTCTCGCCTGCAATTGGTAAAGGAAAGGATTCGAGAAGTGCAGGACAACCATAGTCGGCTGCAAGCCCAGCAAGGATATCCCGTTGAGGCAAGGTCACACGGTGGGGAGATGCACACAGCATTCCGACGATGTCCAAGAACATCCGCAATCGCAACGCACCTTGATCGGGCGCTGGATACTGCGCGAGCAACTCGGCAAGGTTAAGCCCCCAATCAAAATGCGTCGGCGCAGCATTCGCTTTGATAATCTCTTGCAGGTCCGCTACGGCCTCAGCGTATTCCTCCTCACTTGGCCCCGTCGCGAGCACCGTTTGCATCAATTGGGCGCCAATCTCTAGTTCGTCCGCGGACAAGCTACCACTCCAGCCAAGGACTTTTATTAACGTCGAGAAGATAGCCGTAAATGCCCGTCGCGAACCGAAAGGTCCTTCGGTAAAGAAATCAACAAGTACCGGAAACGCATCCCGGAAGACGCTCTCTGCTTGGCCCTCTGCTTTGGCGAGGAGATTGGCCAAGACCTCACAGCGCTGCGTGTCGTTGGCGTACTCGTCGATGCTCCATTTAGCCGCCATCTCCCGCAATTTGTCGACGGATGGCGACGCGACCGGATTTGCCAAGACGTATTTTGCCCAAGCAACCCATCCCGACTCTATTGCGCTGGGAGTCTCTCCAAAGGAACCACCGAGCTTATTGAACCGGGTGCGATCTTTGTCCGATAATCGAGTAAGAATTGCCTCCGGCGCGTTCGCGAGCGCATCAAGCACTCGTCGCGTGAGATCAGCAGCGGCCACCTCCACGGCGCACCGAATGAGAGCGCTATACGCCCACTGGTGCGGAAGCAGTTCAAAGCATCGCGCGCTGGCCGTCTCATAGTCTTCGTCCGCGATCGCCTGCCTCGCTTCGCTTAGCCATAACTTCTCTGGATCCTCATGCACTTGTGGTGCCAGTTGTATGCCTGTCGCGCACCACTCAAGCGCCAGTTCGTAGCCTTCTGCGCCTTGGGGATAAGCCCCTACAATCGAATGGCATCTGGCGGCGTTCGGTTCTTGCCCAGCCAGTTCAGACAGCAGGAAAGCCCGGAGGACCTTGGGATGACGCACGCCCTTCCGCTCCCGAAAAAGCGCGCCGAAGGGTTTGAGAATATGGCGTTTGAAGGCCTCGAATACTAGAAGATGGTCCCCTGCCGATTCGAGTGGCGTTATAAACGTCTCATACAGTGACGCAACTACATCGATCAAAATTTGTGCGGGTAGGGGAACCTCGGCGACGGCCGCAATCAAAGCGTAATTTCTACCTAGTTCTTCGGTGCGTCCGAGGCCTGCCAGCAGACGTATTTCCAAACACTTGCGTTGTTCCGCGTTCACACGTCCAGAGGCGATCAACTCCTTAAGCAAGGTCTCCGCGCCCTCCGAGTTGCCGGCAAGCAGTGCACAGTCGAAGTCGGACCGGATCCTTCCAAAGGGCCTCTGGGTGCGATCTGGAATCTCTGGCCGGCGTTTCAGAACCGCAAGATATAGGGACAACGCCATCTCGATTTGAGGTTGGTCGGCGCCGCGCTGTGCTGTGAACTTGATAACCCGCGGCCCAAAACGCTGTGCTAACGCACTTTCCGTGTCGTCCTCCAGGGACAGTCGTGCCCACTCTCCGCAAAAATCGCTGTAACTAGGTCCGACAAAAGCAGTGATTTCGTCGACCAATTGGGCAAAATGTCGATCATCGGCAGCCATGGCATACCACGTAACTTGGCCGTCCGTCTGATACAGAGGTAGCACCAGGGGCCCATCGTACTCACCCGATTTCAATTTCCTGAGCCAGGGGGAGACTTGTTCCAAAGCCCTGGGGGGCGCAGTCTGATTCGCAATGCTTTCCCAAGCTAATTGATTTCGTCCAGAAAAGAACCTCTGCACCCAAGACGATTCATGGTTCGGAATCGCGTTATTCATGTGGTTTCCACGTACTTGGCAAATTCGAGGCGGGTCGTCGCGATGTCGTCAGGATCAATGGAGAACTGGATCCACTCATCGTTTATCTCGAGACCGTTGTACGTAAGGTTCATTGACCCGATAAGCAGGCTGTGCGAGAGCAAAACGCCTTTCGTATGCAAGAGTGGATCGAACTGTACGATCAACTGCTGCTCGATGGCATGCATCGCTGTGGCATCCTGCAAGAGGTTAAGAAACGGTATATTGGTCTCCAAGTCTCGCGTCACCAAGACGACTTCTGTGCCACGGGCCATGAGGCCGATCAGAACGTCGGCTAGGCGAATTTCGTTTCTGCCCCATTCTGGACTGAAGGAATCGAAGTTTCCCGAGCGATTATCAATGAGGACGATATTGCTTACCCAGGGCGAGACAATCCATATCCTTGTCCCGCTCCCTAGCATCTCGCCGACGAACATCGACTGCAGCAATTCGCGGATTGTTGCGCTACCCGTCTGTTGGCTTTTGAAAACGCGGCGATATAGGGCCGTCATTGGGCCGCCTCCAGGAGTTCGATATCTGCCTCGACCATGTCTTTTGTATGCCGGACGCCTTGTAGTCGGGCGAACGCACGAAGGTATCCCGACTCGACGGGGTTGGTGATCAGGGCATGAATAGCTGCCCCCAGTTGAAGGCGGTTCTCCGCCGAACTGGAGAGCGTGACCAGACGTCCTTGTGAAAGCAACGTTTGCACCGTTTCGAGCCACTGCTGATCCCCCACCGAGATCCGCTGCCTTTCGTCGACGACGGAGTCGATCACCAGTAACCGTTCCAGTGGCGGTAGTTCAAGAAACGGATTTCGGGTTCGGAGGGCGGCGGAGCGGATGAAGCGTCCGCGGGCCCAGAGGAGGCTGTATATGGCGTTCATTCGCCAGGCTTGGCGATCATGCCCCGCCGGTATGCCGGCCTCATCCACGATCGAATCAATGTCTGTCTTTTGGCTCAACCAGAAACAGATCACGCGTAAATCAATTTCAACGCCCAGACGCGCTTCCTGAGAGTTCCAGGCCTGAATCGCATCCGCGAGATAGCGGTCGGTGCCTGGACCCGCGCCGGACCGCAGAATGCGGTTGCCCACGGAGACGACGAACCCGTGGAATGGGGAAAAGCCGTCTTTCAGCAGGGCGCGACGAAGGTCACGTGAGGTGGCCGCCAAGGACCCCAAGTCGGTGGCCGCTCGGTATCTTCGTACGACTTCGAGCGTTTCCACGTTCCCGCGTGCTCCGGTCAAGCAGCACAGCAGTTTGCCAAGTTGATGATCGATCAGTTCAAACTCGCCCATCTCCAGGCTGGCTCGGACCATCGAAAAGAAGCGGCGGGGGTCTTCGGCATAGTGACGCATGAATTCCTCGATGAGACCGCTACCGCCCGGATTCCTTTCCGTGATCCACACTTCAACCGCTCCCGGAGCGACGATGGCGAGATGGGGGCGTGCATTAGGCCCTCGGTCGAGGTCGAGCACCAGATCGTCGAGGTTGATCGCCGGGCACAGATCCCCAATGGTCTTCAGCAACGCTGCGCCGAGCGTGCCTTGGTAGATTCCTCGCAACCACGGTTCCCATTCGGTCGTGATCGGTTCCCAGAGGTAGCGAGCGAGGTTTTCTAGTTCACCAATCACTTGCGGTTGGGCGAGCAATTGGTCGAGGTCCTGGCGCAGACGATCCTGCGCGGGTAATTCAGCTTCGTCGGTCGGATAGTGCGCTTGCGACTGGAAGAGAATGCCCAGAACCGCGCTCAGGGCGATACCGGCTTCGCCGTTGGCGATCCGGTACGAAGCTAATTCGAGCGAGGCATTCCTTTGGATCGCTTCATACGTCAAGGCTGACATGAAGACATGCGCCAGCCATTCGCGCAGAAAAGGACTCGCAACGCCGGACAAGGCTTCGCCCCGCCAAGCGGTATCAAAATAGCGCGCTGTGCGCATCGCTCGCCATTTTTCTGATGCGTCATGCGCGGTCTCCAGCAAGTTGCTGGGGATTTGAACTTCAAACAAGACCCCGTCAGCCGGGTAAGCCGCCCCGAGCGCGACCGGTTGCTCGGCCTGCCTGAATTCGCTGGATACCGTCAGGCGCTGTCCTCGGCCGACGCCCACTTCGGCCGTCGCGCCGGTCGCAAACCGCCGAACCTCGACCGGGGCATGTCGCGCGTGGGTGAAAAATCCGAGTCGCGGTACCCGCATGCTCCAAGCACTGTCCATCGGCGCCTCGAGCCAGGTGGGTTCGCTCGCAGGCGCGAACTGGGAATGCCAGGTGAGTCTGCCGTTTGACGTATCAGAGATCTTCGCCTCCGGCATCGTTGGCGCGAGACTGATCGGTCGAACCACCGGCACGTGGATGACTTCATCGTTGCAGGCATAACTGAATTGCCCCAGTGGGCAATAGGTGCCGAATTCATCGATCGACAGATTGGTGATCGATTCGCCGAGCAAGGCCGCTGGTGGCGGCGAGATCCAATAGCGCTCGGTCCGATACTGCACAGCAAAGCGCCGACTAACGCGACCCGGCGCGAATTCTCTGAGCGCCGAGAACACCGGCAGGCCGGGGTGCGCGCTGTCATCGTCGGCTCCCGTCCGTCTAGGTAGGTCGATCCGCACCTCGGCCAGGTTCAGGTCCGCGAAAAGGGTTGCGGGTACAAAGTCCGGTAAGGGATTGTTCCGAGTCTGGAGGTCAGTTTCTGGCTGTCCGAGAGCGCTCCAACGGGACGTCAAACGCCGCAGGGCGGTCGGTAAGACCGTGGTCATCAGCGGCCTGGGAAACTCCCACATTACGGCGAGCGCTTCGCCTTTGGGCAAGCGCAGCGCGCGGGACACGTAGGTTTCAAGGTTCTGCGTCCCGTTGTTCGATTCCAAAACCGTGCGCACTTCCTTGATCAAGCGTGCAGTGCGCTGGGTTTGTTTGGGCGCGGCAAGGTCTTGCCAAACACTCCCCGGGAGCGCGTCTTGGAGCGCCAGACCAAAATAATCGATCGCGGCAAAGACCGCTTGCATCCGGGTGATATAGCGATTTGACAGAGGCAAAGAGCGCGCCGGAAGTTCAGGATCGAAGAGCAGGTCGTAACCTTGATAGGCGATCCGGTCGCGCCCGTAATCGGATAGCACGACGACGGTCCACGGACGCATGCCTCGGGTTCGACCCGCCCGCCCCTTGCGTTGCAAGAAATTCGCCATTCCTCGCGGGGCTTTATGCTGGACAACGGCGCCGACGCTCGGGTCGTCGAAGCCGACTTCGAGAGCCGCCGTGGCAACGATCACATCGGCATCTGGGTCGACCCCGCGGTCTTGCGAACTGACTCGCTTGATGTTGAGACGGTTGCTGAGCACATGCCCGACTTGCTCGCAGGTTCGCCAGTCCTGGCCACCGCGATAACGGGTCGACGAAGTGCCCGATCTACGCAGGACGGCGAGGCCCCCGTTGGGAGCCCGTTGATTATCGACGACTCCTCGACTTGTACGCCCCTCCGCGCTCAATAGATCGAAGTAGAGGCGATTGGTCACGTCGAGGTCGTCCGTGAAGACGAAGGTGCGTTGACCAAACGCACCGCGACTGACTGAATGCTCTAGAACTGCTGTTCTCGGGTCAAGGCACCGCTGCAAGAGCATACAGGCCTGGATCGTTGTCGATAGCAAAGCCGATCGTGACACCGGATCACCACGTAGCGCGACCATGTATTCCGCACCTTCGGATTCCAGTTCGTCGCGAGTCGGTGAGATTTCCTCGACCAACGTCTGACGCGCGCCTGTCAGCGTCGAAAAGAAACTGGTGGCCTCGCGCAAGGTGGCAGACAAGCCTACGAAGCGGAGCGGTTGTTCGACGAGGTATTGCCAGCGCCGGAGAAGATAGGCGACCTGAGCGCCGTGGCGTCCTTCGTACGTATGCACCTCGTCGAGGAGGACCAGTTCCGGCGGGCGGGAGGCGTGTGCGCCGATGCCGAAGAGGCGATTCAGACGGTTGTCCGAGAGTCGTTGATTCAGCATCTCGGTGGTCGTGAACAAGATGTCCGGCGGCGCTGCTACCAACGACTTTCGCGTCACCGGAAATGTATCACCCGTGATCGTCCAGTGGCAATCGTGGCAAACCAAGCGTTCGGTGGCCTGAGCATGATCGCTCTCTTTCCAGATCATCTTTCCACTACAGTGGATGCACTTGAGGATCGGGCAAAGATAATCACGTCCTGATCGTGGCCAGTCGCACCACCGGGCCTCCGAAGGAATGTCGCTATACAGGGCGCCGATGCGGATGGAGACAGTTCCTTCGGCTTTGTGCAGACCGTCCGCACGCCGGATCACTTCGCGCAATTGATCCTTCAGGAGTTCTGAGCGTGGATAGAGCGCGACGACCTTGACCCAGGCCGAACCATCGCCAGCCAAGAGATGGCGCGTAATTGACGCAAGTGCCGGCAGATAAAATGCGAGCGTCTTGCCGCTCCCCGTTCCGGCGGTGACAATAGTCGCCAACGCGTAGCCGGATTCGATGCTGCGGAGAATTCTTTCGGTTGCGCGGACCTGAAATCCCGAGAGACGCGCATTGCCTGCGTTATCGTGAATGAGTGCTCGTATCCCCGTCAGTATGGCTGCGTCTTCGATCACCGACCGAAGGCGCTCGAGCACTTCGTTCGCCGGCAAGTCCCGCTTCGGATACTGGCGGCGGCGGCGGTGGAATCTGAAATCGGCTACCAGGGTAGGCGCTTCTTGCCACCCGTTGCTCTGGCGTATGTGCTTGGGAAAAAGTTGCCGCAGTCGTTGGAGCAAGCGGACCGTTTCGGCCATCCGCGAGCGGTAGCCAACGGATAGATCAAGAAGCTCGGCCTGGACTAACCACTTGAGTTCGAGGAGTTCATTGATAACGTCATCTGGATTGAAAAACGCCGTTAGCCCTTCGACTAGCGCCGAATCGATCAACGGATAAATCAAATCGGCTAATTCAGTTTTTTGAAACACTCCATCGACGATGCCCCAAACGAGCAAGCGCGACTCACGTTCCTCAATGCTGTCCAAGACTTTGGACAGGAAGTCCTTACGCGGATCACCCATTTGCAGTCTCAGTTGATTCGTGCGCGCACGACGTAATTCGCCATCAACCCATTGTCACGCAGCCAGGTCAACACTTCAGGGGTTAGCAGATGCAGACCGGCGCCACTGCTGCTCGCTTCGAGGAATATGCGTACAGCCTCTGGAACGTCTTCCTGAAACTCAATCTTGGCCAGTTGCTGCGACAATAAAAGCAGCTTCGAGAAATCTTCGGCGTTCGTCGGTGGTTGCAGTCGATATCTAATGAACGATTGATAGAACTCCCGGTAACTCTTCAGGGCTTGATCGTTTTCTGGGGTCTTGGCCAGAGTTGCCTCTCGCCTTGGAGGAGGCAAGCCACTGAAAAAGCGACTATCAAAGTATTGCTGCCAGTCATCCAACAGCGCGGATTGCGCCTTTTGAGTGAGTGTCTGGAGTTTACTTGTGAGCGTGGTCCAAACTGTGCCCCGCCGGAGGGTCGTCGCCCTCGGGGTTAGCTTGAAGCGCTCCAGCGATTTTTGGAGGTGTTCCTTCACATTGGCCAGATCTGGAATCTTGGAAAGACTAACACCCTCCCCACGAAGGACGGCAGCCTTTGCGGCGAGCGCGTGGATTGGACTGGCAAAAGCAGCAAGATCCACTCGCAAACTGTCGAGTGCTTTGGCTTCCTCGGCCCCTTCTGCCGCCGTTCCAAGTTTGGTTAATCGTTCAAGTGTCAATGTTGCATCGGTGATCAGCATCGCTTTTTTCCGTCCTAATACAGCGTCCTGAGATCTGCGGCCAAGCTTTCAAATGCCTCTGATAGCTCTTCAGCCTTTTGTGCAGGCAAGACGCCTTCGTATTGCCTCTCCAATGTACGTGCATGGCCCGCCGCTGAACGAATGACAGCGCGTGCATCGCTGACGAATCGCTGCGCTATAAGCAAAGGGTCCACAGGCATTTGCGCTACGCGACTTATCTTTTTCGGCGTATTTACTGTCTCCTCGGTACCATCGGCGAGTACGTCCGTTAGTGCGCCAAGTGACTCTTTCACAGCAGAATTACGGAACTTTTCACAGACTTCAAAGAATGCGTTTGATGAGAAACCCAGGTTCGCCGGCCAAGCGCCCATGCTTTTTAGGTTTGTCGCCACATCTTTGACGATGGCAATGACTTCGTTTTTGTCAAACTCCGCATCCAGTTCTGTGGCGATCGAAGCTTGCGTTTTCTTGGCCGCTTCGAGGAGTTGCCTTAGGCGGGCACCGACTAGGCTAGAGCGCATTGACATCAATGTCTGACGACGTTCTGCGGATAAACCTGGCAGGTCGTTGAGATCAGCAGTATCGCTCTCGTCCGGATAGCACGCGAGCAAGCCCACGATATCCACGCCATAGGCGGTCTTGCCCGTTCCTTGGAAGCAACCACTGGTTTCCAGGACGAGTTGAATGAGCGATTCCCTGATCTTGAAGGCGTCGCACTGCAGTTGGCGCCAATCTTTGAAGGCCTGCGGAGCAGTGTCGCTAAGTTCGCTTACCGATTTGATGTCCCCGAACAGGAAGGACGATACAGCAGATGGGGTGCGGCCTTTCTCGCTCAGTCCCAGCAGGCGGCTATTGGTTGCGAGAAGGGCGATCGCCGACCGCGTTTGCTTTTTCACTGCAGCACGTGATCGATCAAGCACCTCGGGGCGAAGGCGGTCGATGATATTGCTGACGCGCGCGAGATCATCGTCTGCGTCCTCGTAGTCCGCCGCCCCTTTGTAGATCTCAACATAACGAAGAAGCGCAAGAAGATCGCCCCGCAACCGTCCTTCAGAGTCCTCGGTCGACTCTGCCACCTTGATGGGATCAGCGTCCAAGTTTCTTTCTCCCCCGGCGTTCGGGAGGGAAAACTGGTTGGCCTTCACGTCGCGCTTGAGAGAGCATCCGGCATTCCAGTCGATACTTAGGTTCATCAATGACGCTATCGCCTGACGGATGGAATTGGCAATTTTTTGCTCGAGCATCGTGCCTTGGACCCAGCTCTCAATGGCGGCCTTATAGGCTTGAAAGTCTCTCTCCTTGCGATCCTGAACGTCAGGGACTGTTGTTGTGGTTGCTGTTGTTGTGGTTGTTGTGGTTGTTGTCGCAGTCCTTTTTGTCCCAGTGACGTCATCCTTCCGTGGTTCAATGCCCGGCAGAGGCAAATCGAAGGCGCCAAATACTGCACCGGAAATGCGACCGATATCGGCATGGGTGGTCGGTTGATCGCCCCATATCGAAATGAACCGTTCATAGCGCTTCTTGAGATCTACAGCGAACGGTTTTGACGCTAACCACTGCGCCACCTCGTACGCCAGAGGCTTCCCACTGATGTCGGGAGGCGGAAATTGCCTGCGGAGGTACGCGTCGCGACCGGCTAACAGAACGTCGCGAATGACGTTCTTAATCACGAAGCGCGGATTGAAGACCAGAGCATTGCCGGCCATGAGTGTAGATCGCGCCAGGCATTCGATGGCATCTTCGGTGAAAGGAAAGAGCGGCACTCCCAGAACCTTTCCGAAGGCATCAAGGACAGTTTCGTGCTCGTCGCTCCCCTCAGAAAAGATTGGAACCACCCAGCGCTGGTCCCCAGTGGAGCCACCAAGCTCGACTTCGTGGAAGATCGCTTTCAGGGTTGCTTCGCCATGGCGGGCCGCGTTGAGATAAGAAGCAACAAGCCTTTTTGTTCTAGATAGCACCTCCGCCTCGGATTCGAAGCGACTCTCGACCACCCACTCGCGACCTGCGCGCGTGGCGAGGGTTTCGCGCCCGCCAAGGTAGCCGTCGGTAACCGCGATGGCCGAGCGGATCGTGGCATGTGTTTTTTTTCCATCTGTCTCACCATGCTGGATCAATATTTTGGCGAGAGTGTCCTGAATCCCCACCAGTGCAGCAAAATCCTCGACAAGGATGATCAGTTCTTTGTTCGGTTCTTCGACGAGGAGGAGGTGGCGGATATCGCCGATGACTTCACCAAGGGTCTTTCCACCGAGCGACTGATTAAGTTGGTAGAGGTGGCGTATCGCTTGATCGACGACCTGATTGAGCACATCGGCCGCAATCACCTTGCCTTGTCCGCCCGAGGTTTTTAAGGCCAGGTGGTAAAACTTTTGTACCGCGAGGGCAGCACGACTGATATCCACGCTGTTGGGGAAGTCGAAGTCGGCTGCTTTAAATTGGCTGTCAGTCGGATCGATCGGCGCGCTCGGGTCCGCTAGGCCTTCGACCGAACGATGAATGATCCGGGGCAGTATCTGTTCGTGAAAATAGGTCTCGGTCGCCGCGTCTGCAAGCAATTGTGGCAGGCCACGCGCGACATGAAGGCGCTGTTTCAGGCTTACGTCAGTGGGGAATTGCAGCAGTTGTTGATGGAGCCTGGTCGAAAGATCGCTGAGTGCGATTCTTAACTGGGCTTGGAAGAGGATGACTGCCTGCGCAAGCGGGACATCGGCTAGGGCTTTTTCAAACTCGGCGCGAATCGTGTCGTACTTGGGTCCTTGCAGCGGTTCGGTTTCCAGAATGAGTTCGACTACCCGCCGCAAACTGGCACTTTTCGGGATGCGTATGACTAGATAGCGCGAGGCGTTGGGTAAACTGCGTAAGCGCGCATCGAGTATTCGGATCATGTGTGACTTTCCGACACCCGAGGCTCCCGTGATGGGTAAGACGAGACTGCCTTCCGGGGCGCTACCTAACAAATGGTGCAGAAGATCGTCTTCGCTGGCGACTTGCCGGCTCTCGGAAACGACTTTGCCGTCGGGACCAACTTTCAAATAGGCCAACGGGAATTGTTGGTGGACTGCCAGGAGGACTTCATCGGAAACCGCTTCCGCTTCCGACTTGATGCAACGATCGACTTCCGCTTTCGCCGGCCAATAACTGAGTAAGCTCATGCTAGGCCTCCCATCCAGCGCACCGACTCAAAGCCGAGCCAAGTACGGTAACCTCTGCCCGTAAGGCGGTAACTCGTCCCGGCGTCGGCTTTGCCTTCGAGACGAATGACGTTGTCGAGAGCGAGGCGGCGGAGGGCAAACGAAAGCGACATCGAAAGGTGCCCTATAGCTGGTGGCCTCCAAGCGGCCCGGTTGAGGACTTCTTCGACCGCTTGGCGATACCGCCCATAATCGAGGACTGGCAAGTGGGACGCGAGGGCTGTGATGAATTCCTGGGCGGGAAGATCGGAGCGAGTGCCGAAGATCGACGGCAGTTCGGCCTTGATGGCGGTTGTCGGGTCGACTTGAAATGAACTGCTATCGCCGGTGGCAAAACCGAGATAGCGCATCCAGTAGCGCAAGCCATTCCATTGAACGTCGTTCCCAACGAACTTTCTTTCGGCTATTGTCTGCTGGCTCTGGAGGGGATCGATATCTGTCCATGACGTAGGCAATTGATAGATATCTTGGGCGAGAATCCAAGCCGCAGTGTCCTTTCGGCAACGCTGCATGAAATCGCCGAGGCGGTCTGGTAGCGTGGTAGGCCCGTATTCACTGATCCAGAGGCCTCCCGATGGCGCCGTCCCTACCCTT
>Ga0209570_1000996_pt1 | contig 19824 bp, 15 predicted proteins | sample EBPBio172007_DNA_FD_185861 | JGI IMG/M metagenome (GOLD analysis project Ga0209570, IMG submission 185861) | Wastewater treatment Type I Accumulibacter community from EBPR Bioreactor in Madison, WI, USA - Reactor 1_9/17/2007_ DNA (SPAdes)... | ecosystem: Engineered > Bioreactor > EBPR >... | reverse complement strand
TTAGGATTACAATACTAATCTCCAATGTAAAGTTGGGGATGAATTACTAATTATGAAGAATAACGGGTAGAATCAGGGGATGGGACCGGTGTTGAGCTGGGTATAAACTCCAAGAACAACACCGGATATCAGGCAAAATTAAAAATTCAGATTTTTCCCAAACGGGATTTCATGAGTGAGGCAGTGAAGAGTTCCAAGCCCCCAAACGAGGTCAACCGCACCAATTCCAACAACTTTGCGTTTTGGGAAAAGCTCAGCCAATATCCCCAGGGCAATTCTGTCGTTTGAATCGTTAAAGGTTGGAACGAGCACAGTTCCGTTTGCAATATAAAAATTGGCGTAGCTCGCAGGAAGTCTCATTCCATCGAAAACCACCGGCTCCGGCATGGGCAAAGCTACAACTTCAAGTTTTGAACCGTCCTCAAGAGTTGCTGATGAAAGCCTCTCGATATTCTCTTTCAAAATTTTGTAGTTTTCATCTTTTTTATCGTTTTCATCACAGATGACAACAGTTGTGGGATTCACAAAACGGCAGAGATCATCAACATGACCATGAGTATCATCCCCTGCAATACCTTTGTTTAACCAGATAACATTTGTAACTCCCAGAAATTCTCTGAAAGCAAATTCATAATCATATTTAGTGAAACCTGGGTTTCTCGTTTGAACAACGGGATCGAGAAGACATTCTTCAGTGGTGATCAAGGTTCCCTTGCCATTTATGTCAATTGACCCGCCCTCGAGAACAATTTTTGTGTTATTATAAACGGGTATTCCATATGGGATATTCAGCATTTCGAGCAAAACCCTGGACGATTTTGCATCTTTTTTAAAATTGTCATATTTAGCCCAGGCATTAAAACCAAAATCCCAACCAAAAACCTCGTTTTTTGCTTTTACGAACTGCGGCATCGAGTCTCTCATCCAGCCACGATCGGTCATCGATTTAATAAATATCAGATTTTCTTCAGAAACCTCAGCCATCTTCAGTTTTGTTTTGATTCCTTCGAGTCTTTTGTCGGTATCATAAATAATAACAACTTTTTCATAAGGAACAAGTTTTTTCACAATCTCAGTATAAACCCATGGGATGGGCTCAAATTTGTCGGGCCAGTCCTCTTTATTGTGAGGCCATCCAAGAATGGTTGCGGAGTGTTTTTCAAATTCAGCAGGCATCATATAAGCAGGTTTCTTTTGTGTCATTGGGATTATACCTTTGTTAAAATCAGTTTTCGAGGAATCTTTTGGTTATATCACCGTAAGCATCAATCCTTCTGTCCCTGAAAAAGGGCCAGTTGCGTCTGATATATTCAATCTTTTCCAAATCAATTTCAGCAACAATCACCGCTTCCCGGTCTGAAGGTGCCTCGGCGATAATGACTCCCTGAGGATCGGCGAGAAAAGAGGAACCCCAAAATTTTATTCCGGGCTGTTCTTTCACGGGTTGCTCAAATCCTACTCTGTTCACAGCTGCTACATATACTCCGTTGGCGACAGCGTGACCTCTTTGTACAGTCATCCAGGCATCTCTTTGTTGTTTGCCATGCTCCTCAATTTCATAGGGATGCCAGCCAATCGCTGTAGGATAAAACAACATAACCGAGCCGAGCATTGAAGTGATTCTGGCTCCCTCGGGGAACCATTGATCCCAGCAAATTAAAGTTCCAATCTTGCCGTATTTGGTGTTAAATGCCTTAAATCCCAAATCGCCGGGTGTGAAATAAAACTTCTCATAATATGCAGGGTCGTCAGGGATGTGCATCTTTCTGTAAATCCCCTGAATCTCACCATCATCGTCGATGAATGCAAGACTGTTGTGATAAACTCCCAACGATCTTTTTTCAAAAACAGGTACAACTATATAAGTTCCGGTCTCCCGTGCAATTTTTGTAAAAACATCTGTCGAGATTCCGGGAATAGTCTCTGCAAGATCATACAGTTCAATATCTTCTTTTTGACAAAAATATTGTGAACGATATATCTCCGGTAAACATATTACATTTGCACCCTTTTGTGCAGCTTCCCGCACTGCCTCAGCAGCGTGTTTTACATTTGCTTCGAGGTTTTCACCTATCTGAAGCTGAAGTAACCCGACATTAAACTTGCTTTTGTTCAATTTTTATTCCTTCTTCATAATTCCAAACGGTTTTGAACTTGTTAGTCTTAAACATCTCAACCATATCAATAAACTTTTTCGCCGATCAGTTTACCCGATGAATCATATTCTTTTGATGATTTGAGAACCCCTTTTTCGTAAAAATCAACCGACCATAATCCACCCGACTCAAAATATATTTTTGATTCTCCATCAAGACGGTTATTCACCCAAATCTGCTCTGTCCAGATTTTTCCCGATTCATACCAGGTTTTAGAGGTACCAACCTTCAAACTGTTTTTATAACTGATCTCACTGCTTAAATTTCCATTTTCGAACCAGGTTTTATGTATCCCTTCAGCTTTGCTCCCAATGTAATCTTTCACTGCTTTGGGTTTTCCCGATGGATAATATTCTTTAACAGTCCCGTGAATTTTGCTTGAAGTGTATGGGTATTCGCCAAGAAGTTCACCTGTTTCATAATACCATTTAGTGATTCCCTCCTGCACACCATTCTCATATAGAAGTTCACCTTTCAGAATGCCTGAATCAAAATACTCAAAAGAAATACCCTCAAGTTTCCCCGATATAAAGAAGGATTTACTTTTTATTTTGCCATTTTCGTGATAAGAGACATAGTCACCTGAGAAAACTCCATCAAGATAACTCCCCTCTTCTCTCAGTTTCCCATCTGTATGAAATGTTTTAAACTTTCCGTTGAGTTTGTCGTTGGCATAAACAAAATGTTCTTTGAGAATTCCGGTGGAGTCGTAATTCATCAACTCACCGTCTTTAACTCCCGATTTGTAATTTATGGAGGAAGCAAGAATACCGCTCGGATAATATTGCCGTACTATACCATCAAGTTTATTATTCTTAAAATGTTTTACCTCTTTTAGAATCCCTGATGGATACCTCTCAATTTTTTCACCGTTTTGGGTTAAAACAACAAAATTCAGCGCCAAAAAAAATAAAATCAAAGTTTTCATATTAGTATCCAAATGTGTAAATCAAATTGCCCGATGAATCATATTCCCTGGCTGTTTTAAGCACTCCACCTTCGTAGAATTCCTCTTTTTTAATCATTTTTTCATCATAAAATTCTTTAAGGTTGCCTTCAAGTTTTCCGTTTTTGTAAAAAGCCTCTCTCCAGAGCATCCCGTCTTCAAGAAACAGCTCCTGTTTACCGCTTAAATTTCCTTCATAATAATTCTCAATTACCCGGGTAAGCCCGTTTTTATGGAAACCGCGATATTCACCATTTAAAAGATCATCTTTGTAGGTTGCCCTGAACTTAAGAGAACCATCTTCTTCGTAAACAAGCATTATACCGTTTTTTTGGCCACCGTCATAAACTGCGTTCGAAAGGAGTAAACCTGTTGGATAATAAGTTTTAACAGAACCGTGAGCTTTACCGTTGAGTAACTCAAGTTCCTCCTGGAGAACACCATTTTCATGATATCGATATACCCAGCCTGTTAGAATATCCTTTTTATAAGTCATCTCCTGTCGAAGAAATCCACTCTCATAAAAAGAACTCAATTTACCTTCCTTAAATCCATTTTTTACCGGCACTTCCTCCCACAACACGCCATTACCATAAAATTTTCTGTCAACCCGTTCCTCCTCTGTGAATTTTCCGTCTTTATCATACCGGATTCGGGTTACAAGCAGATCAGCTTCATAATACTCGCGAACACGAACCTTCCCAAGTATATCGTAATAATATGCATAACCATGTTTTTTGCCATATCTGTAGTCAGCTACCGCAGAGACATTTCCCGATTCGTAAAAAACAGTTGTTTTCCCATGTTGAAGACCATTTTCGAAGGGTCTCTCCACTTCCTTTTTCCCGGTTTCATAATAGATTGTCGCCATCCCCTGAAGCAAGCCGTTCGAATAATACCAGTCACCTTGAATTTTCCCCGATTTATAATATGTTTGGACGAGTCCTTCCACCTTGTCATTTTTATAGTTTTCGCGTGCCCATAGTTCACCGGTTTCGTAATACCAAAGACCTTCACCCTCTCTTTTCCCGTATTTATAATTCCATGTCCGGTTAAGGGTTCCATTTTCAAAATACCAGTTTGAAATACCATGTTCAATACCGGTTACAAAAGTCCACTCTTTCCAGAGAACTCCCGTGGGGTAGAATTCCTTAAAATATCCATCAAGTTGTCCATTGAGATATTCTCCTTCAGTTTGAACTTTCCCGTTTGGAAAATTAGTGGTTTTTACCTCCTTTACCGGCTGGGCAAAGAGAGTTAAACAGGGTAAAAGGAGAATAAGAAGAGATTTTTTCATCGATCAGTAATTTATTGCGTTAACTTCGCAAATTACTAAATCACAAAGAGAATAAATATTCATAAAAAAGCCCCGCCATTTCTGACGGGGTTTTTATATTAAATCAAGTAAATCTGGTTACTACAAATTTTCACTCCGTTGTGTAAGAACTCTATTTGAGTAGTACCATTTTCTTTGTGAATACTTTAGTACCGGTTGAAATTTGATAAAAATAAATCCCGCTCGGTAAATGAGTAGCATCAAAAGCAACAGAATGAAAACCAGCTTCCATCATCCCATCGATAAGACTTGTTACCTTTTCTCCAAGTGAGTTGAAAACATCAAGAGTTATATGCCCGCTTGAAGGTAATGCAAATTTGATCAAAGTTGAAGGGTTAAAAGGATTTGGGAAGTTCTGATCCAGTGCGAACTCCACGGGTAAAAGATCATCTTCTTTTCCAACTGAAACAAGAGTAAGATCAATAACTTTCGATCTTAAATTATTCCCTTTGAATGTTGCCCATTTAGGAAGCACCGATTCAGTTGGTGAAATTGGATCCTTAAAGATGACGAATTCTTTGTCAGTGAAGAGAGTGAATATTAATCCGCTTTCGGTTACAAACAAGTGATTTTTGATCGGGGCATCACCCTTGAAACTCCAAATCAGATCCATATTACCAAGTGTGCTCGATTTTTTCAGAGCATACAAGTAGCCTGTTTTGCTACCAAGATAGAGTGACCCGTTAGTACCAAAAGCAGGTGTTCCAATTACACCATCAGACAGGTTTGTTGAATAGATTGGTGTTGTGGTTGTCGTAAAATCCCATGGGAATGCGGCGACCACACCAGCATCATTCACGAAGTATATCAAACCTTCTTCATCCACTACCGGCGATGCGAATATTTTGCCACCAATGTTTCCTGTCCAATCATTATGAAAAGTACCGTCGTAGTTAACTCGATAGTAGTTGCCGGCAAGATCTCCAAAATAGATCATTGCATCATCACCATTTACCATTATAGCAGGAGTGGTGTTAACATCAGCAAGGGTCTCGAACTTCCATAATAACTCAGCTGAAGTCCCATGATCTTTCACAGCATATAAATAACTCTTTCCTGACGATTCTTTGGCGATGAAATAAATCACTCTTTCTGCGGAGGGTGTCACAAGATACAGAGGAGTTTGGAAAACAGACCCGTAAGCAACATAATTCCATATCGCTTGACCCGTTAATGGATCAACTGCCTTTAACATTCCGTTATTTGTGGTTATATATAAGGTAGCGTTATCGTGAGAAATTGATGGGGTTGTTGAAATCTCGCCACCAATTGATTTATCCCAGATTGAATTAAGCGACAGATCAAATGCATAAACCCGGGCATCCATGGCACCGGCGAACACTAAATTGGCAGGTGATACAGCAACAGACGAATTGATTACTCCGCCGGTAAGATAAGCTGCTGAGATAGTAGCCGTTGAATCTATTAGATAGATATTCTTGTTTGATGAAGTGTAAATATACCTTCCATCTCCAGCCTGAGTAAATGAACTATTGACCTCACCGGATACGGTTGTCCAAACAGCAGCAACAGAAATAGCAAACTTCTTTGATACATCATTACCCGAAGTAAGAATTGCCTTGGCAGTAATTTCGTTTGTCCCACTTGGAAGTGTGAGTGTCGCGCTAATTCCTGATGCTATCTCCTCACTCCCTCTCATCCACTTGATATCAATGAGGGTGTCGTTAAATACATAACTGTTGATTCCACTAACTTCTGCTTCGGCAAATCCGTCAAAGTTGTCGTCTGTTGCTTTCACAGGGTAATCAATCTGGAGCATTACAAACCCGCTATTGGAATTACCGGTTTGAAGTTTGTTCACTACAGGTATATAAGTGCTATAATTGTAGTTGTAGTATGCTTTATAGCCCCCGGCTAAAAGAGAACCATCCGGGAGAAGAACTCCACAAATCATTTTTTCGTGGTTTTGATGGCCGGAATAGAATACCCCATCGTTGCCAAATGAAAGGTCTTGGGACCCATCTGGATTAAATTGCACAAGTGTCAATCGGGAATTATCGACCTCTGTCATGCCGTTTCTACCAAAACCCAGGAGCATGATTTTTCCATCACCCTTGACAAAAGCCTGATAGGGAACATTAAAAAATCCACTTACATCAGCGACCGCAGCACCGGAATTTCCGAATGAGTCATCTATTGTTCCATCATAATTTAACCTTAGGGCAGCGTAGTCAGAGTTGTTAGCCCTGCCTGAAACAATTATTTTTTCTCCCTGAAAGTCAACATCCATTGACGAAGTGGAATAGAATCGCGTATCTAAAAACAACCCGTTTGTTCCAAATGAGTTGTCAAGCAGCCCTTCCGAAAGGAATCTTAAAACTTTAAAGCCGTAATTTGATTCACCAACAACATAATACCGGTTTAAATGGTCAACATTTAATTTATAAACATAAAATCGATCCCCACCTCCATCAATGTTGAGATATCCGAGATTGGAATTCCCAAAAGTATTGTCTTTTGTCCCATTTTCCAGGAATCTGAACAGAAATCCATTTTGTCCCGCTTGATCCCTCGCAAGTACAAGTATCTTGCCAGAATTATCCGTCATTAGATAAACAGCGCGGACTCCGACAGTGTTGGAGAAAGTGACTGAACCTGAATTCCCAAAAGAAGGATCGGGTGAACCATCTGGAAGATATCTGTTTAGAAATGAATGATCAGGGTAAGAGGGGGCTGAGCCGGTTACGAGAATTTTGTCATCTGGCAAAATCCAAACTGAATTTACCTGAGCATAAGGAAACCGTGCGGAATCTTTTACGAATCCACTCTCTCCGAAAGAGAGATCGGTGCTACCGTCAAGGTTCAAGCGGGTCATGTGGAACCCGTTGTATTGTGAAGGGAAAATAGTATTTCCTGATGTTATCACAATTTTACCAGTCGATTGTACTCCAATCGAGGTTGCATTACCTACTGTGTAGGTATGGTCATATGCGGCTTCGCCGGCGGTTCCGAAAGAATCATCAAAAATTGGGAACTGAGGGAACCCGGAAAAAAGCATAGAGAGTGCAAAAAAAGCTATCAGTATTGGTTTCCTGAATAGCATATTCATACCTCCTTTAATTTGGTTCTTTAAATTACAAAGAAAAAGAATAAGTAACAAATAAAATATAAATAATATTGAAAAATTTTTTAAGCTGGTTTGTAGCTGTTTTTTTAACAATAGTTTCAAAGCTTGACTCCTTTTTTCCTCTTCGTCACTAACTCATTATTTCGTAAATTGTTAGGTTGAATAATTTTTATTTATACAAACAACAAATTGAAGTAATAACATAGGACACAGATAGTTCGTGGAAAAGGAAAAAGAAGAACAAAAAAATGAATTGCTGAACGAACAGAAACCTACTGCCGCTAATAAGCCTGCAGAAGAGAGCGTTTCAACTGTCAGTGGGGACCAAACTATAGAGAAAACATTAACGGGTGAATCAAAAAAAGAAACTATTTCTGAACCAGAAGTCGAAGAATCAAAAGAATCTACAAAAGTGGAAAAACCGGAAATTCCTGCAGAAACAGCCGAGACTCCGGTAATAGTATCGCAAAAAGAAGTGATTGTAAAAGCCCCCAACAGCCATGTTTACAAAATCAAAGAGCGCGTTGAAGGTGACGAAATCCCCGAAATTGTGAAACAGGTGGAAAAAAGACCTGAACCAGTGGAACGAACAGAAAAAAGCGCAGAGTCAACAAAACCGGTACACAAAATAGAGGAATTTGCTAAACAAGGTGAAAAGATACCTGAACTGGTAAAATCGACTGAAACAACTCCCGAGCAGGTAATCGTGGAAAAACCGGCTTCAACTTCAGGATTAACCTCTGTTTTGGAACCCAAAGTTCCTTCAGATAATGCCGCGGGAAAAGATGAAGTTCCTCAAAAACTTACACCGGTAAGTAACGAACTAAAATCGGTTGTGGAAGAATTCCCTTTTCAGGATGATCTGAAAGCAATCGAGAAAAAGATTGAGCCGGAAAACGAGAGTTCTGAAGAAAAAACCGAGGAATCTCCTAAAGCTGCAGCTCCACATCGGAATGAAACCAGAGCAGAAAGAGGCAGACCGGGACAGAACAGAGATAACACCAGAACCCCTGGGAACAGAAATCAGACCCGTGTTCAACAACCAAAAAAAGAATCGACTCCTGATCCAACAATCGTGAATGTTAAGGTTGATAAAGGATTGGTAAAAACACCCGGTGAGATCGAAACTCCGGTAACGGTAACACCCCCTCCTGCGAGGGTAAGAGGAGAAGTGCCCCTCAGAAGAGAGCCACGCGAGAATACCCGTCAGCCACATACCCGTACGGAGAATACCCGCACGACTGTAAATCGGGAAAAAGAACCGGTTGCTCCTGTCGAGGAAAAAGAACCGGTTGTCCGTCAGGAAAGAGTTACCAAAGAACCTGTTACAAGAAATGAACCAAGGGAAAGAGAAATAACTCCTCGTCCTGATAATCGTGACAGAGACAGAAACTCGGGCAGGAGAAATCCGAGAGAGCCTTACAGATCGAACCAACAGCAATCGCAGGCACAACAGCCGCCACAAAAGCCAAAACTACGGTTTAATTTTAACAAAGTTTCTGTTGTTATTCCGCTGTTTAATGAGGACGAATCACTTATTCACCTCGCTAATGAAATAAAATCAGCATTTAAAGACCTTCCATTAACTTTGGAAGTGATTTTTGTGGATGATGGTTCAACTGATAAGTCACTCAGGATAATTAAAGACCTTTGCAGAACTGACCAAAGATTTAAATACATCAGTTTTCAGCAAAATTTTGGAAAATCCGCTGCTCTTAATGTTGGCTTTAAAGCCGCAAAAGGTGATGTGGTTGTAACCATGGATGCCGATCTCCAGGATGACCCGCATGAGATTGTGAACCTCCTCAAAAAAATTGAAGAAGGTCACGACATGGTCTCCGGTTGGAAAAAAACGAGATATGACCCCTTCATAAAAAAATATACCTCTCGTCTGTTTAACTTTGTAACAGCAAAAATGAGTGGAATTAAAATCCATGATTTTAACTGTGGACTGAAAGCCTACAAAAAAACCGTGGTTGATAATCTCAATATTTACGGTGAGATGCACAGATATATCCCGATCCTTGCAAAATGGAAAGGATTTACTGTAACTGAATTACCTGTTAAACACAGTCCAAGAAAATTCGGGGTTACTAAATTTGGTGCTTCCCGCTTTTTCAAGGGATTTGTTGATTTAATCACAGTAACTTTTATTACTCGATACATTAAACGCCCAATGCACCTTTTTGGGTTTTTTGGAGCGATTGCATTCCTGCTGGGATTTGCGATCAATGGATATCTTTCCTACGAGTGGATTTTCGACCATCAACCTCTGAGCAACAGACCCCTGCTTTTGTTGGGTATGCTCTTAATGATAGTTGGAGTTCAATTCTTTACTACAGGTTTACTTGGTGAATTAATGGTACATAATTTCCAGACCGATAAAGAATATTCGATTAAAGATTCAAATATTCGCGGTTAGAGATTATGCACTACGATCCGGTTAAAAATGTATTCGCTGCTGTAATCAAAAAACTTCCCTTTACGAGAGTCTTGTTCTACAAGACTCTCGATCTTATGTTTCTCAGATCATGGTATGTCAGGAGAGAACTCCGCAAACTCCGGGAAAAAGCCGGTAGTAAAAAGTTAAACATCTATGATGCCGGAAGTGGTTTTGGCCAATATACCCACTTTATGGCAAAAAATATGACTCCCTGCGACATTTATTCAGTTGATGTTAAGGAAGAATGGATGAACGATTGCCGTGAATTCTTCGGAACCACAGGTATTAAAAATGTAACATTTGGAGTGGAAGACCTTACCAGGATTAACCACAAGGAAAGATTTGACCTCATCGTTTGTGTTGATGTGATGGAACATATCGCAGAAGATGTTACTGTTTTCCATAACTTTTACAATGCCCTGAAACCCGGCGGTTATGTGCTGATTAATTCTCCTTCAATTTATGGTGGCAGTGATGTTCACGGTGAGGATGAAGAGAGTTTTATCGGTGAACACGCCCGCGACGGTTATTCACAAGAAGAACTCACTGAAAAAATGGAGCCTTTGGGCTTCTCACTTTATCAATCGAAATATACTTATGGATTTTGGGGTGATAAGGCATGGCGACTTGGTATCAAATATCCCATGCTAATGCTAAATGCATCAAAAGCATTTTTTATTCTTCTACCATTCTATTATTTGTTCACACTTTTACCAGTTCTGTTCATGATGTATGCCGATTATTCCTCTGACAATGAAAAAGGTTCCGGAATAAACTACATCGCCTACAAAAAGTAAAACAAATTTCAACCCGGAGTTTTAATGGCTAAAAAGACGACTACTGTTAAGGAAATAAGAAAAAAAGAGAAAGAACCAATCGGTTTTGATCTTGACGCAAATGTGCCGGCTAAATATCTGAATCTCTCGGTTATTGGTTTGATAATTGTGATCTTCCTTATCTTCCTGTCACCTCTATTCTTTCAGGGAAAGATTTTCCAGTCAGGCGATATTATTGCCTCTGAAAGCGCTACTTCCTATTTGCAAAAAGCAAGAGAAGGATTTACCCTATGGAATCCGCATATCTTTACCGGTATGCCTGCCTATGCCTTGTCGGTTGGTTACACATGGTTTAACCTTATTTATGTAGCTCTTACATCGATTCGTGAATTGTTTGTTTGGGTGTTTGGTAACGACTTTGTCAGATGGGCTTTTTATCTGATTGTTCTCGGAATTACAACATTTTATCTTATGAAAATGTTAACCAAAAACACAATGGTGAGCCTCTTCTCCTCCCTTGCAACGGCACTCTCCACAGGGTTGGTTGTTTTCCTTTATATCGGACATGTTACAAAATTGACCTCTCTGGCTTTTTTCCCTGTAATCTTTTTGATTCTGTTGCGAAATCAACAGAAATTCCGACTGCTCGATTTTTTTATTCTGACAATAGCTCTACAGCTTATCGTACAAGGCTTCCATGTTCAGATAATCTTTTATATCCTGTTCACTGTTGGGATTTTCTTTCTATTTTACATCACCCGGTCACTTATAATAAAAGATAATGGACTGCTGAAAACCACAGTTAAATCCGCACTCCTTTTTACAGGAGCTTCTCTAATTGCAATAGGGATTCAGGCTGACAACCTTACTCAAATTTATGAATATACCCCCCACTCAACTCGTGGAACTGCAAGCATTCTTGACAAATCCGCCCAGTCAGGTGGAGAGGAAGATAAAAGTAAAAATTCGGAATACTACAAATATCATACCGACTGGTCATTTTCTCCCGGTGAAGTGATGACATTCATTATACCGTCATGGTATGGCTTTGGAAATTCTGATCAAATTATCAATGGTGAAAAGTATAAGTTAAACACCTATTTTGGTCAGATGCCTTTTGTGGATGTGGCAATGTATATGGGTGTACTCGTCTTTTTCCTCGCACTGTTTGGTATGGTTAGCCGCTGGCGTGAACCATTTGTAATGTTTCTGACGATTCTGACATCTATTGCACTTTTGATCTCTTTTGGAAGGAATTTCCCGTTATTTTTCGACCTGCTTTTTAACTACTTCCCTAATTTTGATAAATTCAGAGTTCCTTCGATGATCCTCGTAATCCCTCAAATGGTAATGCCAATACTTGCGGGACTGGGACTCATGAAAATAGTTGAGCTCGGGAAAGAGAAAAATGTTACATGGGAAAAAGTTATTATGGGAATCGCCGGGGTATCCTCGGTTCTTTTTGTATTCTCTCTTCTTGGAAGAAGTGGAATGATTTCATGGGTTTCAAACCGTTTTGCGTTGTCCGAAAAAGCTGCCCAGTATCCAAAAGAAGCAATCTCTATTGTTGGGAATGCAGCCGGTGAAATGTTTGCAAACGATGCTATCATCAACTTCCTCATCGTTGCTGTTGCCTTTTGGCTCGCATGGTTCTTTATCAAAAAGAGGGTTTCGGCTCTCGTTTTCACTTCAATTATTGTTTTGCTTTGTGTTGCCGATCTTTGGAGAATTTCCTCGAGAGGTGCTGAATATACAGATGCACCTTCTAAAAGTATAGAATTCGCTGAACCCTATTATGTAAAAGCAATCAAAGCACAAAAGGATGACCAAAATAATCCTTTTAGAATTCTGAATCTGAAAATGGATGGATCAAGAGGGTCAATTCAGAACAACGGTAACTTTAATGCTTACTTCCTGATGGAAGATGTTTATGGCTATTCTGCAATTAAGCCAAGACCTTATCAGGATTATCTTGATATCCTGAAAACACCTGCAAATGAAACCTTTATAAACATGACCGGTACAAAATACCTTGTGCTCGATCAACCGGGTATTCCATTTGAAGGTTGTGTCCCAGTTGCTGTCGATACATCTTCCAAGACTTTTGTCCTTGAAAATAAAAACGCTTTACCCAGAGCCTTTTTTGTAAACAGAGTTGAAAACAAAAAGCCTCTTGAAATTCTTGAAATGGTAAGGGACAACAAGTTTAAGCCACAGGATGTAGCTTATGTTTCAGGTCACGATGTAAAAGTTGATCCAATCGATTCAACTGTTACTTCAAAGATCACAAAATATACAGATGAAATCCTCGAACTTGATGTAAATACCTCAGGTAGCAATTTCCTCTTCTTCAGTACCACATACCATAAAAAAGGATGGCATGCTTATGCAGATGGTAAAGAAGTGGAAATACACAATGCCAACCATAATTTTATGGGTATTGTCGTGCCAAAAGGGACTAAAAAAGTTAAGTTTGAATATGCCCCCGAAAGTTTCTTTATCGCTAAATATACCGCTCTGACACTCAGTTCTTTTGTAGTGTTTGGTCTGATTATCACCTTGATAATCGGATACATGAAGTCGAAGAAGAAGGAAGAGGTTGCAGAGTAAAACCAAAATTAATTTCGGTTCTGAATCATTCAGGAAGTATTTTGTAAATACTTCCTGGATGTTTGCCGAAAGAGTGATCAAGCTCCTTTTAAGCTTTTTCATTGGAATTTTTCTCGTCAGATACCTTGGTCCCGATCAATTTGGTATCCTCTCTTATGCAGTAAGTTTTGCCCTCCTTTTTGCAAGTCTTGCAAATTTTGGTCTCGACAACATTCTTGTCAGAGAGCTTGTAAAGTTCCCCGAAGAACAGAACACCATTCTCGGTTCTGCATTTATGCTGAGAGTTGTTGGTTCGGCAGCAGTTCTGATTATTACCTGGTTTGCAGTTCAGATCAACAACGAATCGGATGATGTCGCTCTATTGATCTACATCATTTCCGCAGGCACAATTTTTCAGGCTTTCCATGTAATTGAATTTTTCTTTCAGGGGAAAGTTCAGGCTAAATTCTCGGCAAGTGTTCAGTCGTCATCTGCAATGCTTGCATCTTTGTTTCGACTATTGATGATTTTGCTTTCCGGTGGATTAGTCTGGTTCGCCTTCATTCAAGCTCTTGAACCCATCCTGGTTGCCGCTGGATTTGTTCTTGTCTTTACCCTTCGTAGAGAAAGCATCCTTAAATGGCGATTTAACAAAGATGTAGCAAAAAGACTTTTTCATGATGCCTGGCCTCTCATTCTTGCGAGTCTTGCTGTTTCAATCTACATAAGAGTGGGACAAATATTTATCACCAATATGCTCAGTCCCGAACAAAACGGTTATTATGCCGCGGCAGTAAGATTATGTGAAGCATGGTACTTCATCCCGATGGCTATCTCAAGCTCTCTCCTTCCTGCGATTGTTAGCGCCAAGGGTGTAAGTGAAGAACTTTACAAGTCACGACTGCAAAAACTTTACGATCTTCTCTCTTTTATCTCAATAGCAATTGCAGTACCTGTAACAATTTTTTCAGAAGAGATTATTGTTCTCCTGCTGGGACAAAAATTCCTGCCCGCAGCACCTGTGCTCACCATTTATATCTGGGCCGGAGTGGGAACATTTCTTGGAGTAGCAAGTTCTCAGTTTCTGGTAATAGAGAATTTCACAAAACTTGCATTTCTTCGAACTCTTGTCGGTTTGGTATTAAATATAATCCTCAACTTTTTGCTAATCCCGGAAATGGGGATAGTCGGTTCAGCATTAGCGACACTGATATCGTATAATTTTGCTACTTTTACATTATTATTTTTTCCAAACACAAGAGAACAGGCATTCATGATGCTTAAGTCGCTGGCTCTTGTAAACTTACCAAAGGCACTAACAGGATTATGGCAGTTACGCTTTCCAAAAAAATAAATACTCTCTTAAGACTCCTTGTCAAACCAAAAATGATAAATGTCCTGGTATCTTTTTATCATAGTGGCTACCTACTGGAGACAGGATGGATCAGGTCTTATCTAAACGGATTTCCCGTCGATAAAGAAGGAAATTCACTCCCTTGGTTTACCCTTGGTTTTATCTCTTTCCTCGAACCAAGACTTGATAACAACATTAAAATTTTTGAGTATGGGGCAGGGAATTCCACAATCTACTTCTCCACCCGAATAAAAAATCTGATTTCAATTGAAAGCGATTCTGCGTGGTTGAACCAATTAAAACCAAAACTTCCTCAACATTGTATTATAGAATCGGTCACATCAGCAGATCCTGGTGCTTATTCGAAAAGAATATTTGATTTCGATCAGAAATTTGACATAGTGATCGTAGATGCCATCTTCAGAAACGAATCGATGATAAATTGCATCCCCGCTCTCTCTGAGAGAGGTGTAATAATACTTGATGATTCTGAAAGGGATGAATATCAGGCAACCATTCATGAGATGCTCAGGTTGGGTTTTAGGAGAATAGATTTCTGGGGTATGGCTCCGGGAGTGACCTTTAATAAATGTACTTCAATTTTTTACAAATCAATTAATTGTTTGGGAATATAGATGTTTAGAAAATTACGAATTAAAATATATTTTGCCCTCGCTCCGGTTCTAAAGTTTTTCTCCCTTATAGCCTGGAAATCGTATAAGAGTAAAAACAAGACAATTAAACTGGTGGTTGGTGCTGGCGGTACTCACTTCGGAGGTTGGTTTTCAACCGATATCGCAACCCTTGACTTGACAAAAGAGTCGGATTTTAAGCTTTATTTCTCCGATCGCATGATCGATTTTGTTCTTGCAGAGCATGTGTTTGAACATATCAGCGATAGTAATCTGGAACTAATAATTTCAAATCTGTTCAAATATTCAAATAAAAAGGCAAGAATAAGAATTGCTGTGCCTGATGGCTACCACACTGACCCGACATATATCGATTATGTAAAACCAGGAGGTTCAGGAGCCGGTGCCCATGATCACAGACAGCTTTTTACTTACAAATCTCTTGGTGATTGGTTTGAGAAATATGGTTTCGAGGCACATGCTGTTGAATATTGGGACGAAAACGGTGTGTTCCACGAAGGCTATAAAGATGACGATTACGGATATGTATCCAGATCATTTGTAAACGATGATCGAAATGCAGGTGGGAAACCTGTTTACACTTCCCTGGTAATGGATTTCATTAAAAAATGACCGCCCCTGTTGTCCTTTTTGTCTTTAAGCGACCAGAACACACAAAATCGACGATCAAGTCGCTTTTAGCTAATCCTGAGGCGAAAGATACCGACCTCTTCATTTTTTCGGATGGATGGAGAAATGAAAAAGAGATGAAGGAAGTGGAAGAAGTAAGGAGAATAATCTCTCATCTGGAAGGATTCAGATCGGTGCACCTTTTTTTCTCTGATAAAAATAAAGGTCTTGCAAGGTCTATAATTGACGGAGTAACCTCTCTTCTTCAGGAGCATAATGAGATAATTGTTCTGGAAGATGATATGGAGGTAGCCCCAACATTTTTGAAATATATGAATTTTAATCTCGATTTATACAAAGACAACCCAAAAGTGGCTTCTATTCATGCTTATTGTTATCCAATAAAAGGAAAACTCCCCGATTTCTTTTTTATGAGGGGAGCCGATTGTTGGGGATGGGCAACCTGGAAGAGGGCTTGGACTTTTTTCGACGAAAGCGGAGAAAATCTTCTTCAGGAGCTAAAAGAAAAGAAGTTAATTGACGAATTTGACTATTACGGTGCTGCTTCAAAGGTCAGAATGTTGAAAAATCAAATCGATGGGAAAGTGGACTCATGGGCAATAAGATGGGATGCTTCTATTTTCCTGAAAAATATGTTAACCCTCTACCCCGGGAAATCGTTGCTCAAAAATATTGGAGCAGATGGTGGTGGCACACACACTAAAAGTACAAAAATATTTAATGTGAATGACTTTGCATCACTCCCGCAATTAGGGAAGATCCCGGTGGAAGTTAACCCGCTTGCACAACAAGCATTTTCAGATTTTTATCTGCGGAATAAAAGATTGAATCCACTTGTAAGACTAATCTTCTTTCTTAAATCCAAAAATATGATCCCCCGCAGGTAACCGGTATGAAAAATATTTTAATCATAAGACTTAGTTCGCTTGGAGACATCCTGTTGACCACACCTGTCATCAGATCGTTGAAAAAGCTTCTTCCGGATTGTAATATCGACTATCTTACAAAAATTGAAAACAAAGAGACTCTTGAGTTTAATCCTCATCTCAGAAAAGTATATATTTTCAGAGAAGAAACTTCACTTGAAGAACTTACTGCCGGTGGCTATGATCTGGTTATAGATCTTCAGAACAGTATGAAATCGATAAAACTCACCTCCGGCGTGGAGAAGAAGATCAGGTTTAACAAGTCTAATGTGAAAAAATTCCTTCTTGTCAATTTTAAGCTTAATCTCCTTGAAAATTTTCCACAGATCCCTGACAGGTATGCCCTCTCAATTAAACGGAGTGGATATCTTCCCGGTTTTGAGCTTGATAACGAGGGACTTGAGATGAAATTCCCTGTTCAGACAGTACCCTTGGACCCCCGGAATGACTATATAGCCATCGCCCCGGGATCAAAACATTTCACAAAAAGATGGCCTGAATATCATTTTACTGTTTTATGCAGAATGATTCTCGACTCTGGTGCAATCCCTGTTTTGATTGGCGGAACAAGTGATATTAAAATCTGTTCGGCAATTCAAGAATCCGAGCCGGGTGTAATAAATCTCTGTTCTGAAAACGAGCTTTTTAGAATATCCTCAATTTTAGCCCAGTGTAAAGCCGCAGTTACCTGTGATTCAGGCTTGATGCATCTCTCTTGCGCTGTTAAAACTCCGGTACTGGTTATATTTGGTTCTACAGTCAGGGAATTTGGATTTACTCCCTACAAAAACAAAAGTATAGTGATCGAAAACGACTCGTTGTCGTGCAGACCCTGTTCCCACATCGGGAAAAGTTATTGCCCTCAAAAACATTTTAAATGTTTAACTGATATTCAACCCGCGGATGTTTACGAAAGTCTCTCAAGACTGGTTTACGAGGATTAACCTTTGTTACTCTTTTTTTACAGAATACTGTTTATCCCTTTTTTCTCCCTCTCCATGAGGATTGCATCTCTTTTTAATTCAAAAATTAAGAAGGGAGTTGCAGGACGAAAAAACCTTTTTGAAGGGATAACAAAAAAAGTGGCCGGGTTCGACAAAAACAAAACCACCGTGTGGTTCCACTCCTCATCTCTGGGTGAGTTTGAACAAGCCAAACCGATTATTGAAAACCTCAAAAATAGAGGTGAATTCAACATTTTTGTTACTTTTTTTTCACCCTCAGGTTATGAAAATTCTGTAAAATACCCACACGCGGATGCCGTTACCTATCTTCCCCTCGATTCCGGAGCGAATGCTAAAAAATTCGTTAAACTGGTTTCCCCAAAATTAGCGATATTCATGAGATACGATATCTGGCCAAATCATGTGTTGGCGGTCAGATCAGCCGGAACACCCGTCCTCCTTGTAGATGCCACAATGCGGGAAGATTCAGCAAGGCGGTCGATATTTTTTAGATCATTCCATAAAATGCTCTTTGCCAATTTTAACCTGGTACTTACAGTATCATCCGCCGATCTTGAAAACTTCCGTTGTTTTGGATTGAATGACGATCGTCTCCTCGTTAGCGGGGATACAAGATTTGACAGGGTCTTCACCCGTGCGGCAATTGCAAAAGAAAAAAACCTGATTAACGCAAGAATCTTTGCAGGGAAAAAGGTTATGGTTGCAGGAAGTACCTGGGAAGAGGATGAAGAAGTTTTACTCCCCTCGGTTAAAAAACTACTTAAATATTTTGATAATGTGGTTTTTATACTTGTACCGCATGAACCAACTCTTCTTCACCTTGAAAAACTTGAAAATGAGTTCGCCGGAATTGAACCAACGATCCGATTTTCGTTCCTCAACAGTTACAATAACGAAAGAATAATAATTGTTGACTCGATTGGAATTTTGTTAACACTCTATTCATATGCTGACATAGCTTTTGTTGGTGGAAGCTTTAAATCAAATGTGCATAACACTCTTGAAGCTGCGGTATATGGAATCCCGGTTGTTTTTGGACCTAAGACCGGAAACTCCCAGGAAGCTGGTCAACTTGTGGACTCCGGTGGCGGATTTATTGTGAGGACTAAAAAAGAGATGTATAAAACGCTCAGGTCATTCATAAGTGAAGATGCTAAACGAATCGAAGCCGGAAATAGAAGCCGGAATTTCGTTGAAGGAAACACCGGCGCCACAAAAATTATTCTTGAAAAAATCGACGAAGTCCTTAAACTGCGTTAATTCCGTATCTCTCCTTTAGAATTTGCAGATGATGTTCTAAATGTGCAGGAATTAAGTAAAGAAGTGCATTCACTTTCATCTCCTTGTTATTTGCAACTCCGGCCTTCAGATAATCTTCTTCACATAACGACTCAAACAACGCCAAATTCGCTTGACGAAGTCCATTAAATTCTTTCAAAAGGGATTCTAATGACCGTTGATCAAAATTTCCCTCTGCCACATATATATTTTCATCATATCCCGGCAATGATTGGGTTTCACCTCTTACAAAACCAAGAACCCGGTAACCAAAGATTCTTTCGGTATCTATGCAGTGCCCGAGTACTTCAAGAACACTCCACTTCCCCGCTGCGTATCTGAAATGTTGCTTATCTTGTGAGAGATTGGATACAGCAGCAATCAGTCGATTACGCTGTGTCTCCATCATGTCGAAGATATGTATTTGCGGATTTATTTGTTTGTAATAAGTAGCATAATACTCAGGATATTCACCCGGTTCCGGGAAAGGGATATTTATTTTGTTTTCCATATTTTTACCTCCGGGGTGAGTCCTTCACCCGTTACTCCTCTGAACATCGATTCCGTATTGAATACAAGTGCAAAATTACCGTTTTTATCTATTGCAACCACTCCACCATCGTTGGGCTCCAAATGCTTAAACATCACTTCGTTGCAAGCTTCTTCCAAAGTCATATCTTTATA
>Ga0209570_1000995_pt1 | contig 19831 bp, 21 predicted proteins | sample EBPBio172007_DNA_FD_185861 | JGI IMG/M metagenome (GOLD analysis project Ga0209570, IMG submission 185861) | Wastewater treatment Type I Accumulibacter community from EBPR Bioreactor in Madison, WI, USA - Reactor 1_9/17/2007_ DNA (SPAdes)... | ecosystem: Engineered > Bioreactor > EBPR >... | reverse complement strand
AAATTCCCGACCAATGCCCGCAAGGCGCCCAAGATCGCCGCCAACAAGGCCGCCAAATTTGCCAAGGTCAGCGGCAAGATCATCGACAAGGTGCGCGCCGCCGCGCCTGCGGCCGAGATACTGGGCGCTTGAATCCCAATGACCCGGCGCAGCATCCACCTGCTCTATGTGCCAACCCTGGCCTGCAACCTGGGCTGTACCTATTGCTACCTGGGCAAACAGACCACCGAAGCGGCGCTGAAGGTCGATGCCGAACGCGCCGTTGCGACGCTGACCCACACGCTGACAGTGCTGAAGGCCGCCGACATCCTGGCCTTCAATGTCTCGCTGCACGGCGGCGAGGTCACCACGCTGCCGCCAGCGGTGCTGGACGAGTTGTTCACGCTGATCCGCCGCCATTATCTGGAAAACTTCGATGCGCTGAATGCGCTCGGCCACAAGAAATCGGCGCCGCACATCAAGACCAACCTCTACCGCTTTTCGCCCTTTTACGAGCTGTTCGACCGCCACAAGGTCTCGATCAGCGCCAGCATCGATCTGCCGCTGGCCCTGCACGGCCGCTACCGGCAGACGCTGGGCGGCAAGGACTGGCTGGCCAAAACACATGAAAACCTGAGGCTGCTGGCGGGTTACCCGCACGCCAGGAAAATTTCCGCCACCCTTTCGGCCGAGCATCTCGCCGACATTCCGGCCCTGATCGACGATATCTGGTTCATCCATCGCGAGCTCGGCTTCGACATGACGCACCTGAACCTGATGTTCGCCTTTGCCTCGGAACTGAACCGCGCCAATGTCGGCGATGCGGTGCTGACTCCCGCCAGTCCGGCGCAGCAGTTGGCGCTCTACGAAGCGCTGAAATCGGCCTTTATCGGCACCGAACTGGAGGAAGGCTGCAAGCGCCACTGGTTCGACGAATTCAAGCCCAGCTACTGCACCAACGCCTTCAACTGCGGCGAGCGCTTTTACCTGTTGCAAAGCGATGGCAGCGTCTATTCCTGCGTACGCGGGCAGGGCATCCCCGAGTTCCGCTACGGCAATGTGTTCGAGGACGACATCGAGAGCATCCTCGCCAACGGCGCCCGCCAGATCGCCACCATTCATCAGGCGCATGGCTTTGACCCGGCCTGCCGCAGTTGCAACCATCTGGCGCTCTGCCATACCGGCTGCCCGGTGGTGAAGCACCAGCAGCAAAGCGGACGCTCCTACACCTGCGGCCTGCAAAAGGCGATCTACGCCGACCAGCCGCTGTCCTACCCGGCGGCCAGCCCCGCAGAACAAGCCGTCGATGCCCGCGAATACGCGCGCGAAATGCATCCGGCGCTGGCGTTTGCCGACCCGGCGCTACGCCCGAGCGAACGTCCGCTGTTCCTGACGCCAGAACTGGGTGAAGAAAAAAACACGCTGCCGGCGCTGATCGCCGCCGACCCGGTGCTGCAGGCCCTCTACGCCGACGATGCGTTCGTTCTCGAAATCAACGGCGAATGCCTGCCGCTCGCCTCGCAAATTCTCAAAAACGGGCGCAGCCTCCACACCCTCGGCCCCGCTGACCAGATCCGCATCCATGTCCGCAAAGCCCTGTTCGATGCCGCCTGCAACGAACCGATCCGCAACACGCTCTATCTGCAACTGCTGCGCGACACCACCGTCGTTTATGGCGACGAGCAACGCGCCAAGCAGGAACACATTGCCACCTACCAGCTTTACCGCAATTGCCTGGAAGAAAGCCCGCTCGGTCCGGAATTTTTCAGCACCGACCTCGCCGGGCTGCTGGCGCTGCACCGTCCGCATTACCGGCGCGGCGTGTCCAGCAATCTGTTCTTCACCACCCTTTACCTGCGGGACTATCATTATCAGAAGCAGAAGAGCAACGCCTTCTACCACATTCAGGCGCTCAACCTGCCCTTCCAGAATTTCGAATTCCATTACCTGCCCGGAGACACGCCATGAAGCCTGAGGCTCTGGCCAAAGCCGCCTATACCGTCGAGTGTTTCCTCAACGCCCTGCGCCTGGAAGACGGCCCGGCGCGTACCGAAATCGAAGAAAAACTGGTGCACTGGCTGGTGCGCGACGGCGCCGGCAAGGAGGATCACCTGATCTACAGCCGCGGCAATATTTTCTGCTACAGCGGCAGGCAGGCGGTCAAAAGCATTGCCCTGCCCGGAGTCGACCAGCCGCGCACCCTCTGGTGCGATGGCCAGAAACTCTCGATGATCGACCCGGAAGAGTATTTCGGCGCCGGCAAGCTGGTGTTGCTCGGCACCGCCGGGCTGGCGCTGACGCTCCCCGGTATGGCGGCGGCCGGCCCCCCGAAAAAGAAGGAAGAAAAAAGCAGTAACAACAACAATAACAACAACAATAATAACAATAACAACAACGGCTGACCGGCCTGCCCACGACATCAAGACGACTTCAGCAACTCGCCTACAGGAGCCCCCATGGACATCGCCCGTATCGCCCTGACCCGCCACACCTGCAAGGCTTACGACCCCACCCGCAAGATTCCGGCGGAGCAGGTCGAGCAACTCAAGACCCTGCTGCGCTATGCCCCGTCTTCGGTCAATTCGCAGCCCTGGCACTTCATCATCGCCAGCAGCGAAACTGGCAAGGCGCGGCTAACCGCGGCAACCCCGGAGGGCACGCCCTATTTCGCCAATCACCCGCGGATCAAGAATGCTTCGCACGTGGTCGTGCTGTGTGCCCGCACCACCCTCGACGATGCCCATGTCGCCGCGCTGCTGGCGCAGGAGGACAGCGACGGCCGCTTTCCGACGCCGGAGGGCAAGGAAATGCAGAACAAGGGGCGCACTTTCTACGTCGGCCTGCATCGCCAGGACCCGCGTGAAATGGAGAGCTGGACGCAGAAGCAGGTTTATATCGCCCTCGGCACCCTGCTGCTTGGCGCGGCCACGCTAGGGATCGACGCCACGCCGATCGAGGGATTCGACCCCCGGCGGCTGGACGAGGAGCTCGGTCTGGCCGAGCGGGGCTTGAAGAGCGTGGTGCTGGTCGCACTCGGCTACCGTAGCGCCGAGGATTTCAACGCCAAACTGCCCAAATCCCGCCTGCCGGCGGAAGCGGTCATTTCGGAGCTATAGGCGGCTGAGTTTAACGTTGGCGCATCAAGGTGCTCTTGCCGAACAAGGATTCGACCAGATCCACCGCCAGTTCGGCGGTCTTGTTACGCACATCCAGCGCCGGATTGAGTTCCATGATATCCAGCGAGGCCAGCCTGCCACTGTCGGCGATCATTTCCATGCACAGTTGCGCCTCGCGGTAGGTCGGCCCGCCCGGCACGGTAGTGCCCACCCCCGGCGCGATTTCCGGGTCAAGAAAATCGACATCGAAGCTGACATGCAGATGGGTGTTGTCGTCGATCAGCGCCAGCGCCAGTTCCATCACATGCCGCATGCCCATTTCGTCGATAAAGCGCATGTCGAACACCTCCAGCCCTTGCGCGTGAACGAAATGGCGCTCCCCCGGATCGACGCTGCGTACGCCGATCTGGCGGATCGCTTTCGGCGATAGCGCCGGGGTCCGACCGGCCAACCCGGTCAGTTCCGGCGGCCCGAAACCGCATAGGCAAGCCACCGGCATGCCGTGCAGGTTGCCGCTGGGCGTCAATTCACTGGTATTGAAGTCGGCGTGTGCGTCGAGCCAGAGCACCCGCAGTTTCTTGCCCTTGCTGGCGCAGTGGCGGGCCACGGCGCTGATTGAACCAATCGATAGCGCATGGTCGCCGCCGAGCAGGATGGGCAGGCGCTGCGCCTGCAATTCGGCCAGCACCGCGTCGTGCGTGTGCCGGCACCAGTCGGCAACCTCCGCCAGATGCCGGTAGCCATTTGCCGCCGCTTGCCAGGGATTGCCCGGCCCGCTCAGATTGCCACGGTCAACCACCTCCAGCCCGTGGCTCTCCAGGGCGGCCTGGAGGCCCGCCACGCGCAGCGCCTCCGGCGCCATCGATGCACCGCGCGTTCCCGCGCCCACGTCGGTCGGCGCGCCGATCAAACTCGCCGACACGATCCGCTGCAATGCCATGGCCTTCTCCAGCAGAAAATGTCGCTATTTTGCGCCGAATGCGCCGGGCGCAGACAAGAACGATCCCGACCATCGGCTTTGCACGGGCCGAATGGATATGCCGCCTTGGTTTAACCCCTCTTTTGCGGTAACTTCCACTTTTTTGCTGTCCGCTTCAGGGAGATCACCACAATGACGCCATTGCGCGTACTGCTCGAACAGAGCGAAATTCCGACCCACTGGTATAACGTCGTTGCCGACTTCAAGAACCCGCCCTTACCCCCATTGGGACCGGACGGCAACCCGGTACCGCCGGAGAAAATGGCCGCCATTTTCCCGATGCCGCTGCTCGAGCAGGAAATGAGCGCCGAACGCTGGATTCCGATTCCCGAGGAAGTCCGTCAGATCTACGCGCTGTGGCGCCCCTCGCCGCTGTGCCGCGCCGTCCGTCTGGAGCAGGCGCTGGGCACGCCGGCCAAGATTTTCTACAAATACGAAGGCGTTTCCCCAGCCGGATCACACAAACCCAATTCGGCGGTGCCGCAAGCCTTCTACAACAAGCTGGCCGGCACCAAAAAACTGACCACCGAAACCGGCGCTGGCCAGTGGGGCTCCTCGATCGCCTTCGCCGGCCAGATGTTCGGCCTGCCGGTGCGGGTGTTCATGGTCAAGGTCAGCTACGAGCAGAAACCTTTCCGCCGTTCGATGATGCAGACCTGGGGTGCGGAAGTCTTCGCCAGCCCGACCAATCTGACCCAGGCCGGGCGCGATGCGCTGGCCAAGGATCCGCACAACCAGGGCTCGCTCGGCCTGGCCATCTCGGAAGCGGTCGAGGAAGCTGCTGCCGATCCCGATACCTGCTACACCCTGGGCTCGGTACTCAACCATGTGCTGCTGCACCAGACCATCATCGGTCTCGAAGCCAAGAAACAGTTCGAGAAAATCGGCCTGTATCCGGACGTGGTCTTCGGCCCCTGCGGCGGCGGCTCCAGCTTTGGCGGCATCGCCTTTCCCTTCCTGGCCGACCAGGCAGCCGGCGACAAGCGCGCCAACCACCTGCGTTGCGTGGCGGTCGAACCGACTTCCTGCCCGACACTGACCCGCGGGCATTACGCCTACGACTTCGGCGATGTTTCCGGTTACACCCCGTTGATGAAGATGTATACCCTCGGCCACGATTTCATGCCCCCCGGCATCCATGCCGGCGGCCTGCGCTACCACGGCGACTCGCCGCTGGTTTCGCAACTGCTGCACGAAGGCCTGCTGGAAGCAGTGGCCGTGCCGCAGGTCGCCACCTTCGACGCAGGGGTGCAGTTCGCGCGCGCCGAAGGCATCATCCCGGCGCCGGAATCCTGTCACGCCATTCGCGCGGCCATCGACGAAGCGCTGAAATGCAAGGCCACCGGCGAACCCAAGGTCATCCTGTTCAACCTGACCGGGCACGGCCATTTCGACATGGCTTCCTATGACAAATTCTTCTCCGGGCAACTGGAGGATTATGCTTACCCTGCCGAAGCCATTGCCGAATCGCTGCGCCATTTGCCGAAAGTTGACTGACCGACCATGAAAATTGCCGTTTTTCTGCTGGCGCTGGCGAATCTGCTGTTCTTCGCTTTTACCCAAGGCTATTTCGGGTATGCCGAGAACCCGGATGCGGTTCGGCTGCAAAAACAGGTGAGTCCGGAGCGGATTGTGGTGGTCAGCCGGGGCGAGCCACCGCCAGACGGCGACAAGGCCCCGGCAAAAGCCGAGCCGGCTGCGGCGCCCCCCGCCAGCGAGGCCAAGGCCGAGCCGGCCAAGCCGGCCGATATCTGCCTGGCTTGGCAGGGGTTGAGCGGCGACAGTGCCGATCAGCTGGCTGCCCTGCTCAAGGAGCAATTCGGCGATTTCAAGCTGGCAAGGCGGGCGGCACCGGCGGCGGGCGGTTCCTGGTGGGTATATATTCCCCCGCAGACCAACAAGGCGGAAGCGGATAAAAAGGCCACCGAACTGCGCAAGATGGGTATCACCGACTTTTTCGTGATCAGCGAGGCCGGTGCGGATCGCTGGGCCATTTCGCTCGGGGTCTTCTCCTCGGAAGCCGGGGGCAAGGAACGCCTGGCCTTCCTTAAGGACAAAGGGGTGCGCAGCGCCAAGCTGGGCCCGCGCAAAACCAAGGACGCAACGCACGACATCGAGGCACGCGGCCCGGCCGACCGCCAGAAGCCGCTACAGGATGCGGTAGCCTCCCTGTCTGCCGAGCTGAAAGGCAAGGCCTGTCCGTGAGCGCATACCTCGTCGGGCTGACCGGCGGAATCGGCAGCGGCAAAAGCACGGTAGCGGACCTGTTCGCTGCCGAAGGCATCGAGGTGGTCGACACCGACCGCATTGCACATGCGTTGACTGCAACCCAGGGGGCTGCGATCCCCGACATTGCCGCCGCCTTCGGCAAAGAAGTGCTGACGCCGGAAGGTGCACTGGACCGCACGGCCATGCGCAAGCGGGTATTCGAGCAGAGCGATGCCCGCGCCCGCCTGGAAGGTATTCTTCACCCGATGATCGAGCGCCTGGCGCTGGAACAACTGCGCCGGGCAACTTCGCCTTACGCCATCGCCGCCGTTCCGCTACTGGCCGAAACGGGATATTGGCGAGCGCACTGCGACCGCATCGCGGTGGTCGATTGCCCGCCGGAGTTGCAGATCGCCCGGGTGATGGCGCGCAACGGACTGGCGCGCCACGAGGTCGAAGCCATCCTTGCCGCCCAGGCCAGCCGCGAAGCCCGGCTGGCGATTGCCGACGACGTGATCGTCAATGCGGGCGCCCCCGCAGAGCTCGAACCCCGGGTGCGGGCGCTGCACGCAATGTATCTGACCGCAAGTTCTTCAAAAAATCTTCATGCATACCATTGAGATTTACTTGCAAATGTCCGAAAATTAAAACATTTTACCCAAAGGCCAATTGGCGGCGGTGGCGTGATTACCTACGAGTACCCGTTCAACGAGCGCATCCGGACCCTATTACGTCTGGAAGACTTGTTCGATAAATCGCTGCATTTCACTGGCCTGGATGGGGCGCAGGAGCATCACGTCGCGCTGCTGACACTGTTCGAAATCCTGGAAGTCGCCGGTCGCGCCGACCTGAAGATGGATCTGATTCAGGAACTGGAACGCCAGCGTCAGACCCTGCTGGCCTACCGTAACAATCCGGATATTTCCGAAGAAGCCCTGTCCGGCGCGCTGTACGAAATCGAGCAGGCTTCGGCGGCGCTGCTGGCCATGGCCGGCAAGATCGGCCAATACCTGCGCGAAAACGAGTGGCTGATGGGAATCAAGAGCCGTGCAGCCATTCCCGGCGGGGTCTGTGAATTCGACCTACCCTCCTATCATTGGTGGCTGCATCGGCCGGCAGAAGTACGGCGTGAAGCGCTGGAGGGTTGGACCAAGCCGCTGTTCCCCTTGCGCGAAGCGCTGGGCATCGTGCTGCGCCTGCTGCGCTCCAGCGGGCAGCCGAAGGAGTGCATGGCGCCCCATGGCCAGTACCAATTAACGCTGAACAACAGTAGCGCCCAGATGGTGCGGGTCAAACTGGAGAAGGATTGCCGCGCCATCCCGGAGATCAGCGCCAACAAATACGCGCTCAATATCCGTTTCACCAATCCGGTCAGCGGCGAGAGTAAGCCGCGGACATGCGACAGCGATGTCCGTTTCGAGCTGACCTTCTGTAATCTTTAACGTAGCAGCAGGGCTGCGAGGATTCCGGCCAACAGGAGCGCGATCAGCATCAGCCAGCGCCCCTGCATCTGCTGTTCGGCCACCAACTTTTCAATGACCGGAAGCGGATCGCTGGCCGGGGAACGCGCCAGCGACTGATGGATCAGCCGCGGCAACTGCGGCAGGGTACGCGCCCAGTATGGCGCCTCGTGTTCGACGGCCTGGCGGATACCCCGCCATCCGACCTGCTCGCTCATCCAGCGCTCGAGATAAGGCTTGGCGGTTTCCCACAAATCGAGTTCGGGATCGAGTTGACGCCCAAGCCCTTCGATATTGAGAAAGGTTTTCTGCAGCATGACCAGTTGCGGCTGGATCTCGACATTGAAACGGCGCGAGGTCTGGAACAGGCGCAGCAACACCCGGCCGAAGGAGATTTCCTTCAACGGCCGATCGAAAATCGGCTCACACACCGCGCGGATCGCCGCCTCGAATTCATCCGGCCGGGTATCCTTGGGTGCCCAGCCGGATTCGATGTGCGTCTCGGCTACCCGCTTGTAGTCGCGATTAAAGAAGCCAAGAAAATTCTGGGCCAGATAGCTCTTGTCGGTATCGGTCAAGGTGGCGACGATGCCGAAATCGAGTGCGATATAACGACCGTCCGCCGCCACGAAAATGTTTCCCGGGTGCATGTCGGCGTGAAACAGGCCATCGCGGAACACTTGGGTAAAGAAAATTTCCACTCCGGCGGCAGAAAGCTTCTTGAGATCGATACCCTGCGCCTTGAGCGCAGCGATGTGGGAAATCGGCGTCCCATGCATGCGCTCCATGACCATCACCGTGGAGGTACACCAATCCCAATGGATTTCCGGAACGATCAGCAGATTGGAGCCGGCAAAATTGCGCCGCAGTTGCGAGGCGTTGGCCGCTTCGCGCATCAGATCAAGTTCGTCGTGCAGATACTTGGCAAACTCGGCGACAACCTCGCGCGGTTTCATGCGCTTGCCATCGGACCATAGTCTCTCGAGCAGCGCTGCAAAGGTGTCGAGCAGCGCCAGATCGTGCTCGATGACTGGCAGCATGCCGGGCCGCAGAATCTTGACCGCCACTTCGGTACCGTTGGGCAAGCGCGCAAAATGCACCTGGGCGATCGACGCCGACGCGACCGGCACCGGGTTGAATTCGGCGAAGACCTGCAATGCAGGACGGCCATAGGCCTTTTCGATTTCAGCCAGCGCCAGCCGGGATTCGAACGGCGGAACGCGATCCTGCAATTTGGCCAGTTCGTCGGCAATATCCGCCGGCAACAGGTCCCGCCGGGTGGAGAGAACCTGGCCGAACTTGACGAAAATCGGCCCGAGATCTTCCAGTGCCTGGCGCAAACGCACTGCCCGCGGCGCATCGAGCTTGCGCCAGAATTGCAGGGCATTGGCCACCCGCACCAGAGTTCCGGTGGGCTCGTGTTCGAGCACCATTTCGTCCAAGCCGTAACGGCTGGCAACGGAGAATATCTTCAGGAGGCGAAACAGGCGCACGGCAAAGGCCAAAAAGCAAAAATGGCGACTATACGCAGAAAGCCGGCACGGCGAAAGCCGGGCGTCATGGCAGCGCGCTCTATTTCAGGCTGCCGGAAAGAAACTGTTGCAGGCGCTCACTGCGGGTGTTGCCAAACACTTCCGCCGGCGGCCCTTCTTCCTCGATGCGCCCCTGATGCAGGAAGATCACATGCGAGGACACCTCGCGGGCAAAACCCATTTCATGGGTGACCACCACCATGGTGCGCCCCTCCTCGGCCAAGCCTTTCATCACCTTGAGCACTTCGCCCACCAGTTCGGGGTCGAGCGCCGAAGTCGGCTCATCGAACAGCAGCACCGAAGGCTCCATGGCCAATGCACGGGCAATCGCCACCCGCTGCTGCTGGCCGCCAGAAAGATGGGCAGGATAGCTGTCGCGGAATTTCCACAGGCCGACACGCTCCAGGTAGCGTTCGGCGCGTTCCAGTGCCTCCTGCCTGCTCAGCTTGAGTACGTGGATCGGCGCTTCGACCACGTTCTCCAGCACGGTCATATGCGACCAGAGATTGAAATGCTGGAAAACCATCGACAAGGAGGTGCGTACCCGCTGCAACTGCCTGGCATCCGGCACCAGCGCGCCGTGACGGTCGGATACCAGACGAATCTCCTCGTCGTTGATGCGGATGCTGCCCCGGTTGGGATGCTCGAGAAAATTGATGCAGCGCAGGAAGGTGCTTTTTCCCGAACCGGATGAGCCGATCATGCTGATCACATCCCCCTTGGCCGCCTTGAGCGAAACGCCCTTGAGCACCTCGTGCTCGCCGTAGCTTTTGTGGATGTCGTCAACAATCAGCGGATACATGCATACTCCCGGAAATCAATGGGCGGGCTGCGCTTTGCGCGGCTTGAGGTGCGCCAGCCAGCGCTTTTCGGCCAGACGGAACAGGCCGACGATGACAAAGGTCAGCAGCAGATAGATCAGCCCGGCGAAAATGAAGGCTTCGAAGGGGGCGAAATGGCGCGAATAGATATTGCGGGCCGCCCCGGTCAGATCGACCAGGGTCACTGCCGAAGCGATGGCACTGCCCTGAAGCATGAAAATCACTTCGTTGCTGTAGGCAGGAATGGCGCGCCGCAAGGCGGAAGGCAGCACAATCCGGCGCAACAAGGTGAAATAGTCCATTCCCATGGCGCGCGCCGCCTCGATCTCGCCATGAGGCACCGCACGCATGCTCCCGGCAATGATTTCAATGGTGTAGGCGCAGGTATTCAGCCCGAAAGCCAGCAAGGCGCAGAAATACGGTTCGCGGAACAACAGCCAGAAAGGATTGCCGGCCTGCCATTGCCCCTGCAGCCACTCGAACTGGGCAAATCCGTAATAGACCACCAGCAGCTGCACCAGCATCGGCGTGCCGCGGGTGACATAGGTGTAGAGCCAGACCGGACGCCAATACCAGGGATTCGCGGAAACGCGCATCACCGCCAGCGGCACCGCCAGTGCCAAGCCGAAAAACAGCGAGATTCCGACCAGATGGAAGGTCAGCCAGGTTCCGCGCAGAAACGCCGGCAAGTTGTTGGAAATGACCGAGAAATCCATCGTCGCGTCAGAACTCGTTGTGCCGCACGCCGACGGAGTACTTCTTTTCCAGGCGCTGCAAGGCCCAGGAAGACACGCCGGTAATGACCAGATACAGCACGCAGACCACCATGTAGAACAGGAAAGGCTGGCGCGTCGTCCGTCCGGCCTGCTCGGCAACGAAATTCATGTCGGCCAGGCCGATCATCGAAACGATGGCAGTGCTCTTGACCAGGACCAGCCAGTTGTTGCCCAACCCCGGCAGCGCATGACGCAACATCTGCGGAAAGAGAATGCGTGCGAATACCTGCCAGCGACTCATTCCGTAGGCGTAGCCCGCCTCCATCTGCCCGACCGGGACCGCCAGGAAGGCACCGCGGAAGGTTTCGGTGAAATAGGCGCCAAACAGAAAGCCGATGGTCAACACCCCGGCAACGAAAGGGTTGAGATCGAACGGCTCCCATTCGAGCGCGTCGGTCAGTTCATTGAGCAGCACCTGCCCGCCGTAGAACACCAGCAGCATCATCACCAGATCGGGCACCCCGCGCAGAATGGTCGAATAGAGCGTCGCCGGCCAGGAGAGCCAGCGCGAACGCGACAACTTGGCGGCAGCGCCGACCAGGCCGCTAACCAGCGCCAGCGACAGCGACAGCAGTGCCAGTTGCAGAGTGAGCCATGCGCCGGACAGGATGGCGCCGCCGTAGCCTTGAAGAATCATGGTAGATACAAATCAGACGACTGGCGGCAGACGCCGCCAGTCTTGGTGCCGGCATCAGTTGCCGTAAATATCTTCCTTAAAATATTTCTGGACGATTTTGTTGTAGGTGCCATTGGCACGAATCGCAGCCAGTCCCTTGTTGAAGATTTCCTTGAGGTCCTGATCCTTCTTGCGGATGGCGATGGCGATGCCATCCCCGACCACTGCCTTTTCTTCGGCAGTCTTGCCGTTAACCTTTTCACCAAGTACCACGTAGCCCTTGCCTTCCGGTTTGGTCAGGAAGCCGCCATAGGCCTCCCAGTAGTCGGCAAAAGCGGCATCCATACGACCGGCCGCCAGGTCAAGATAGCACTCGTCCTGCTTGGCGTAACGCACCACAGTCACGCCCTGCCCTTCCCAGAACTTGGTGGCAAAATTGTCGGCCACGGTACCGCGCTGTACGCCGATCTTCTTGCCCTTGAGGCTCGCCGTATCCGGCTTGAGCGGGGACCCGTTCTTGGCGATCAACGCCAGCGGGGAGGCATAGTACTTGTTGGTGAAATCAACCTTGGCCTTGCGTTCGTCAGTGGCCGACATGGAAGCGATGATCGCGTCGAATTTGCGGGAAATCAGCGCCGGGATCATGCCATCCCAATCCTGCTTGACCCACACACATTTCAGCTTCATTTCGGCACAAATGGCGTTGCCGATATCAATGTCCAGACCACGCATCGAGCCATCCGACGCCGTTTCATTGAACGGAGGATAAGCGCCTTCGCTGGCCAAACGTACTTCACTCCAGTCCCTGGCCATCACCGCCCCGGTCATGAACGCAATAATGACAAATGCAAACTTCATTGCGCTCGCGCTGGGCGCAACCCTGCTGGCTTCGGCCCCCGCGTTCGCTGCGGACGACGTCGCCGAACTGAAAAAGCAGATGCAGGCGCTGATGAAGCAGAATGCCGAGCTTGCCAACAAGCTGCAGGACATGGAAAAACAGATCAAGACCATCGACGCCAACGTCGGCGCGGTGCCCAAGACCTTCAAGGTGGTCACCGCCGGTGACGAGGAAGGTACCATCAAATTGCCGGGCTCTGAAACATCCATCGGCATCTACGGCTTTATCCATGTTGACGCATACAAAGATTTCAAGGGCAATCCCGAACAAAACGGCGGAGACTGGGCTGCCGACATCGGCAAACAGCCGCTGAACAACGGCGTAGACGACCAGCGCAAGGGCAAAAGCAACCTCACCGCACGCGTCTCGCGCATCGGCTTCAAGACCTACACGCCGACTGAAATGGGCATTTTGCGCACCAAACTGGAGGGTGACTTTGTTCCCGGCCGTCTGCGCGTTCGTCATGCCTACGGTGAAATCGACGGAGACTGGGGCAAGCTACTCGGTGGCCAGACTTGGTCGACCTTTATGAATCTCGACGCCATGCCTGAAACCGTCGACTTCAATGGCCATGGTAGTGCTGCGTTCGTCCGTCAAGCCATGGTTCGCTACACCGCCAAACTTGGAAACTACGGCGAACTGGATTTCTCGATCGAAAACCCAGAAAACCTCGCGGATGGCACCCTGGGCCCTCAGAACAGTCCAAATATCAACACTCGCCCCGATCTGATCGCCAAGTGGACCAAGACTTTTTCACGCGGATTCATTTCAGCGCAGGCGCTGACTGGCCAACTGAAAGCCCGTTCCGCGACCGATAGCGGCACCGTGAGCACTTGGGGCTTTGGTCTGGGCGGCGCCTGGAAAATCACCGACAAGGACAACCTCATGTTGCAACTGACCACCGGTAAAGGCATCGGCCGCTACATTCCCGCCGCCTATTACCAACAGGCCTACCTTGACGGCAACCTGAAGGCGTATAGCAGCAATTCCTGGGTTGCCGGTTGGTCCCACGCCTGGAGCGATACCGTGCGGAGCAATCTGGCATACGGACAAACCACGATTCGCGACGAGTTCGATAAAACCGGAGGAACCGAGGAGAGCCGTCGCCTGAGCGAAGGTTTCGCCAACGTGTTCTGGGCCTTCGCCAAAAACACCGAACTTGGCCTTGAGTACAATTGGGGAACCCGCACCACCTACGGTGACGACAGCGCTGGCGGCATCAAGTACAAGGGCAAGCGTTCGCGCGTCCAAGCTTCATTGCAGTACAACTTCTAATACCAGCACTTGGCGTTAACGTCATGACGGCGCCGGACATCGGCGCCGTCTTCTTTTCCCGATGACCCGACTGCAAGCCGATTCGTTGTTGCTGCTGGTGGCCCTGATCTGGGGCTCGGCCTTTGTCGCCCAGAATCTGGGCATGGCCAGTCTCGGCCCCTATGCCTTCACCGGCATCCGCTTCCTGATCGGCGCGCTGGTGGTGCTGCCTTTTGCCTGGCACGAACAGTACCGACGACGTATCCTCCATCCACCGCTGAGCCGCCGCGACGCCCTGGCCATTGCCGGCCTCGGTTTATTGCTGTTTCTTGGCGCCGCGTTCCAGCAAATCGGCATCATCAGCACCACCGTCACCAACGCCGGCTTTCTGACCGCGCTTTACGTGCCGCTGGTGCCGCTACTGATGTGCCTGATTCATCGCGATACCCCGCACTGGTCGGTGTGGCCGGCCAGCCTAGGCTGCATCGTCGGCACCTGGCTACTGACCGGCGCCGGCCAGATCGCGATCAATTCCGGCGATCTATGGATTCTCGCCAGCACCCTGTTCTGGGCGGTGCATGTGCTGTTCATCGGCCGCGTCGCCGATCGGCTCGCCGCACCATTCACTGTGGCCTGCGGCCAGTTCCTGCTGGTGGGAGTCGCCGGCTTGCTGGTTGCCGGGATCAGCGAACCAATGACCTGGCCTGCCATCAGCAACGCCGGTGGCGCGCTGTTGTACACCGGTGTGCTCTCAGTTGGCATTGCCTTCACCGGGCAAGTGGTCGGGCAGCGCTATACTCCGGCGGCTGACGCAGCGATCATTCTCTCTTCCGAAACGGTGTTTGCCGCCCTGTTCGGCGCCTGGTGGCTGGGCGAACGGCTCAACGTCTCCGGCCTGCTCGGCTGCGGTCTGATTCTCGGCAGCATTCTCGCCGTGCAGCTGCTGCCGATGTTACGGCCGGGAACCCGCGAAACAGCCTGAAACGCTTATCCCGTATAATCGGCGTTTTATTTTTGCCGAATTTTCATGGCTCAAGATGTTAAAACCCAGCTGACGGCCTTGCTCCAGCAAGCGCTGGCCAGCGTTGCCCCCTCCGCAACCGATACCCCCATTTTGCTGGAGCGTCCGCGCGATCCCTCGCACGGCGATTTCGCCACCAACCTGGCCATGCAACTGGCCCGGGCCATGAAAAAGAATCCGCGCGAAATCGCGCAGCAAATCGTCGCCGAACTCCCGCCATCGGCGCTAGTCAGCAAAGCGGAAATTGCCGGCGCCGGTTTCATCAATTTCCGCCTCGACACTGGCGCCAAGACCGCTGCGGTGGCTGCGGTGCTTCAGTCCGGCGAGCGCTACGGCCACTCGCAAGCTGGCGGCCGGCAAAAGATCCAGATCGAGTTCGTTTCCGCCAACCCGACCGGCCCCCTGCACGTCGGCCACGGCCGCGGCGCCGCCTATGGCGCTTCGCTGTGCGCGCTGATGGCTTTTGCCGGCTGGGACGTCACCCGCGAGTATTACGTCAATGACGCCGGCCGGCAGATGGACATCCTCGGCCTGTCGACCTGGCTGCGCTACCTGGAGCAGTGCGACATCGCCGGGATCGCCTTCCCGCCCAACGGTTATCAGGGCGGTTATGTGCGCGACGTGGCCGCCCAGGTCGCCGCCGCCCATGGCAACAGGTTTGCCCGACCCGCTGCCGACGTGCTTGCAGGCACGCCGGGCCTGCCCGACCCGGAACGCGCCGACAACGATGCCAAGCAGCAACGCGAAGCGCACCTCGACGCACTGATTGCCAACGCCAAGGTTCTGCTTGGTGCCGATTGGGATTATCTCCACCGCCATGCGCTGACCGAACAGCTCGCCGATTGCCGCGACGACCTTGAAGAATTCGGCGTGCATTACGACGTGTGGTTCTCGGAAAAATCGCTGTTCGATACCGGGCTGGTGGCCCGCGTGGTCGAACTGCTTGAAAGCAAGGGCCAGATCTACCTGCAGAATGGCGCCAAGTGGTTCAAATCAACCGCCTTCGGCGACGAAAAAGATCGCGTGGTCCAGCGCGAGAATGGCCTCTACACCTATTTCGCTTCCGACATCGCGTACCACCTGAACAAATTCGAGCGTGGTTTCGACAAGGTCATCAACATCTGGGGCGCCGACCACCACGGCTACATTCCGCGGGTCAAGGGCGCCATCGCTGCGCTCGGTCTCGACCCGGAAAAACTGCAGGTGGCGTTGGTGCAGTTCGCAGTGCTGTACCGCAACGGCCAGAAAGCTTCGATGTCGACCCGTTCCGGCGAATTCGTCACCCTGCGCGAATTGCGCGGAGAAGTCGGTAACGACGCCTGCCGTTTTTTCTATGCACTCAGGAAATCCGACCAGCACCTCGATTTCGACCTCGATCTGGCCAAGAGCCAGACCAACGAGAACCCGGTGTATTACATCCAGTATGCCCATGCCCGCGTGTGCTCGGTGCTGGCGCAATGGGCCGGCAACGAGGCCGATCTCGCCGATGCCAACCTGGCCTTGCTCGACAGTCCGCGCGAACTGGCATTGGCCAGCCGGCTGGGTGAATTTCCCGAAGTGATCGAAACCGCGGCGCGCGACCTTGCCCCGCACCAGATTGCCTTCTATCTCAAGGACCTGGCCGCCGATTTCCACACCTGGTACAACGCCGAGCGCATGCTGGTCGACGATGCCGCACTACGCGACGCCCGCGTCGCCATGGCAGCGGCGGTACGCCAGGTCATTCGCAACGGCATGGCCATTCTCGGGGTTTCCTGCCCCGCCAGCATGTAGGGAGCACTCATGAAGCAGCGCAGCAAGAATCAGATCAAGCATGCCCGCGGCGGCACCCTGATCGGCATGTTCATCGGCCTGGTGCTCGGCGTCTGTATTGCCGCCGGGGTGGTCTGGTACATGAACAACAAGGTGCCGATGCCGTTCAATAAAGCGCAACCCAGTGCCAAGCCGGAGGCCGGAGCCGCCGGCGCCAAACCGGGAACGCCGCCCGCCCAGCAGCAACCGCTGGCGCTGCCCGGTAAACCCGGCGACCCCGTTCCCGAAAAACGCTTCCAGTTCTACGACATTCTCCCGGGCAAGGCCGAAGCCGTGCCGGATGGCAAAAAACCGGAAGCCAAAAAGGAAGAGGCCAACGCACCCAAGAAAGAGGAGGCCAAGAAGGACGACAAGAAGGAGGAACTGAAACAACCGATCGTCCTCCAAGCTGGATCATTCACCTCGGCGCAGGATGCGGACAACCAGAAAGCCAAATTGGCGTTAATGGGACTGGAAGCCTCGGTGCAGCAGGTCATGGTGCAGGACAAGACCTATTTCCGCGTCCGCCTTGGCCCCTATACCAAGATGGATGATGCCAACAAGGTGCGCTCCGAACTGGCCAAATCCGGAATCGAAGCCACCATCGTCAAGAAGGAGCCGTAATGCAAACGATCCGCCGCACCCTGATCCGCCTGCTTGCCCTGGCGGCACTGGCCACCGCGCTGCCGGCCGCCGCCCAGGCCACAGTCACCCCCTTGCTGCAGCCGCAGCCAACGGAAAACCCCGCCAAAATCGAAGTAATCGAGTTTTTCTCCTACGCCTGCGGGCATTGCGCCAACCTCAGCGCACCGCTGGAGGCCTGGACCGCCAAGCAGCCGTCCGACGTGCTGGTCAAGCGGGTGGCCGTTCCCGGCGGTGCCGCCTGGACCATTGCCGCCCGCCTCTACTACACGCTGGAAATCACCGGCGATCTGGCCAAGCTGGATGGCGAAGTCTTCAAGGCCATCCACGAACAACGGGTGATGCTTTTCGACGAGAAGAAAATGCTCGAATGGCTGGCGACCAAGGGCGTCAACACCCAGAAGTTCGGCGACGTGTATAAATCCTTTAGCGTGCAGAGCCGCTTGGCGCGTGCCGAGCAACTTTCCGAAGCCTATCGCAAGGCCCTGCCCAAGGAACTGGCGGAAAACTTCGGCGTACCGGCCATCTTCGTCGATGGCCGCTTCCTGGTCGGCGGACGCGGCCCCGAGGCCCTGCTTGCCAACACCGAAAAGCTGATCGCACAGGTTCGGGCCGAGCGTGCCGAACGAGCCAAGAAAAAGTAATTGAACCCGCTGCGCGTTTTCATCACTGGCGCCTCGTCCGGAATCGGCGAGGCGCTGGCCGTTTACTACGCCGAACAGGGTGCCACCCTCGGTTTGGTCGCCCGGCGCGGCGAATTTCTGGCGGCACTGAACACGCGTCTCGGCGACCGGCACGCCACCTACGCCCTCGATGTCAGCGACGCCAGCGCGCTGCATGATGCGGCCGGCGATTTCATCGCCCGCTTCGGCCCGCCCGACATCGTCATCGCCAACGCCGGCATTTCCGTCGGCACGGTCAGCGAGTACGAGGAAGACCTCGCAGCTTTCAGGCGCGTCATCGACACCAACGTCTTCGGTATGGCTGCCACGCTCTCACCCTTTATCGCCGCCATGAAAGCCGCCATGCCCGACGGCCGGCCCCGCCGGTTGGTCGGCATCGCTTCGGTGGCCGGCATTCGCGGCCTGCCCGGTGCCGAAGCCTATTCGGCCTCAAAGGCCGCCGCCATCGCCTATCTCGAAAGCCTGCGCCTGGAGATGAAAGCCTACGGCATCCCGGTGGTCACTATTGCCCCTGGGTACATCGCCACCCCGATGACCGCGATCAACCCCTATCCGATGCCTTTTCTGATGCCCGCGGCCGAAGCGGCGCCGCGCTTTGCCCGCGCCATCGAACGCGGGGTCAGCTACACCGTCATTCCCTGGCAGATGGGCGTGGTGGCCAAGATCATGCGCGCCCTGCCCAACTGGCTCTACGACCGCGCGTTCGCCAAGGCCACGCGCAAACCGCGCGGCTTGCTAAAATAAGGCCATGCTAGCAATTACCGTCAATGGCGAACCCCGCCAGTTCCCCGAACCGCTCAGCGTTTCCGGTCTGACCGACCAGCTCGGCCTGACCGGCAAGCGCATCGCCGTCGAAAAAAACGGCGAAATCGTCCCCAAGAGCCTGCACGCAACCACCCAGTTGGTCAGCGGCGACAAACTCGAGATCGTCGTCGCTGTCGGCGGCGGCTGATCCTGCCCACCCGTTACGGCGGCAACATTCGATATCACTTCATTCAGGAACGCTCCCATGGATCAATTCACCATCGCCGGCAAGGCCTACACCTCGCGCCTGCTGGTCGGCACCGGCAAGTACAAGGATTTTGACGAAACCCGCCGTGCCATCGATGCTTCCGGCGCCGAAATCGTCACCGTCGCCATCCGCCGCACCAATATCGGCCAGGAGCCGGGACAGCCCAATCTGCTCGACGCGCTGCCGCCCTCGCAATTCACCATCCTGCCCAACACCGCCGGCTGCTATACCGCCGATGACGCCATCCGCACCTTGCGTCTGGCACGCGAACTGCTCGACGGCCATCCGCTGTGCAAGCTGGAAGTACTGGGCGATCCGAAATCGCTGTTCCCGAACATGCCGGAAACGCTGAAAGCGGCCGAAGTGCTGGTCAAGGAAGGTTTCGACGTCATGGTCTACTGCTCGGACGACCCCATTCAGGCCAGGATGCTGGAAGACATCGGCTGCTGCGCCATCATGCCGCTCGCCTCGTTGATCGGCTCGGGCATGGGCATCCTCAACCCGTGGAACCTGCGCCTGATCATCGACCAGGCCAAGGTGCCGGTCATTGTCGATGCCGGCGTCGGCACGGCCTCGGACGCCACCATCGCCATGGAACTCGGTTGCGACGGCGTGCTGATGAACACCGCCATCGCCCACGCCCGGAACCCGGTGCTGATGGCCAGTGCCATGAAGAAGGGCGTCGAAGCCGGACGCGAAGCCTTTCTTGCCGGGCGCATGCCGAGGAAGCTCTATTCGGCCGACCCCTCGTCGCCGACCAGCGGACTGATCGGCTCGTGAGCCAGGATGGTCTGACCAACGACGCGCTGCGCGATCAGCCCGGCGTCTACGCCGAAGGCCGCGCCGGCGGCCATATCCGCAGCTTTGTGCGGCGCATGGGGCGCATGTCGCTGGCGCAGGAACGTTTCTATGCCGACGCCTTCCCGCGCTACAGCATTCCCTACGCGGCACAGGAACTCGACCTCGACGCCGCCTTCGGCCGCAGCGCGCCACGCATTCTCGAAATCGGCTTCGGCATGGGCGAAACGACGGCACACATCGCC
>Ga0209570_1000992_pt1 | contig 19917 bp, 11 predicted proteins | sample EBPBio172007_DNA_FD_185861 | JGI IMG/M metagenome (GOLD analysis project Ga0209570, IMG submission 185861) | Wastewater treatment Type I Accumulibacter community from EBPR Bioreactor in Madison, WI, USA - Reactor 1_9/17/2007_ DNA (SPAdes)... | ecosystem: Engineered > Bioreactor > EBPR >... | reverse complement strand
TAGAAGTACAGCCGTCGGCGTTAGTCACAGTGAAAGTATAAGTACCTGTTGTCAAACTTGAAATAGTGGTCGAAGTCCCCGTTCCAGTAGAAGTAACAGCACCAGGGTTACGCGTCAATGTCCAAGTACCCGTTGCTGGTAAACCGCTTAATGCTACTGAGCCCGTTGGTGTGGCGCAGGTTGGTTGAGTGATTGAGCCAACGGTTGGAGCAGCTGGGGTAGGAGGGTCTGTTAAGGTTTTAATCAAAAGGTCGCTACCCGTACAACCTGTGTTGGTGATGCTAAATTCTGAATAGCTACCTTGAGTCAACCCAGTTAATGTGAAGGTATTCGCCACAATGTTGACAGACGCAGATACAGCCGTTGTTCCTTTTTTGTAGTTAAAGGTGTAACTGCCGCTGTTCAAATTCGTTGTTGTAAATGGAATACTTCCGTCATTCCCCCCACAAGTCGTTGGGTTAGTGACTGTACCCGCCGTAAGGGTTATATTACATTCGCCCGTTCCTTGAATATTAAACGTATACGGGTTTTCGTCGCTGTCGTCATTTGCAATACTGACCGTAGCTGTACGCAGCCCTACTGCACCTGGCGTAAATCCAATAATGAAGGTGGTCGAACTTCCTGCTGCAACAGTAGTAGTAGGAAGGGCTGTTACTTGAAACTCAGCAGCATTTGTTCCAGTTACATTGACAATAGGCGATCCTGAAAGTGTCAATGAACTCGTTCCAAGATTTTCGATGGTAAAGGTTTTCGATACTGCCCCTGTTCCAAGGGCTTTGTTGCCAAAATCAGTGCCGTTAGTCGTAGAGGGTGGATTGGTACCACTGCTGATATTCGCATTATTCCCTTTGACGTTGATTTCGGGGGCAGGAACAATTCCCGTTCCTTGAATCGCGAAATTATAGGGATTTTCGTTAGGGTCATTATTGGCAATGCTTATGGTGGCGGTGCGTAGTCCTGTGGCACTGGGTACAAAGCGCACTACAAAAGTGGTAGGTACGTTAAAGATTGAAGTCGCAGGCAGGGTCGTTACGGTGAAGTCACTGGCATGGGAGCCAGAAATAGCCACCAGTGGGTTGCCCGTCAAAAGTAAATACGGACTTCCAGTATTTTCGATGGTAAACGTTCGCTCAATCATGCCCGTAGTTACCATTTGCTCACCAAAATCTGTAAAATTGGTAAGACTAGGTGTAGTGCTGCCATCAGCGATTGAATTATTATTTCCTTTAATATTCATATCGGGAAAATCATCATTCGTGATAGTGCTCGTTGCTGAACTTGGAGTATCAATGGTATAGTTTGTCCCGCTCGTGATGGTCAGGCTGACGGTTTCGTTGCTTTCTACTTCGCTATCGACGTAGGGGTCAACCTCAACGTAAGCACTCGTGCTTCCACTTGGAATGATGACACTTCCTCCGCTGCTGGTAAAAGTGCTTGCGCCGATTATCTGGTAGTCGGTTGACGACGTAAATGGATCCCCTGTGTATCTAGGTGTTGCTGTACCTCCTACGCTAAAATTAATGGTCAGGGCGCTTGTGGTCGCTGCCGAAGAGAGCGTAAATGTATATCGCAGATTGGTTCCTCCATCTTCGGTAATTGAACTAAGGGAAGAAGTTACTCTTACGGCAGGTATAAGGACATAAGTAAAAGGTACAATGTAACTACAGGCGCTCCCACTGGGGGTTATTTTTGCATATAGCGTTTGGGGACCAGCGGGTAAAGTACTTAAAGGGCTAAACGAATTAGGTTTATTAAACGTACCTGCTGAAATACTGGCCGCAGCATCTCTATAAATGGCAATTTCACCCGTGTAATTGGCGGGATTGCCACTGTAACTAAAAATGGGGACGGAGTTGTTAACAACAATAGAACTAGTTTGCACATTATTAATAGTGCTATTTTGTACGAGAGACCCATATTTTAATACGTTATAGTTGAAAAAGTTTGAGGTGGCAGAAGCAACTGCTCCCCCAACGTATATGTAACCATAATTTTGAACAGTTACTGGTGTATCGATATAAAAATTGCCTGTTGCGATAATAAACTGGGCACAAGCTGCATTGGTAAAAGTTGTTCCTGGAAAAAGGAAAGTATCTGTTCCGCTGGTACAATTGATAAGACCATTATTGGTAATAGTACCTCTTAGGCCATAAAAAACTCCACTGGCACCATTGTATGTAATACTTCCATTGTTGGTAAGATTTATATTGTCTGTTGATGTAACAGACTGAAATCCAGTGCCATTCCCACTGAAAGTAATGCTCGCATTAAGCGCGTTAGTGATGGTCATAGAACTTCTGTAAGTACTAAAACCTGCTTCATCCGTCTGGGCTTGAATCGTCCCATTGTTATTGATGGTGACATTGGTGGCATTTTCGACAGCATAAAATGCTACGTAGATACTACCCGAACTAGGTTGAACGGTGGTAGTCCCGTTGTTGGTGAAAGTACTTCCACTGTTGAAAATGATTCCGTCAGCATTGCTGCCCCTGATGTTCAGCGTCGCTCCGCTATTGACAGTAAGGCTGGTATTGTCCTGTAGTGTGATTTGGGAAACCGTTATATTTCCAGTAACCACAGGCTGATTTGAGGCTGCCGCAATAATTACGGTGTTGCCTGCGCCAGGTACGCTGGCGGGAGACCAATTGCAAGCGGTATTCCAGTCGGTACTGACAGAGCCTTGCCAAGTGATTGCCCCTGTGGGAGTTGGGGTAGGTGAGCTCAGGGTAAGGGTGGCCGAATTTGATTCTGTACTTCCGCCGCTGTTGGTAGCTACACATCGGTACCGACGATTATTTAGTCCTGTGGCATCACTAATGGTGAGGGTCGAGGTAGTGACGTTCGAATAAGGGGACGTATTAGTCAAATTGTTCCAATTGATTCCCTCGTTGGTACTCATTTGCCACTGATAACTGGTCGCTCCCGTTGCAGTAATTGAGAAAGTCGCACTTGCTCCAGCACAGGTTGTTATTGAGCTAGGCTGCGCCGTAATGACAGGAACGGGAATAGTATTCGTGTATAAAAAAGGAACAATAAACGTACAGCTTCCTCCTGAGAGAATGATTTTGGCGTAGAGGGTTTGTGACCCCGCAGGTAATGAGGGCGCAGGAGAAAATGTATTGGAGGCTTGGGTAAATGTTCCTGCTGAAGTAGTGGCGGTGCTATTGGTAAAAATTCCATCGACGGTCGCATTGTTGCTTGCTCCAAATGTAAAAAACTGCGATTCGTTATCGCCAGCTGTAATATCGTCAAGTAAAATACGGTTATTGGTAAGCGTACCAGTGTTATTGAGGGTTTCATATTTGAGGACGCCATTGTTGGTAATCGTACCGCCATTGTGCAACCACCAATACACCTGCAATAAGCCATTGTTATTGAAGGTGCCTTCGTTTCGGAAGTCATTATTGTTGTCAGACGTAAAAATAATTTTACCGCAGGAGTTATTGTTAAATGTAGCACCTGATTGATTAGAAATTCCAAAAGCACTTGTTACGTTGATAGTTCCCGTATTGGTGACAGTACCACCTGCGTTTACGGCCATTGCGTATATATTCACTGCAGTGGAGTTGAAATTAATGGTGCCGCTATTAGTCAACGTAGCAGCGTTTTCTACACTAAGTCCAGTAGCTGTAAATTGACTTATGTTGAGAACTCCCCCGCTACTGACGGTCAGCTGTCCTCCAGTCTGAATTTGTATCTGAGTAACACTGACGTTGGAACTAATAATTGGACGAGTTGTCGTGCTGGGGATAATGACGGCATCGGTGGCGCTTGGGACAGCGTTGGGTGTCCAGTTGTTGGGATTTGTCCAACCACTGCCTGAAGAACCATTCCATGTATAGTTCAGTGCGAGTGCTGCCTGTTGTACTACCAAAACCAAGAATAAGAAAAAGAGCTTTTTCATGGGTAGAAAAGAATAATTGTAGCGATAGAAAAAAATGTTGTTTGGGTAGTGAAGCTAAAGGAGGAGGAGATGTTTCGTCAAACAATCCCCTATTTCCTCCTTTTCCCTTTCTACCACGAAAGTTCAAAATGAAGGTCATTGAGACAGGGCAAGGCTACCGCCTAAGCACCTATTTTGGGTGACCTTTGTAGAGTAGGGCAAACCGTGATGTGTGGGGGAATTAAGAGTTTTTCATACGTTTTGAAAGATTAAAGCCAATGTCTTAGGTAGAAAAAAATGAGGTGTTTTTTTTGTAATTGAATGATACAAATGTGGGACATTGGAAGCATTTGGTATTAACCCGAAATGAACATTCTCTTGCTCGATTTGAACGAGTATTTTTTTGGTTTATACCCTCTCAAAATAACTATGAAATGCTTTTCCTCATTTTGAACAATCTTTTCCTCATTTTGAACAAATGGGCTTTTTTTTGCAAAAATGGCGTTTTTCCTCTGACGAATCAGGAAGTGCATAGTCATCCACCCGAACGCCGAAAGAGGGAAGGGCGCTCGACTTGAAAAGGAGAGAATAAGGAAAAGATTAGGGAGCAGTAGTTACTTTTACGTTTCTAAACATAAACAGATTATTGCTTACTCGTAGCGCCTTTCCGCTCGCAGTCGTTACGTTTTGGAGGGTGACTTCTTTGGTGATGACGTAGGGGTATTTTTCTTGGTACGTACTGCTGGTCATTTCAGGGTTAAAGTTGGCAAAAATGGCAGCGCCTTGGTAGTTGTCGGGATGTTGTGAATCGTCGATGCGAAGGTTTTCGATGGTGATTCGTTCGGGCATGTAGCAAGTGTAACCAAAATCGTGCTGACCCGAATACGAGCCACTAATTAGCTCGGGGCTGGTGGGCTTGCCACCCGCTGGAACAAAGACGCAGTTACGAATAATGACTTCTCCTTGCCACGTACTTCCGTAGTCGGAGCGGAGGTTAACGACGCTGCGGCCACGAATGGTCGAATTTTCGATGAGCAGGGTGCCGCTGCCGATGGCATTGATGCCCATATGTCCGAGGGTAGAGTTGCGAATCGTGGCGTTGGCTACGCCTTGGTGCGCATCAAAACGCGAGAGGGTGCAGTGGTCATACAGAAGGTTTTTACAAAAATTGGAGCCCAAAATGCCCCAATAGGTGTTGTCGTTGATGTCGTTGGTTTGGCTACAATTGACAAACGATACATTCACCGCTCGATTGACCGAGAGGTCATAGGTGCCCATAGAAACGGGCTTTCCCGCCGCGCCGATGGTACTGTACATGCGGTGTCCCGTCAGCAAGGTGTTTTTGACGGTGACGTACGCACAGTCGCCTACGTTGATAAAGCCGCCGTAAGGTGCGCCGTGGTCTAGCTCACCCGTGATGCGGTGTTCCAGCCCTTCGATCAGGACGTTTGACCGACGTACGGCGATGTTGCGACTATAATAGGTATATTTTGACTCGGCTTGGTTAGCGATGGTCGTAAACCGCCCTCCCGTGATGGTGAGTTGTTTTTCGTCAATGGGTAGCGCGGTTATATCCGTGATTTGGTCAAAATCCCAAATGATGGGAGCGTTCATATCCACGTTACCGTTTTTGTCAACCACAAAAATGTCAGTTTGCGAAGAGCCGTTGTTTTGATTTAACCCAAACCGTATGTATTGCTTTACGTTGGCATTGGTGACGGTGATGAGGCATGGACTTGGCAAAGTCAACTCCAGTTTTTTTTGATTTCGTTTGAGCGAAGCAATAGAAGCGAGCTTAAACGATTGGAGGTTGGAGCTTACCGTAAAAACGGAGGCATTTCGGTTTTGAACGTCCGTGTCATCAATGATAAAAGCCGCAGTACCAAAATCTGTATCGGTCTGAATAACCGCCGTACGTTCTTTTCCGCTGATGTAATACGTAGCTTTTGCCTCAGCTTTGACTTTCAGATTGTGCGCATTGGCAAAGGTATGAGTGGCCACAATAGCCTCAGTGTCATCAGTTTTTCCATCTCCTTTAGCTCCAAAATCGTGGTAGCTTACCCATCCCTTCGCCTTTACTTGCGCCAGTTTTTTTGGGGAAAGTGCATGAGAGGCACCGTTGAGTTGTCCGTAGGCTAGACAAGAATAGACGGAAATAAGGCACGTCAGGAGGAGTGGATAGTTCATGGTAGAGAATAGAATGGTCGTTTTTAGGCACAATACTACTACAAAAGAGAGGTGCTACATGATTCTCCTTTCGTATTATTTGTTTAGTACCTCCAACGTTAGATCATCAAAATAGGCGGTTCCTTCACAATCTCCACCAGTAAAACCCAAACGGCATGTAATTTTTACATAACCATCCCCCGAATTGAAAGGAAGTTGCACCAAAGTCCAGTCGTTGGTACCTTTTAAATCTTTACTTCGGGGAGGGAAGTCAGGACTACTCGTGCTTGTCACTACACTCAAATTTGCTCCCACGCCGTTGGGATTAGAATTGTTGGTGATGTTCTGAGTTTTAATCCAACCTTTCAGTATATAATTGGTATAAGGAGTAAGTCGAAGGCTCTGATATGCCTGTAGGTCATTGCTCTGTGTTGGTCCAGAGGTAGGACCCGACTCTATTTTGATACCATTGGAGTTATTTCTTCCCTGTCCTCGTAGCCACGAAAATACCCCTTGGCCGAGCTTCCAACCTGCTTTTACCCAAGAGGGGGAAAAAATACTGCTTACAAAGCTGACGGAGTCTTCAAAACTACTGTTGGAAAGTGGAGAAAAGTAGGGCTGTAAATGAATCGTGACCTGTGCTGTTTGGCAGAAGGAAGGGTTGTTTCGATGGCAAATAGAGTAAATAAAGCGATCATCCCCACTGTTTTCATTAGAAAAATAAGAAATAGAACCATTCGGATTAACCGTTACTGTTCCTTTGGTAGGATTGCTTACAATAGTAGGCAAGGAAAGTTGGGTCAGATTCGTCACTGCTGTACCGTCAGGGTTTTTATCATTGGCCAGAATAGCGATAGTTTTGGCTACGCCACCGCCTGCACTGCTATTGTCATTATAAGCTATCGGTTCGTTACATCCTTTTAAGAGTGTCGTAAATATACTTCCTCTTTGCGCCTCAAAACCTGGTAGGAATGTTACGCTATTTGTGGCTATGTATACTCCGTTTTTATCATTAGGGATATCTTGAGTAGAAATGAGAGCTTGAGCTGCTCGTTCCTGCTCTTGAATGAACGTACCTGTAAGCGAAACGGTATCTTCTAGTATGGTTACTGCAAAGGGGAGACTTGTCAGACTAGTACAGCCATACGTGCAGGTTACAGTATAGTTGGTAGTGGTAGTCGGATTTACGGTAACGGATGCGCTTGTTTCTCCTGTAGACCAAAGATAGGTACCATAACAACCGTAGGCGGACAACGTGACTGCCGCACCTGGGCAAATCTTAGAGACACCGCTAATTATAGGCGCGTCTACTCCGCAGGTATTGCCATAGTTTCCACTAATTGGACAGGAGGTCGCTGATGCTCCGTGCGCGTCTGTCACCCGAATGCGCGACAGGTAAGGCCCTAATTGAGGGATTTCATAATCAAAGTAGTGAACGTTGAGGGCAGGTGTATCAAAAATACCGTCATTGTTTACATCAAATTCGACCGTAAACGCGTCACCGTTGGGGTCTGCTGTAGCAGTGGCATCAAATCTAGTAAATTGCCCCATAGTGGGAGCGGTAGGATACAGCAGCTTTAAAAAGGGTTTGGGTGCCTGGTTTCCCTCACTGACGTTTAGGGTAAATTGTGAAGAAACTCTTCGGTTTCCTTGTCGATCACACGCTGAAATAAAAAAATAATTATCTTGCCCTGCGGTATAATAGGGCGTTTTAAACGTTGCTGTTACCGAAGTAGGACTGAGGCTTGATTTGTCGAATACTAACTCATCAATGACCTCTCCGTGATAGTCAAACAATTGTGCATAAGAAATACTATCAGCATCTACTGCGTTAAAACGGATATTTAATAATCCATCAATAGGCGAGAGGGTAGAAGAGGAGAGAATAGTAAGGTTCGGGGCCATATTTACGTCCTTGATTCGATTGAAATAATGGCTTTCGTTCAACTGAAGAGCTGATCCGTATTCCAGTCGGGTGTAATCTTTAGGGTAAAGTGTTGGAAAAAAACTCCCTCGTATTCCCCTCAATCCGTTGTACATTACTCCTCCAAACGCGTTATTATCGTGACGAGCGTCGTGGTTGAGCCCAAACGCATGCCCCATTTCATGGCACAGAGCACCCAAATAAGACGAAGCTACTGAGCTAAATGTTTCTCCTTCAAACCACACAAATGATTTGTCTTGTACCAGTGGATAAGGACCCCATTCAGGTACTGTTTGTCCAGCATAAGGAGTGTTATCCAACAGCCGTTGAGGATTAAACAGTTGAATTACCGTACTGCCCAACTGCATTACTCCCGAATTTTTTCCACTTCCTCCCCCACCTCCTAATGCTAAACCGCCGTAAAAGCTTCCGTCTGGATTTTGGACGTGCGTTTCGGGAATTAATACCCATAGTTCTCCTTCGAAGTCGACGGTTAATCCTACGTTTTTAGCGGCGACCTTTGTTCGTTCAAAGAGTACATTTCCATTTCCTCCCCACAAGTACTCATCGGTTTCCGCGACATTGACTAAGTGAATTTTAGGTCTTGGAGATTCATCTTCGGTTTCATAAATAAACGTTTTGGCCTCGAAGCCATTTTGTATCATGGCATTACGATACCACATTTGAGCCATCTCTATGGCGAATTGAAGGTTTTCTTTGTAGTGGGGTTGGGGTGTACGGTTGGAAGGAACGATATAAGCTATTCTAATTTTTGCTGGGGGTAAAGCAGGCACCCCGCTTCCAAAGGTATTATTAGTAGCTAATTGATGCTCTGTAATAACGGTTTTGGAAGCAATTGAAACATGCTGATTTCCCACAGAATCATTCACTATGGAGAGTTGAGCCATTAGGGAAGTACAATTGCCTAGGAACAGCAGAATTATCCCCCAAACGACTGTTTTAAGAGTCCATTGTTTTTCCATATAGCTGTAATATTTCGAAACGGTGTATTATTTTACTCTTTTGATAATACTGTAAAATACACTGAAACTAACCCAAAATAGTATGATTCAGGTCATGTTTTAGCTAGAACTTTTTTTTAAGTAGTTACGCGAGAGTAGTACTTGTCCAAAAAGGGGTAGGGGCTGATTTTCAGGAGCCAAGTTAGAGGCAATTTTATGAGCCGTGTTAAGTCCCTTTCTCAAAGAGGATGCGAATTTTACCGAAACTCGGGTTCTTTGGGGCTTCTAAATTATTATTTGATAGGTGCCGCAGTGATTGAAAACAATTTTCAGATAGAATCTAGTTAGTGCTTTACTAAAATATAGACTTAAACCAAGTGGGGCTACAACGATTGAAATGGAGCTTGAATAGAAGTAATTACCAAACAAAAAAAGCCGTTACAACTTGCGTTATAACGGCTTTTACCGATGGTGGTGATGGACGGAATCGAACCGCCGACACAAGGATTTTCAGTTCAAAAAAATATGGTTTTATTTGGTTTGATATGGTGTTATTTGGCTGATTTTTAGTAACTTAGCATTCGGATGAAAATATAAGAAATCAGGTAAAACCGCCAAATGTTGTACCTATGTTGTACCAAATTTTATCAACGCCATGGCTTCCGTTAAAATAACACTCCGTCAGAAACCCAATAAAGAAGGCCAATTGCCCCTTGTTTTACGCATTACCAAGCATAGAAAAACATCCTTTATTTATCTTGGATACTATCTCAACGAGGCCGATTGGGATGAGGAAAAGCAACGCGTCAAAAAATCACACCCCAATTCCGCACGTCTCAATAACTTCCTTTTGAAAAAACTGGCCGAAGCGAACGAGCACGCGTTGGAATTGGAAACCCAAAAAAGCCTCGTTACTTCGGTCTCGGTTAAGCAACGAATCAAGCCTTCAGCTGGTAGTACTTTTAATGCCCAAGCTGAATTGTATTTACAACGTTTGAAAGAGGCAGGAAAGTATAATCAATATACTCCTGATAAGCCCCGTATTAAGCACTTTAAAGAATTTCTCAAACAGGACATTGCCTTTTCGGACATTACTGTTCCGTTATTGGAGCGATTTCAGGCGCATGTCAAAAATAAGCTGAAACTCTCTGAGCGCTCGGCTGTCAACCATATTGTGACGATACGTTCTGTATTTAGCCATGCCATTAAAGAAGGCGTTGTGGATGCTAAATTCTATCCATTCGGTAAAGGTAAAATGAAAATCAAATTTCCTGAATCTTCTAAAGTCGGGCTTAATGCCGAAGAAATTAAACGCTTGGAAACGGTAGAGCTGGAAGGGCAGGCGCACCACGCCCGTAATTTATGGATGATTTCTTATTTGTTTGCGGGGATGCGGGTGAGCGATGTGTTTCGCTTGCGATGGAGTAATTTTCAAAACGGGCGTCTTCACTATGAAATGGGGAAAAACAATAAAGCTGGTTCATTGAAAATCCCAGAGAAGGCGTTGGCGATTCTTGAGCAATACAAAGCTTTGCAGGGGGATAAGGATGATTTGGTATTTCCAGAATTGAAAGGAGTGGATTTCAGCGATGAGTTTATCACTAAACGAACGATTGCTTTTAAAATCAGTTCAGTGGACAAGTGGTTACGTACAAAAGTGGCATCAGCAGCTGAAATAGATAAAAAATTAACTATGCACCTAGCACGTCATTCCTTCGCCCAACAGGCAACTGATATACCTATTCAAATTTTACAAAAGCTGTACCGTCACAGCAGTATTATAACGACGATGCAGTATCAGTCTAATTTTACGACGCAGCAGACGGATGAGGCTTTGGATAAAGTGTTGAATGGAATAGAAGCCAAGAAATAGTTTTTGGAGCAGGCACCCAATTTTATCATTTTCTACAAGATGATGTCACATTGTTGCCAATTAAAACTGACACAAAAAATGAGGGGGCGAGGAACGTCGGGTGGAGTTAGTTTTCACGAGGTTGGAGGCGAGTATAGAATAAGCGAGACGGCATAAGCATATTTTAGCTTGTCAAGTAAACAAAACACAAAACTTGACACCTTTTGGCAAATATGCTATATTTGTAGAATGATAAGTGTCGCTGAAAAAATAGCCCAAACAATAAAGAATATGCCCGAAGATGTCATCTTTGGGTATGACAGGCTATCCATTGGCCGGGAAGAATTTGCGTCGGCGGCCAAGGCGCTGGAACGGTTGCAGAGGAAGGGGTTGGTCAGCAGGGTTTCCAAAGGACGCTTTTATAAGCCCAAAATGACCGTTTTTGGCCGAAAACGACCCAGTGAGGCGGAATTGCTTAAACCTTATCTGTACCCAAATGGGCAGCGCATAGCTTACATCACGGGCACAAGGCTCTATAATCAACTGGGACTGACTACCCAGGTACCGTCCGATATTCAAATCGCCAGTTGGACCCGTCGTAATCTAAGCGGAATTAGCTTTATGAAAGTCAGCTTCGTCAAAAGCTACGCTGAAGTATCCGAAGATAATTATCAAATGCTGGGTTTTCTGGATGCGATGAAGGACTTAAAACAAATTCCTGATTTGGATATGCCATTGGCAATGACCATCTTCAAAACTCGTATAAAAGCATTAAGCAGCGAACGGCAAAGCCAAATGATTGCCTATGCTCTGTTATATCCCCCACGGGTAAGGGCATTATTGGGAGCTGTTCTGGAAGAAATTCAAAGCGATTTGGATTTGACCCCGCTCAAAGAAAGTCTCAATCCTTTTACTAAGTTCGCTCTGGGAGTCAATAATTCTCTGCTGAAAACGGCCTCTAACTGGAACATTCAATGAAATTACACGAAAACCCAGACCTGTTTACGGACGCGATTTCAATCACGGCAGAGTATCTGAGCTTGCCCGAGATTTACGTGGAAAAAGATTATTGGGTCACATTTACGCTGCAATGTATTTTTACAAGCCCCTTGGCGGATTTTACTATTTTCAAAGGCGGTACAGCATTGTCCAAATGTTTTTCGTTTATCAGCAGGTTCTCGGAAGATATTGATTTGGTGCTGTTGAAAGACCCGAATCTTTCCGCCAATCAATTAAAGGAACGTTTGAAAAGAATCAGCAATGCCGTTTCGGAATTTTTGCCTGAAATGGAAGTAGAGGGAATTACCAACAAAAAGGGGATGATACGAAAAACAGCCCATTCTTATTCTAAAACGTTTGACGGAGAATTCGGGCAGGTAAGGGATTTGATTATCGTAGAATCAAGTTGGCTGGGTTCTTCTGAGCCTTTGATTAAAGGCCAAGTCAGTTCTTTTCTGTATCAGATGATGCTCGCAAAAGGGCAGGAGGGAGTGGCGGAGGAATATGGACTTTTACCTTTTGAAGTACCCATCCTGGCACCGACCCGAACTGTGTGTGAGAAAATTATGAGTCTGGTTCGGTTTTCATATACCGAAACGCCCATCACTGACTTGAAAAATAAAATACGCCACGTCTATGATTTGCACCTGCTATTGACACAGCAGGACATCAGTACTTTTTTTGATTCTATTGAGTTTGATGAAATGCTCTATAAAGTTGCCAAAGACGATGAGGTGAGTTTCAGAACGAATAAAGCCTGGCTATATAACCCTCCTGTTCAGGCTTTAATTTTTGATGATTTAGACCGCGTATGGCCCGAGTTAAGGGTTACGTACCAAGGTTCATTCAAGACGCTGGTTTTCGGTGAGTTGCCCCGAGAAGAGGCGGTAGTACAAACACTGAAACGAATCAAGCAGAGATTAGCCTCCATAAAGTGGGAATTAGCACAAAATGATTAGCCATTATCCATCGATCAGGAAGGTACATATTTAGATTTGGCCTGCTGAACGACCAGTTTTTGATGCGCTTGCTGCAAATGCACTGGATTTTCAGTGATAACCTGGTGCTGACGAGCCGCTTCTACATAAACACTCATTAGGTAATCGGCGTCAAAATGCTCGTCCCGCACAATCAGCGGAATAGGAAGAGAAGGGTGCTGAATACTTTCAAGCTCTTCTAAAGATACATAGCCTAACTCAGGAAAACCCATCCCCAAATCGCACAATCCATAGGCAATCGTAGGCTCAAAGGGATTCAGCTCACTTAATAGCCAAGTGGCGCTACTTGCAATCGAAAATAATTTAACAACGGGTGGATGGTCATCACCTTGTCCTTTGAGCATATCCCTCGCATTTTCAATCATCTTTTCGCGGAGTTCGGTAGGAATAAGTCGGGACATGCTGAATTTACCTTCGTTAGGTAGAGGAACCGATTTCAGCATAAAGCAATTTTTAAAACGGTCTAGACAAAGGGAAAGTGATTAACGAGAAATAAACTCGGCTATCAATGATACCTATTACGGTATGCCGCGTCGATTGAGCAAACTCTATGACCGAGAAAAAGACATGATTGATTCCTTGATTCATGGAAAACCGATTGCCCAAAGGACGCTTTTTGAGTGAACTGATTAGATGAAGACCGACTTGGCCAAATTCAAAAAATATTTTTGCGAGAAGTTTTGTCTATGAGTAAACCATCATTAACCCATGGACAAAAACGGCTTTTTTTGGGAGATTTTTCCGATTTTAAGTGATTGTTTTACAGCTTCTTCGTTGTATCCGCTAACAAGATTTTAAGCGAAACCTGTCCAAAGATAAACGATGGTTTACTCACGGACAGAATAGGGGATAACGGCCTATGAAACAGGCAGTAGCGTATTATCGGGTTTCAACGCAACGACAGGGAAAGAGCGGTTTGGGACTGGAAGCTCAGCAGGCAGTGGTCGAAAGTTACTGTAAGAGTCATGAATATGAACTGGTACAAGAAGTAATTGAAGTAAAATCAACGCGTAAGTATCAGGTAGGACTTTGGGAAGCGTTGGAATTTTGTAAGAAAAGGGATGCTACCCTGATGGTTGCTCGATTGGACCGACTGGGCCGAGACGTGGAACAGATTGCCCGATTGGTAAAATCGGAGGTAGAGATTATCGTGACCGACAATCCCCATGCGACCCGTTTTACCATTCATATCTTGGCGGCAGTGGCGGAAGAAAACCGACAACGCATCAGTGAAACCACCAAAGAGGCGTTAGAAGCAGCCAAGCGACGAGGAGTAGTTTTGGGGAAAAATGGACAAAAACTGGCTATGGCCAATAAACAAGCCGCCGAGGATTTTGCCCGTCAATTATCTCCGACGCTCAGGCGGCTGAAAACGAAGGGAATCGTCTCGGTACGTGCCGTTTGTCGAGAACTCAATAAAAGGCAAATTCCGACGTTTCGCGGGGATGGCCGATGGCACCCCAGTACGGTCAATACCCTGATGAACCGATTGAAGCAAAGAATCATTTCACCATAATTTTTATTGCTATGAATTACTCCACTGAAAATGAAATCCTGTTTGATGATATTACTCTACTGGAAAATGTGCTTGGAGCAGGTGCGCTGAACACCACTTCGGTCAATACCAACTGCGATTGTACCTCTTACTACTCACCATCTAACAACGAAGACCGTGATTCCAATCCAATCACCCCAATTGCTCTTACAACCTCTTGATGAAGAGCACTTCTACGTTGTTAATTGTTCTTATCCGAATTCCCTCCGCATTCTGACAAGAGCCCAGTACGCCATTCTTAGTGCAATAGACGGACAAACCAATACGACAGAACTTTCAAACCTGCTTGGAGTTCAAACCAGCGCGTTAGAGTCTTATTTGCGGATGTTGAAGACTACTGAAATTGTCCGATTTGATACTGATTTCAGTCTCCCTCAAAAAACAGCGATTCCTGAGTCACTGAATTTCTGGATTCACACCACCAATCGGTGTAATCTCTCGTGCAGTTATTGCTACATATCAACGCTCCATACGCCTGGAGGTATGTCGGAGCAGACAAAACAGCAATTGCTAAACAAACTGATTGAAACGGCCAAAAAAAGGAATATTCGTCACATCAAGTTTCGGCTTGCAGGCGGGGAGCCGCTAACCCAATTCAAATCTTGGAAAAGCTTTATTCCTCAGGCAAAGGAAGTATTAAAGACGTTGGGGTGTAAGTTAGAAGTTGCTTTTATCACCAATCTGACCATCCTGACGGATGAAATCATTGCTTTCTCCAAGGAACATAACATCAGCTACGGGGTTTCGTTGGATGGGTTAGGGCAGACGCATGATGCCTCCCGAAAATTTCATAATGGTGTTGGCTCTTTTGAAAGTGTTGAACAAAACATTCGGACATTAATAACTCATGGACTTCCTTTATCGGTCAATACGGTGGTGAATAATCTAAATTTGGAAGGCTTACCCGATTTGACCCGTTACCTAATTGCGCTGGATGTACCGTTTCGTTATTCGATTGTCAAAGGAGAAGCTATCGACGCAGAGAAACTGGAAAAATACCTATCAGCGTCTTATACAATCATGGAAGAAGCCATTCAAACAGGTTGGTCTTTTTCAAATCGCCATCAATTCTGTGATTTGAAAACCAACGAGTTAGGTTTTCAGACCTGTGCGTCGGGATTTTCGGGCGGGGCTATTTATATCGACGGTACGTTAAATTATTGCCACGTTCATGCTGGAGATACCGACCAACCCGCTCACTCTATATTTGAAGAAGGGTTGGATTTAGTCGATATGATTCAACAAGGCAGTCACTATGAGGAGATAAAATCGAATGATTGCTCTTTATGCAAATATAAAGCCGTGTGCACGAGCGGTTGCCCGATTTACCGAGTGAATGGCAAAGACCCGCAATGCAGCCTCTATCATACCTTTATTCCCCGAATTTATGAGCTTCAGGCGAGAGAACGGTTGAAATTGCTACGGGATTACGGAATGATGTAATCAGGTAATGGCGTTTCGTAGGGATTGGGAGCGTTCGACCTTTGAACACTTTGATAATGGCAGGTGACCCTTGGCAATCACAATTTCAGTGCTAGCGCTGTTGGCAACATTTTATCAACTGTATCTTCAACGTGTTCACAACGAAAAATCACTCCGACCGTTAGGGCAAATTGATTTGATAGATATCAATAAACAGGTTTCGGTTCGAGTGGTCAATAACGGCATGGGGCCGATGATTATCAATCGCTTGACCTTTTTCAAAGAGGGTAATTCCTACACAAACATTGAAGATTGCCTAGCGTTGGACTCACGTTCCTACCAACGTATTCCCGTCAACGAAACACTGCAAAAGGTAATTCTCCCCAACGCATCTCTTGACGTATTTGCTGCTGAGTTAGCTCCGTTTGAGGAGGAATTCCAACTGGAGAATGTTCGCAAAGAATTGGCGCCTGTCACTTTGCGTGTGCATTATCGTGATATTTACGATAACCAATTCACTCTGGAACGAAATCTGGATTGGTTTTCGAGGTATAGAATCTGTAAAATGAATACAATAAATCAAACATTCTAAACAAAGCCATATCTAATTGTCAGTATTTGTTGAAAGATTTTACAAATACCATTCCTCCCAAAAATCCCGTTCACCTTTGATCAGTTTAGGCAAAAAATCAATGCTCTTGTTCGCCCAAGTTAAGACATTAATTTTAGGATGATTTTCTAAATCTTTAAAAAGTACTAAATAGGATTCATACATATCTTCGACTGAACCACTTGAACTAAAAGATCTCATCCGGCCTTCAATTTTAATCAATAACTCGTTATGGTCACCAAATTCGTCAATAAATGTCTTTGTAAAAGGGTGCCAGGTATTCGGCTGCTTCGGGTGAAATATCGGAAGGGATTGGGCTATTCGTAGTAATACATTTATAGATTGCTTTCTACACCATTCAAAAACTGTCACTTCATTTCCGTATTTAAATAAAAGCCCCTCGTTTTGTAATTGCCCGCCGGTTGTATAATTGATATCCGTTGATGACCCCAGAAGTCCAAATAAATTTGTTTCTTGTTCCGATGACAGCGCTTCAGAAATAATAGGCCATGCAATCTCAAAATGAGATTGCAGTAATACTTTTAAAGGTTCATAGGCATAATCTTTCATTCTAAATGTATTATGGACGGGAGTGTCCATGAATCGAATTAACTGACGGGTGCATATCTCAATAGCATCCTTGTCGGGGACTTCCTGAATTATACGTGTAAGGCTATGTACCGCCTGAATTTCTGAGAAACTTTCAAATTCTACACCCCACAAATTCTCTGACATCACAAAATCCCGAATTAGTGGCCACCAACGATCTTGCCCGTCTTGATCATATCGGCTCCATAATAGTTTAAGAGCTATCCATGTACCAATAACACCCAAATTCTTTAGTCGAGTTGTCACTTCTTCAACACGTGACAATGGAAGTCTCGCCAAGAAACGGTTATACGTTAACTCATAAAAGCCTTCCACCTGCAACTCGCCTTTTTCAACAGACTCTAACAATAGGTTTAAAACTGATTCATTATAGTCTAATGCACCGGCGATTTTAAAAATAACATGACTTAACTGGGAATCTTGTATCATCATTGCAATGGATTCTTCAAATCGATCCTGTTTAATACCTGCCAAAAAACCCGTAAGTGGATTAAAAAAATATGCTCCCTCTATAGGTCTCTTCAATGCATTCAGTAGGTACAACAATATCTGATCTGCCTTGCTATCATCAGGGAAAGCAGATAATTGTTGTGCTACGGCTTTAAAGAAATCATATGTATGAAATGGGTTAGGCGCCGTGTAGGAGTTACCAGACATTCTTTCCCACAATTCAGAATGCTCAATGAATTCAGGCACTAACGACTCAGTTCTTTGTTGAAGTTGTTCTTCAGACATTGTTTGTGAATCGCTGAAATTTACTGAGTCAAATACGTAAGATTGGATTTGATCTTCGAATGATGTCGGTAAAGTTCGCTCTATCAGAGCCTCTATTTGCGAAATATGCTCAGCAGACAGATACGAATAATTATATAAGGCATTTTTCGCGACTCCATGGATCGATGAATGATATTTGGTATGGCTATCAACTAAACGGCTTAAGGCCGGAAGTATGACAGCTGCTCCTCCAAATTCAATAATTTTATCTAATGCATTAATAATAATGTTCGCGGCTTCCAAGTGGGAAGGGTGCGTAAGATCGGTTGCATATTCCAACAAAATTGTAATGATGCTGTGCCAATAATTCCATACATCCTGATTGGTTTCAGGTTGATATTCCTTCCACGCATGTGATTCATCGACTCTTACCCCTGTGAAGGAATTAAGAGCTCGGCTACCGGCTGTAATTACAATATCATCAAAGCGATGATCCTTCTGATTTATACCATATTGTAAAACTCTCAATCTCGCTGAATAATCGGCTTCTGTCCTGGCTAATCTCCATTGAAAAAATTGATAAAGTTGTCCGGTAGCATTGTTAAGAATTTCTTCATTCTCGGCAGCTGCTAGTCGAAACAGAAACATCGCAGCGCGCTCAAATGTAATTTTTTTCCTGCATAACTTTTCAACGCCCGATACCAAAGATCGTCGACTTGATGTAGCTTCTCGTAATCGTTCTAAAGATAAATCGTGAAGTATTCGAGCCAAATAATTGGTTAATGTTATAGGTTCAACTAAGGCTAATGCATTAAAAAAGGCAGCCCCCCCTTCTGATAACAACACATCAGCATTTCCAAAAGGCCCTGATGAATCGTATAATAACTTTATTGCCTGTTGAGAAATCTGAGATTGAGTTAGTTTTCCTAATTGCTCACATAGCCTTTCCAACAAAAGATTACCTTGTAAATTGTTCAAAATAGTTTCAAGGTTTCCTAAGGAGAGTTGCTCCTCCCACCATTCCTGGCACAATTTTTGGCTTAGGAGTTGCGGTTGGATTGTTATAAAACGGCCTCTCTTTTTTATAATTTTTTTCTTGATATATTCCTGAACAACGCTTTTAAAAGCAGTATATCGTTGGTCTTGAGCAGTATTTTGCAGAGGAGTAATTAGATGGTCCAGAGCCACCAATTCTGCTTGTTTATCAACTTCTTTTTGAAAAGCCGTAATTCCTGAAGAGATTATCAAATCTGCCTTTGGGCCTCCATCTTTATCAAATCCAAGTATTCCAAAAGCAGCTATAGCTCGAAGTGTCGAACGAAAGTTAGGCTCTTCGGCATTTTTCCCTAAAACGTTGTTTAGCCAATTATCAGAAGTTGCATCTTGGAGAGAATGTATGTTAAAAGCGGATTCTTTAGCTAAAAGTACTGCCAAAAAAGGCAAGTAACCAATTTTATTAATGGCCCCGCTTAAATCAAAGTAATCAATATTAGAAAAGCGATGACGCAGTATTTCAGAGGAAATTTGTTCGCCTTCTTCCAATTCTAAACGTAAAGGCATGGTAGTCTGAAAAACTCTATGGGACGTTTCCTCTTCAGGAGCAATGGTAATTAGCGTAGAGTTGCTTGAGGAGCGTCGTATAATCCTGCTTAATTTCTCATGAAAATCAGCTTCGGTGTTATCTATAATAAAAGTAAATATCTCTCCTTCTGCCGTTAAATCAATGATGCGATCGGCAATTTTTTCTATATTTTGAGAATCAACATCATAATAGAGTATCGAAAGAGGACACTCACGGAGTGATTCCAAAACAAATCGTGATTTCCCAATTCCGGAAACACCAACAATACGGGTTACCGATTTAGGTGTATGAACCTGCGCTATTAATTGCCGCTTCTTTATTTCATGCGAATTGATAGAGATATACGGAACATCCTGATCTACCAGCTCACTCCATTTTTTATGGGTAAGAAAGGGCTTATAGCGCTCCTTTTGCATTGCTTCATGTTCCCGCACAATATTATCGATAGCTACGTAAAAAAATTCACTAAGCCTGACAAGCTCGGCCTCCAGTGCAGCCTCCCCAATATTTTCTGCAGCGCTATATTCAAACGGAGTGGAGTGGTCCAGTTGAGGCGGACACTTGAAATGTGTAACTTTACAAAGTTATGTCTAATCAAACACAACGTAAACGGGGTCGTAAGTATGACCAAAATTTCAAGC
>Ga0209570_1000991_pt1 | contig 19926 bp, 23 predicted proteins | sample EBPBio172007_DNA_FD_185861 | JGI IMG/M metagenome (GOLD analysis project Ga0209570, IMG submission 185861) | Wastewater treatment Type I Accumulibacter community from EBPR Bioreactor in Madison, WI, USA - Reactor 1_9/17/2007_ DNA (SPAdes)... | ecosystem: Engineered > Bioreactor > EBPR >... | reverse complement strand
CCTAAGTGTACTCTATCATTGTTGTAGTAGTCTAGATAGCGCGAGAGCTTCTCTCGCTGGCGTGGGAGCGGGACGCTCACTCGCCAGTAGTGCCCAATACATTCTGTTTGAATCGTACGGTTGAACCGCTCGATGTGGGCATTGTCATTGGGCCGGTGGAGTCGGCTATGTCTGGTGCGTATGCCGGCTCGATGTAGCTGGGCCTCAAAGTAGCGGCTGTACTCTGGCCCGTTGTCACTCTGTATCATAGCAATGGACACTCCCCAAGCCTGTTGGGCATCCAGCACGGCCTCGGCAGCCAGCCCAGGCCTGAGCGTTGTTGCCATAGTGACGTGCGTCATCCTGGTGAATAAGTCAATGACGGTGTAGTAATACAGTCGTCTGCCCGTGAACGGATCAACATGGTGGATAGTATCGGTCTGGACGAGCTCACCCGGCTTGGTGGGGAGCGGACGTCTCGGATTGTCTCGCCGCAAGCGTGGTTTCCTGGCACTGTCAAAGCAATGATGACGCTTTAGGATACGCTTGACGCTCGACAGGCTTACGGTAATGCCCAGTTTATGGGTAACGTGCCACCAGACCACCTCGGCACAGCGTTTTAGCGTGGCGCGTGTGGCGAGCACGAGCCGTACGATGGCTTCAGGGATGGCACGGGGACTATGGAGTGGTCGTGAACTTTCGGTGGCAATATACCAGCGTAGGTTGCTGTATCTAAACGCACTCCCGCCTGGACGTGACGGACGGTTGTCGTTGGTAAGTTGGACGTGCGCATTAAGCTTGTCCCATTTACGTTTCCAGCGCCAAATGGTCGTCCGGTGTACACCGCACTTGCGGGCGACGAGGCTGATCGACATTGTATCGATCAATAGTAGTCGCAGCGCGATTGCTCTAGCTTTTGGGAGGTGAGGATTGATAGAATAGGCCATAGCAGGCCTCCTTTCGATGTAATTAGTAGTATAACTACAGCTTACAGGAGCCTGCTTTTATGTTGCAATGGTGGTGGACTGGTACGAAGGCATTGACTAATAATTATATTAGTGATATAATATAATACAGAAGGTCCATCCCCTCGAAGGTCGAAGGAGATCGTCATGTTCGTGCACAATCTGATCGAGCGTCCGTTTGCCGCATTTGTGCGGCAGCTGGTCGAACACCCGAGTCGCTTCTGGCGACACGGGGTGATCTACATCGTCGCGCCAGCGCTCATCTTTTGGTGGGCGATACCGGAGCTCGCGATCGCCTGGTTCGCAGTCGGCTCGATCGGTTATTTCGTCGCTCGCCTCGTAGGCGGCTACGCGCCCTATCGGCAGCAGCTGATTGACGAGAAGTTTGAGCGGATGGTGAAAGAGCTCAAGCCACCCAGCTGACGCCTTCGTCCTGCCCGCGGCCCTCTCAATCCCGAGAGGCGCCGCGGGCACAGAAGAACTTTGTCGTAAGAGCCTAGACGGCTCGTTTTTTATTCCATTGCTTCGGTAGTGTGGCGTCGGCACAGGGCGATATACGAGGCATCAATGCCATCGATTGCTTTTTGGGGGGCCTTCGGTGACGATGTTGCCATTGACGAGGCGCGCGTTGGTGGTGGCGATATAGCCACAGCCCTTACGTTCGCAGGATGACGGGATTTGGGTTTTGCGGTCAGCGAGTCGCAGCAGTTCGGCGCTGCCGGGGAATAGTTCGCCGCGAAAATCATTGAGCAGGCCGTAGGCTTGGATGGTCGCGACGTTTGAATCCACGATAGTATGGGCCAGCTGCTGCACTTGCCTAGGTTCGAGAAACTGCGCTTCATCGACATACACCAGCCAGGGGTTCTCCCATACCGCGGTCTGGCCAAGGCGGGTCGCCATTTGCTCGCGCAGAATTTCGCTCGCATCTTGCTCTGGCGAGATGAGGATTGCAGGCATCTCGATGCCGCCAGCGATGCGAGACTCGATATTTGCCCCAGCCTTGAGGTCGATTGCGGGTTATGCAATCAATGTATTCCAGCCGCTGTCACGCCGGCGGTACTCGTCAAGCAATATTTCGGCGGTCTTGCCGCCGCCCATGGTGCTAAAATGATAATGTAATTCGTGTTGACTCCTGGGCATGCCTGGCACTGTCGTCGTCCCTCCGTTAGTTTGATCCTAGTATACATCTTGCTCATGGATGTTGGCGAGGGTGAAATTCACAACTTGACATGAAAAACCGCCGAATCCGGCCGCTCCCGACACCACAGGATTGCCTATGCGGTGTCGGGAGGGCCTAGTCGGCGGCTACCCGGGCGGCGTCTTCCCGATGACGGTGAGGTCGGGATGTTGGCGACGGGCCTGGCAATCAGCGTCGGCCACGACGTATTCCCTGATCTCGCTCGGTGTACAGGATGGTGTACGCGAACAGTGAGAGTGTCGCAAATGTTGCCATGAACACGGCAGCTGCCATCCTCGGACCGCCGTACTCATATGCTATGCCACCCGTGATCGCTGCTACCAAGATCACGAGGAGCACTCCGATCACTTGCTGACGAGCCTCGAACTCTTTATCTGTGGTACTCATCACCTCTCCTTTCGTTGTGGACGAGAATTCCTAAACTTAAACATGAACTGCAACATCACCCTCAAGCTAGCCGGGCGTTAGCCCGGCTGGTATTGTGGCTGTGTATGAAGCAGTACAGACATATCACGAAGGCCGAGCGGCTGGAGGTGGGTATTCTCCTCGAAAAGGGCTACTCTGACCAAGCAATAGCATTCATCGTCGGCAGGAATCGCAGCACGATCTATCGTGAGCGCACAAACAATGCTGTGTGTGGCCAGTACATTCCCGCCAAGGCTCAGCATAAAGCCTATGTTCGCCGCAAGTATGCAAAGTACCAAGCCATGCGTATAGTAGAAAACATGAAGCTACGCGAATATATCGAGACCAAGTTGCTCATCGATGAATGGAGCCCAGAGCAAATTGCCGGACGGCTCGCCCATGAAGCGGGTCTCGAGAAAGTCTCCGCCCCAACTATCTACAAATATATCCGCAGTCCCTACGGTCGCCAGTTAGAATACGAGCTTCAGCTTGCCAAAAAGAAACGAGCCAGTAGCAAGAAGAAGTGGCAACGCAAGGTGACGGCACTTGAAGGCCGAGTGTTCATCGACCAGCGCCCCGAGGCTGCCAACACTCGTACTCAATTTGGCCATTGGGAGGCAGACCTCATTGTCGGCGGCACGCAGTACGGCGCTACCTCCCTACTCGTACTCCACGAGCGAGTCAGTCGCTATACCCTCATTGCCAAGGTGAATGCTCGGACCGTACGTGAAGTCGAGCAGGTCTTCGTTGAGGCGCTGCCGTTCATTGGCAATTTTGAGAGCCTGACGCTCGACAATGACATTGCGTTTCAAAAACATCAGCAACTAAGTGAACTCATCAACGCTCCTATCTATTTCTGCTGGCCCTACCACAGTTGGGAAAAAGGTGGCGTCGAGAACGTTAACCGGCTCATCCGCCGCTACGTCCCCAAAGGATGCGACATAGCCCAGTACAGCAAACGAGATATATGGGATATCCAACATACGCTAAACAACAAGCCGAGAAAAATCCTGGGCTACCATACCGCCAAAGAAGTCTTTGAACAGCACCAACTCACCACCCAGAAGGAGATGCTTCATGCAAACTAATACACCAAACAAATTTCCCAACAAAAATACCCAACTTGTTGCGGGTGGGGGTTGCGGGTGGGAGGTGAACGATTGTACAATTATATCATATTATTGTATTTTAACAAACAAAACTAAGGGAAAAACCCAGCCAGACAACATGTATCATTTTGCCCGCGCGATAGGAAAAACCTTGGTTTTGTCCTATAAGCTCAGCGCTATAGAGCCGCTTCTACTGCTGCCCATGTGGCATCGGGGTTGTCTTCGGGTACGATAATCGTCACCTGATCGCCAATATTGACACGGAAATACGTGACGCTGGCCAGCAGAATCCGGTATTCGCGGCCGTTAGCCTCGACATAATAGGCGCCGTCGTGCTGGGTTAGCGTGCCGATAATTTGCTTGCGGCCGACTGGGCCGATTTGCTTGTAGATGAAACCACCGTCATCTGCGATGGTGAGCTTCATGATGTCGCCCTCGACTAATTTCGACTTGCTAGCGTAATTTGCCGGTACGGGGTAGGTTTTGCCATCGGGGCCGATCATAATTTGGCCGTCAAATACGCCCTCGATCACCTTGCCGCTTACTTCTTCATTGTGGCTGGCGGCGGGCGTCACTACGTTGCCATCGTCGCCTACAATACTAATTAGCAGCTCTTTGGCGGCGGCTAGATTCGTTTCGGCTTCTTGGATAAGCGACTTCAGCCGCTTCACTTGTTTTTCTGGTAGGTCAGACATACATGTATTCTCGCAATTCCTCTTGTCTGTTTTGGTAAATAATACTACCCCGAGCGTACCACTCGACCGCCCGGCTGTCAACTATTATCCGTACGGCGGGCGGCAATAGGCCAAACAAAAAGCCCCACCAGGGGGACAGTAAGTAGGAACAACTAGATAGATTGCGGAGCCCTCGCGGGCCGCGGAGAGACCGAAGTCCCCCGCGGCCCGCGAGAGCGGTAGGTGGCAATCAGCACGCTTCGGAGCTATACGCTCCGGTGTCGTACCAGTTCCACCCGTTGTAATAGCTCTGGCGCCATTCCTGTTGTTTTGTCTCGCAGGTGCGCCAGCTGAAAATCCACCACCCTCCAGAGCTCACGTTTCCCGTGCGCACCCAGCGCTCGGGACCGCCGTAGTAGTAGGCCAGGATGTCGGCGCCTTCGAAGCCCGGCACCTCGGCCGTGGTCTGGTTGGCGCCGGCGGCCTTGGTGACGGTCCAATTGGACTGGATCGGCGCCGCAGCGCTGACACTGCTCTGGATCGGCGCAGCAGTGGCCGGCGCGGCAATCGCGACGCCCGCGAAGGGCGCCGCTGCCAAGGCGAGAACAGCGAGGGATTTGCGAACACCCATGATGGATGCTCCTTTCTGACGCGCATGACGCGCGTCGCCAGTACCTAGCGAGACGATCTCGGCTAGGTTCGACATTTTGCCAGGGATGACGTCCGTGGCACCACTACGCGCGCAAACCAAAGGGCGGCAGCGTCAAATAGTGGATACGGCCATGAAGCTCGTTCACTGCCCTATTCACTATTCGACGCCCGCAAGGTATGCAATCTATCTAGTTGTCAAATAACCTTTGGTATCTAGGCACACGCGAAACCACGGGTCTCGCACCAAATTCTATCTATTGTAACGCAAAACATAGCAAATGTCAATACCTTCACCCCTGTAAGCTGTGTAAAAAAGAAAAACGCTACATGTAGCGTCGTAAAAGTAAAATGACAACTAGATAGAGAGGCGGCCCACCGCGGGCACGATCGTCAAGACCGTGCCCGCGGTGAATAACTAGCAGCCGAAAGTGCACCACTCCCAGCTGCTCCAGCCCCACCCCTTGGGGCAGGGGAACTTGACGCACATGTCGCTCCACCCCTGGGTGGAAACTGCCGATGTGCTGACGTTTGCTGGCGACGGTTTCGTGACCACCCGGTTCGTGGGGATCTGACTGGCGACGATGGGCTTGGTGACCGCCTTGCTTGCCGGGATCGGCGCAGCGACGACGGGCGCGGATTTCGTGACGACCCAGTTTGACTGGGTTGACGCGGCATTGGCCGGAGCTGCCGCAGCGAAGCCAACAGCGGCGAGACTGAGGCCGGCACCTGTTGCGACCAGGCGGGACACAAACGAAGCACCCATAATGGGATACTCCTTCCTGACACGCATGTGCGTGTCGCCAGTACCTAGCGAGACGATCTCGGCTAGGCTTAGACGTTTGCCAGGGATGACGTCCGTGGCACCGCAATCCGAGTCGTTGGTGAGTCGAATAGCGGGTAGGATCGCGGACGCAGCGCGGCCCAACCCGCTATTCGACGTGTCTCTATCTAGTTGTCAAGAAGCCTTAGCTAGCGAATGCGCACGCTAAGTTTATATATTATAATACATTATACCTGCATATGTCAATACACGGGTGTTCGCTATGTTCCATGTTTGCCCACGTGCTATTTCGTAGCAATTATGCTGCGAAATTACTGCCGGCTTGGGCGCCGTACCAGGTGGCACCGCCGTCGAAGGTCTCGAATACGTATAGGTCGATACTGTTGGCGCCGGTCGACGCAGCGGGCTTGCCGCCAGACCATCGCACGCTTGTTGGCCATGCTACGGTACGGTTGCCGGTGGCGTCTTGTTTGACATACAGCGAGAATGACGATGCATAGCCGCTTGGCGCGGGGTTGTTAAACACAAACGTTGCATTGGCGCCCAGCGTCACCTGGAAGACATTGCCGAGGGTCAGATCGAGCGTAGGCGAAGTAGTAACGACGGCTTTCTCGTAGCCACCGCGCGTTGCCAGTGCGGCGGTACCGGTGAGGCTCGCCATATTGACATTAACGGTTGGGTTAGATACCAGGCCTAGGTTTGAGAGTGCTGTCGCCACGTCACCAGATGGCTGCGTGATAGGGGTCGCGCCATAGAACGAGAGCTTTTGGGTGGCGTCGGTACCGATTTTGGTGCCCGTGGTCGTGCCAAACACAAAGTTTTTGCGTTCGCCCCACGCGACAGTCGTGTCGGCATCTGGGTTGCTATAGTAGGTGAAGTTTCCAGAATAGTCAAACGCAAATATTGACATGCGACCATAAAAGCCAAGCGCTACCTGAGAGTACACTCCCTTAGCCTGGAAATTAATTTCTCCACACTCACTTACTGCACGGCTACGGCCAAAGCAAATCTGCACCCATTGTGAGTTGTACATATTTGGCGCCATCACATCGAGGATCTTGTAATACCCAGACCCGGTCGCGGGGGAAGCATCGGAGCGCGCGAGAATCGCTGGCGTGCCTTCCATAGCGGTATTGTACCCGACAAGGTTAAGATAGTCGGTGGCTGCTGCCGCTGCCGTCATTGTAGCGCCGGTGCGACTTGACGCTGTCTTGGTGGTGGTACTCACGGGCGCAAGTGCTACTCCCGAGCTTATCTCTGATGGTGTTTTCCATATCAGCCCGCCCGGCTGGCTGGAGTCTACGACAAGAACTTGCCCATCCTTGGGGCTGCCTGCGGCGATGTTGCTGGCGCTTACGGCGAATGGCTTGAGCGCGCGGTGGTCTACTACCTCTTGGCGCAGTGTGCCGTCGGTGTTATGCGCTACCAATAGATATTCGTTGAGGATATTCCCCCATATTTTTGTATCCTTACCTGGTTGTGGTAATCGCGCCATAGTGCCCCTCCATATAATCAATTCGTACTAATGATAGTTATATCATTTCGTATGGCACAAACGCAAGCGTTATGCGTGTGATTGTACCTACGGATCGCTGGCGTGAGTATTCCACAGGTATATATGAGGTATTTGCAAAAACGTTGTAAGTATTACCGTGGACAAAACTGCTCATTTGGGAATATAAAAAACCGCTCCAGGAATGCCCGGGGCGTACTAAATATATACAGATGGGTGGTGCGGCCCGACCGCCCCCGCGTTAGCGCGAGCGGTCGGGCCTAGAGGAGAGATCACCCGTAGAGCTTCACGGCATTGAATGCCGCGGTGACGGTAGACGTGCCGTACTGCTCAAGGCCGCGCCGGACGACGCTGGCCTGGACCGCAATGCGGAGCGTGCCGTCGGGGTTTGTCCCGACCGTGTGTCGCGAGTACGTGACCTGGTGCACGCTGTCGACTTGAACGATATCGTTCACCGTCAGCGACCCGTTGTATGCTCGGCACGCGGCAACGGTAATCCTTGCCGGCACGGGGTTGCCGACTACGGTCGTTGCATACCCGACTGAGTATGCGCCTTTCGCGCACATGTCATTGCCGTTGGGCGCCGGCGCAAGCCGAGGCGCGACCGTGCGCGTACCCGGGTAGACGCTGACGGACGGGGACGGCGGCACGGCGATCGGCGCCGGGATGGCGGCTTGGGCAGCGCTGGCGCCGAGACCCGTCAGTGCGAGAGCGGCAACGGTGGCGGCAACGGTGGGAGCAAGGCGAAACTTCATTCTGGTGACCTCCAGGGTCGGGTTGAATGGCGGAGCGGGATGCTCCAGGCGACCTATCGGCATAATTGTCGAGGGGCGCATACGGCAGTGGATATTCATTCCACTTCCCTATGCGACCCTCGATTAGATTCTTCGCAGTACCATCCGTCGCTCGCTTTTTTGCGCAATCACCAAGGTTTACCTATCGGTTCCGACCCTGAGATAACATGCGTAGCGGCCGGCTACCTATCGGTTCCGACCCTGAGCAAGCTGAGGTGTCGGCTGCTTGGACGTCTCTTCTCTCTCAATGTGCGTCTACTGTTAGGGCATCAAAAACGCCTCTACAGTAGGCTAAATACTATTATAGCACACTTATCAATAAAATGCAAGCTTTCTCGTATCCTCCGCCATTTCTTCGCCTATAGCCCACCCCCTCTAAACTGAATCGATGATAGTAAATTAGTATATTTTGACGGAACGATCGGTCGAGTAAAATATACTGAGTGTACCAAAACACCCCACTGTTGCAGCGGGGTGTCGGGCATTACAATGAGGCGTGGGGTGGAACTAGCTGAGCTCGACGGTTGCGCCAGCTTCTTCGAGGGCTTTCTTGGCGTTTTCGGCGTCGTCTTTGCCGGCTTTTTCGAGGATTGGGCTTGGTGCGTTGTCGACCAGAGCTTTTGCCTCACCGAGGCCGAGGCCGGTGATTTCTTTGACTGCTTTGATTACAGCGACTTTTTGGGCGCCGCCGTCTTTCAGGGTGACGGTGAATTCTGATTTTTCTTCGGCTGCAGCACCGGCGTCAGCGCCAGCTGCAGGGCCAGCAACAGCTACAGCAGCAGCTGCAGGCTCGATGCCGTATTCGTCCTTCAGGACGTTTTTGAGTTCGTTTACTTCGAGTACAGTGAGCTTTGTCAGCTCTTCTGCAAGTTTCTTTACGTCTGCCATGAGGTTTCCTTTCGGGCAGTAATGGGGTAGCGAGGAGTGCGGTAACGTACCGCACCTCAAACGTCATCGACCACATTACGGTCATGTATAAAACACAGTTAATATTGTATTGCGAAAGAAAAATGATGGTATCAAGTATGTCTACCCCATTTTTAATTCATTGGTACGCCGCGTAGTTGTTACGCGGTAGCTTTGGCTTCGACGCCATCCAGCAGTGCGTGCAGGTTGCCGCTGAGTGCATTGGTGACATCGTGAACCGGTGAAAGCAGCTGTGCGATCGCTTCGGCGATGAGCTGGTTCTTGCTTGGCAAGCCAGCGAGATCCGTCACGTCGGCAGCGCTCAGGGTGGCGCCTTCGCCGCTAAATCCACCCGCAAGCTCGAGCGTGGGGTGGGTTTTGGCAAAGTCATGCAGCACCTTGGCGGCCACGATTTCGTCGTCGGCGCTAAATGCGTAGACGAGCTGACCTACCAGGGCGCCGGTGTCGGCGGCTCGGTAGGTATCGTGATCGGCCATGGCGACGCGCACCAGGCGGTTTTTGACGACCTTGATCGTCACGCCGGCCTCGCGTGCAGCGCGGCGCAGATCTTGCAGATCCGCTACGCTGAGCCCCTGATATTTGGCATAGGCTGTGCCTTTTGCCTGGGCAAATAGCTCCGCCAGTTCAGCAACCAAAGCTTGTTTTTTATCGCGTGTAATTGCCATAAAAACTCCTTTGTTTACATCTGTTATTCGCCTCATTGTTAATGGACTTGACATGTGCTCGTGGGACTTTTTGATACCAAAAAGTCTTTGATTCTCGCACTATCAAAGACTTGACGTATGGATTGAAATGTTTATTTCATTCCTCGGTAGCTTCTTATCGATGCTGGAGCACCCGCTACTGTCTTTGGCAATGTCTAGCACCACTATACCAGATGCGCGGTAAAAAAGTCAACATTCGGGGAAGATAAAGAGGCGGCTATTGCACAAAACCACGAAATGCTGTATAATATAAGTAATGTCAGAGCATATCTCACCAGCCGATTGTTCGGAACGTCTTCCTCATCCCATGTTTCCAGTGTTTAGCGAGCCGGTCGAGTATGGGCGGCTAGGGCTCGTGGACTACGATGATCTGCGCCCACACCGCAACAGCAACCCCACACCACTTGATCCGTACCATATCTATGCCGTGGGCGACGCTGACTACGCAGCATATGCACGAGATCGGCTCCATGCTCGGGTGAGCCAGGCGTGTGAAGCCTATGGTATTACCGATCAGCAGCTGCAGCTTGCCATACATCAAGAGGTGGCGGGTGACGCGCTAGATAACCGCATACAGCGCAATCACGAATCGATGACTCGGCTGCATGATTCGGTGATCGAAGCGGGGCTACCCCTAGACGAGGCAATGGTGGACATCATTCGCCGGGCACGAGTTGGTGAAGCAAACCCATCTGAGCTGCTGCGGCTGATCAAAGAGCACCCAGAGATGATATCGGTCGAGGTTGCGAAATTTGTCAAGCCGCTTGATCAGAGGCAGATAGCCAATGCCTGGAACTATATATGTGCCTGGATGATGCATATGCAGAGTGAATTTCGCGATGCCGAGATTTATCTTTCTGCCGCAGGCGAGGAGCGTCTCGTCAGCCAATACCTGACGCCAGAGGGTGTACTAGTAAGTAAATTTAAGCTCGGAGAAGCTCGTTCTGCTTCGAGCTGTACAGAGATTATTGCCAAATACACGCAATTAGTAGTACCGTATGATCAGGTAATTGGTGGCGAGCCCGGCCAAACGCTCACTCTGACTGACGCCGAGGATGAGGAACAACATGTCGGTCTGTATCCGCTTGGCTTGTCTGCCTATTACCGCACCGCTGACTACAAATCCCGCACTGGGTATCGTAGGCCTGGGCCAGCGCGCAGGAAGATCAACGAGGCAACCGAGCTCGACCCTAATCTACTCCGTGCACATGCTATCAAGAGTGGCGACGACATCGCCAACGCCTCAGAGACGGCGGCCTCACCCATAGAAGCATATCATGAGGGTTACGATGCAGTCAGGGCGACCCCTGATTTTAACACAGCGGGGCGCCATAGAAACTTTTTGTCGTCGCCGCGGCGCAAGCACTCAGCCGTAAAAGAACTAGGCCGCATGAGTATATCGCAAGATGCGCTATGGAAAGAGCGGGTGGAAGATTTTATGCGCCTGTATGAAGATGGGCAGATTTCGTGGCAGGTGCTGTGGGCGGTATTGGATGATTTGCGACGCTCGGCGATTGACGGCAGATTAGAGTCCGAGTAGCTGCCGAATTTCAGCTTGGATCTCGTCGGGGGTTTTGCGGTGGTGCGAGCGGTCGATGCAGTCTATAATGGGCAGCCCGCGCGCGCTGGCGATCTGATGATAGGCGGTATTGACTCGTGCCTGGAACTGCGGGTCTTTTGACTCGAAAGTGTCGGGAGCCTCGAGTTCGCCGCGCTCCTGGATGCGGCGGGTGCGTTCATCCTCGCTTGCGAGATCCAGGATGACTAGATGGTCAGGGTGCATATAGCGCTCGTCGGTAAATAACGCGGTCTGGCGGATGATTTCTTCCTGTGATACGCCTTCGCCAGTGCCCTGGTACGCCAGGGTCGAAATATAGTTGCGCGCCGCCAGAACAAACGCGCCCCGGCCAAGCCCTGGCGCGATTTTTTGTTGCCACAGTTCGCGCCGCGCGGCGCTAAAGAGCGCGAGGTTGATCTCGGGTGCGCGCTGTAGTCGGCCGTCTTTGATGACGCGGCGTAACTCGTTGGCAACAGGGGTAGATTTGTCGGGATCGTCGCTACCCGGCTCTTCCACAATAACGACCTCGTGGCCCTTGTAGGCGAGATAGTCGCCGAGCAGGCGTACTTGGGTGGATTTGCCGGTGCCATCATTGCCCTCGATCACGATGTAGCAGCCGCGCTCAGTGCTCATAGCAGGCCCTCGGTGAGGCCGTTGATTTTGCGCGGGAGTTGGCGCTGGTCGCGCCAGTTGCGCGGCAGCATGTCTTCGGGTTTCCAGGTAGCGATGAGCTGGTCGAGGTTGTCGGTGGTTTGATATTTGCCACTCATGCCGCTGCGGCCCGTGCTATAATCGCCCTCTACTACCCCTGTTTTGTGGAATACTAATTGCCCCATTCGCTCGCCGACGGGCAGTACTACCGATTCGTGACGATTGAGGTTATAGATTTCGAGCGTAATGCGGTTGATGTAGCCTGGGTCGATCCAGCCAGCGTCAAAACACACCGCCACACCGTTGCGGCCCCAGCTGCTGCGAGCACGCACTTCGGCGGCGCCACCGTGGGCGCGAATGCCGATAAATTCGTGAGTATGCGCCAAAATTCGCTCGCCAGGCCGCAGCACGATGATCGGGTGGTTGCGCGGAATGTTGGCAAAGGGCTTGTAGCCGTACTTTTGGCACCACTGGTGATGCGGCGTGGCCTTCAGCGGCCCCTTGAAATACCGCGCCACGTCAGCCTGATCAAACGGATTGTACATGCGGCTGGTTTCGCGCACTTCTTGTTGGTAAAAATAATACCCGAGCGTGAAATCGAGGCTGGCCTCGGACACGTGCCTATCGTCGTAGGGAACGCTGACAATCGTGCCGTTTGCGATGGCCGCTTTGATCTCGGTGTTGCTATAGACGCTCATGGTATACCCCCTGCTTTGCCCCACCGTTAGTATGGGAATATTGTATCGTATGATGATTATGTGTGTAAAGTGTTGCGGCCCTGCCCGCGCCGCTCCTCGGGTAAGGAGGGCGCGGGCAGGAGCCGTCATGGTGCGGCGCCTACACCGCAATTGGTGCGGCAATTGCGGCCTGTGGAGCGTAGCCCTCGAGCCGAAAATCGTCAATCGTAAATTGGTCGATTTCGGTCACCGCAGGGTTAATCCACAGGGTTGGGAGTGCGCCAGGAGTGCGCGAGAGCTGCTCCTTCACTTGGTCGATGTGGTTGAGGTAAATGTGCACGCTGCCGCCCGTCCAGGCAAATTCGCCCGGCCGCAGCCCCGTCACCTGCGCCACCATGCTCGTGAGCAGCGCGTACGACGCGATATTAAACGGCACGCCGAGGAAACTATCGCACGAACGCTGATACAGCTGGCAGTCCAGATACGCCGGGCCGCCATCCGCGGCTGGTCGCACAAAAAACTGGAACAAACAGTGACACGGCGGCAGCCCCGCTATCGCCATCTCGTCGATGTCGGCAGCATTCCAGGCGCTCACGATGATGCGGCGCGAATCGGGCGTGGTGCGGATGGTCTGAATCGCTCGGGCGAGCTGATCGATTTCCCCGCCGTTGCCCTCGGGCCAGTGGCGCCACTGGTAGCCATAAATCGGCCCCAAATTGCCCCACTGCTGCGCAAACTCATGATCGGTCGCGATGCGCTGCACGAATTCGTCCATGCCGCGTCGCCACTCTTCGGTGAGCGTCTCGTCGCGGCCCACCGTGCGCTTTTGGGTGGCCTGTACGTAGTGCTTGTACGGCCAATCATCCCAAATGCGAACCTTGGCCTGCGCCAGACGCTCGAGGTTGTTGTCGCCCGCGACAAACCACAGCAGTTCCTCCGCAATCACCCGAAACGGAAGCCGTTTTGTCGTCATCATCGGAAAGCCCTTTGCCAGGTCAAACCGCATTTGGTAGCCGTTGACATTGAGCGTGCCGGTGCCGGTGCGATCGGTGTGCTGGTAACCTGTGTCGAGCACGTGCTGCATCATATCCAGGTACTGTTTCATGCTGCTTGCCTCCTCGGTGGACGGGTGCCCTTCACCCTGCTAGCTAGTATACGGTTGCCTGTTGGATGAATGCTAGGGTAATTTACTACCCTAGTGTCCTGGCGGGAGTCTAGGGTATAATCATCACTATGAAACAACATGGCATGCACAAGGCGCAGCGGAATATCTTGGTGCATTTGCGCCACCGTCCCGGCACGACCGGGGCGCGGTTTAGTGAACTGTGTGCCACGACCGATATGACAAGCGATGTGTTTAAGTTCCATATTCAAAAACTCGTCGCGCTCGACTACATTAGCAAGCACCCTAGTGGCCGCTATCGCCTGACGCAGCGCGGCAAAGAATTTGCCAATCGGCTCGACGAAAAAACCGGCCGTGAAATCCCCCAGCCCAAAGCCTCGATGTTGCTCGTTGCCCGGCTGCATACGGGCGACGAAGTGCGGTATTTGGCGCACCGGCGGCTGCGTGAGCCGTTTTATGGGTTTTGGGGGATTGGTAGCGCGCCGGTGTTGCGCGGTCAATCGATCGTGACGGCCGCCCGCGAGGAATTCGCTAAGCAAACAGGGGTAGAGGCGACATTTAGCGTGCACGGCGTGTATCACGTGATCGACCGCTCGACCAGTGGCGAAGTGCTCGAAGACAAGTTATTTTCGATTGTCGTCACGGATGTTGAGCACGAACCACCGCTTCGCGAATGGTATGGTGGCGAGAGCGTGTGGCTGACGCGCGACGAACTGTTGGCGCGCACGCCGCTGTTTCCGACGACGGCCCAGACGCTTGCCATGCTCGACACCGGCGCGACCTTTGCCGAGACGGAATGTGTCTATAACGAGGAGGAATACTGATGCCGGCAATTATTGTCGCCTACGAACGCCGCCGCGGAATCGGTGCCCGGGGCGGCTTGCTCTATGGCCCATACGAAATGGCGACAGACAAGGCGCGGTTCCGCGAGATTAGCCGCCAGATGGGCACGCTCATCATTGGGCGCAAATCATTGATTGATGAGCAAATTTCGCTTGATACTCGGCCATTTGCTAAAGTCGAGCAAGTTATCGTCGTGACACATCAGGACGCGCTACCCGTGCCTGGTATTGAGATTGCGCATTCACTTGCCGAGGCGGTCGAAAAGTCACATAGCGATCCCCTGATTGCGGGCGGTGCTAGTATGTATGCTCAGGCGCTCGACGCAGAATTTCCCTATCCAGTCGATACAGTATATGCTACCGAAATTGATGCGGATTTACCGCATGATTCAGAGATGCGGTTCCCGGAGCTGCCTCGTGAGGAATGGATCGAGACGGAGCGTGAGTACGTTCCCGTCGGTATGCTGCCGAATCACGCGCGCAAACAAAACGTCTACCCATCCTACGAAGTCACCTATCGCCGCCGCTAGCGGTAGATGAGTACGTGCGGGAAGTTGGAGTAATACAGCGTGTTGATCGGGCGCGGGTCGATGCAGATGAGGTGGGTGTGCTGGTGCGGGACGGATTTGGTGGGGCTGAGATCGGTGCGCGAGTAGATGCTGTAGCCACGCTGTTCGTAGGCTGCGATAAGCTCCATATACTCGCTTTTTTCGCTGTCGCTAAAATCCGCGAGTGATACCACATGGCGCTTAGGGACGAGCATCAAATGCTCGGCGACGCGGTAATCGTCCCAGACATCATACGGGAAAATATTGCGAACAATCCAAAAATGCTCGTGCTCGACAAGCACCTGTTCGGCATCTGTAATAAACGCACAAAACTGGCACTCTTCTGTGACTGTCTTGCGGTATTTTTTGTAGGTGTTTGTCTGTGACCGCGTGCGGTGCATACTACCATTGTGTTTCATAGCCTTATCCATGATAGCAAACTTAGGTCACCAAAAACGCCGTGATTTTCACCACGGCGTTTGTGGAGCCGCGCGGTGGCGAACTAAGCCTGGTTTTCGAGCTTGATGCCAGGGCCCATAGTGGTGGCGATGGCGGTAGATTTGACGAAAATGCCCTTTAGGCTGGATGGCTTTTGGCTAGAAAGGCTAGCGAAGAATGCGCGGGCGTTGTCCTCGAGCTTGTTGGCGCCAAAGCTGACTTTGCCGATCGACAGGTGGATGGTGGCTTGCTTGTCGACGCGGTATTCAACCTTACCAGCCTTGGCTTCGGTGACAGCTTTGCGGATATCGGTGGCGACGGTGCCGCTCTTGGGGTTTGGCATCAGGCCGCGTGGGCCAAGCAGGCGGGCGTATTTGCCGAGTTTTGGCATGTACTGCGGGGTTGCAATGAGGGTATCGAAGTCGAGGGTTTCTTTGTCGAGCTGCTTTAGGAATGATTCGTCGCCTACGATGTCAGCGCCGGCTTTTTTGGCGGCGTCGTGCTCTGATTCGGGTGCAAATACCGCGACGCGGATGGTTTTGCCGGTGCCGTGTGGCAGGCTGACGGTCGAGCGGATGTTTTGGTCGGCTTGGCGAGGATCAACACCCAAACGGACATGAACTTCGACGCTGGCGTCAAATTTAGCAGGGTTGGTCTCTAGTGCGAGCGCGATTGCGTCGGTCAGGCTGTAGACCTTGGTGGTGTCGATTTTTTCGGCAACTTTGCGGTAGGCTTTGCCTCGGCGCTCCAGCTTGGAGCGGACGATTGGTGCGGGGCCTTTTTTGCGGCTTTCGTCGGCATCGCCCTGGGCGCTGGTGTCGCCGGCTTCCTTGCGAGCTTCTTTTTCGGCTTTGGCATCGGCTTCCTCAAGCGCTTTGGCGCTGCGCTTGCCGGCTTTGGCAACCACGGCTTCGCGCTCAGCAACGACGTCCTTTGTGCTCTCTGTTTTAGCGCTAGCAGCGGTAATTGCTGCCTCGATCTCGGCGATGGTGTTTTTTGCCGAAACGTCAAGTTTCAGCGCGGCTGCTTGCTCTAGCAGGTCTGCTTTTTTGGCCATAATACGTAGGGTGATCCTTTCTGTGGTACAAGCGCACGGTAGGCGTGCTCCCAACATTGATATGTAATGTAGCAATTATACCAACAACGCCGCGCATAGTCAACCGCCGGATGCTGCCGCAATGTCACAAGCTCACCCCTGTTGTGACATGTTTTGGCGGCAAATGGCGGCCTAACGACGCAGTCGCCAGAGGAGCGAGTTGCGTTTTGTCATACAACATGATGTAGATTGTCTTTTGCCCCTACCCCTTATATCGGCTATGGTTATGCCATCAAAAACACAAATTTCAATACTTGACGACGCAAAATGCCGCATGCTATGATCGCGCTTGTGTCTCATGGATTTGTGAGCACGTGGAGACCCGCCGTTTATTAGTACCTGGCGGAAATAAGGAGGATAGAACACTATGCGTACTATTACGCTGACTGCGCTTGCCATAGGCCTAGGCGTTGTCTTACAGGGTGCGACCGCGGGCGCGGCCGGACCGACAGAAGTAATCGTAACATCAGGCGATACGCTCGATTCGATCGCGAAGGCCCACGACATGGATTATGTGCGGCTGTACAACGCCAACCCCGATATCGCCAACCCGGATATGATTGATGTGGGCCAAAAAATCCGCATCCCGAAATCTGATGAAACGCTCGAAGATCGCTTTGCTACTTATCAAGCAAACGCGGCGCCCGTGGCCGCCGCGTCGGCACCGGCCGTGACGCGTAGTTATTCTAAGGCACCGGTCAATTCGACCAGCTACTATGTGGGCGGCGGCATGTGGTGCACCGACTATGTGCATGCCAAGCGCCCCGATGTGCCGGTGTACGGCAATGCCGGCTATAGCTGGATACGCGCGGCTCAGGCCCAGGGCAAAGCCACGGGCACCACGCCGCAATCTGGCGCAGTTGCGGTGCAGAATGGTCACGTGGCCTACGTCGAAAGTGTCAATGCCGACGGCAGCTATGTCGTAAGCGAGATGGGCTGGAACTACCGCGCTGGCAACTACAACAAACGCACCGTGGCGCCGGGCACCTTTGGTGGGTTTATCTACTAGCAGTTGGCGCGGGGCTAATAATCGCCGCCAGTGATATTCCAGTATTGTTCGAGCGTGGGGATGCCGCGGGCGGTCATATCCTGAGCAACGGCGACGCCAACATAGCGGTAGTGCCACGGCTCGGGGCTGTAGCCGGTGATTGCTTCGGCGCCGCGTGGATAGCGATTGATGAATCCATAGTCGGCAGCGTGCGTGATCAGCCAGGCTGACTGCGCGGTAGTAGTGAAACACTCTAGCCCGCAGCTGCCGGCTGCGAGGTCGAGCGCCAGGCCGGTTTGGTGCTCGCTATAGCCAGGGCGCGCGCTGACTTTGTCGGCGGCATCGGCGCTGCCGTTTTGGGCGACCCAGGTGTTGTAGGTGCTCACCTGGCTTTGGTACGATCGATAGCTGCTAGTAACACTAAGGGGCACGCCGGCCGCTGCCGCGGCATCTGCCATTTTGCCAAATGCGCTGGCGGCTGCGCTGGTGAGGGTGGCGCCACCGATCGTGACGAGGTCGCTCGGGGCGAAACTTCGTGGTGACAGGCAGTGTTTTTTGTTGATAACGACGTTGATCTGCCTGGGATCGGAATGCGCATTTGGCGTATCGCAGGGTATGGTAGACGGCGTGACATCGAGGATGGCCGCTTGATCGGCTGGCTTGGTGATTGCTTGCCAAAACGGCGTGGTCGACGGTGATTTGATTGTGATAATGGCAAGTGCCGGCACGGTACCCCTGGGTGCGCCGATGCCAACGCGCAGCGCCACCAGGGTGCCGGCAAATATCGCCACCATTGCCACCACTACACTTACGATAAGTAGCGGCGCGCGGCGAGGGCCGGGAGCATGCGAATGAATATGAGGCATATGCAGTATTATACTGTGTCGCACCACCTAAGTGCAAAGCCTCCGTACATGTTGAGACCCCGCCGAGGGAGACGGGGTCTCAACCTAGTGCGGGGTCAGGTGGTGGTCATGCGGTGTTCGGAGAGAGTCGCCACACGCCGCATGTTTGCAGCACGTCGTTCAATCCCAGTAGCACTTGCGTTGGCGAGCGTGTTAAGCTCCTGGGCGATATCGAGATAGAGCGTCCGGCCAGGCAGGAACCGGAGTGCGGCCCAGATTTCGGCTGTACAGAGACCTGTCCAGGTTAGGCGGAACGCCTGCTCGAATGTGTCGCTGCTCGCTAAGCGCCCATCGGGCCGAATGACGCGCACGCAGTAGGGCTGTGAAAAGCCCCCAGCCCGAGCAAAGGTGACGACGTTTTCGCGTTGGCTTATGCCGGTCTTAATCGACAAAATGCCACCCTTCATAGTCTCCACCCCCACGCTCGCAAGACCAAGGAGGCGAACGGGACGAGACTGCGAGTCGCATCCCATCTCCTCCTCGAAGCGAGTCGTGGAGGGCTCCATGATACTTGCCTGCTCCTGGTAGCCATGGAGCAGGCGCAGGGTGTCACCCTGTCGATGCAAGGTCAAGAGGTCATCTAGCTCCTTGCGACCGTCTGTTGACTCAAAGTACTCCAAACCGCGGGACGTATCCATAGCGGCCTTCCTTTCTCATGGGAAGTCTCGTCGGCTCGTAAGCGTCAGAGGGATGCGCAATGCATCAAGGCCCAGTATGCTAATGTTCGTCAGTATTGTCAAGCATTAGCGTATATTATACAATATTTTGGTCGACCTCACCTACGCCTCCCAGCACCAGCTGACCACCGAGTTCAGCACCCAACGTCCAAAAACTCCTCAACCTTGTGTTCTTCGAGCACATCGCCATCAACCCGACCGATGACGACCACGCCGGAACGGCCAGCCGGGGCATCACCGAAACCCTAAACGCACCCTTCGCCCAGCTCACCCGGCAAGAACTACACCTCGCTGCTCTGCGTCACCACCAACGCGCCCAACAAGAAACCGCCCGCCGAGGATCTTCCTCGTCAGGCGGCCTTGGCTTTCAGGTCGATAGTTCGATTAAGGGCACCGTGGTCGGGATGACAAGACTTGAACTTGCGACCTCACGGCCCCCAGCCGTGCGCGCTACCAACTGCGCCACATCCCGTTATAGCACTATTATACCACTAACCTCTGGCCGTACAGTGCTTATGTTTATAATGTAATTGACTATATGTAAAATATAGTCTAGAATACGATCAGTATTACTTAGTGGAGAATGAGTATCAAATGAAAGCCATCAAATCCCTTGGGTCCGGCTCCTAAACATATAGGACACTAGTATCCAGTGTAGCATTCTCGTAGCCTGGAATACCTTGGAGGTATTCCACGGGCGTGCACATGCGGAGCATGCTGTGC
>Ga0209570_1000985_pt1 | contig 20003 bp, 16 predicted proteins | sample EBPBio172007_DNA_FD_185861 | JGI IMG/M metagenome (GOLD analysis project Ga0209570, IMG submission 185861) | Wastewater treatment Type I Accumulibacter community from EBPR Bioreactor in Madison, WI, USA - Reactor 1_9/17/2007_ DNA (SPAdes)... | ecosystem: Engineered > Bioreactor > EBPR >... | reverse complement strand
CAATTTGCCAAAATTCAGGAACTTGCTCTTGCAGGTTTTTATGTGGTGAAAGATGACTACTCGTTTCAGGGTGAAGAACCCGTAAGAAGAGAAGAAATAGAAGCTTACCTCGAAGCTTTTGAAATGGACAGTGACGAGTATAACGAGATCATCGATCTCCACGAGGGAAAACCCCGTTACGAACTTTTTGACACACTATACAATCTATATAAAGCCGGATACTAATGTTAAAGCAATTAATTGCACTATTTGTATTATCCGTCTCGTTGTTCGCTCAAAGTGTTGATGATCAATACTTTGAAAAGAATGGTGAAGTCTATTTCCGATTCCCTGTTTTTAACAAAACGGAATTGCAGGAAATAACCAAAATCATCTCCATCGATAAATTTGATGGCAAGATGGTTACAGCTTATGCAAACAAAGATCAGTTCAGAAAATTCCAAAAAACTGGTTACAAGGTTGAAGTGCTTCCACCTCCGGGGGATGTCCCTGTTGAGATGGGGAATCCAAGGGCACTTGGGCTTTGGGATGTTTACCCCAGCTACGAAACCTATGTTCAGATGTTAAACGACCTTGCAGCAGATTATCCAAATCTCTGCCGGGTTGTAGATGCAGGAACCACAACCCAGGGGAGAAAAATCCTTTTTGTGGTTATCTCCGACAATGTGAATGTTACCGAACCCGAACCACGCTTTATGCACTCATCTTCGATGCACGGTGACGAAACGGCGGCTTTTGTGAATATGATCAGGCTTGCCGACCATCTTCTCTCCAATTATAATGTTGATCCTTTAATTACAAAACTTGTAAATGGACTCGAAATATGGATTAACCCGGCTGCCAACCCCGACGGCACTTACCGTTCCGGCAATGCAACAGTTACCGGAGCCAGAAGAGGAAACGCCAACAATGTTGATATCAACAGAAACTTCCCTGATCCCGTCCAGGGGCAACATCCCGATGGATATGCCTGGCAACCCGAAACCATCGCCATGATGAATCTTGGTAATTCCACTTATTTTAACATGTCAGCAAACTACCACGGTGGTGCCGAGGTTGTTAACTACCCCTGGGACAGCAGATCCGCCAGACACGCCGACGATAACTGGTGGCAGCAAGTCTCAAGACGATATGCCGATACAGTACATTTCTACTGCAATAACAACGGTTATCTCTCCGAATTTAACAACGGAATCACCAACGGATGGGACTGGTATTCAGTTTATGGCGGCAGGCAGGACTGGTTTACATACTTCAAATTTGGACGGGAAGTCACAATCGAACTCTCCAACACAAAACTTATTTCGGCTTCATACATACCAACCATTTGGAATTACAACAGAGCAGCCTGGTTGAACCTGATGAATGAACTCCTCTCCGGAGTTGGCGGAGTGGTAAAATCACCCGAAGGTGTCTCTGTTAAAGTAAAAGTTACCGTTTTGTCACACGATCATACAAATGCAGAAGTTTTTTCTGATTCAATCTCAGGTGCTTACACCCGAATGATCTTCCCCGGAACCTACGACCTCACTTTCACTGCCGCGGGTTACGACCCCGTAACAGTTAATGGTGTTGTGGTCTCATCAGGGGTTAAAACTCCGCTTGATGTTACCATTTACCCCGTTGGGTGGGTACCTGTTGAGCTGGCTTCCTTCACTTCCGAAGCTGTTTCAGGGGGCGTAAAACTCCTTTGGAGCACGGCAACTGAGACCAATAATTTCGGTTTTGAAGTGGAAATGTCCCTTAACGGTGGTGAATTCACCAAAGTTTCAGAGACCCGTGGTGCCGGAACTTCAACTGAATCAAGGTTTTATGAAGTGATCATCCCCCTCTCCCAAAACGGGGTATATGATTTTAGATTAAAACAGATCGATCTTGATGGATCATTTAACTACAGTAATGTCATTAATTTCGAAAATGGAGTGGTCAGGAATTTTAATCTTGGACAAAATTACCCCAATCCATTTAATTCATCAACGGTGCTCAATTTTGATCTTCCCGTTCCTTCTGAAGTTACGGTTACTATCTTCTCAATTGAGGGAAGAGAGATCGAAAAACGGGAGCTTGGTCTGCTTGAGGCAGGCAACCACTCGTGGCGGTATGAAGCAGAAAATCTTGTGAGTGGAAACTATATCCTCAGGCTTAATGCCGGGAGTTTCACCGCTTCCAAGAAATTTACTTATTTGAAATAATCTTTTACGGAGTAAAATTATGATGTTAAAGCAGCTTTTCTTCCTTGTTATTGTCACCACTTCTGCCTTTGCCCAGGATGCAGGGTTTAATCCCGATACTGTAAAAGCCGGAAAATGGGACATGGGTAAAATGTGGACATTTGAAAAACCACCTGTCGATTATTTTGCACAGACCTACAACTTTCGTCCATCGGAAGAATGGTTTACAAAAGTAAGAAAAGCTGCTCTCCGTTTTGGCGGAGGATGTACTGCATCATTTATCTCCGAAGATGGTCTTATAATGACCAATCACCACTGCGCCCGGAACATCGTTTTTAAGGGACAAAAGGATGGTGAGGATTTTCTGAAAGACGGTTTTTATGCCGGTGATGAATCAAACGAAAGAAGAATCCCCGATCTGTTTATCGAACAACTTATTTATATAGAAGATGTTACAGAAAAAATCAACGAAGCCCTTCTTACAGCAAAAACTGATGAAGAAAGGGTTGAAATAAAAAAAGCCAAAAGTGAAGAGCTTGTAAATGAAGCCGAATCAAAAAATCCGGGACTCGATTTCCAGGTGGTTCCTCTTTACAACGGCGGAAGACACTCCCTTTATGGTTACAAAAAATATGACGATGTCCGACTCGTTTTTGCTCCCGATCTAAGAACTGCCAAAATGGGGGGTGACTACGATAACTTCACCTATCCCCGTTATGGACTCGATTGTATGTTTTTCCGCGCTTATGAAAATGGTAAACCGATCACGACTCAGGATTATTTTGGATGGAGCGAAAAAGGTGCCGATGAAGGTGAAGCTGTTTTTGTAATTGGTAATCCCGGCAGCACTTCCCGCATCAACACAATCGCACAAATGGAATATGAACGCGATTTCCAGAATCTCCCGATTGTTGAATGGCTGGGTGACCTCTACAAAATAATCGAAGAGCAGGTTCTCGACGGCAACACTGAAAATTATAAAATGATTGCCGAACTTTATTCCATCGGAAATGGTCTCAAAGTTTATGATGGAATTTACAAAGGGTTAAATGACCCTTATCTTATTGCCCGCAAAAAAGACTTTGAAAAGAACTTTAAGTCGGCAGTTATGTCAAATCCAAAACTTAAAGCCAAATACGGACATATCTGGGATGAAGTGGCAGAGGGTCGTAAGCAACTGAAACCAATCGCCCGTGAGCTTTTTGGATATAACTTCAACCGTAGATACATGCCCGAACTTTTTAGAGTTGCATCCACTCTTGTCACCATCGCCGAAACAAAAAAGAGTGATCCAAACAAATATTCTGAAGCAAAACTCGATTCAATTGCAGGAACATTTTTCCCGTCATCCATGAATCTTGAATCCCAGCGCAGATATCTTCAGGTGCAGGTAAATCTGATCTTCAGGAATCTCGCCCAAAACAAAGAACTGATCAACATGCTCTTCTCCGATAAAACGGGCAGTGATGCAAGAGATTACCTTCTTTCAACATCCAAATTGATGGATATAGGTTATCGTGACGGGCTGTTAAAAGGTTCATCCGATGATGTCCTGACTTCTGATGATCCTGTCATAAAGTTTATTCTGACCGCAAAGAAAAAATTTATGGAATATGGGAAAATCAACAAAGAAATTCTTCAGAGGGATGCCATCAACAACAGCCTTTTGGGTGAAGCACTATTTGAAGTTTATGGTGAATCGATCCCACCCGATGCCACATTTACACTCAGAATCAACGATGGTGTGGTTAAAGGTTATGATTATAACGGAACCACGGCACCTGTAAAAACAACATTTTATGGTGTTCTCGACAGATATCACTCATTTGGTAAAAAATTTCCCTTTAATCTTCCAAAAATTTGGGAGAATCTGCCAAAGGAATTTGATCTTTCAACTCCGCTCAATTTTATCACTACCAATGATATCATCGGCGGCAACTCCGGTAGTCCAATGATCAACAAAGATGGAAAAATTGTTGGACTCGTATTCGACGGCAACATCGAAAGCCTCACTGCCGACTTCATCTACACCGACGAAGCCAACCGCGCAATCGCCGTCCACTCCCAAGGAATGGTTGAAGCCATCTCCGACCTCTACGGTGCAAAAAAACTTGCAACCGAGATATTAAAAGGGAAGAGATAAGTCACAGAGTAGCGAAGTCACAGAGTCACGGAATAACAAGGAATCGGAGTAGCAGATGATCAAAAAATTCAAAACCTTTGAAGAAGCGGAGCACGACCTTTGGTGTTTTAACCCCGACGAAGCCTACTACAAAAGAGTAATAGAATTTTATGAACTCGCCTCCCATCTCATAAAACGCAAACCTTTCAAAGGCGTCCTGAAATTCAAAACCTTCGAAGAAGCCCAGGCGCACAAGGAGAGTTTGAGGATTAAGGAGGGAGAGTAAGGGGGAAATGGAGTAGGGGGAAGCTAGAATGTAAGTATGTTATCGAATTTTAATTAGTGAATTGTTGAGATAAAAATTTGTGGTTAAAATTTATTAAATTTGACTTTCCCATTTAATACAATATACCGGCATCAACAGGATGAAACTTTCATGAACTTAAAAAATTACCTCACCGAAATTACCGAAGTCTGGAAACGAGGCGATGCCAGAGAAGAAACATATTATTCCACTCTTAAAACACTCCTGACAGATTTTACAAATCAAAAGTTAAATAAACCTGTTGATGTTACGGTTTTGCCGAAAAAAACCGTTGCCGGCAACCCCGATTTTAGAATCTGGGACGGTAATAACAGTATTATCGGATATATTGAAGCTAAAATACCCGGTACCAACCTTGACGATATCGAAGACACGGAGCAAATCCAAAGGTATCTCACAACATTTCCTAATGTAATAGTTACTAATTTTCTTCAATTCCGCCTATACCGAAATGGTATGGAATCAATCGATGTATCAATTGGCAGGTGGAATAATATAAAAACTTTAAGAACCGCTCCACCTCCCGAAAGAATTAACGAATTTGAGGAACTTCTCGACCGTTTTGTAAGCTATTCACTTCCGGCTATCACCTCTGCCGAGGAACTTGCAAAAGTTCTTGCACAGCGAACAAAGTTTCTTAGGGATGAGATTATTAAGATTGAATTGCCGGAAAATGAAGATATTAAAGGGTTTTACGAGGCTTTCACAAAGTATTTAATCGCTGATCTAACAGAAGATGATTTTGCAGATCTTTATGCACAAACCATAACCTATGGGCTGTTTGCCGCAAGGTTAAGAGCCGGCAATGATTTTAACAGAATCACAGCATATAACCATATACCAAAAACCATCGGTATTTTAAGGGATATTTTTGGCTTCGTTTCCATGGGAGCCCTTCCCAAACAAATGGAGACAATAATCGATGATATTGCCGGAGTTCTGGCAGTCACTGATGTAAAGTTGATCCTCGAACAATATTACAAATCGGGGAAGGGAAGTGATCCAATCATTCACTTCTACGAAACCTTCCTTGAAAAGTATGACCCTCGCACCCGTGAAAAACGGGGTGTCTATTACACTCCTGAACCGGTTGTCGATTTTATGGTCAGATCGGTAAATATAATTCTTAAAGAAAAATTTGGTATTTCTGCCGGTTTGGCTGGTGATAATGTGACCCTTCTCGACCCTGCTGGTGGAACACTTTCATTTTTCACCAAGGCAATGGAAGTGGCTGTTGACGAATATGTGAAACTTTATGGTGAGGGAATGAAAAAGCAGTTCATCAAACAGCAACTGCTTAAGAATTTTTATGCTTTTGAATTGATGATGGCTCCGTACGCAATTGGGCACATGAAAACCTCATTTATGCTTGAAGAGCTTGGTTATCAACTCGAGGATGACGACAGAGTACAATATTTCCTTACCAACACACTTGAAATGGAAGACCTTGATACAGTCAGGTTTCCTGGTCTATCCTCCCTCTCAAAAGAGAGCCACCTTGCCGGTGAGGTCAAAAAGAACACCAAAATTCAGATTGTCATTGGTAATCCTCCATATTCAGGGCACTCATCAAATAATAGCCATTGGATCAGGGAGAAAGTTAACGATTACTATTTTGTAGATGGAGTTTCGATCAATGAAAAAAACTCCAAGTGGTTACAGGACGATTATGTAAAATTTGTCCGATTTGCACAGCATAAAATCGATCAGACAGGTGAAGGGGTTGCTTGTCTAATTACAAACCATGGTTACATTGATAATCCTACATTTAGAGGTATGCGGAAAAGCCTGTTGGAGAGCTTTGATGAGATTTATATTCTTGATCTTCATGGGAACGCCTTAAAAAAAGAAAAGGCACCTGATGGCAGGAAAGATGAAAACGTCTTTGACATTCGGCAAGGCGTTGCGATAATCATTTTAATAAAAACAAAAAAACAATCTGAAAAGAAAATGATTTGCCACGCTGATTTGTTTGGCTTGCGTTCTGAAAAATATAATTATTTACGGAATTCTGATATCAAAACAACAAAATGGACTTCAATAACTCCTGGACCGGAATTTTATTTGTTAAAAAACCAGGATGCTGTTTTGTTGGATGTATATAATACATTCATTGATATTCGGAGTTTGTTCCACCAATTTAGTGTTGGAATTGTTACCGCGAGAGACTCCCTGACAATTCAAGAATCTGGACAGAAGGTCTTACAAATCGTGAAAAAATTTGTATCACTTGATCCGGAAATTGCTAGAGGAGTATTCAATCTAGGGCCTGATACCAGAGATTGGAAAGTTCGTCTTGCTCAGAAAGATTTACTTGAATCTGGCATAAACGAGAGTAATATCAACCGTATACTTTATCGACCTTTTGACATTAAATATACTTATTATACAGGCAGGACACGAGGATTTATATGCATGCCTCGAAAAGATACTATGCATCATTTAATAAATAGTAATATCGCATTTATTTTTCAGCGACGGGAAGAAAGAGATACAGATTACTCACACTTTTTTGTAGCAGATTGCATAGTGGAGCATTGTGCAATTTCAATTAATACTTGTGCTGTGGCGCCACTCTATTTGTATACCGGTAATGATCACCTTTTTTCGGAGAAGACTTCCAATATAACAAACAGCACGATTGAGCTCTTTAAAGCTAAATTTCCCTCCCACCATGATGCAATAACACCAGAATCAATTTTTTTCTACGTATATGGGGTCACTTATTCAACCAAGTATCTTACCAAGTTTAAGGAGTTCCTAAAATTGGATTATCCGCGAATCCCCTTAACTGAAGATTATGAAAAGTTTGTTAAATTAGGGGAATTAGGTCAAAAACTCGTAGAGATTCATCTTCTTAAATCCCCCGATCTGGTTTCACCATCAGCCAGATACTACGGCAATGGGGATAATAAAGTGGTAAAGATTACATACGAAAGCGGGATGATAAGAATCAATGAATCCAACTATTTTTCCCCTGTCTCTGAGGAAGTTTTTAATAAAAAAATCGGACTTTTCCAGGTTTGTCATAAATGGCTAAAAGACCGCAAAGGGAAAGAGTTAACACTTGAGGAAGTTCAAACCTACTGTAAAATAGTTACCGCGCTGGAAAAAACGATAGAAATTCAAAGAGAGATAGATGAGGTAATTGAGATTTAGAGGGGGGGACTTTTAATCACTCCGTCTCACGATTTTTCTATCTAGATCAGATACTGAATAGAATATTTAACAATTTAACTGAGCATTATTATGTGCAACACCAGTAATTTTATTGAATGTCCGGTGTGCAAGTTATTCATAGATGAGGTTTATTGTTGGATAAATCTGGGGTTAAAAAAAATTAACCTTTGATTTTGCGTCAAAATGTCAAGGGTGAAAAATTTAATTTGCTTTATACTCGCTGGGCAATTTACATTTATTTAACAAAGATGTGATTTTTTTGGTTTATTAGATATTTCAAAGAATTTGGAGAACTATAACCGGGTAATTCCGTAGTAAGTGTAATAAGACAGTATAGACTCATCAAACAGTTATCACTTGATGATTTAAGCTAAAAATAAATGGTCAGATTAGTAAGATGACCATCTTAAAATATGTGCGTGGTATCATCAATGCATCAGAGCAAAACCATTCTTAGATCGCTGCTGCCCTTGATGTACCACTTGGGTTATCAATTAAAAGAGAAAGGAGGTAAAAAAATGAGCAAGAAAACTTCAGTAAGCATTGCAAAGCTGGCTTCTAAAGTGCTTCGTGACGGAAGATACTCAGAAAACGCTAAGGCGTTAGCTGGTTCTGCTTTGTCTCAAACAGAGAAAAAAAGAAAAGCTTAAACAGGTGTGAACTGTTTAAGCTTTAAAAAAGAAAAAACCGACACTTGGTCGAGGGTTTTTCAGTGTGTAAATTTGTTAAATTAACATGGCAATTATACATACTTTTATCCTATAAATCAACAGATTTAGGGGCTCGGCCTTTTTTTATTTTATTAAACTTGGAGGAATACAATAATGTATCCTAATAAAAAAAGAGCTAAAAGCTCCAAACAAAACCCTCAAACTCAATTAATTGATTCTGAAACCAAGGAAATTTACGCGTTTCGTCCGTATTTACACCTTAATAATGATCTTGATGAAGAAAAACAGAAAACGATATACAACTTTAGGTGTGAGAATTGTGGCCGAGCAACCCCGGTTGATTTTTCACAATTCGCAAAAACTAAGTTACACTGGTGTAAAGAATGTCTCATTCTGATTTCCTAAAAGACTGGGTATGCCAGTTATTGATGGAATAACACAAGACTGAATCAAATAGTAAAAGCAATAATTCCGAACCCGCTCTTTTGAGCGGGTTTTTTATTACATCATGTTACAAGGCTCTGAAACTTAAATTCAATTTTTTCGAAATCATCAGGTTCAGATAACGCAAAATTTACTAAATACTGAGCCATGAAATTTTGAACATGGAGTTTAGAGTTATACAAAATCATTAAATACTTGTCGATTTAGTGGCTGCATCATATTTTAGAACAGCAAAAACAAAAAGTACTTAAATATCAGAAAGAAAATTTCTAACAGAATCCAGAGTTAAATATGGATTACAAAGGTTATGAAGCTGTCGTCAATTGTTACGAAGTGGCAAAGATATTTTCAGGTGAAGTCATCAACACCAAAGATGTTATAAATATTTATGGTGAATTTGTCGTTGAAATAAGAATGAAAAGTCTGCTCATATTATGCAATAACTTTTAAAGTTTATAGGGATTTGGTAATGTCTTTCATCGTAATTTAGATTCGTCTTCTGCTATCCAAATTTCCAATTTTTCAATATATCTTTCAACATCACGCATCCTTTCATCATTCTCAGTTAACCAGCGATACACTTTATCTCTAAAGTTATCACTCCATGCAGAAGCAATATCATTCTGCAGCTTTTGCCTTTGGTCTCTTAATTTTTCGAGAGTCTGGGCAGCCTTTCGATGCTTTTCCAAATTTTTCTCTAAATTATCACGAACTCGTGAAATAAAAGCTTCCTTTTTTTGTTGCCTTTCTATTTTTAGTGCTTTCCACCAAGCGTCATGATTTTTTCTTACATTTTGAATTTCGTTAAAACATTCTTGTTTATGTTTTGCTGTCATTTTATCTTTATGTTCGGAGAGCATTTCGCTTGCTTTTCGTAAAAAGTTTCCGTACATATGCATCTTTTCAATATCAATTGTATCAAATCCAAAAAATGTATTAACATAAGAACTGCGAATCAGTCGTATAATATCTTCGTAGTACGATTTTGATTTAATTTCCCTTTCGATATATTCATTATTTTGCTGTCTTTTAACATCATTGCATATATAAGTAAATCTTTCCCATAACCGATCTCTATCTTCTTTCAGAATTGGTTTGGTGTTTTTGAACATTTCATTTATTGCTTTTACATGACTCCAAAAATCCTTGTAGATTCTTATACCAAAGCTCCAGTGACTGTTCTCCAGAAGTCTAATCTCTGTATCTATATTTGTAGCGTTATTTTTGGCTTTATCGAGATATTCTTTCATGGTAATATATAATCTTGAATGGTTTATTCATAGCACACAATTAAATAATTAGCAAGTGTGAAAACGTCATATTCAACTACATTTATACGACGATATTAAAATTGAAGCTTTGACGACAAATATATATAGAAGTTAATTGTTGCACAATAATATAAGTTAGAATAGGTCTAATTTTGGTAAACAAATATTAAATAATGAGGGTTAGACTTTTTTACAAAAAAGAACCATTCGCTTCACAGGCACAAAAGCTTCAGATTATTTCTAACATGGAGTTTAAGCTGTTACCAGGACATAAACTGTTGTTTATTTGGTGGTAGTATCATATCTTAGAACACCACAAAAAGTCCTTTAATATCAGAATGAAAATTTTTAACAAAAACAGGAGTTAAATATGGATTACAAAGGTTATGAAGCTGTCGAATTATGACGAAGAGGCAAAGATATTTTCAGGTGAAGTCATCAATACCAGAGATGTTATAACTTTTCAGGGTGAGTCGGTTTCCGAGCTCGAAAAGGCATTTCAAGATTCTGTTGATGATTATCTTGAGTTTTGTGAATCGAGGGGGGAGAAGGCAGCAAAGGTATTTTGATCTGACTTTGAAATCCTTGCACTTTCTTAATGGGAAAATGGGATTGATTAAGTTGCACCTGAATCAAAGGAAACGATGGATAAAAAATATAGTCGAAAATACGCAATTTTGAAGGCCAAGGAGCTGACAGAAGAGTTAAGAAAGAACAAAATAAATGTTCTTGGTGTCTTCTTGTTTGGTTCATTTGCCGATAAATCGAAAACGGACTTTGAATGGTCAGATATAGATATAGCTATAATTTCAAATGACTTCACCGGATCGAGATTTGATGATAATCTTTTTCTTATACCGATATCATTAAAGATTGATCCCCGTATTGAAACACATCCATTTACTTCAGAAGATTTCGATAACTCTCCATATGCCAAGGATGAGATTCTGGCAAAAGGGGTGAAAATAAATATTTAATCCCACAGATACCTCGGCATTTCGGATTTTATTTTCTCTTTTCTTCGGAAAAGAGCCTTCCGGTTCCGGTCTGAACTGTTTCCCTGATTTTCAAGTTCCATGGTATGAGATGAGCGGACAATTATCTCTTTAGCGAGTTTTAGTGCCCGTTGTTCGATTATTTCATCGAATGTATTTTCTTTGGGGATAAATATGTAGAAAACCCGGCACTCAAGAGCATTTGCAGCTTCTGAAAGTTTTTTGAGAGTTATTCCTTCATCCTTTTCGCGTGTCTCCATCTCCTTCACCGTCGCAGGAGTTTTTTTCATCCTTCTTGCAAGTTGAGTAAGAGACATATTCAGGGCAGTTCGGATAGTTTTTATCCAACCCTCTGATGGTATCTCCATGTTACGAACCTGAGAAAGATTTTCCAATTTTCTGTCGAGTTGCTCAAGCAACAATGTTCGATTGTCCTGGTTCATTTGGGTATATCCATATAATTGACTTACAAAGATATGGTAATAACCATAAATAGCAAAACCTAAAATATGGTTATAAACGAAAAATTGGCGAATTTTAGAAGATAAATGAATCAGCTCGATTAGAATGGAAATATCTTCTCGAGCTGATCTAAATGTTAATTCAATTGCAAGAGCAGCACTTACGGGAAGTGTCTTTGCTTGCAACTGACCATTATAAAGGCAATATTTAACTCCTGGTTGATACTGTTTTACCAAATCTGTAAAACAGTGCGGGAATTACAACCATGTTTAGAGTGGTTGAAGTGAATAATCCACCCAAAATTACCACAGCCATCGGCGCTTCAATTTCTTTTCCGGGTTCATCACCCCCAAGAACGAGTGGAATTAGAGCAAGAGCGGCGGTCAGAGCTGTCATCAGAATTGGATTTAACCTTTCCAAAGAGCCTTGAATGATTGTCTCCTCAAATTCTTTTCCTTCCGCTAACAGATGTTGGTAATGTGAGAGCATCAAAATTCCGTTTCGTGTTGCTATACCAAAGAGGGTAATAAAACCGACAAGTGAAGCCACACTTATTATTCCGTCAGTCATAAACACAGACCACACACCACCAATCAGTGCAAGTGGCAGATTGATTAGAATAATAGATGCATATGTGATATTACCAAATTGCAGGAAAAGGATAAGAAATATTATTGCAAATGAAACAAGGCTAAGCATTATAATGATTCTTGTTGCTTCCTGTTCACTTTCAAATTGTCCGCCGAACTCTACATAATAACCGGCTTCAAATTTTATATTTGATTCAATTCGTTCACTCATCTCATCAACGACACCACGAAGATCTCTTCCGGCAACATTTGCCTGCACTACTATTTTCCGTTGAACATTTTCACGGCTGATACGGTTTGGTCCTTTTTCATTAACCACTTCCGCCAGATCGCTGAGAGGCACTTTTGCACCTGATGGTGTGTCAAAAAGGGCATTTTGTATTTTTTCAATGTTTCCCCTGTTGTTTTTATCAAATCGAACAACAAGGTCAAAATTGTTTTGACCCTCACGGATTTGTGAAGCAATTTCTCCGTTAAACGCTATATCAATAGCTTCTGCAAGATCACCAACACTCATTCCATACCGTGCCAAAGCAGTACGATCGAACTTGATTTTTGTTTGGGGTACCTCGGTCTCCTGTTCGACTGATACATCCACCGCTCCCTCAACACTTTGCATCTCGTTTTTTACAAGCTGTGCATAGGTTCTAAGTTGTTGCAGATCTTTCCCAAATAACTTAACTGCGATATTTGCCCGTGTTCCCGATAACATGTGATCTATCCTGTGACCAATTGGCTGACCTATGGTTACATTGGTTCCGGGAAGGATGGAGAGGGACTTTCTCAACTTAGTTATAAATTCCTCTTTTGAGGAACCATCAAGTGTAAACCTGACATCCACTTCAGAAGCATTTACTCCCTGGGCATGTTCGTCAAGCTCGGCTCTACCGGTTCTTCTTGCAGTTGAGACTACTTCCTTGTGAGACAGGATTGTTTCCTCCGCCAGGACTCCGATTTTGTTCGATTCATCGAGAGATGTTCCGGGTAATGTTACAAGGCTAAGTGTAAGTGATCCCTCATTAAACTCTGGAAGAAATGACCGTCCCAAGAAGGGGATGATTATCAATGTACCGATAAAAACCAAAAGAGATGCTCCAATTATGGTTTTTGTATGATGCAGGGTTACAACCAGTGTCTTTCGATACAAAACCTTTAATTTGGTAACAAGCCATGTTTCTTCGGAATGGTTTTTTATTTTTGAATCTACAAAGAAGTAGTATGCAAGAACCGGAGTTACCGTCAGGGCAATGAGAAGTGATGACAGGATGGATGTTATGTAAGCATAACCCATCGGTCTGAGTAATCTGCCCTCAACCCCACTCAAAAAGAAGAGGGGAAGAAACACAACCACGATTATCAAAGTAGCGTTTACCATCGGAGCGCGGATCTCTTTTGATGCGTCATATATTACCGAAAGGATTTGTGATCTTTCGCCTTCCGGTTTGGAGATGTTTTCCTTCAACCTTCGGTACACATTTTCAACATCTATAATGGCATCATCCACCAGAGCTCCTATTGCAATCGCGATTCCGCCAAGTGTCATGGTGTTGATAACAAGACCGAACATTTTAAACACTATTATCGTCATAATGATGGAGAGGGGTATCGTCACCACGGAAATGAAAGTTGTCCTGATGTTCCAAAGGAACAAAAAGATAACGATGATAACGAGGATTGCTCCATCCCTGAGGGCACTTACAACATTTTTGATTGATACTTGAATAAAATCGGACTGTCGGAATATCTCAGAGTCGATAACCAACCCCTTTGGCAGGGTCTTTTTGATTTCTGCAAGTGTTTGCTCAATCTTTTCTGTAAGTTCAACAGTGTTTGTCTCGGGCTGTTTTTGTATCGTAAGGATTACGGCGGATTTGCCATTTTTCGAACCATCTCCAATCTTATCTGCAACACCTATTTGAACTTGAGCCACATCTTCAAAAAGAACGGGGGTTCCATCGCGTGCCACAATTACACTTTTTTTAATATCCTCAAGGTCATAAACTCTGCCAATCCCTCTGATAAGATATTCATTTCCTGAATCCATATAAGCACCACCGGAGGAATTTTCATTCAGACTTTCGGCAGCTTTCATCACTTCATTAAGACTGATTCCGTATGAAGACAATCGTTCAGGCGAGATTAATATTTGATACTGTTTAAGAGCTCCCCCGATGGGTATCACCTGGGAGACTCCACTAATTGAGAGTAATCGTTTTCTTACTTCAAAATCAGCTATGGTACGGGCATCAGTCTCAGTCAGATTTAAAGGATTATTTTTTTCATCAATACCTATACTTACCAGCATTATCTCCCCCATGATTGAGGAAATAGGGGCAAGCACCGGCTTTTCTACTCCTTTAGGCAAGCTACCGGAAGCAATTTGGAGCTTTTCACTCACAATCTGTCGGGCAAGGAAGATATCCGTACCCCAGTCGAACTCTACCCAGACTATCGATATGCCGGGAGCAGTGGAAGAACGGACTCTTCTTACATCCGTTGCCCCGTTGACCGCTGATTCAATCGGGAGGGTTACCAGGGTTTCAACTTCTTCCGTCGCCATTCCGTGGGATTCCGTTAGGATTGTTACCATTGGCGCAGTGAGGTCAGGGAATACATCCACCGGCATTTGAGTGGCGGTATAACTTCCAAATATCAATAAGAGGATGGCGGTGATAATCACCAGCAACCTTTTTTGAAGCGAAAACTTAATAAGATTATCGAACATATTTTACTCCGGGTTTCTTAGTGAGCATGACCTTCACCTATTGCTGTTTCCGGTGATAGAGCTGCAAGGCGTACTTGATAAGCACCCTTGGTTACAACTCTCTCGCCCTCTTTTAGTCCGGACAAAATCTGCACATATCCATCTTCTTTAGTTCCGGTCTTGAGTATCCTTTTTTCGAAAGATTCACCACCAATAAGAACATAAGCTTGAAGGATTCCATCCTCTTCAACAATTGCAGATTCGGGAATAGTCAGACTTTCCTCCTGGTTTCCACTTTTGATGTTAACTTCTGAATACATCCCGATTTTTATCAAATTTTTAGGATTGTTAATCTCAAAATAGACAGGTATGGTTCTCGTGGATGTATTTACAGTTGACGACACTGCGATTTTTTTCCCGCCAAGTTTGGCAAGTTGAAATTCCTCCTCATGACCCTCGATCTTAAATGAAGCATCAGTAGCGCGGTTGGCAGTCTCGAACTTGGAAGCCGGGATATTCACTTTTAAGATGATTCTTGAAGGATTAATTATTGTAACCAAATCCTGACCCGATGAAACATGACTTCCAAGCGAGATGGAAACATTGTCGATAAATCCATCAATTGGTGCATGAACTGAATAACCGTTCTCTGTAAGTTTAACCTGATCGAGAAGAGCATTGTAGATGGCACTTTTAGTCTCAAAATCTGATAGTGCTTCATCAAGCCGCTTTTTAGCCACAGCTTTTTTGTCGAACAATAGCTGAACCCTTTCGAGTTCTGATTTTGCCAAAAGATAATCGCTTTTTATCTTTTGAAGATTCATACCGGCATCTGCCGTTGGTGAAATATGTAAAAGGATGCTCCCTTTTTTCACATAAGTACCAATTCTCGGAAAGTTACCATTCTTTTTAACCAATATTATTCCGGAAAGAGGGGAGATTACTTTGGAATACAACTCAGGTTTTGCGACAAATTCGCCAGTAGCAGAAACGGATGCCTGAATATCTCTGAGGGAGGCAGTTTCAGTTGCATAGTCAATTTTCCATTGCTGTTCTTTCAAAAACGAAATAAGAGAAGCACTTTCCTCTTTCTCAGCGGGGAAATTCTTTTCCGAAGCATAAACCACCAGATCGGGAACAGTGATTTCATCGGAGACCTGAGTGCCGGTTAAGTTCATTTCCATTTTATATTTGCCAACTTTATTAAACTTCACAGTCGGAGTATAAATTCCGTCTCTGGCGGGTTTGTTTTCTGTGATGACTATCTTTTCACCCGACTCGTGAGTGAAGATTATCTCAAGAGTACCGGTTACAACCGCTTTAAAATCTTTCAGATCTGTTAGATGGATCAAAAATTTGCAGGCACTGTCAATAACAATCTGTGGATATTCCATAAACAGTTCTGTTGCTTTATTATAAAGTGTTACGGATACAGTCGGTGCCTCTTTTTTCTCCACTACATCATGATCATGAGTTAAATCACAACCAAAAATAAACAGTGAAAGAACTATGGGGAAAAATCTTTTTATCTGATTCGACATATTCAGTCCTTTTTAATTTTCTGTGAATTCGTTAAAACCCGAGACATATTCCAATTCGTGTTGACTCTGTAACAAGTCGATATACAGTTCAGAATTTAATCTTGCTCCATCAACAAACGCTCTAACTCCATCCATAAACTCTACCAATGAAAGTTCGCCTTTTGCATAGGATATCAGAGCAATATCAAGAATCTCGTTTTGGCTCTCTATTTTGTCGGTTTTGAATGAGTTTAACATCATTTGGTATTTATTAAACGCAAATTTTATTTGAGTTATGATCATATCAGATTTCATTTGTTTTTGTAAACCAAGGTTCCGAAGTTCCTCATTTGCCAGATCAATCTCTTTTTTATTCCTGCTAAAAAGAGGCACCTCAACATCCAATTGAATCACGGGACCCGCAAAATTATCGTACTGTCTTTTATAGCCAATCCCCAGGTTTATTTCAGGGAACTTCTTTGACTCACCATAAGACAGATTCGCCATTTCACTTTCGATAAACTTCTGAATAATCTGAATATCAATCCTTTTAGTCAAGGCTTGATCTGCAATTTCCTTTTCAGAGAGGAATAACTCCTTCATCTCAATTGGATCAGTGACCCAATACTCATTTCCGGGTTGCGATCCTGTGAGCATGCATAGTTCCTGAAAGAAAGTATCTCTCCTTTGTTTCAAAAGTTTTAAATCATTTTTGTACTTTTTGGTCTCCATTTTAATTCTCTGCAACTCATAATGAGAAATATCCCCCGCAGAAAGTTTCCATTCGGATGATCGTGTGATTTCTTCAAAAAGTACTACGGTTGAATCATAGATTCTAACCAGTTGAGTGTGGTAATGATAATTCAGGTAGGCCTTTCTTAAACGAAAAGCAAGGTCTCTTTTTGCCTGTTCAAGCAGAAGCTTTTGCGCATCAATGAGTTTTCTTTTCGATTCGATATTATATTTTCTCTCCCAGAGGAAATTTAGTGGCATCGAACCACCAACTACCCATTCACCTGCGGTTTCGCCGGATGAGCTCAGGTTTTCCCATGAAAAGTTCATCGACGGATTGGGGAAACGCTCTGCGTCAGTAAGTTCAATCATCTTTTTAGCCACTCCTGATTGCTGTTCCAGTAATTCAGGATTGTTTTTCATCGCCAAAGAAATGGCATCTTCAAGGGTAATCTTTATTTGTGGTAATACCGGGGTGTTACACACCAATAATAGAGTGATAACGAGACCAGAAAGTCTCATGTTACCTCCGTTGTTAGTTAATATTTGTAAAAGGGAAAAGGTTGGTCTAAGCGACCATTGGGGGGGAATTGTTTCCGGCAATGTGGACTACTCCATACAACAAGCGAGTTTGTTGAGGAGTAAAAAAAAGAATTTTATTTTTTGAAAATAAGTTGTTTGGTTCGGGGACATCAGTTATATAAAAGAGGGCATCTGTGCTCGAAGGTGAAATATCATATCTTCGGATAATTCTATCTTGAACTACAAGGGTGGATGAGTGTGTATGATAGTCCGACTCAACATGCAACTGCTCGTAATGGTCAACATCAACCTCACCAATTAATGCCAGGGAATGAGAGTGTGGAACAGCATTTTCACCGGCGAAATCTTCATCATGATGATGAAAAAAAGGAGAGAATAAATTAAAATTCAAGTAGAAAACCAAAAGAAAAATGAACCCGATACGGCAATTTGATGCCGGTACGAATTTATTTTTATTGTAATTTGGGTTCAAAGGGGTTCTACTTCTGAAAATGGTGAATTATCTCTTTCTAAAGAATATTTTAATTCCGGTGTTTCGCGACACCATTATTAATGATTAAAATCTGAACGGTCAATATATCACTTATAAAGTTTCTATCCAACATAAAACTATAATGCTACCTGGGTCTCAGATCGACCACCGGACCGGTAAAACCCGGGATTTCAAAGTTTGATTCCAAATTTGGACAGCACCTCGATCATTATAAAGTAGAATACCACCATTATGGCAATAGAGACTATCAGGGCAGGATAAAACTTTACTCCTCTCTCAAGCAGTTGGGGAAATACCAGAAAAAACCCCAGCGAGGGAATTACCAGCCAAAATATTCCGTAAGATAAATCGGATATCTTTTGAATATCTCCTGTATCCTGGTATAACCAAATAATCCCTAAAACCGAAACCAAAGGAATTGAAGCAAAGAGACTGCCAACAAAAGAACTCTTCTTTGCAAACTCGGACACCGCCACTATTAATAAAGAGGAAACCAAAATTTTAATGATGTATTGTGTCATGATGTTCTTTCCCTCAGGAATGGAAGTTATTGTTTCTTCTGATCTGTTCTTTTTTCAGACTTCAACAAAAAGATTGTTGCAAATGCGCTTATCGGGAGCGCCGTATCCTCCCATATACCCATGGTGAAGGCAGCTGTAAATCCGATTAACGCCCAAATTGTTGGGATAATAAGGGAGTATTTTGGAAGTTTATTGCTCCATAAAAGAATCCCGAATGTAAAAATTGTAGTCGGACAAGGTGCACCGAAAGTCGGAGAATTGGGATAAGAATGACCCAGGAAATGCCCGATCACCGGATAAATTAATAATGCATAAACCATCACAAGTGAGCCGATGATCCCTCTTAAACCATAGGGATATCTAAAGTCGACTTTTCCTGATACAGCCAGCCACACAAAAATTATCGCCTGAATAATGCAGAGGAAGGCAAAGCCATATGCGGCCGGGTTAATACTTGTGAAAAAAGTAAAATGGTAAATTGCTCCGGTCCAAAACCAGAGCATTGCAAGGAGTGCCGGAACAACTCTTGCAGCATCTTTCTGTTTTTTCAAAATGATTAAAATTGTCAGAAGAGCGACAAAATTGAGTACCAATTGGAGGGGGAATATGGATGTATTATACTGTGAGAAGACCTGAAGAAAGGCCTCTTTAGAAAAAGGAAGGTTCATAAAATTCTCAAAAGGTTTTAATTAACACTTCATTCAGAAACAACAGGTTTCTGATTAGAGATTGATAAACACAAGATAAGTCAAATCCATACACAAAAATAAAAAGAATAGAGGAGATTTTTGATAACCTGTGGGGGAGCAGATTCGGGTTTTATAAAAGTTATGAAAGGATCAAATCTCCCCCTACCATGGCTTCTTTTCATAAATATCTCTAATCAATTGAAGGAAATCTTCGAAAAAGGCGGTGGGGGTGCCGCGACGGGTGAACATTTTGTCGAAGATTTTATCGCCACCTTGGAAGGTGACAATTCTGCTGTTGATCAGGTCATGTTTCCGAGCAAGTTCCTTGAGGGGTTCACGGAAAAGATATTTGGCTCTGTCCTCGGTACCATCGTAGATTCGCATGTTAAGTTTTTGTGCAAACTCCAATTCATGGGGGTAAAACTTGATGTAAGCAAAATATGCATCCATATAATAGAGGTGTGCATTTTGTGCCGTTCCCATCCAAAACCCCTCAACCTGATCTTTCGCAATCGATCCCAGAAATTGATATGCCTCGGGGAAAGTAACGCTGTAATCGCCGATTTTTAG
>Ga0209570_1000983_pt1 | contig 20057 bp, 10 predicted proteins | sample EBPBio172007_DNA_FD_185861 | JGI IMG/M metagenome (GOLD analysis project Ga0209570, IMG submission 185861) | Wastewater treatment Type I Accumulibacter community from EBPR Bioreactor in Madison, WI, USA - Reactor 1_9/17/2007_ DNA (SPAdes)... | ecosystem: Engineered > Bioreactor > EBPR >... | reverse complement strand
CAACCAAATGCATCTTCGTTTCCTCGTTGTTTGGCGGCACAAACGCACAAGGCCCGGACGGTGCCGGGCCTTGTGCGAAGCACCAAAGATTGTTGAGAATCAGTCGTAGGGATCGACCGTGCTGGCACACCTGCTGCAGGCCGCGCTTGCCGTGCATTTCATGACGCCAGCCAGAACAGCCGTGGCCACGACCATCACGCAGTAGATCAGCTCGACCTTGCTTCTCATCCACTTTCCTCCTTGCAAAGACGCGACCTGCGCTGCGTCGTGCGCGAAGCCAGAACCACCCAGCTTCATGGAGTGGTATAGATTTGAAATTTCGTTCAATCTTTGCAACTGCTGACCAATGAAAAAGAATCTACTGCACGGCGGGTTCCGCTGAGCTTTATGAAGGCAATCCCTGGGTAGAAAAATCGAAGCGCTTACCGAATTTGAAGAGCCTTGTTAGCGCGGATACAATTGTGTTGCGGTCTCAGCCAATCGTTTGGCGCGAGCGGAGATGGCCTTCTCATCCCAAGTTTTGCAAGCCATCAAGTCGCCATTGAGGCTCAACACGGTGTTGGCAATCAACAGTTGCTTCTTGGTGGCGAAGTCCTTGTTTTGGGCCTCGCGGTTGACGGAGTAGTTGAGCAACGTCAGGTTGCCTAGCGTGGGAATGGCTTTGGCGCGGCGACGAATGGCCTGGTAGTGATCCGACAAGCCGGCTCCCACCAGCTCCTGCTGCTCGGCGGCCTGGCTCTCGGCAAACGTGGCCTTGCTGCCGCCCGGCAACGTCCAATGCTCGTACCACGACCTGGGCAGGATGTGGTCAATGTCCAGATTGGACAAATCGGGGATGGAGGGCTCTTCCGTACGCTTGGTCAGGCGCAGCCAGCCCTCCAGCTCCGTGAGCAGCATTCGGCACCGGCCCGCGTCCAGATTGCCGTAGTACGTGGGTGCCGTCTGGAAGGCGTGGACAAACTCCTCATCCTCAGGCCAGCGCGCCGCCGGGCTGTTCGGTGATGAGGCCAGCAGGTCCTTCAAGGCTTCCCGCGTGGACTCGCCCTTGATCCACTGACGCAGTACCGACATGAACCAGTTGTTGTAGTTTTTGGGGGTCAGGCCACAGACGGCACGACGAACGATGTACGACACGATGTCGTTGAACATCGCGGTTTTTTCGCTGTCGGGCACGTCGGCTGTCGATATGCGCAGGGCCAACGGGTGGGTGGTCGTGGTGTCGAACGGCTGGAGCCGCCGCCCGAACCGGGCCACCGGCAAGTCGCCCTTGCCTTGGATCAGTTGCAGGTAGTGCTTGCCATAGGTGTCCAGCATGGCCAACTGCTGGGAGGTGGACAGCCCTTGGGCGAAGTTCTTGAAATCGACGTACAGGCGGGCCAGGTCGCCCTCCTGCCCGGTCTGGGCGCGGATGGCCGAGAAGATCAGCCATTCCAGGCGCGGCTTGATGATACGCCCCCGCCGTTCGGCGACCTTCCAGGTGTCTTGCTCGAACTGCTTCCACTTCGCTTCATACAACGCCGCCGGATCTTCCTTGCTGCTGTCCACCGTCATGAACAGGTGGTTCCGGATCAGGTCCGTGGCATGGAGTTCGGCCCCTCGCCCATTCAAGGTCTCGAAGATGACTTGGGCGTCGTCGCCCTTCTCCAGCTGGATCAGGACCACTTTCAGATCGGTTAGCACCGCCATGACCAAGGCTTCGACGGCGTCCGCGCCGCCATTGGCCTCGATCCAAGCCTTGGCCCATTCGGCGAAGTTCCAGATGGCATTGAGCGCGGGCGGGTGGACAATCCCGATACGCCGGAAGGTGCCAGCCTGGGTGAAGTGAGCGGGATACCTCGCCTGCAAGGTAGCGAGCTTGTCGGCAGTCATGGCCGACACAAACGCCTTCTGGTCGGAGAACGTTGGCCAAACCTTGAACACCTCCACATCGGCATTGGCCATGGTGGTGGGGTTGGGGTTGTCCAGCACGACCACCAAGTAGGAGTCGTAGTCCGTGATCTTCAATTCGCGGGTGGCCAGCCGGATGCCGGCCAGGACGTACTGCAGCGTAGTCAGGCGTTGCTGGCCATCGATGATGTGGAGGGTATCCACGCCCCGCAGCCCCATCTTCTCCTGCGGCTCGACCACGATGGCGCCCAGAAAGTGCGGCGCAGGCTGGGTGTTGGCCAGCCGCTGCTCAGCCTTGTCCTTGATATCTTCCCAGAGCAACGGCCATTGCTTATCCAAGGTCCAGACGTAGGCCCGCTGGTAGAACGGCACCTTGTACTGCTTCCGATCCTGGAACACCTGCTGGATCGTCCAAGTTTCCGACTTCATTCCCCGCTCCGATCTCCCCTGACAACTGGATTATGCCCCGAGGTCCCCGTCAACGATGAGGCCGAACCGGGGTCGCAGGCCTTGAGATGGCCCCGGCCCAGAGTCCGCAGAGCGGGCATAGCCCGAACAACCTTGCCCCGGTATCCTCTAGCCGTTCACCGTTCCATAGCCACCTCTCCCGTACCCGCAGCCGGCTTGTCCGGGCCAGGACGGCGAACTACCACTTGGGGAGCGCTCTACGGTATGGCCGACAACCAATCCATGGATATTAAGATCGAGGCCAAGCCAGACTTCTTGAAGTCGCTGGCGTCCAACGTCAGCCCGATCACGGCAGTCTCGGAGCTAATCTGGAACGGATTTGACGCAGGCGCCCAGCACGTCAAGGTCATTCTGGAACCGAATGAACTCAATGGACTCCATGCCATCCGTGTAGCAGACGACGGCGACGGCATAGACCGAAGCAAGGCCGATGCGTTGTTCGGCGGTTTGGGCGACTCATGGAAGGCCAAATCTCACCGCTACAAGGGCCGGACGCTCCACGGCAAGAACGGCAAGGGTCGCTTCCGTGCTTTTGCCCTAGGTGAGAGTGTCGAGTGGCGGACCACTTATCTCGATGGAAAGGCGTTCAAGACCTACACGATTACTGGGCGCGCAAGCCAACTGACAGGCTTCAGCGCCTCGCAACCAACGGACGCCGACACCACGATCCTCGGTACCGAGGTCGTCATCGAGAACCTTGACTCCAACTTCCCGTCCCTGACGAGCGACAAGGCAGCACTGGAGATCACCAAGCAGTTCGCCGCTTACTTGACGGAAAGCCCGGGCCTGGCGCTGTACTACAACGGCGAAAAGATCGATCCGGCCTCCGTCCAGAACTACAAGGAAGACTTCCACCTAGGCGAAGTCGAACTCCAAAGCGGAAAACGGGTTCCAGTGTCTATCACGATCGTCGAATGGTCGGTCCAGACAGACCGCGTGTTCGAGCTTTGCGACAAGGCAGGCGTTTCCCTCCATGAGATCACGATCGGCCCCAAGATCAAGGCGCCTGGATACAACTTCACGGTGTACGTGAAATCGGACCACTTCCGCGACTTGGACAAGGAAGGAGCCCTTGTCCTGTCCGATCTCAACCAGGATGTGGCCGACATCCTTGGCGCCGTCAAAGTCAAGGTGCGCGAGCATTTCCGTCGTCGCATCCTGCAACACCGCAGTGAAACGATCCAGCGCTGGAAAGACGAGAAGATTTACCCCTACGAGGACAAGGCCGAAGTCAACGCCTCCGAGCAGATCGAGCGTCAGGTCTTCGATATCCTCGCTGTGAATGTGGAGGACCACCTTCCCTCTTTCGATGAGGCCCCCCCCAAATCCAAGAAATTCACGTTCCGGCTGCTGGCACAGGCCATTCGCGAGAACCCGGATTCGGTTCGCACGATCATGGACGAGGTACTCAATCTCAAGAAGGAGGAACAGGATGACTTGGCGACCCTCCTTCAAAAGACGACCCTGTCCAAGATCATCACGTCGGCCAGGATCGTGGCGGACCGCTTGAACTTTGTGGAAGCACTTAGCGATCTGCTTTTCAACAGGGAAAGCAAGAAACGGCTCTTGGAACGCGATCAGCTCCACAAAGCGCTGGAAGTGGAGTCATGGATCTTCAAGGAGGACTTCAACCTTGCAGGATCCGAGAAGACGCTGGAAGACGCTCTTGCCATCCATATCGGCAAGCTCGGCAAGCGAGAGGACGACGCCGACGAATCGGACGATCCTGTCCTGCGTGAAGATGCCAAGGGTGGGCGAATCGACTTGATGCTGGCACGTTCTATCCAGCCTACCCAAGGCAGCCACGAGTATCTGGTAGTTGAGTTGAAGCGCCCAAAGCAGAAAATCAACTCAGAAGTTCTTGGCCAGATCAAGAGCTACGCATTTGCCGTAGCCAAGGACTCCCGCTTCGATCAGAAGAGAACGAAATGGGCCTTCATGGTGGTGTCGAACGAGATGGATGATTTCGCCAAACTGGAAAGCAGACAGAAGGACCGGCCCGAGGGTGTCGTCTTCCAGAGCGACGATTCAAGCATCACGGTGTGGGCCAAGACATGGTCCGAGATCCTGAACGACGCACGGGCTCGGCTGCACTTTTTCAGTCAGCAACTTGACTATCAGGCTGACTCCGATAGTGAGCTTGCTTATCTGAGACGTGCACACTCGAAGTACATTCCGGACGACCTAGCCGAGCTCGCGACGGGTGCAGGTGCCGCAGCGGCTGAAGGCGATTTCTCCTAACGATTATTGCCTGTTGCGCGACAACCTTCTCGGAAGCGAGAACAGCCCAAGAACGGACCATTCCGTCCCGTTCTAGACTGAATGACACCTCGCTTACACATCGGACATTGATCCCCCGGCTTGGTGTTGGCCGGTAGCCGCTGGGCTCGTGTTCTGGGCTGGGCTGGCGTGGCCGTGCCTTGGTCCACCTTGCGCTTGAACGTACACGCGGGAAAGCGGCTGCATCCATGGAAGTCACCATAAGGGCCTGATCGCAACTGCAAGACCCCACGGCCGCATTCCGGGCATGGTTCCAGGGCCTCGCCGTCGATGAGCTCAATCTTGATGTGTTCCTTCTTGGCCAGCTCCACTAGAAACCGCGAGGGCTGACCCAGAGTTGTATAGAGCCGAACCTGCTTGCGGGCGCGGGTCATGGCCACGTAGAACAGGCGGCGTTCCTCGGCGAACGGGAACGGGTCTGGCGCCGGCATAGCCAGCTGCAGCGCGGGGTCGTCCTGTATCTGGCTTGGGAAGCCGCGCGTACCTTCCACGACGTTGAGGACGAAGACGTACTCGGCCTCCAGCCCTTTGGAGCCGTGGGCTGTACGGAACTCGATCTTCAACTTGTCGCCGAACCTGCTCTGCCAGGTCTCCAGGGCGGCGGGCTTGTCATCGCGGTAGCGCCCCAAGAGCATGACCGTGACATGCGCTCCCTTGGTCGGCGTCACCTTTCCATCAACACCCAACTGGTGCATGTGGGCCAGTTGCTGTTCAACGTAGCCAGGAATGCTGTCCTGGTCCGCGAACCCATAGGCCAGCATGGGTGTCTTGGTCAGCGGGTTGGTCGTCTTGACCTTCTTCTTGATCTGCGCCGGGTTGGCCTGGACAAACTGGCTGGACACGTCACACAGGTCCTGCGGGCACCGGAACGTGGTACTGAGCGACAGGCGCGTGGCGTGGTCGAACGTCTTCTCGAACTCGGTCATCACCGTGATGTCCGAGCCTGCGAAGCGGTTGATGCCCTGCCAGTCGTCGCCCACCACGCACAGGTGCGCGGGAGGATCGGACTGACTGGATAAGGCTTTCAACAGCCGGATACGGGCGCGAGAACTGTCCTGGAACTCGTCGGCCAAGATCAGGGTATATGGGCTCTTGTAGGCCCCGGACTCTACGTGCCCCGCGGCCAGGATCAGCATGTCCTCGAAGTCGATGAAGTTGCCCCGCTGCAGGCGCTTCTCCCATTCGGCCGCAATCCGCTCGTAGATGGACAGGTACATCCGCAGGCGTGCGCCAAACCCGTCCTTGGACTGGGCTTTGAGCGCGGCCAGCAAATCCTGGTGGGTCAGGCCATTGTTCTTGACGTGCTGCTGGAATACCCGGAACGATCGAGCCAGGTCCTGCTCATGGACCGGCGGCAGGCCTGTGACTTCCTTGCTCGGATCGAAGGCAGGCTGCACGCCCCGCTCAATCAGTGCTTGTTCCAGGGCCGGGATAGCGTCGCCGGTCAACAGACCATGTGAGGTGGTCTCGAACAGTGCTGTCCCCATACTGGCGTGAAGCTCCCGCTTCCACCTCACGCCTGACAGGTAGTCCTGAAAATGCTTGGGCGCCTGCCCCTTCTCGTTCAGCGCGAAATGCTCGTGGTAGAGCTTGGCGCCGGGGTAGTAGAAGTCGGGGAAGTACTGCCGGTGTTGGTGGTCAGCCGTCTCGTGTTCGTAGGGGCGCTCGTACTCATAGTTCACGCCGTTGTAGAACAGCCAGTCGGCGATCGTGCGTTCTTCCTTGCTCTTGACCACCTCGCCCCGGGCCGTGCGAAAGCCTCGCACGCCGTTGGCGTAGGCTTCCGGCTCGTCGGGCTGGCCCCACTTGCCTACGTCGCGGGCGTACACCGTCCGGAACAGGTCCCAGTCGCGCTTGAATGTCTTGTCCTGCTCGGACAGCATGCGAATGATGTCGCCCACCTCCCGCACGTCAGCGCCGGGATTGCTGGGGTCTACCCACGGGGCCAGCGACGGCTTTTTGCCAGTAGCCTTGGCGATGACATCAATACCGAAGGCGTGGAAGGTGTTGGACCTGACCTTCTCGACCTGCGGTACACCCTTCAACTGCTCGGCAATACGCTGCCCTACTTCGTCGGCCGTGGCCCGGTTGAACGCCAACAACAGGATGTGCTCGGGCTTGGCCAGGCCTTCATGCAAGGCATACCCGGTCTTGGCCACCATCGTGGACGTTTTGCCAGAGCCCGCGGCAGCCACGACCATGACCGCGTCATCCATGCACACGCAGGCGTGGATCTGCTCATCGGTGAGTGGGTTCTTCTCCACGGTGGCGAAGAAGTCCTTGCGTACGATCTTCTGACGCGCCAGGTGTTGGGCGTTCAACTTGTCGAATTGCAGGCGCAAGGTCTCTTCGGGCGAGGTGTCACCCACGGCCTGCCGCCAGCTCTTCACCTGATGCTTGGGGGCCGGATGGGACGCCAGGAACCTCTTAGCTGTGCCCTTGGGGATCCAGCGCCCCTGGCCGGCGACGGCCAAGGCTTGCTCGATCCAGCGCTTGTGCTTCTCGTCGAACGCCGTTTGCCAGAGTGCGGCGTTGGCGCGAGCCTCGGCCTCAACCTTGGGATCAACAGGCGGTTCCTTGGGCGTCTTGTTGCCGAAGATCGCCCCAATGAGCCACAACAGCCCGATGATTACCAGAAACTCCATCCCCTAACCCCTGTCCCACCTTCCCCGTCTCCTTGGGGCCATCTTGCCACGGGACCCGCGGGTAGAACTTAGCGTCGCCGCCCTAGCCCTGGGCTACCACCCTGGACAACAGGGCTACCCCCGCGACGCCTGCGCTCGCCTTCATCCGGCCCCAAGGCGCGCTCCAAGCGTTCCTTGGCATTGCGCGGTGGGGGACGTGGCGGAACGACCGGAGGCAGCTTGGCGATTTCCTCGCGTGTCATGGGCCCATTCTGCTTCTGGCTACCATGGACCTTCTTCTTGCGGGTCGCCTTCTTCTGCCGCTCCTTCTGGATCTGGGCCTGATGTCGGATCCGTGGGATCACACCCTTGACCAGCTTCTCGGCCTTGGGGCGGCCATACCCGAACACGCGCATGGCGTCGTTGACCATGCGCTCGAACAACGCCTTCTCGTCGTCCTGCAAACCCGTCATTCCTAGATCGTCCCCCTGCCCCTGTACTGCTTGGCCAGGTCGCTGGCACAAAGCGTCGTACCTTAGGGGTGGGCATTGGCCACGGCGAACGCTGCCACCTTGGTAACCTGCCCCAACGCGTCCTTCGTCATGCCGTCCTCTGCCCAGCCATCGGGCAATGCGGCAATTGCTGCCAGTGCTTCCTTGCCCGACAGGTACTGCATGCAGGTCAGCAATGACCATTGAGTGCCGGTGGCTTCACGAAGGAACCGACCTGCCTCCTTGTCAGTCATGCGGTCAGACAATACTGCCACCAATGCAATGGCAGCCAGCTTGACCTTGACCAAGGGTGGGAGCTTCTTCTTCGGCGGATTGAAGTTGTGATTACGAAGCATCGCAAATGTCCTTATGCAATTTGTCCGTCATGCCCGCGTTCCGAACCAACAACCATCAACTCCCCGTCCAGTCATCAGCAACCGATTGCCACTCGATCGAACGCTCCCTCTTCCCCGTCCACACATCCCAGAAATCCGGATCATCGGAATGTGGGCGCTGCGCTTTGTCTAGCTCGGTCATCTCGACTAACACCGGCAAAGGAGTCGCCCAACCCAGGAGAATCGCTTGGCGGGACGGTAGACTGGGAAGCTCCCTGAGCATTCCACCAATACTATCTGGCACAAGCCGACGCACTAGGTCCTGATCACTGTCGTTGACAATGCGATGCAGTAGGAAGGTGTTGCATTGAGCGAGTACCGTGGGAGAAAGCTCGTAAGGTCGCTGAGAGGACAGAACCATTCCCAAGCCAAACTTGCGGCCTTCGCGCGCTATGCGCTCGAACGCTTCACGACATAGTCGCGTAGCCGATGGAAGTCCATCCTCGTCATCCCGTCCGCGCTTTATGAATGTGTGAGCCTCCTCCAAAACCAGCACGGTGGGGAGGGCCTCTCCCTCTTCTCTATGCTTGCGGTAGCGCTGACTTGCCTCAAACACCAGCCGTGCAAAAACTGCGATCAGAACGTGCGTAGCTTCCGAAGGAACCATTGATAGGTCGATCACAGCTATGTTTCCGTTGGAAGCCCCATCGGCACCGATATGATCCTCTAACCACCCGGCCAACGTCAGATCGCCATGGGGCAAGATCACAGGCCTAAGCGAAGGGGTTGCGACCATTCCACGAATGCGAAGCGTGAGAAATGAAATGAAGTTGCTCACGCTTGCGTTTGAGGCTCCGCTAGCCGCCATGTCTTCGATGTAGTTCGCGAATTGCCCAACATCGAATGGAACAGGCGCATCTTCACTACCCTCCATTTCCTCGGGTGGCGGCGGGAAATGCGTGCGCGCCAACTCGAAGAGCTCAATGAAGGGTTGGAAGTCAGCTATCGAGAAGTCCCGGTAGTACGGGCTGTTGGGGTTGCTTCGATTGGGATTGCTGTGCCGGCTGGCCAACTCCTGCGCAGCGTCCGAAATTGCAGTCACCGCATCCTGCGCCTCGCCAGCCGGAATGACGTTCTCTGCAAGCTCCCGCATGGCGTTAGACAAAGCCACAAGAGTTTCGCCTGCGCGCAGGTTCCCCGGAAAGCCTGAGTACGTCACTCCGGACCCATCGGTAAGGAAAACGTTGATCTTCGTGAGATAAAGATTGAGCTGTCTCGCTACCTTCGTCTCCACAGCCTCACGAGCCGCCCTTCCCGCTCGCAGATTCCGCAATGCCTGGTTCAACAAAGGCCGCTGTGTACCGGGCTGAGCATGGGAGACTGCCGCCCACTCGTGACTGTTCCAGAGCCAGGCAGGTATCTGCAGTGGGCTATCTCCATCGCCAGGTCGAAAGACACGAACACCTTCCATATCCTGGAAGGCCTTCTTGTACTCACCATTCGGATCCAGGACAATGAATCTCGCGTTGGGCGGATCATCCCTACCTGTGCTCTTCCGGGCCTTACCCGCTGCTTCGAGAGACCATCGAATAAGGCCGGCAACAGAGCATGACTTGCCGCTACCTGTGTTACCCAAGACCGCAAGATGCCGGCCGAACAGCTTGTCCGGATCCACCATGATTGCGGCGTCAGCCGCCATGGGAGATGTTCCAATCTGCACCCTCCGCGACTCGTCGTGCGCGCCTACGATTGCCGCGACCTGCGTAGGCGTAGGAATGAGGACCTGATCTCCTACCGACGGGAACGCGACTACGCCTCGCTCCAGCATCAGTGTCGTATTGTCTGAATCGTTAGCCCGTCTACTTACCAACGTGCCGATAGGATTGATGACCATACGGCGATGGGGGAAAGGCAAATCCACCAAGCCGAGTTCGGAGTGTCCTCGCCCGCCAATGAACGCCGCCCGCTCAGTCCCCATCCATGCAATGAAGCCGACGGTCGCCCCTGCCTCATTCGGTATAAGGACATATCCGTTCAGCCGAGGAAACGAGACAGGTGTCCCCGTATTGAAAGATGTAGTTTGCGGCGCCGCGGCCTCCAGAAGAACGCGCACTTCATTAGGTGCAACCGCCTCAACCGTACCAACGACAAGCCCTGCAAGATGCTCGATTGGGGAAGTCATTCCTCTCCCCTCTCATCATCAACAGTTTCCGCCGCCGCCCCCACCTCGTTGGCGCGTATAGGCGCCCTATTCTTCAATAGCTCCGCTACGCGCGAACTGACCTGGTCGATCGCGGGCTTCGGAAGATAGCTCTCAACGAGCTGGCGGATGTTCGAGAAATGGGACCCAACCAACAATGTGAGCTGGGCAGGACGGGCTACCTGGGCCAGAAATCCCCTCAAGCGGTCGTCGATCGAATAGGCCATGATCACGACATGAGTGGACGGCAGGGCAAGCATGTCGGCAAGGACACGATTGATGTGGCTATCTCCGAAACCGTACCCATACACAACCAACGCCGCGTTTGGCCTGCAAAGTGATGCAGCGAAATCTCGGAAAAGCTCGGCATACGGGTAAGCGGCCGTCTCTACATCCTTGCTAGCGTTCGGGTAGATCATGACTGTATCTACCGGGTTCGCCGGAATAATGGGATGGTCAGCACTCGCGCCGAAGGCGATGCCTCGACGGACTATCTGCCGCGTTCGTTCGTCCAAGTGCCAGTCTAACGATCCGTGAAGCTTGCTTACCCTAACCACGCCCTCCATGAAACGCGGCTCGCCACGGATGCCTGGAGGGTTGTAGTGATAGTCCACATCTAGCCGCGAAGAACGAAAGACAGGCTCCAGCGCTCCCACGAAACGATCAATCGTACGCAACCCTGCCAGATCACAGCCGTACTCAATGAGACGGTCGTAGTTGGTCGTGAAGATGTGCAATCGTTCGCGGGAAGACGAGCGGCTAGCGAAGCTCAGGATGAAGGACTGCAGGACTGAAACTGCCGCTTTCCAGTCGTCGTCGCCTGCATCTGAAATTCTGCGCTCCATCGTCAACACGGCCTGTAGGAATGAGGCCAACCGCCCATCGAGCGCTGTTTTTAGTGTGGCAGAGTACTCATCGCTGCCCATCAACGTCAGGGCCTCAATCAGAACTAGGGCGGAACGAACCTGATCCTCAATGTTGGGGCTTCCCCGCCCCATTTCGGCTGCTGATTTTGCCGCATGGGCCTTGATCTTCTCATCGTACTTAGTGCCCAGGTCTTCGTACCCCATACCAGCGCCATCAGCCTTCGCCTCAAGAGATATGGCAGCCGAGAAACCGGCCCCGAGTAGCAGGTTCAAGTGCTCAGCTTGGAAGACAGCAGATAGCCAAGGCTCGATGTGCCGGCGGGCCCGCTTTGTTAGTGACGCAAGCTCGGCACCCTCCGGCAGAGCGTCCATCCATTCTGAATTGCTACCAGCTGTATAGCCGTGCTGTTTTAGCTCCATAACTCCCCCTAGAACATGCTTCCCTGTGATGCTGGCTTCTCGATAACTGGCGCCAATGTGGAGACCAAGCAACGGGCATAGTCATCCTTACTACGCAACACCAAGATGCGACTGAGACCGGCACTGTCCTTGAGCCTCAGCAACTCCATGCGCTCATTCTCGCTACCATCAGCTAATCGCAGATTGGCCTGTATCTTGGGCTCGTTCCTACTCCGATCCTGCTCGGTGGGGTAGGGCACTGCCAGCCAGCGCCCATAATCAATCGACGCCCGGGACGCGTGTAGGCTCCCGCCTTGCAGATCGGACTGGATCATGACGACACCCTGGGCCATGCCGGCCTGGGTCTTGTCGCGCTGGACGAACTGCTGCGGGATGGCCTCACGGCCAATCGGGTATTGACTGACCAACGCGCCACCAGTGTTGAGGATGTCTTCGGCGAGCTTGCGGTGCTTCGATGGCGCAATGGTTTGTAGGCCATGGGCCAGCACTGCCACCGTGTGTCCGCCCGCCTCGACAGCTTCCTGATGGGCAATGCCATCGCAGCCAAGCGCCAGGCCACTAACGACACTCCAACCCTGCTCCACGAAGTACCGCGTTATGCGCTGCGCGATCAGCTTCCCATGATCCGTAGGCTGGCGCGTACCGATAATGGCCACGGACTTCTCGGGGCGGGGAGCCAGCGTGCCCCGCACCCAGAGCAGGAATGGATCGTCCTTGGTCACAGCCAGGAGTTTGGGATAATCCGGATCCATGGGCGACAAGATGTTGCAGCCACTGCGCTCCGCCAGGTCCAGTTGCTCCTCGGCCTTGATCAGCGCCTCGCTCCATCCGCCGCCGGATAGGGCGGATTTCAGCTTGGGGATGTCGACCGCCAGCTGCTCCACAGTCTTATTGTCGAAGCCAAATACCTGGGACGCTTGGCGCAGCGTCGCCGGACCCACGCCCGACAAGAAGGACATGGCCAGCAGCTTCCCAGTGGCAGGGGATATCTCGTTCAATTTGCACCTACTGCCTGAGCCAGAGACAGGCAGCTCACGCTCCGAGCGCCTGCATCGCTGAGATAACGGTGAGACCACAGCAGCGTGGCCCCAGTTGTCACAACATCATCGATCACGATGACGTGCTTGCCTTGGATGTTCTGAGGCCGGTTTACGTACAGATTGTCGCCCACATTGGCGAACCGTTGGTCTGCGGTCAGATGATTGCCATGACTGGATACCGCCCCTGATCGAAACGCCAGCACGTCGGAGCGGAAGGTCACCGCCGGGGCTCTACGACCCGCGAAAAAGCGGGGGGGCTGATAAGCCGCCGCGAACTGATCGAGTAAGCGTTCCAACCGAGGTGTCCGACCAGGCTTGAAGGGGATGACCGTCACGACGGTGTCCGGCTTAGTGAGCGTATCCATGCGGACGAACCGCTTCATGGCTTCGATCCAAGGAGCCGGAAACTGGCTCGCATCCTTGTGGGCGATGATCTGGTCGGTCAGCGCATGCCAGCCCCGTCGAGAGCGGATCTCTTCGTATTCGCCGAATAAACGGCCCATGACGTGGATTGGGACGTGTCCGCCACCGATGTTTCGCGGAAAGAAATGGTTGATCTTGTCAATGCGGAGCTGCCGCCCTTCCAACTTCTCGCCAGTAATGAGGTATTCCAGTTCCGGCACGCCGAAGTGGGGCGCGGCAAGCAACCGCTCCAGTTCGTCAGCACCCTCGAATAGCGCGTCAGGCACCCTTTCCAATGCGTACCAATGCTCACGGATGCGTGGCTGCCACGATGTTTGGTCAATGAAGACCCAACACCCGGCGCGGTAAGCACAGACCACATCGATTTTTTCGTCACCAACTAAGGCGATTTGTTCGCCCCGCTGGATACCAAATTGCCTGGCCGCCAGCCAGATACCATCAGGGTGGGGTTTTGTGTTTCGCACGTCTTCATAAGCTACGACGACATCCCACTCCACGTCTGGATATGCCTCATCCAGCAAGGTCTTTGCGTAGTGTCGAGGGGCGCGAGTGAAAATGCCCCATCGCATGTCGGGGAACTTGTCTTGAAGACCTGCCAGCTGCCCCGGTGTGTAGAGCAACCTATCATCCCGCCGATCGTACTCACGCAACAACCCGCGGGTGTACTCACGGCTAGTGTTGTTGACGTTTTCCCGGCCCCGGAATTCATCCAGATCGTTGGTCCGCAACAACGTGTTGTCCAAGTCAAACAAGCACAGTTGGATAGACATGCCCTTCCTCCTAGAAGGCCATACGAAAACTGGTTCAAATCTTCCTTTCGTTTAGAGGCGGCAGAGCCTTGACGATCTTCATGGTCTCCACTGACACCGTGCAGATCCGCTTGACCAGGTTGACGATGTAGGCCGGATCACCATGTTCAGCGGCCCAGTCGTTGGGGTCGTTGACGATGTTGGACGACTTGTCGGTGGACACCTGGTAGCGCTCAATCAGCCACTCGATGGCCGGCTTGCCATTGACCACGTACTCGTGGGCTTCGGGCGGGATCCCGGTCAGGATCGTTTTGGCGTTGAACTTCAACGCCGTCTTATCCTCAACCAGCTTGCCATCCACCCGGTTCTTGACCCAAGCCATCTTGACGACCTTGTTCTGGACTTCGTCGCCCAGGGGCAGTTCACCTGCTTGGCCCAGGGGGTATGGCTCGACGGTCTCGTAGTTGAGGTGCCAATCGGTCAGCTGGCGGCCTGCATGCGAGAACGCCCAGAAGTCGCCGGCAAAGGGCACGCGCGGGATCATCTTCTTCAAGTCCGCCTCGAAGCGTTGCTTGTACTCGGGCGAGTGAAGGATCCCGTACACGTAATAGAACAGGTCTTCCTTGCCGATCTTTTTGTCCTGATAGACCTTCTGGAAGGCAGCCAGCGCCTGGTCGGTGATGGCGTCGCGCCGCACGAGACCATCCTCGCCCGCCTGGGAGAGAAGATCGTCCTTGGGTGCTTCCTCGTAGTAGTACAGCGGAAAGCACTGGCTGTTGTAGTGGTTTTTGAAGTCCGGCAGCGTGTCGACCATCAGGGAGGTGAAAACGTTAGTTTCACCCGTGCCCGTAATGACGATCAGCTTGTTCTGGGCGTCCTTGTGTGGGAACAGCTTGTGCTGCTGGTACACCATCTCGTTGAAGCGCCTGTCGAAGTACAGGTACTGCTTGAAGAACGGACGATAGTGCGCCTCGACGATGGCATTGAGGTCGAACGCATACTTACGCTGTTTCCGAACGTCGTTCTTCAACGACCTGGACCAACTGATCTTCTTGGGATCTGCGTCAACCACCTTGTTGACCAATGCCAACTCATCCTCAGCGTTCTTGCATTTGGCCCCTGGCAAGGCTGCCAAGTAGCGGTCCACTTGAGCGTTGTAGGTGTCAATCATGCGCGCCATGTTGCCCGCCAGCTTCTTGGCGGACAGGTTGTACGCCCAGTAGTCGCGTGCGGTCAGCACGCCCTGAGAGTAGATCTTGAACACACGACGCGCGGATGGATCGTCCTTGTCCCCGAGCGGCATGAACGCCTCAAAGGCAGGATCGCGCACGTTGATCCAGTCACCTTCGGCGTTGGGCTTGATGGGGGTCCAGGTCAACTGCTCCACGCTGCCTTTGTCGGCCAGCAGCTTCAACTTCTGCTCCCGTGTCAGATAGTCGCCGATATCGTGGTAGTAGATCAGCCCATTGCTGGGCTTCGCGCTGTTCTTGACCAGAAGCGTGATCGCCACCGTGGCGCGGCTTCCGGAGTCGAAGATCTTGCCGCCCTCCTTGCGTGAAACTTCGCCCTGTGTGCGCTGGTTGCCGCGAAGGTTGAACACGTAGGCGCTACTGAACTCGGACGCCAGGCACTTGCGCAGCCCGTCCATGTTGTTGGCGTCAATGAAGGAACCATTAGTGACGAAACACACTACACCCCGGTCCTTGACCCGATCACTGGCCCAGCGAATGGAGCGGATGTAGCTGTCGTACAGGTTCTTCTTGTTGGTAGCCGTCGACAGCTTGGCGTAGGTTTCGGCAATCCGGCCGTCCAAAGCGGGATAAGACAGATTCTGGTTGTTGTCGTTCTGGCTGTCCTGCTTAGCCGAGTACGGTGGGTTGCCGATGATGACCCGGATGTCCTTGGACGCCTGGCCCTTGGCTCGGTGGTTGTTCTGCGGGAACATTTCCTCGTCGAGCGACCCGCTGGACTTCTCGGTCAACTGGAAAGTGTCGGTCAGCACAATCCCGTCAAACGGCGTGTAGTCTCCGCCCGTCAGCCCGTGGTACGCCTCTTCGATGTTGATGGCAGCAATGTAGTAGGCCAGCAACACGATTTCGTTAGCGTGCAGCTCGGTTGCGTACTTGCGCTTGGCCGCCTCAGGCGGGATCAGGCCTGACTGCAGGAGGCGGACCAGGAACGTGCCCGTGCCGGTGAAGGGGTCAAGGATATGCACGCCCTCGTCGGCCAACCCTTGGCCGAACTCCTTGCGCATGATGTCGTCGGCCGAACGGATGATGAAGTCGACTACCTGGACGGGGGTGTAAACGATCCCCAGCCGGTCGGTCATCTTCTTGAAGGCCACCTTGAAGAACTTCTCATACAGCTCGGTGATGACCTTCTGCTTGCCTTCGGCATTGTCCACGCCCTGGACGCGCATGCGCACATCTGCGTAGAACTTGTCCAGGCTTTCGGTTTCCTTTTCCAGCGCCTGGCCTTCGAGGACCTTCAACACCTTGTCCATGGACACGGACACTGGGTTGCTCTTGGAGAACTGGTAGTTCTCGAACAATGCCTCGAACACGGGCTTGGTGATCAGGTGCTGGGCCAGCATTTCAATCGCGTCGTCCTGCGAAATCGACGGATTGATGTTCTTATGCAGGCCCTTCAAGAACTGGGCGAAGGCCTTACTGGCCTTGCTGTCGGGGTCAGCCAAGAGCAGCTCGATCCGGTCGATGTGGCGCTGGGCAATGTCCGCAACCTTCTCGGCCCACTGCTCGAGGTACTTGCGGGTGCCCACCTTCTTGACGATCTTGGCGAAGATCGCCTCACGCCACTCTTCCAGGTGCGGGAAGGCAAAGCCCATCTGCTGGCCACCCTGCCCATCATCCTTTTCGCCCTCGGGACCGGGCCTCTTGCCACCCACGCCGATAACATTGATCTTGCCGCCGCCCGGATCGTTGTTCAGGTCAATCTTGTTGATCAGGGCATTGAAGCGGTCGTCGTGGGCGCGCAGCGCCTGCAGCACCTGCCAGACCACCTTGTATTTCTTGTTGTCCTTCAACGCCTCTTCGGGCGTGAGGTCGGCGGGCATGCCAATGGGCAGGATGATGTAGCCGTACTTCTTGCCTTCGGCCCGGCGCATGACGCGACCCACGGACTGGACCACGTCCACCACACTGTCGCGGGGGTTGAGGAACAGCACGGCGTCCAGGGCGGGTACGTCCACACCCTCGGACAGGCAGCGGGCGTTGGACAGGATCCGGCAGGTATTTCCCGGCGCGTCTTCCTTCAACCAGTCCAGTTTCTGGTTGCGCAGCAGCACGTTGTACGTGCCGTCCACATGCTGGACTTCGCAGCGCAGCAGGTCGTCGTCGGACCCGTCGATGTACTGGTCCACGACTTCCGGGAACAGCTGGGCCAGGTGCTTGGACGATTTGATGTCTCTGGCAAACGCCACGGCCCGACGCATGGGGTGTGGATCCAGCGTGGCGGTGGTGTCGCCGTCGGTGGTGGCCAGGCGCTTAGCAAGGCCGTTCCAGCAGCCGACGATCTTCACCACGTCGTCGAGGTTGAGTTCCTTGTTCTTGTCGGCCAGCTGGCTTTGGAACGTCTTGGTGACGGACTTTTCGTCCACGGCCAGGACCATGACCTTGTAGTCGGCCAGAAGCCCCTGGGAAACGGCCTCGCCAAAGCCCAGGCGGTGGAACTCCGCCCCGAACTTGGTCTCGTCGTCCATGGAGGCGATTTCGGCGCCGGCCTCGTCGGCCTTGGTCTTGCTTTCGTCGGCGTAGATCTTGGGCGTGGCCGTCATGTACAGGCGGCGCTTGGCCACCAGAAAGTCGGGCTTGTGGACGCGCACGAAGGCGCTTTCGTCCTCGCCCGACAGCGTCACGCCCGTGGTGCGGTGCGCCTCGTCGCAGACAATCAGGTCGAACGTCCCGACGCCGTACTTCTTCTGGGCTTCGGAAATGACCTCGATGGACTGGTAGGTGGAGAAGATCACCGTGCGGCGCGTGTCTGCTGCAGGCCGCGCGGCCATCACCTGACCCAACCGCTTCGCGTCGGTGGTGGCTGGGAATGCCAAGTCGTGGACAGCGATGTCCTCGCTGTGCTTGCCGACCTTGGTGTCCGAGCACACTGCGAAGGCCCGGATCTCGTCGGTGGCCTGCGCCGTCCATTCCTTGAGCGTCTGGGACAGCAGCGAAATAGAGGGCACCAGGAACAGCACCAGGCCGTTGCTGGGCGTTTCCTGCTCCACGATTTTGAGCGAGGTGAAGGTCTTACCCGTGCCGCAGGCCATAATCAGCTTGCCGCGCTCGTGCTTCTGGAAACCCTCGTGAACCGCCTTCAGCGCAGCTTGCTGGTGCTTGAAGGGCTTCTTCTTGGTGCGCAGCACGACATGGTCAGGCTTGGCCAGGCTGAACTTGGACCAATCAACGGCGCTGTCTTCCATGTCCGCCACGCGCAGGCGGGCGCACGGGATCTGCTGGGCTTCCAAGGCGTCTTCGGCGTGCTTGCTCCACTTGTCGGTGGTGGACACGATCAGGCGGCTGGCAAACGGCGACTTACCAGAAGCAGTAAAGAAGCTGTCGATGTCGCCCTTCTGCAGCGTGTAGCTGGGCGCGTAGAACTTGCATTGGATGGCCACCAAGGCGTCCGTATCGCGCTCCTGGGCCACCAGGTCTATGCCGGTGTCAGCCTTGCCCTTGCGGTCGGGCCACTCGTTCCACAGCCACACGTCGGAGAACCGCGACACATACAGAGGGTCAGTGAGGAAGTACGCCTTCATCAGGCGCTCGAACTTCCCGCCCTTGTCGCGGTGGTCAGTGGCGGCCTCAGCAAGCTCGTCGAGGATGTGGTGAATGGTGGTTTCGGCCATGGTGTCCCCTAGATGCAGGGGACCGGCGCATGGTCAGTCGGCCCCCCGAAATTACGTAAGCGCGAGGCGGCCATAGCCGTCCTTGGTACCGGACGCTAGAAGCAACCCAGTCAGCCTCCGATCGTCACCGAGAGATGTTCTCATTACAAGTCGCTGGGCAGATTATCTCAAGGCTTTGGCTGCCGAGACAGTCTTGGTACCGGCAACCGAGCATCCGCTCACGCGGCGTACGGAACGACGCTGGTAACGAGCCTCAAGGAGTCCAGGTAGTCGGCCCACGCCTGCATCATCTTCTTCCGCTCTGCCAGATGCGCGGTGCGGTTGTACGCACGCCCAAGCGGATCCCTAACCGCATGCGCCAATTGGTGTTCGATGTAGTCCGGCCGGAAGCCCAGAACCTCATCCAGGACTGTCCTCGCCATGGCTCTAAAGCCGTGGCCAGTAATGGTGTCGCCATCGAAGCCAAGGTTCCGCAACGCGGCGTTGACCGTGTTCTCACTCATCGGGCGTTTCGAACTTCTAATCCCGGGGAAGACGAACTCACTCCGACGGGTGAGAGGCTTCAGGTCCTCGAAGATATCTTTCGCTTGGGACGAGAGGGGCACGATGTGCGGAGTTCCAGTCTTGCTAGCAACAAAACGCCACTCTGCCCTTTCAATGTCGACATCCTCCCAACGAGCCTTCCGCAACTCCCCAGGCCGCACGAAGAGCATCGGCCCCAACTTCAATGCCGCCAAGGTCACCGGCGATCCTCGATAGGAATACGTCGCCCGCAACAGATCGCTGATTTGGGCAGGATCGGTCATGCTCGCAAAGTGCTTGGTCCGGGGTTGCTCCAACGCTCCGACCAAGCTATCGGCTGGATTTGATGTCGCCCGCCCGGTGGCAATCGCATAGCGAAACACACGACTAGCAAGCGAACGCGTCCGGTGCGCTGTCTCGGCAACGCCACGCTTCTCCAACTTGCGCAACGCTGCCAGCAGCACCGGCGCTGTTACGTCCGTGATCGGGATTTGGCCGATGCTCGCCAGATCCTTCTCGATCAGGCGGCGCTCGCGTTTTACCGACCCAGGAGTCAGCCCCTCCTTGGCTCGCTTCTCCAGCAGTTCAATGGCGATCACACTGAAAGTGGATTCAGCTCGCTCGGTCTGTGCGGCTCGTTCGATACGAGCCACCTGGGCGGGGTTGGCGCCGCCCTTGACCAATGCCCGCAGCCGGTCCCGCTCGGCTCGCGCTTCGCCGAGCGACATGATCGGGTATTCGGCCAGCGTGATCATGCTTGCCTTGCCCGCGTGGCGATAGCGATAGCGCCACACCTTCGCCCCGGACGGCCGTACTTCGATGCACAGGCCATTCGTGTCGGCGACGCGGTAAGCGTCTTCGCGTGGTTTCAGGGAGCGCAGCTTGGTGTCG
>Ga0209570_1000977_pt1 | contig 20216 bp, 16 predicted proteins | sample EBPBio172007_DNA_FD_185861 | JGI IMG/M metagenome (GOLD analysis project Ga0209570, IMG submission 185861) | Wastewater treatment Type I Accumulibacter community from EBPR Bioreactor in Madison, WI, USA - Reactor 1_9/17/2007_ DNA (SPAdes)... | ecosystem: Engineered > Bioreactor > EBPR >... | reverse complement strand
CGGTGGGTGAGAATGTTACCGCTAATCCGGCTCTCTCAAAAGGTGAAAACATTGTATTATCCATTTTTGACTATTGAAAGTTACTAAATTGAATGGATAAAAGAAAATAATAAATTAAAAAATCGGGAGAGGTGTCATTTCTGTTGTGCTATTACAAATAAAATCAGATGAAGTGTCATTTCTATTGTGATATTAGAAAACAATCAGCCGGGAAACTTTTCGTCGTAGAGTTTTCGAAGTGCTTGAACATCCTCCCAGGTATCCCTTTTCCAGTTTGGGTTGCGTAGAAGAGCTGCAGGATGGAATGTGGCCATCACCTTTGCACCATAAAGGTCATATACATTTTTTCTGAAACTTCCCAGAGTTCCTTTTCTTTCGAGTAACGCTTGAACAGCAGTTGAACCCAAACAGAGTATAAATGACGGTTTAATGAGTTCAATTTGCCTTATCAGATAGGGCCTGCACGATTCAATCTCATTTTCAAACGGGGTTCGGTTTGCAGGTGGCCTGCATTTTACAATATTTGCAATAAATACTTCATCTCTCGAGAATTTTATCGCTTTAAGTATATCGGTTAAAAGTTGTCCTGCCCTGCCAACAAATGGTTTTCCGTGAATATCCTCATCGGCACCGGGTCCTTCCCCAATCACCATTAGTCTGGCTTCAGGATTTCCTTCGCCAAATACAAAGTTTTTCCTTGTGGGGCCCAAAGGACATTTAAGACAACTACTGATTTTTTCACGAAGGTCGGGTATCGAAACGGTTGAATCGATAACTGCTTTTGTTGGAGATAATGAGAGTGAGGTGACAGTGCGGGGTGGGACAGTGGGCGCTGCCGTTGGCAAATTACCCAAACCAGCCTGTTTTTTTACAGTTTGATCTTCAAATTTTGGAATTTGAAGTTCAGCATAGAGTTCGTCCCCAAACATCTCCTTTTGAAGTTCAAGTGCTTTTAGAACTTCTTCCTTAACTTTCATATCTCTCCGGCAATGGCATCAAGAATAAGATGTGCAATTTCTTTTTTTGACTGAAGAGGATATTTATTTGATGAACCGTCCTGCTTAAGAATTGTTACTGAATTTGAATCAAACTCAAACCCGCTTCCTTCATCTTTTAACGAGTTAAGCACAATAACATCAAGTCCTTTACGCTCAAGTTTGGAAAAGGCATTCACCATCTCATTGTCAGTTTCGAGAGCAAAACCCACTACATAACCAAATTTACCACCGATTGATGCAAGTATGTCTTCTGTCTCTTTTAACTCGATTGAACTGATTCCACCGGTCTCTTTTTTAATCTTTTTATCTGCGATGGTAGAAGGAGTAAAGTCTGCAACAGCAGCTGACATAATTAGAGTGTTTTCTTTTGAAACCGATCCCTGAACAGCTTTTGCCATTTCAGAGGCACTTCGGATACTTATTTTTTTGATCTCAGGATAGATATATTCATGGGATGGTCCGGAAATGAGTGTTACATCTGCACCCCTCTGAAAAGCTGCATTTGCAATCTGGTATCCCATCTTTCCTGATGAACGATTTCCCAAAAAACGAACAGGATCGATATCTTCATAAGTTGGACCGGCGGATACAACAAGTTTTTTGCCGGTTAAATCTTTTTTCCTGCCACTGACTACTGTATAGATAGCATCGATAATTTTTTGATTCTCGGGGAACCTGCCTATACCTGTTAAACCACTCGCTAATTCGCCATGTTCAGCTTCAACAATAAATACACCTCTGGCTTCAAGAGCCTTGATATTCGATTGCGTAATGTCATACTCATACATATCATGGTCGGCAGCGGGACAAAGTATTAGCGGGGATCTACGGGCAGTTATCAGCGTCGTTAAAGCGTTATCTGCAAATCCTGCATTGATTTTTGCAAGTGTATTTACGGAGCAGGGTGCCACGATCATTAAATCGGCCCATATTCCATATTCTATGTGCCATGGATCAACCTCCACATTCCCGTTTAAATCATCGGGAAATATGTTTCTGATGACACGGTTTTTCGAAAGTGTGGACAGGGTGAGTGGGGATACAAACGCAGAAGCCGAAGGCGTTATTACTACACGCACTTCGGCTCCAAGTTTAATAAGATCGCGTACTAAATTGCACGATTTATAAGCTGCGATACATCCGGTAACACCAAGAATTATTTTTTTACCTGAAAGAAAACCGGATCGTGACATGGATTTTTAGTCCCTGTCTCTATACTCAGATTTTATCTTGCCATCAAGCAGTTGACCCAACGCCTGAAGATGTGGCTTGTCTCTTTTTTCGAATTCAAGAGATATTCTGCTCTGATCCGGGTTATCCAGATCTTCGCCATCATCCGAGGTATTCTCAGGGAGACTGTCGAGCATCCCTCTAAATTCTATTCTCTGTGCATCATTAATTATTCGTGCACGTCTTGCAGCTATCACAATCGCTTCATATACATTAGCAGCGTTTTTATCGATCTCTCTCAGATCTACAGGGGTTATTCCCATTATAGGTTGCCTCCAAAGGTTTTGGGTTTGCTTATTAACAATAATACTTCGTTAACACATGCGTCAAGATCATTGTTGATGACGCAGTGATCAAATTTGTCACTGAAGGAGAACTCAAGTTCTGCCCGGGCTATCCTTCTTTCCAATTCTTCCGGCTTTTCGGTATTCCGCCCGGTTAGCCTCGCGATCAATTCTTCGATACTGGGCGGCTGTAAAAAAATCAATACTGATTCAGGAAACTGTTTTTTGATATTAAGTGCCCCCTTTACATCAATCTCCAAAATCACATCCTCCCCCTTGATAACTGTATCCACAAGTTCTGATTTCAGTGTCCCGTATAAATTACCAAACACCTCTTCCCATTCAACAAATTCATCAGCTTCAACTTTTTTCATGAATTCTGTTTTGCTCATGAAATGATAATCTTTTCCGCTGACTTCGGCTCCCCGGGGGTTACGGGTTGCTGCCGAGATTGAAAACCTGATTTCGGGATGAATCTCTTTAATTCTTTTGATTACCGTGGTTTTACCCGTTCCGCTTGGAGCGGAAATTACATAAACTTTCCCTCTTGGAACTACATTACTCAATGTTCTGAACCTGTTCTCTGATGCGTTCAATTTCGTCACGGATTAATACCGATCTGTGGATTGCCTCGGTTGAAAGTGACTTCGACGCAAGTGTGTTTGCTTCTCTGTGCATCTCCTGACAGATAAAGTTCAATTTTTTCCCCGCTTCATTTTCCTTTTCAATCGTCTCAAGGAAAAATTTAAGATGACTTCTTAATCTGACACACTCTTCAGTGATATCAGATTTATCAGCAAGCATCGCAATTTCATATTCAATCCTTTCGGGATTGATGCTGTTGTTCCCCGTTATTTCGATTACTCTCTTTTTTAGCTCTTCATAATATTCCTTCACCCTGCCACTGTAATCTTCCTCTATCCCCGATAATGCATCCTCTATCAGACGAACTCTTTGACTTAGATCATTTGCAAGTTCACCACCTTCGGCTTCACGCATCTGATTTAATTGTTTTACCGCATCAACCACCACTTGTTTTAAGTGTTCAAAATGTTCACTGTCAAGTTGATCCAACTCGGGAGTAAAAATATCCCTGAAATTAATAATATGGTCGAGACTTGGCTCACCGGAAATCCCGTAATTGGTCTTTATTTTTGCAAATATTCCAAGCAACTCATTAAGTTTTGACTCATTGAGAAAAAATGTTTCGTTTTCATTCTCTTCAGGTCTGACAGACAAACTAATAAAAATTTTCCCGCGTCTTATCAGGTTCTTCAGGGCTTCCCTGATCTCGTATTCTTTGTTCTGTAGTGAGGATGGGAGTTTGATGGTGATTTCTAAATAGCGGCTGTTTAAGCTCTTTACCTCGGATTCAAAGGCATAACCCCTAAATGTGGAAAGCGACTTGCCAAAGCCTGTCATGCTGAGTATCATAAAATCCGGATTTTAAATTTCTAAATATACGGAAATAGAGCGAGCTAATCAATCCATAAATAAATCAGAATGCCTCGCCAATTCCAAAGTGGAACTGCATCAGATCAAAAAACCGTCTCTGTGGGATGGGTGTTCTGTCGTAAGGATCATAAACCTTAAAACCAAAATCGAGGCGGAAAGCTGCAATCTGGGTGTAGAATCTGAAACCGAAGCCGGCAGCCACCGCCACTTCACTGATTTTCATGTTCGATATTTCTTTCCAGGTGTTCCCCCAATCAACAAAAACGGCAGCTCCAAGCAGGTCACCAAATCGTTTCCTGAGTTCAAAAGACCCTTCAACAACGATCCTTCCACCCGGTAGATTTGTTTCGTCGAGGTCTTCAACTGCTATCTTTTGTGGGGGAAATGCCCTTGATGCCCAACCTCTTACCGAGTTACTTCCACCAACAAAAAACTCTTTGATGTAGGGTACTGTGGTTTTATCTCCCGATAATGTTGGAAGATATCCCCCCGAAAATTTTGTGGCGAATACAAAATCGTTTACCGAATTCAGCGAGAAATAATAACTCGCTGTTGCCTGGGTTTTTAAAAACAACAATGAGAGATATTCTCCCGTAAATGCTTTGGAGAATAAAAATGGCAGAAGATTTCCTTCTTCAATATAGAGACTGTAATTACTCCCCTCGGTCGGGAATATTACATTGTCAACGTGGGTCGAAACAAGCAGACCACCAAAACCCGCTGATATCAAACTCGTGGACGGTTTATCGGGGCTGTCTCGAAGAACAGTGAGTGTGTTCAATTCAAGTGCATAAAAGAGGTTCATACTGTTAAAAAAAGTGAACTTGGGCAATTCAAATTCAAAGTTTATCTTACTTTTGTAACTGTTAACCTGAAGATACTCAATCTTATTTATCAGTGCTGAGAGTTCAAGACTTGCAAAAATGGGTTGTCCCAAAAAATACGGCTGTTCAACTCTTGCCTTCAATTCTATCGTACCCGATGTAACCGTATCAGAGTTTGTTACAAGACTAAACATTCGCTCAAGATTTAACGAAAATACATCCTGATAATATATTTGAGCCCTCGATGAGAATCGCCGGGCACCCCCAAAGAAATTTTTTCTGTTATACTCGAGCCCCACACCAAAATTAAAAGCATTTTGAATGTTGTTCATAATCAATTCGGGGTTCAGGTCGTTCATCATCGAAATGTTACCTTCGAGGTTTACAGGAACCAATGAATCACGTAACCCCTCAATTCCCGGATATATCCTGACATAACTGAAAAGTCCTGTCCGGTATAACCTGACTTGCGCTTGTGTCAGCTTGGAAACATCAAAAATATCACCATCTTTAATACCCGTCAGATCACGAAGCATTATTTCACTAACATCATCTTTACCGGGACCACCCATGGTGACCTCTACTGAATCGATGTAATATTTTTTACCAAGTGAAAAAAAGATGTCAACAAGGGCTCTGTCTATCAAGGTATCTTTTACAACCAGAGTACTGTCGTAATTTGAGAGGAGATATCCTTGCGATTTTAAATAAAACAATACATTATTTATCGAACTGAGAACATTCTCTTGAGAATATGCCTGACCTTCTCTAATGGTGACTCGCTCATTTATCTCCCAAAAATCGTAAGGAGGAAAATTTTCAAGTCCGTTGAGTTTTATTTTTCCAAAAATTGCCTGAGGGCCTTCATTTATCAGGTATGTGAGATCGGCTACTTTATCAAGTGAATCGAGAGAATAATAATATTCAACGGTTACCTTAAAAAATCCATTTGCATTGTAAAGCGCTTGAATACTTTCAAGGTCTGTCTGAACAAGCAGAAAATCGATATATTCCGGTGGTGCACCCAGAGATGAGTACTTGTTAATAAACTGATAAAACCCGTTGGGAGTCTCTTTCGATCGCAATACACTCAAAATTGCTTTGTCGGGGATGCTGTTATTCCCGTCGAAATTAATACTCGACAGTTCAAACCTCATCTCCTCCTGCGCATTTAATGGACTAATTACGAATAGCAGTAAGAATACCGACCTTATCAGTAACTTCAATAAATCTCCGGGGAAGATTATGCCTGGGCTAAACTTCCATTATTTCTTTTTCTTTGTGAACCAGTATCTGATCGATCTCAGTAATATGTTCGTTGGTTGCCTTCTGAACTTTAGCCTCAGCCTCTTTTAGCAAATCTTCAGATATTTTTTCATCTTTTTGCTTTTTCTTCAGATGTTCGTTTGCATCACGACGAATATTCCGAATGGCAATTTTTGCATCCTCACCAAACTTCTTTACTAATTTAACGAACTCTTTCCTTCTCTCTTCGGTGAGAGGAGGTATTGGTACTTTAATGTTGGTACCATCGTTCTGAGGATTTAATCCAAGATCCGCCTGCATTATCGCTTTGTCAATTGCATTAATCGCAGATCTGTCCCATGGTGAGATCGAAAGTGTGTGGGCATCAAGTACACTCACATTAGCCATCTGCTTCAGTGGTGTAAGGGTGCCATAATAATCAACTTTAATTCCATCCAGAATTGCTGTTGTTGCTTTCCCGGTACGGACTTTCGATAATTCATGTCGAAATGCCTCAATGGATTTGTTCATTTTGGCAATCGCTTCTTTTATAATTGGTTCCATTTCAAGCCCATCAAAAATTTATTGATTTTGAATCCGAAATTTACTTTTTACCTGTATGATTTACAAATGTTCCGATATTTTCTCCCATAACAACCCGTAAAAGATTGCCGGGAACATTCATATTAAATACATAAAGTGGTAAACTGTTCTCCTGACACAAGCTAATAGCAGTCATATCCATCACACGGAGATTTTTATTCATTACATCCAGGTAACTAACTCCATCAAATTTAATGGCTTCAGGGTTCGTTTCAGGGTCTGCATCAAAAACGCCGTCAACTCTTGTACCCTTCATGATTACATCAGCCCCAATCTCAACTGCCCTTAGTGCGGCTGCTGTGTCAGTGCTGAAATATGGATGCCCTGTGCCCGCTGAAAAAATGACAACGCGACCCTTTTCCAGATGTCGAATTGCACGCCGTCTGATATACGGTTCGGCTATTTCATCCATCTTAATCGCAGACATCAACCTCGAAAACACACCTGCTTTTTCTATTGCATTTTGAAGTGCAAGAGAGTTTATTGTAGTTGCAAGCATCCCCATAAGATCACCGGTAACACGATCAATCCCCTGCCCTTCTGCAGCAAGACCCCGAAAAATGTTGCCTCCACCAATAACAATCCCAACTTGTACACCAATATTATGTATTTTTTTAATTTCTTCTGCAAAAAATTTAAGCATCTCAGGATCGATACCAAAACCTTTTTGCCCCATTAGCGATTCACCACTAAGTTTTAAAAGAACTTTGCGAAATTTTGCTGATGACATCTCAATACTCTCCTAAATTGATATAAAAAAAGGTCTTAAGAAACTTAAGACCTTTTACAATTATACAACATTAACTACTTGGAACCTTCTCCAAGGTTGAATCTTACAAATGATTCAACAACAAATTTGGTACCATTCGCTTTGTTAACTTCTTCGAGGTAAGCACCCACTGTTTTTTTATCTTCACGGAAGAAAGACTGCTCATAAAGTGCAACTTCTTCGAAATACTTGCCAAGTTTATTTTTTGCAATAAACTCGATTTTGTCTTCCGGTTTGCCTTCTTTTCTGAACTGCTCTTTATAAATTTCGAGCTCTTTCTCTATGAGTTCTGCGGGCACCTTATCTCTACTGATAGAAATTGGACTCATTGCAGCTACCTGTTTGGCAACATCCTGAACAGCTTGAGCAACTGCGGGGATTTTCTCTCCGTCGATGTTGTCAAACCTTACAAGTGATCCAAGTCTGTCTCCGTAATGAATGTAGTAGTCGATAACGCCATTTTCAGTTTCAAGTGATGAAATTCTTGATATTTCAAGTTTTTCACCAATCTTTGCTGTGAGATCATTTAGCATATTGCCGATCTCAGGTGTGGTATCAATCAATTCCTGCGATGACTTAACTTTCTTTTCGAAAGCAAGATCAGTAACTTTTTTCGAAAACTCTACAAAAGCTTCCGATTTAGCCACAAAATCTGTCTCACAGTTTACTTCGACCAAAACACCAAATTTTTTGTTATCTGAAATCTTTGCTGAAACTCTTCCTTCATTAGCGGCTCTGTCAGCACGCTTGGCGGCCATTGCGGCACCTTTTTTTCTAAGGTAGTCAATCGCCTGATCCATATCACCCTGTGATTCAACAAGGGCTTTTTTGCAATCAAGAATTCCGGCACCAGTTCTATTTCTTAATTCATTTACCTGTGCAGCGGTAATATTCATTATCTATCCAATCCTTATTTTTGTGCTTTTGTTTCCTGTTCGGTTCTGCCCATCTCTTTTCTGACTCTTTCAGTCTCTGCATTTGCCTCGGCTTTTTGTTCTTTTGCTCTGGCATTCCCTTCCTTAACTGACTCAACCATGGTCTTGATTACAAGCTCAATGGTTTTTACAGCATCATCATTTGCAGGAATTACATAGTCGATGAGATCAGGATCACAGTTTGTATCAACCATAGCAAACACCGGAATGTCTAATCTTTTGGCTTCTTTAACTGCAATCGATTCTTTCTTGACATCAACAATGAAAACAGCTCCGGGGAGTTTATTCATCGTTTCAACGCCTTCAAGGATTTTTCTTAGTTTGTCTTTTTCACGAGTTAAAAAGAGTCTTTCTTTTTTGGTAATTTTTTCAAATGTACCGTCAGTCTCTTGTCTCTCAATTTGTTGGAGTCTCTTTACACTTCTTCTTATTGTTGAGAAGTTTGTGAGCATACCGCCAAGCCACCTTTCGGTAACCCAGTTCATGCCGCAGCTTCTGGCTTCAGTTTCAATAATGTTCTTCGCCTGCTTCTTCGTGCCAATAAAAAGAACTCTATTTCCCTGATTAACGACTTCACCGAGAGCAACCGCTGCTTCGGTTATCATCTTTTTGGTTTTGTTTAAATCAATTATATGAATTCCGTTTTTTTCCATAAAGATGTAGGGTTTCATCTTTGGATTCCAACGGCGTGTTAAGTGACCGAAATGCGCTCCCGCCTCGATCAACTGTGTCAATTCTATATCGTACATCTACACTCCTGTTAAACTTTTTCCTTCATCCACTTTACCTTAAGCCGTTAGGCACAGGCGGTAAATCAGAAAGAATGTTAATTGATGAAAAAAATTATCTCTTTGAGAACTGGAATCTTTTACGGGCTTTTGGTCTGCCGTATTTCTTTCTTTCAACCATTCTCGGGTCTCTTTTCAGATATCCCTCTTGTTTTAGAGGTGATCTGTAGTCTTCGTTTTCTGATGTGAGTGCTCTGGATATAGCGAGACGGATTGCCTCAGCCTGTCCGGCAGAACCACCACCATTAACATTTGCAAAAACATCATAACGACCTTCAAGCTCCAGTTTTTCAAATGGGGCGATTACATCGTCCTGCTGTGTCTTCTGAGCAAAGTAAACCTTCAATTCCCTTCCATTGATGGTAACCTTGCCTTGACCGGGTCTTAGAGCGACACGGGCAACTGCGGTTTTTCTTCTTCCAACAAACAATGTGTCTGACATTAATTCTCCGTTATATACTTATTACTTCAGGTTTCTGTGCTGCGTGCGGGTGATCGGCACCACGATATACCTTTAGATGATGAAAGATCTTCTTGCCAAGTCTGGTTTTTGGTAACATTCCGCGAACGGCATGTTCGATCACAAACTCAGGCTTAACCTTGATCATATCGTTATACATTTTTGTCTTTAATCCACCCGGATAACCACTGTGATGTTTATAGACCTTCAACTCGGCTCTTTTACCGGTGACGACTATTTTATCGGCATTGATTACCACGACAAAATCTCCGGTGTCAGCATTTGGGCTGTAAACCGGTTTGTTCTTGCCCCGTATGATACTGGCTACTTCGGTGGCTAATCTGCCCAACACTTTACCCGAAGCATCCACGACATACCACTTCTTATCTATATCAGCAGTACTGTACCATGGGGTCATTTTTTCTTGTTTCAACGCTAATCCTCCAACTACAAGTTTAGTTTTATCAAAGCTTACAAATATAATATATTTAAAGGATAAAAACAATTTTTATGTTTCTGCCAAATTGGATATGAAATTTCTAAAAACGGGGGATTTTTTCCTGGGGGGAGTGTTTATTGCTCGATTTTTGGTTACGCCCTGAGAAAGATGAAGTTATAAAGAAACCTCGTTTTGCCTACCTGACCTCGCCCATATTGAAATTTGCACCAAAAATGTCTCCCGGCAACAATATCTCAAACTATAAATTGTAAACCTTTTTCATCCATTCAATTGTTTTTGCTATTCCCTCTTCAAGATTAACTGTAACTTTATGATTGAGATCTTCTATGGCTTTCGATGAGTCAACCCTTTTATCTTTGGTGGTCAAAATCTCATTTTCTTGAAAAGTTACCAGACTTTTATCTTTTCCAAGATAATTTAGTATTAAGTCAGAAATCTGTTCAATATCATGGTAGTCTGTTCCGCCGATATTGTAAACTTCACCGGGGATAAAATTATTGGTAATGTTTGCCAAAGAATTAACCACATCTGTAATGAAGATGCTGGTTCTTGAGTGATTTTTGTAAACTATGTAAGGTATGTTTTTTAATGCTCTATAAGCGAAGAGACAAATAACTGATCGGTAGGGACTGTAATATTCACCGGGGCCGTAAGAATTAAATAAGCGAACTCGAACACTTTCGGTGGCATACATCGAAGCTGAATTCAACACTTGTTGTTCGTTTACCCACTTGGAAAGGGCATAGTCATTTAATTGTTTTACCTCTGTGTTTTCCATGACTTTTTCAACCATTACATCACGGAAATCCCCATACACCTCTGAAGTACTAAAATAGACTGTCTTAAAACCCTCTTTTTCCTGCATTTTTAAGAGATTTTTTGTTCCAACCGCATTAGTTTTCCACATCGTTTCATAATAATCTTCACCATTCCACCTGCCAAATTCGGCAGCAAGATGAAAAACCATATCAAATTTCCGGGGAGAATGTAGATATCCCCTATCCCAGCCTTTGCCGGTCCACAATTTTTCCAACTGTCTAAACTCACCCACATCAACCCTCGCATAATTTTCTGCGTGGTAGTGAGTGTTGAGGTCAATCACAAAAACATTATGACCTCTTTTTTCCAATTCAGGGACAAGAACGCTTCCTACAGCGCCAAGCCCCCCCGTAACCAATATATTCATCAATATTCCGTAGTGAGAAAATTTCATTAAATAATTGAAGTAATCCGCCTCAATCAAATAAAATCACCCACAACAAAACTATTTTTTTACCATAAAATTCCGCAGAATTCAATATTTTAAAATAGCAAAATATTTCATAGAACTATTGTTAAATTTCGATGAACTTATTCAACAACTCTTTGTAACGCTTAATTATCTCGACAGGATCGTGGCGAATCATTGCAGTTTTTTTTGCATTTCTTCCCAGTTTGGTTGCCAGCTCCCTGTCATTAAAAAGTTCACTTACCCTTGCTGCCAAAGCATTGTGATCCCCGGTTTTAAAAATCAACCCGTCAACCCCGTTATTAACGAGATATTTTGCACCCCCCGCATCAGAAGTTATAACCGGCATCCCCACCATCATCGCCTCGCAGAGGGAAAGGGGTCCGGTTTCTATATAGGAGGGATTTACATATAAAAAACCTTCGTTAAAATGCTTCAAAATTTCAGAAACAGATAGAGCACCGGGAAGAGAAACATGCTCCCAAAGTTTGGAATCCCGGAAGAGTTTTTTATAAAGTTTAAAAAAACTTCCTGATGGTGATATTCCAATCACTACCCACTTAAATTGAATGCCTCTACAAATCAACTCTTCGACTGTCTTCAGGATGAGATCGAAACCTTTATAACTATATTCGTTTGAGATTGTAACCAGGTTTAGTGATTTAGTTCGACTCCAATTCCAGTCATAAAACTCTTTTCGAAGAATTAGGTCAAGGTGGTGATAATCAGCTTTTTTATTCACTCTCCTGAATTCGTCCTCATCAAATTTTGATGTTCCTATCACATGTTCGACATTCCGGAAAATTCGTATTTCTCTTTTTGCTGCTTTTTTCATGCTCTTATAATCAAAATACATTCCTCCACGTAAAAAATCCCTGATTCCTGCTGCAATAAATAATTTTGAAACTCCCACTCCGCCAGAATAGACAGGGATTATTTCTCCCAACAATCCTTGTATCTGAAGTATTACAGGAATTTTGATCCGTTCCTGCAAAAGTCCAAATTCTCTTTCTGACCCAAAAATATGAATTACATCAGGTTTGACCTCTTCGATAACCGATTCAAATGATTGAAGTAACGATTTATTTTCAATTCGAGAAAATACTCTTCGCAACCACCTTCCAACTCTCCCGCCAATCTTTCGGACAGGATAATATCTGATTCCGTCGATCCTGATATCCCTTCCCCATTCCCCTTCCATTGGGAAACAGTGGACAATTTCGATATCAGGAAACCGTGCACCAAATTCACTCAGAAAAGTTGCGATCCATGATTCATCTTTCACATCCTGCCCCGTAAATTGTTTGGTCGCCGGTCCGATTCGCTGGGCAATAAAAAGGATTTTCAGTTTTGGTTCTCTTTCTTAACCACTTTTGATTTGATGGCTTGAAAAAACCAAGTCATACCATACGCTGAGAGTAACATGAGAAATGGATGAATAGGTAATCTGTATCGAGCTACTGCCACGACCCCCGTGATGACAGTATAATAAAGAATTATTGTCAGAATTGCCCAAAGTACAAGGTACTTTTTATCCTTAAATAATTTGAAAACCCCAAAAGTTGCAGTGATGTACAATATTAACAGCCAGAAAATCAGTGCTACTGACAGAAAGAGAACTCCGCTCCCATCTTTTTGAAGATAGAACTTAATTCTACTAAAATTTGAAGGCCCCCAGAAGAATGATTTGTCGTTGTATTTCTCCAAATGAAGAGTTTTAGACAAGTTAACCGTTGAAAGTGCAGTATAGAGATTAACACACCCATTAATATGATTAGTCAAATAATCAATCTTATTTTCACCAATTATTTCCAATCCCACTTTCATTTGTAGTTTTTCACGATCAAAAGGATTTTTGACTGTATCTGCTCCTACCTGACTTAATCTTTGCGAGATATATTCCTCCGAGTCCATTAAGGACATCTTCTTCTGAACAAGAAGTACAGATTTAGCATTGTAGTTTAATAAATTGTGCCCTCCAAGAGTGCCTAGTCCAACACTCTGATATTGACTGAAATTGTAGTACAATAAGGGTGCTAAAATTAAAAAATAAAAAGTTGTAAAAATCGTCGCTGTTTTCAGAAAATTAAATTTGTTATGAAAAAACTTAATTAGAAATATCGCGATCAGTATAACTAGTAAATATTGACCAATCGGCCTTAACATCACGGCTACTCCGAGTGACAGTCCACCGACAATTAGATATTTTAGTTCCTCGTGAGTTAGAAATCTGACCACGGAATAGAATACCAAAATTAACAGAAATATTGCAGGCACATCAGAAAGTAGCGATAGTGAAAAACCTATTGTTTGGATGTCGAATGCCATCCAGATTGCTGTTAGTCGAGCTATACTATTTGAAGCAAAAAGGAGAATTGTTACATATAAAAAATAGATTGATAATACATTAAGAATGATATTAAATATCATTACAATCCAAGGTTTTACTCCAAATATTGAGTATACTGACGCTAGATAGATCGGAAAACCTGGCAAAACTTTCGTTTCATCGCCAAAATCACCCGAAAGCAAATTCAAGGCATAATTGTGATACCCTATCGCGTCTCCTGTCATAACTTTTGTGGAGATGACATTCTCGTCCCAGGGTCCAAAATGAAAAAAAAAGATGAGTCGCAGCAAGATTGCCAGGAACAATATTTTATTTATATCAATATGCTGGGATATTGAGTAAACCAAATTTAATAATTTATTAATCATCGAGCCGTATCTCCCAAAGATGACTTTTATTCTTCTTTCCGAAAACCAGGTCATCTGCCACAGTCATTGCGGTTAGAATTGAGTGATCCTGACTGTTATAAAAGTGCATCCCATTTCTTCCAATGAGGTATAAATTTTTTAATTTGTTCGTAAATTCGACTAATTCGGATAGGTTTTTGTATGTACCTGTATAAGAGGGATATGCTTTGTTTACTCTGATTAATTTGCTTCCCAAAATCTCTTCACAGTCAATTAATCCAATTGTCCGTAACTCTTTTGAGGCAATATCGATAATTTGTTCATCTGACATCAACCACATATTTTCTGAACTCGAGCTGAAATACTCAAGACACAACCATACAGAGTTTTCAGGGTTTGAAACCATGTAAGGACTCCAATTATTCACGATCTGAACTCGTCCCAATTGAACTCTGGAATCTTGAATGTAAATCCAATTATCCTTTAATGTACTCAACATAGTTAAAGTACCATCCGACTTTCGCTTTGGTAACAAAATTCCAACTGATAAAAAATCCCTGTATTCCAATCCATGCGCAATTTCCCTTACCCTTTGAGGAATTAGGCAATTCAGACATTCGAATAATTCTTTGATTGGAATAGTAGAGATGATAACATCGCCCGATACTGAAATTTCTTCTCCGGTAAAACTATTTTTTGCAGTAACCCTCCTAATCTCATCGTCATCACAATCTAATTTGACAACCTCATGTCCAAAGTGAATCTTACCTCCTTTTTTAAGAACACTATCTGCAACCAGTTGCCACAATTGCCCGGGTCCGAATTTGGGATAAAGAAAGGACTCAATCAGACTGGAATCTTCCGTTTGAACTTTATCTTTGTTAGTGATTCTGACAAGATAATTACGAATAATTTTAATCAAGGATATATTTTTTATGCGGAGCCGTCCCCAGTCAGGGCTTATTTCTGAGCATTCCTTCCCACACACTTTTTCTGTGTAGCTCTTGAAAAATGTGAGGTAAAGTTCCTTCCCAAAACGATTAATATAAAAATCCTCAAGAGAATTCTCTTTACGAGGAAAAATCTTGGAGTATAAATAGGTCAGCAAAATTCTGAACGACTTTATTATTCCAAGTTGCTTCAGGGTTTTATAATTTATTTTCACGGGATAATTAAAAAATTGCCCATCATGGTAAATTCGAGATACTCTCTCTCTGACCAACATTATTTCATCGCGAAACTCAGGGTCTAAACCCGAATCCTCCACTTCAAATTCAGATTCAATTCCTCTGTACTTAAATTTAGGTCGAGAATCACCTGTACTTTTCCGACCCTGAGGTGGGAGAAATTTGAACCACCATTTCAGAACTCGCTCATTTTTTGTAAAAAAACGATGGCCTCCAATATCGAGATAGTTACCATTAAAATTCACAGTTTTGGATAGACCTCCAACATCCTGCGACATTTCGATAATAATCGGTATATAATCAGTTCGCGAAAGCAACTCATACGCAGCTGTCAATCCAGCCGGACCAGCTCCTAAAATAATAACATATTTTTTATTCAATTGTATTTGGGCGATTTAGCTATTTGATTCACCTGACTATAGCCAGTTTTTCAGTAATTCTCTCAACTTTATCTCCCCTTTTCATAACAAGACGATAAAGATAGACTCCATTAGCAACAAGGTCACCATCTTCATCCCTCCCATCCCAATGAATTTTGTTAAAATCATATTTCATCTGACTCGAAGGGACTACTATCTCTCTGATCTTCCTCCCGGCAACCGTATATATGATGATTTTAAATTCATCAGGGATTTGAGTTAACTTGAAAGTAAAGTATGTTTCATTTTGAAATGGATTGGGATAATTGTAAACATTTAATACTTTTGCTTCATTCATAACTGAAAATTTCTTGTCTACTCTCGCTGTATCTGCAAATGAGCTTGAATTTCCTCTCGCCACAACACTGAATTCGTAATCACCATCCTTAAATTCCGGTTTATATAAAACGGTCACCTTGGGATTTGTATTACTGAATGAGTGCGAAACTCCCAAAGATTGAAAGAACAGAGGTGCACCATTCAACTTCATCGAGATTGTTGATGTGTCTTGTAGAGGAATTGATGAAAAATCATACAATTCTAACTTGATTTCCGCTTTTGGATTAATATATTCGCCATCCGAAACCTGAGCCCCATCGATCGACAGTGTTAGAAATGGTTTACTCGTGTCAGCCTTTATATAAAATGGCACCGAGTATGAATTGTTGTCACGATAAAATTCTTTAAGCACATTTTCGGGGTCTATTGTGATAATAATCTGACTTGCGCCTGAACCAAGTGGTGTTTTATAATTCACACTGAACGGTCTGGATGAAAAGACTCCAAGTGAATCGATCACCTGTTCAAATATTTTTGATGCCGGATTCGCCCCGATCACTGCTTCCACTTTTACCTTAAAGTTTTTCGCAGCGGTTTCACTACCATTAGTGACATTAAAGGAGATATTTATATCAGCGTTTGGTAAAACTGTATCTGCTGATATAGATACACTCTGATAGTTTGTCCCCACTTCTGTAAAGTCATCATATCCCACAATCAGACTACTAATCTGAGGAGTAGATTTTTTATCAATCGATTCCAAATCGGCTAACACTTTTATAGTATTATAACCTTTTCCGTTTATGATTGAGAGATCATAAATATTATTTGAACCGTTTATTTGTACAGTGGTATCAGTAATTCCGGAAACTGTCGTTCCAACGATTCTGAATCTAAGTGTTGTTGAATCAGGAGTTTCAGCCTGAACTTCCATTTTCTCCCATGAACTGACAGGACCAATGCTGTTGGTTAACAAGCTACCACTTGTCGAAGAGAAAATATAAGTTGTGTCAAAAGTAACTTGACCTTGGTTGGCTTTTTTCCACTTTTCAGGAAGGCTACCGGTCAAGGCATTCTTTCTTCCTACCATGAACCATGAGTCTCTCACCCGAACAGAATCAATGTACGTACTTCCGTAGGCTTTCAACCTACCCCTCAATTCTGCGTCTGTTCCTGAATAGGGATCGTAAGCAGCTGCAATAACAATTATCTTCGACTCATCCAGAGTATCTAATAGAGCTTTATATAGAATTCGTTCAGTATTTGCATCCCCAAATGTCAAATTAAATGACTTCACGTATAAAAATTCCATCGTGGCAGCTTCAAATACTGCAACATTGTGACTTAATACTGTATTTGATACCAGGGTATTATTCCCATTATGGCTAATTACCGCAGAGTTACCATCGTAGTATCCGGCAGCACTGATCGACAGATTAACACTTTTATCTTGTAAAACCAGCGCCCCATTTTTATATCCGGAATTGACAAATTGTGCTGCATCGAATGATATACTGTCGGTTAAACCAAACCCGTTCTGATTACTTAGGAAAAATGATCTTATCGCCCCAAATTGCCCACTTACATTATCTTTTACCCGAAACCAATACCTTTTATTTACAGGAAAAGATGCAAGCGACACCTTTGTATAAAATGAATCAAAAGGAACAGTTAATTGAGTACTATTTGTCATTAACGCATTATCGGCTATTTGAAGCTCAACTGACTCAATATTAGGTTTTCTTTGTGGATTAATAAAATATAGGAAATCTTTGACCAGGTTTTCATTGTTATACTTAAGGTAGTCTCGCGAAATCGAATTTGATACAATAAAAGATGTTTCAACCATATTATCATTGTCGTAGATTTCCGGAATTCTTCCACCGTCATTTAGAGTTGCTTTAATCGCATGTACCCCAAGTCTGTTTTTAACAGGAATGCTTATTGCCATTGAATCTCTAAATGTTGGAACAGGACGCGTTAAAACTGTATCAAATACTGTTTCGCCGTTTAATCTATCGGTAATTCTGATATCCACATTTTCGTTCAACGCGGTACCATAATTAAAATAAACTAAACTTAATTTTACTGAGTCATGAGTATCATCCGGATTTTTTGGAGTCAATGTGATGGCTTCATTCTCATAAATAAAATTTGGCTTTCCAGGAATTTTCAATTCAAGAAATGGATCACCAAAATAGGTGTTGGTCATCGCAAACAATTGATTGGTGCTGCTATTTCCATATTGTTGGAACATTTTTATTTTTGCGGTACGAAGCGCTTCAGATGGCTTCCACAAACTATCCACGAGCATCGATGTGTAAAAAAGATTTGGTGCAATCGCTGCTGTACTCGTAAAACCTAAACTCGAATTACTGATATATGCAATTGGTTGTCCCGTTGGATATAAAAGAAATTGCTCGGCAAAACAATCAACATCCGGTTCCCCAAATTTACCAGTGGAGCAACCAAAATCAGTAAGTAACGAGCCTTTGTTAGCATTATTCAACAATTGACTCGGTGTACGAATATCATTATCCCAGTGAAATGTACCCGAATGCCCTACATAGGATAAAATAACTCCACCCTTTTTTATATTTGCATCAACCTCATCGAGAGGAAATGGGCCATAATTTGAAACCGGAGAGAATGTCCTGAAATACTGGTTATAGTCAAAAGAATATGGAACCGATTTGAAGTATGATGATAAAACCGTATTTTGACCTTTGAATTCGGTTGCTTGTGACTCATCGACACCACCTGATAAGAGTAACACTCTTTTATTGAATCTGTCGTATCTTTGGTTGTAATGTTTTGACAATTTTATAAAATATCTATCGACCTCTTCAATAGTTTTTGCCGGAATTCGTCCTAACAGTATCTGAGGGATTAGAGAATATACAGTGTCGAACACAGCCAATAAGTTATCACTAACTGAAAACCCATACGAGGGTACTAAATTATATTTCGGTTTAATGTTTAAGATATTTGATACCGATAGTTTAATGTCCCAATTGGCACTCCCTACTAGGATCGCGTAATCAGGATATGGCGTTTGCCATGAGGATTGGGTAGTTCTAAAGAATTCTTTTAGTGCCATAGTTGAAAAATAACCAAAGGAGAATTCGTCATATACATCATTCATATCAATAAACATCGTGTCAAGTTGGTTAGAGTTCTTTAGATATGCCAAGTGTTGTCTAATTGGGAGTGCGAAGGGTTCAATTGATACTGCAAGATAGTCAGCTTTGTTAGAAGGGTTTCTTAGATTCCTCCAGTTTTTTTTATAGTAAAGTGTTGGCTTTAAAACAGAGGTGTTTTTGACAAGGTAATATTTATCCGATTTTGAAACGGTGTCCTGAACAACAAGTGAATTACCATTTCTGCTTACAAACATTTTTTTAGTCACTGAACCAGTCTTCCAAAAGATCAGGCTGTCTGAGGTAACATTTGTTAACTGTATATTTTTCGTAGTTTGATTTGCCGAAAATGGAAACTTGAAAGTAAGTGAGTCATTTGTGACTTTAAGGTTTCGTTGGTACTCCACCTCCACCCAATCAATCCAAACAGTATTTATAGATGTACCATTTGGATATGAAACAACTTTTATTGTGTTGTTGCCGTTTGCAAATAGACCTCCCGGTGAAGTTCCTGAAAGTACAATCCTCCCATATCTGTCGAGTGAAGAGGAATCATAAGTTGGGAAGTTATTGCCAACTTGTAAAACAAGACTGTGTGATCCTGTTGCATTACTCGAGGCACCACTTGCAATCCTGGCATAGAATCTGACACTGTCAGTGGTATCCAAGCCACTTAAACTGAATGTATAAGATCGAGAAGCCATGGTTGTAGGTGCGTTTAGATTTTGCCAGTAGAATGTTTTATTTTCAAAATAATATGGCATTTCTCTTCTTACAAGATTTGCATCAAAATATAGATACGAACGATCAACTTCTTGGTGAATCATTTCTGTATAAGATTTTAATGTGTCTGAAGCCACTCCAAGAGTTTGTGGTGCCGTCGTAACTCTCTTACCCGCACTCCGATTCCATGTTATCCAATAAACAGTTGTATCGGTAAACCTGTCATAATACTCATTGTATGGAACTCCATAGGCATTAGGGGTCCTGTAATCAACACTCCCCATGTTTCTCTCACCGAGGAACTCGATATAGTCAGTCGCATCAAACCGACCGTCAGAACCATCAAAAACAAAGATATCCTGTTGTAATCCCTTTTTTAACAACTGAAGAGTGGTAGGTTGAATTTCTGATAAATTAACTCCCATACCCTGTAAATCAGAACCAAAAACCCTGTAAATTCCATCTTTAGCCACACCTATCTTAACATAGGGG